>VFQP010005648.1_pt1 | contig 10750 bp, 9 predicted proteins | sample 3512351 | NCBI WGS metagenome assembly VFQP01 (sample SAMN10412372, study PRJNA504923) | tailings metagenome | isolation source: Relicate 1 Philex TSF1 revegetated site | place: Philippines: Tuba, Benguet | collected 2017-08-29
GTCCGTCGCGCAGACCTGGGAGGCCGACCGGCGCCTGGCACAGAGTCCGATGGACTACGAGGGCACCGTTCGCGCTCAGCTCCAGCATCTCATTGCGGAGGGGTTCCCGGAGGAGGCGGCGCGTGCGTCGCAGGTGTACTGGCGGGTGCGGCTGGGTGCTCCACCTGAGGGGGCAACAGCGTGGCACACCGAGCACTTGTCCATCTTTGTCTCCCAGACCCTGGACGTATTAACCCCGGAGGAGATGTTCGCTGAGCTCGGCGACGAGGGGCGTGCGCTGTGGCTCGAGTATTTGGCCGCGATGGGCCGTCGGGCCGGCCTCCTCCAGCGTGACGACGGGACGTGGTTCGCGGACCCTGCTCAGGAGCCGCCGGCGCGGCCTTAGGCCGTTCGCCCGACGTGCGACTCCTTTGGGGCGCGGCGAGCGACGGTCGTCGCGCCCCGATCTTGGTCAACCTGCGCTGCTCGCGGTGCCCTCACGCAGCTTGCTCGGTGTGCAACCAGTCGGCCGTCTCAGTGGCCCGCATCGCGATTCGCACCGCGATCTCGTGCGCGCGGGCGTTCGCCTGCTGGTGTCGCCGCTTGGCCTCGAACATTGTGATGCCCAACGCCGCCGCGACGTCCACCCACGACGCCTGCGGCTCCCGAAGCGCCCCGAGGATCTCGCGTTCCTCCGGCGTGAGTTCGTCCAGGACTGCAGCCACCAGCGAGTCCCGCTCAGCGCGCGGCAAGGGGAGGGTGTGGAGCGCCCAACTATTTTCCGGACCGCTTGCCGGCGAGGGAGCGGCCGGTCCGCCGTGCGGATCCTCGTCGTCCTCCACCGCATCCGCAATCTCGCGGTCGAGCCAACGCCCGAAATCTCCGGGGCTGCGGCTCGCACAGCGGGGGAGCAGGGCCGTCACGCGCGCCGTGACCGTCGGCGTCTTACGCTCGATCAGCAACGCGCGCTCGGCATCGCCGAGGTCGGTCGTCGCGAGGACACGTGTGAGGTGCTCACGCACCCTTTCCTCAATCAGACGGCCAAGGGCGAGCATCGCCTCTCGCGCTTGCGAGTAAGGCGCAGTGCGCGACGCCAGTAGCAGATAGAACACGCCGCCGCCGTTCGACAGAATCAGGTGCACTGACGCGCGTGCTGCGCGCTGGTGGTCGATCTTGCGCTTGGTCATGAGACCTCCGTGGGTGAGTGGACCCCGGCCACCACGGCCGGGGCCACAGCGTGGGTGATCACAACGGGGGGCACCGTCAGGCGGCGCGTTGTACGTTGGGCGGCGCGCTGTCGTCGTTCGTCGCCGACACTTGGTGAAGTACGGCCGTCAGACGTGGCCCGAGTTCACGCGGAAGCGTTTCGACCTCGTTCACCGACGGCAGCGCCTCGCGCGGGCGCACGCCAAGGCTCTCGAGCCGCCGAGCTACCGGCAGCAACCGGCTTTCAACGGAGGCCGCGAGGGCGTTGTAGGTGCCCACGATCTCGCCCACCTGCCGCTGGAGGCGCGCGACGTGTCCGAGGACCACCGCAATGCGCTCGATCACGTCCACCCCGAGCTGCTCTACTTCGTCGGCCCGCCGATCTCGCCCATCCTGGCGCCACAACTGCTCGATGGCACTGAGGACCACAAGCAGGGTGGTCGGCGTCACGAGGTGCACGCGCCGCGAGGCGGCGTACTGCAGTAGTTGCGGGTCGCGCCTGAGGGCGGCGTCGAGCACCCCTTCAGCTGGAACGAACAGGATCGCGCCGTCGAGCACAGTCTTGCCTGGCATCGCCGCGGCGACACGGGCCACATAGTTCTTGCTGGACAGCTGCTCAACATGCGTCCGAAGCGCCCGGGCATGACGGTCCAGTGATGCGTGCATCTCCGCCTCGTTCGTTGCATGGTGTGCGTCGAGCAGATGCTGGAGCGACGCCTTGCTGTCGACGATGACGCAACGGTCTTGCGGCAACAGGACGATGACGTCGGGGCGAAAGAGTCCCTCGGCATCACGGGCTGACGGCTGCCGTAGGAAATGGGTGGGCTCCTGAAGGCCCGCGGCTTCCAGTGTGCGCTGCAGCGTCCACTCGCCGTAGCGGCCGCGCACCTGCGAGACACGGAGGGTGCTGAGGAGCTTGCGCGTGTCATCGCGGTGCGCACGTTCCTCCTCGTTTAGGCCTTGGACGAGGGTGAGCAGGCGCGTGAGTTCTGTCGCCGTTTGCGAATCGCTGGCCGTCGTCCGTTGCGTCAGTTGGTGCAACGTCTCGTGCAGCGGCTGCAGTTCGGCCCGCAGCCGTTCATTGCGTTCCGCGGTGGCCGCCTCGTAGGCGGCCCGGATCGACTCGCTCTCCGAGCCAGCGCGGCGTTCGAGCGCCGCGGTAGTCGCTTGGAACGCGGCGTGCTGCTGCTGTAGAAGACGGTCGCCCAGCTCACTCGAGAGTTGCTGCAGGGCTAGGCGCTGTGCCTCGGCCGCATCTTGTGTCGCGCGGAGGGTGGCATCGAGCTTCGCGCGCTCGAGAGCGGCCGCATCCTCACGGGCCCGGGTCGCGGCCAGTTCGGCCTCAACGCGATTCAGGTTCGCATGACACCGCGAGGCCTCTCGGCGCAGTCGCACAATCATCGTGGTCGAGACGATGACGAGGCCGATGAGGATGACCGTCATCAGGCCGCTGAAAACATCCGTGATCGAGTAGGTGAATATGACTCCTTGTTGTGGTGACGAGTGACCGCCGAGCGGTACACGGGGGCAAGGATAGTGGACTGGGGGAATTCCGCCACCGTGTTTGCAACGCGGAGTGGCGACCGTCGGCCAGCCCATTCAGTGGGAGCATCACGTGGTGATTCGGCCGAATCACTCCATCATGCGGCGAGCGGATGATCGAAAAGGTCGGACGATGCGCTGAGGGTGTGCTCGCTCGTGTCCAGCAGGAGGAGCTCCATCCGCTCAACGGCGCGTGCTACAGCGGTGTCGGAGGCCTGCTCGGTGAGTGTGCCGAGGCGTTCGCGTTCGATGGCCGCACTGATCACGCACAGGTCGTCCGGCATCAGTACCGCCCGCACGTGCTGGAGGAGCTGCATCCGCTCTTGGTGTTCGAGCAGGCTCAGGATACCCAGCGGAGCGCGAACCGGTATCATAGCGGTTAGGTGCGGGCCCCTCGTCGCCGTCTGGCACGTGCAGGTATCCAGCGTGGCCATCATCGACTCGATGGTGATGGGCGCGCTTACTGGCCACTCGTGCAGGAACCGTTCAACGGCCTCGTGCGTGATCGATGTGAGGCGCAGCCACGAGATCCGAGCCGTCGACTGCCGGCGGAGCGACGCCCAGACGACCGGTAGCGCACCGCGCCGGAATACCTCGGTGGCGCCGCGGCGCACCTGCTCCGACGAGCCGAAGCATCCCAGGAGGGCGGTGACGAAGATCGAGTGCAGCGGCGAGGCTTCGGTGATGGCACGACGGCGATGGTGTGTCATGCTTGCTCCACGATGTGTGTTCGGCGCCAAGCGGGCGCGTGAAAGGCTGCGGCGCTCGGGGAGGGGGCGCGCATGCGCATGGCGCGGCCGCGCAGGGCGAGGCAGGGGGAGCTGCGTCGTGGGGCCCATCGACCGTTCTCCCCCGGTCGATGGGCCCCACGACGCACCTACTGTGTCAGTACGGCCTTGATCAAGTCCAGCTGGCGGGCACCCACCTCGCGGCCCGTGAACGCCCCTAGGAGCCGCATGAGCGTCGCTTCGGGCGTATCCCCCGCATCAACACGGTCTGCTGCCGCGGCGGGGCGCTGGGAGCTCGTGGCGGCCGGCTGCGCGGTGTTGTTGTCGACAATGGGGAGGTCAGTCGGGAGGGCGAGCACCAAGTCCCGACAAGCCGACACGTCTACCAGCGTCCCGTCCACTTCGGCGTAGGTGCCTTCCACAGTTTCGGTCCGGTCACCGAGCCAGTTCGCCGCTGCGGTGACCCCGAGTCCAGGCGTCTGGAACAGCAGGAACGCGAAGACTCCACGGACCGCGTGGAATCCGAACTCGTGGTCAGTGTCAGGCACGAGCAGCCCAATGCGCGCCGCAGCGCTCGCCACCTGCCTCTGAAAGTTCTTGGTGAACTGCTGCTTTCGGGTGGTGGATCGATGCATGTCAGCCGCCGTACGCTGCCCGGCGTCCGTCTCGTGCACGCACCCGTACGGCTTGCCTTTGCTGTTGACGAACAGCCAATCGTGCGATTGTCCTCCTTTGGCAAGAAAGTAGGGCCGTGCCTCACCGAGGTATACATCTTCCAACCACTGTGGACAGAACCGTTCGCGGACACCCGCGGTGTGCTGTCGCACATTCTTGCGATCCACCGCCCGCATCTTCACTTCACGGGCCTCGCGATTGGTGGGACCGTACTGGCGGTCTACAAGCTCCCCCTTACGGTTCACGTAAGTACCAATCCGGACGTGGGCGAGCTCACTGCGTCGGAGCCCCGTCGAGGTCACAAAACCGAGGAGATACGTGGCGCTGACCAGACAGTAGAACTTCGTCCCCGAGCGCCCCTTTGCGACGCCCGACTTCACCTCCGCCATCATGCTGTCCAGCACCCGCACCCACCATTGGGGCGGCGTAGCCTTGACCATGCGCATGATGTCTTTGCCGGTCGTGTGTACATGGCCGTTCTCCGACGTTTGTCGCTTTTCCTCCAGCTGATCCGCCTGCGCCGTGAGTGCCTGATAGCCGCGAAAATACGATTCCTCTTCGGGGGTGCGAAGACTGCGCTCCCACTCAAGTAGGCTGGCAGGCTTTCCCACCGCAGTCAGCGCCCCTCGCTGGTGGGCCGCACGATCACTCAAAGCCCGAGCGATCATCGCCGCGCTGATCAGGATGCCCGTAAGGCCCCCGCTTGTTGCGTCGGAGACCTCGCCGGCCTCGGCTCGCGCGGCCCACCACACTTTGAGCTGTTCGCCGATCAGGCGCGCCTTGTCGCCGAATACCTCGTGAAGCGTCAGGTCGGCGCGGGCCTTACCGAGGACGAGACGCGCCATCCCGCACCACGCTCGCAGGGCGAACAGACGTGCGACCACTGTACCTGGCGCGAGACGCCGTTTGGTGGGGCGGACGGGATAGCGCTCGGGATCGGCGGCGAGGTCGGCATCTGGCAGCGTCGAATAGTCTCGATACCATGCGAGGAACTCGAGCCACTCGGGGCCGAAGCCGTGTTCCGCAAACAGCGTAATGAGCGCGGCCCAGCTACCAAGTTTCCCGGGTTCTCGAGACGGATTCGCGGGGGTCAGATACACCCCCTCTGTCGATGGGGTCGGCGCCCCCCCATAGGGGCCTGTGCCGTAGGTCTTGCCGATCCACCTCCGGGGTATGTTGGATCTGCCGATAGAGTCCTCCTTTGCCGCGGCGGCGGAGATCCCGCTTGAGGAGTGCCATGTCGGCAATGGTGATTTCCTCGAAGGCGACGCCCGTCCGAAAGTGCGGAGGTTCCGCCAACAGCGCGTTGATGAGCCGCCAGAATCGGGTGAACGCTCGGCGATACGTCGGTCGGGAGCGCAGCGGCACCTTGGAGTCGGCCCCGAAGAATTTCCAGCGCAGCGCGTCCCATGCCGCATCGGTCTCGTGCACGACAAACACCAGCGGGATCTTGTTGTGCTCGGCGGCACACCGCAGCGCGCGCCGCAGCACGCTTTCCAGGTTGGTCGCCACTCGCCTCGCCAACCCGCGCGCTGCAGCTAGCGTCAGAAGCCGCTCGGGGAGATCGCGCAGGCGGGTAGGGGGCACCGCCTCGGCGGCCGCGAGGATCGTTGGCAGGTCCGCCCCGGCTGGCAGTTCGAGCACTAGACGTAGCGAGGTACGCAGGTTCGCGCGGGCCCACGATGGGAACTCGCTCGCCGGAGTCAACGCAAACTCGACCACGGTGCGGAGCGTTGCGGTAGCCGTCTGCTGGCCGCCGAGGCGCAGCGTATGCAGCCTATCGCCAGTCCCGCGTGGAGCCGCGGTTGTCTCGGCCAACCCGGCGAGTTTCCAACTCTGGATCTGCGTTGCAATCGTGGGCCGGCTGAGCGGAGTCCCTTGGGCGGCCAGGTAGGTCTCTACCGCAGCGAACGCCACCGACTGCCCGCTGGTCCAGAGGTCGATGAGCGCCGCTCGGATCAATCTCGAGTTCTCGGCGCGGGGCGCGTATTGTGGTGCTCGCGTCATCAGCGTCGCCCCCTGTGTGCAATCACGCGAGGGTGGGTCTGCGCAGATCGTCGCGTATCTGCAGACAGGACACACACTTGCGCAGAATCGGCCCGTCCGTGTGCACCGAAGTGCACCTTTTCGGCAATGGAGACAGTGCTCTCTGATGCACACGGCTCCCTCGCCAAGTGCCGGCTGTACAACCGCTTGTGCACAGCCGCCGATTTCTGCTCGTCCCTGTGCTGCACACAGGCCATGACTGTTCGCATCATTCGGCCGCCGGCGTGGTGTAGGAGGTGGTGCACCACACAGGCAGCCTCGCGACATGGGCGGGCGGCTCGATGTCCGGCAGCGCGGCCATGTAGCCCGCGCGGGTCGCGGGATTGACGGCTGGTTCGGCGACATACCACCGGCGGCCATCGTACCACGGCCAGCCGAGGCTATACTGGCCCTGGACCGTGGCCAGCCATGTTCGCAGGTGAGCGAGGGAGCGGTCGAGGCGCTCTGCCGCTTGAACGTCGGTCAGCCACTGCCCCACGGGCAGGACCGGAGGAGGGGTCACGGGCGACTGCTGCAGCGCCGCCAGCTGAGCGCGCGTCTCCGCCTCAAGGTCAGCCACGAGATCGGGACGCACGGCCGCGACGGTGCGGAGCGACGCTGCCACGGACTTATCGGGATATCGCGCGGTATGCGCCGCCTGGGCGAAGCGCTCTGCCAGGGGAGCAAGTCAGCACGGGAAGGATCGGTCGGCACGGACGCCACACGGGCGGTCGTGGTCAGCGGGGGGGCAGCCATCACAATACTCCAAGCCTGAGGGGGCGGCCCCGATATGGGCCGCTGTACAGAGGCTAGGACATCTGCAGGCTGCCGCCCACCCTCGTTGGCCCCTATGCCGTGTCGCCCTCGAAGCGGGGGCAATAGCGCGCCAATGGTCAACCCTGTGACCGAGAGCGCGGAGTCAGTGGCGGCGTGTGACCACTAGCATGCGACGAGATGGATCAGAAACAAACGGGTGATCGTCGTCGTGATGAGCGGGTCTCTTGCGCACAACCCATCGCGTCAATCGCGAGCTGTCGTGATCAAGTCGTGATCGTTCAACGGGTTGCCAATCCGCGGCGCTGAGATGGTGTCGGCCGGCAACTGCACAAAGACGTCAGGACTCGACTAGGCACACCGGACAGCGATGCGCGTGGTTGCGGCGACGCTGCCCCCGTGATCGCGTGCTCGCGCGTACTTGCGGTATTCGATTGTCGCGCCGTGTAATTTCAGGCCATGGCGACCTCTGTGCTCACTTCGCTGCTCCGCTGCCCCGCCTGTGGTCACATGGAGCCCCTCCGCATGCCGACGGACGCCTGCGTGTTCTTTTACGAGTGCGCGGCCTGCCGAACGCTTCTTCGCCCCAAGGCGGGGGACTGCTGCGTGTTTTGCTCCTTTGGATCGGTGCCGTGTCCGCCGATCCAGAGCGGTCGCGCCTGCGGCAGTGTGCCTGGCGAAGACCCCGGCGCGCGCGACAAGGGCTGTTGCAGCTAGAAGGGCTGTGGCGCTCACCCCCCTTTCTCGCGTCGCTCACAATGGCTGCCCGCTCAAGGCTCCGAGAATGCGACACTCCGCCATGTGATACTTGCCGGCGCAGGCACCGATCACCCGTTGCAGTTCGCTCCGGAGTGCGGTCAACTGCGCGATCTTCTCCTCCACCGCATCCAGATGCGCACGCGCCAGCTGGTCCACCTCGGCGCACGGACGCTGCGGATCGTCCGCGAGACCAAGGAGCTCGCGGACCTCCTCGATGGAAAAGCCGAGTTCACGGGCCCGTCGCACGAAGGCGAGTCGATCCACATCGCTCGTGCGATACATCCGATAGCGGCCGCTCCCCGCGCGCTGCGGCGCCGGAAGGAGTCCGATCCGTTCGTAGTACCGGATGGTTTCCGCCGTGGTGCCGGTCCGCACGGCGAGCGCGCCAATGTTGAGACCGGGTTCGTCGGATGACGGGGAAGGGGCGCGGGCCATGGGCCTGATCGGGAAAACGGTTGACCTTGAAGTGACTACAAGGTTTACCGTACAGAGGGTTCGGCACCACCCTCTGTTGCCTCCTCCACTTCTCACACTGCCAATGCCGAGTTTCCCAGTCCACCGCTGGTTTCCGGCCCTCCTGCTTCTGGTCATCAGTGCGCGCCAAGTGCAGTCGCAGGCGACGATACCGCCCTCACCAGCGGATTCGCTCGCCACGCTCCGTCTCGCGGTGCGCCACGATGACGCGGTGCTTCCGGGGGCGATGGTGCGTGCGCTCGATGTAGCCACGGCCGCCGGTCGCGTCATCGCGGTCGCGACGGATGGCGAGGGGCACGCCACGCTTCGCCTGCCAGCGGGGGAGCGCGTGGTGCTGGTGTCGCGACTCGGCTTCCGACCAGAAACGCTCACGGTGGCGTTGCGTGTGGCCCAGGATACGAGTGTCGTGGTTCGTCTCGAATCGCTGGCGGAAGAAGTTGAAGCGTTCGTGGTGAGCGCAACGCGTGCCGAACGGCGGGTCGAGGATACGCCGCTGCGCGTCGAAGTGGTGGACGAGGAAGAAGTCGGCGAGAAGCTCGCCATGCGCCCCGCGTCCATTCAGATGCTGCTCGCCGAAACCGGTGGGCTTCGGGTGCAAACCACCAGCCCGTCGCTCGGCAACGCGAACGTGCGGGTGCAGGGATTGCGCGGGCGCTACTCACTCTTGCTCACCGATGGGCTTCCGCTGGCCGGCGACGGCGGTGGCTTCTCGCTGTTGCAGACGCCCATCGACCTCGGGCGCGTCGAAGTGCTGAAGGGCGCCACGGGGCTCTATTCGGGTGGCGCCGGTGGGATCATCAATCTCGTGAGCCGCCGTCCCGGTGCAGAGCCCGAGCACACGGCGCTGCTGAATCAGACGTCACGCGGTGGCAGCGATGCCTTGGCGTTCTTCACAGGGCCGCTGAGCGAGCGATGGGGATACACGCTGCTCACCGGCTTGCATCGGCAGCAGCGCAACGATCTCGACGCTGACGGCTGGACCGACATGCCGGGGTATGAGCGTGCGGCGGTGCGCCCCCGCCTGTACTACGACGATGGTCGGGGACGCTCGGCCTTTCTCACCGGTGGCTTCACCGCAGAAGATCGCGCGGGCGGCACGACACGGTCGGGGGTGCTGCCCGGCGGCGCGAGCTACGCCGAGGATGCGCGGCTGCGGCGTGGGGACGTGGGCGCGTTGGCACGATGGGCGTTCACCGACTCCACGACGCCCAAGGGGCTGTCCGCGTTGCGCGGTGCCATCGTGACCGCGCGTGGATCGGCCGTGGAACAGCGCCATGGGCATCGCTTCGGGGACGTTCGCGAGCAGGATCGGCATCGCACATGGTTTGGCGAGGCTTCGGTGGCGGTTCCTCGTGGGCGCGCGACGTACGTGGCGGGCGCCGCGTTCCAGCAGGACGCCTATCGCAATGCCAGCGTTCGCGGCTGGGATTACACGTTCAACACGCCGGCCGCTTTCGCGCAGCTGGATGTCGATCCCAGTGCGTGGCTCTCCGCGTCGGGGAGCGCGCGCCTCGACGCCCACGACGTGTACGGCACGTTCGTGAACCCCCGGTTGGCTGTGTTGCTGCGGTCGCTTTCCGAAGGGGTACTCGCCAAATGGACGGTACGCATGTCGGGAGGTACGGGCGTGTACGCGCCCACGCCGCTGGTGGAAGAGGTCGAGGCGGTGGGACTCACGCCGGTGGTGCCGGTCACGGGTGGCGTGGCGCAGTTCATTGCCGAACGCGTGCACAGCGCATCAGTCGATGTTGGCGGACCGCTCGAACTCGCGTGGGGCGCCGTGGAGGTGAACGCCACCGCCTACCTGTCGCGCATCGCCAATCCGCTGCAGGCGCGTGCCGCCGATGGTACCACGACCGGTGGCGCCGCTCGCCTGGCGCTCGCCAATGCGCCAGCCCCCACGCGTACGGCGGGCACCGAGGTACTTGCGCGTCTCTTGCGGTCGCTGGGCCCGGACGTCGAAGGTGGTGAGGAGGCGCCCGCACTGCGGGTGACCGCCACGTACGCCTACCAGCGCTCGACCGAATGCGACCCGGACCTTGTTGTCGGCGCAACCTGTGGGCGTCGCGAGGTGCCGCTCACCCCGCGGCACACCGCCACCTTCGTGGCCAGTGTGGAGCAGGAGGGGAAGAGTCGCGTGGGGCTCGAGGTGTACTACACCGGACGTCAATCACTCGAGCGTGACGGGAACCCCTATCGCGCGAACAGCCGCGAGTACGTGCTGGTGGGGCTGCTGGGTGAGCGCGCGTTTGAGACGCGGGCGGGGCTCGCGCGGTTCTTCGTGAACCTCGAGAACCTGACCAACGTCCGTCAGACGCGCTTCGACCCGTTGGTGCTGCCCGCCCGCGGACGCGGCGGACGGTGGACCACCGATGCCTGGACGGAACTGGTGGGCTTCACCGTGAACGGTGGCGTACGGCTGACGTTCTGAGGTCGCGCATATTCGGCGCGATGCGCACGGGCACGGTCCGCGCCCGGGTAGCTTCGCGCTTACGGCAGCACGATGCGCACACCAGCGCTCACCCAACGCGGTAGCGGCGTGTCGCCGGCGATGCCGTCACCCACCGTCGCATCCAACTGCAGCCGAT
>VFQP010005650.1_pt1 | contig 10748 bp, 5 predicted proteins | sample 3512351 | NCBI WGS metagenome assembly VFQP01 (sample SAMN10412372, study PRJNA504923) | tailings metagenome | isolation source: Relicate 1 Philex TSF1 revegetated site | place: Philippines: Tuba, Benguet | collected 2017-08-29
CGAAGCGCCTTCGCCGTTTGTGACGACCACACTTACGCCCGTTACGTTGGCCGGGTCGCCGGTGACGTTAAAGGGCAGAGTGAGGCCGAACTGGCCGCCAAAAGGAATGCTGGCGGAGTTGGCAAACCACGCTTGAATCGCCGAAGCGACGTTCACGGTCGCCGTTGTGCTGCCGGTCACGTCGACGTTATTGGCAAAAGTGAAAGTGATGCGCGCTTCCGCAAGTTGACGGGTATTCGTAAAGCCTTCCACGCGGACCTCAACCGCGCCGGAAGCTCGGGTGAGTCGCACGGCGCTGATTGTCGGTACCGCGCGTCGAATGAGAATCGTCTGCGAAGGACCAGGAAGCGCAGTCCCCCCAACATTGAATTCTGCGCTGACTACAATCGTGCCCGCGAGAGTTCCCGTTTGGACGGAAGCCCCAGAAGGCAAGCTCACGGAACTGGCGCCCGCGGGGATGACGAAGTCGAAGGTCCGAGAGTTGTTGCCAAAGCGGATGTTCGGATCGTCGGTGTTGTGAATCGTGTCCGGAGTGAAGCGCAACGTGAGCCGGACGTTGGTGGGCGCACCCAGCGGTCGGGTAATCGCCACACTAAACGGAGCGTTGCTGTTCGAATTCAGCGTATCGCCAAGGCCATTGATCGTAATCGCTGGCGCTGTAGTGGCGGCCACCGCCAAACTCAGTTCACGCCTTGCCACAAAACCGAGTGCATCCGTCACCACCACTAGGAACCGTGCGGTCTCCACGCGAGTTCCCGTGCCAGTAATTGCACCGCTACTGTGCGACATGCCTTGCGGCAAAATGCCGCGAACTTCCCAAGTGTAGGGTTCCACGCCACCGCGAGCGCCGAGAGGTCCTGTATACGGAACGCCCACGCTAGCGGCGGCCAGACTCGCCGTCGTAATCTCCAGCTTCTCAACGCCAGCCGGGCGGACTTCAAAGTTGTAGGCTCGGCGGGAAATATCGCCGTTGGCATCCTGCACCAGAATGAGCGCTTCAAACTGGCCGTTGCTGGAGGCGGTGCCGATGAGACGGCCGAGATTCGTATCGAAGGTGACGCCCGCAGGTAAGCTACCGTTGATCAGCGTCCAGCTATAAGGCGCCGTACCGCCAGCGGCAGCCACGGAAGCCGCATAGGGTTCATTCAGTACGCCATCGGGCAGGCTATCCGTCACGATATTGAGCGCGGGATCAATCAGCACGCGAATGGCGTAATTTCGCTCGGCACTAGCTCCGGCGTTGTCCCGTACTGTCACCGTGACATTGCCAGTGCCGGGAGCCGTTGGTGTTCCGGAGATTCCATTGTTGAAGGACAGACCGTTGGGGAGTTCTCCACTGAAGCTAAACGTGTACGGCGGAGTGCCGCCCTCGGCAGCGAAACCTTGCGAATAGGGACGGCCGACCATAGCGTCAGATAGCGGTGCCGCGGTGATAATACTGAGTCCCAGGGGAGCGTCTTCGACCACGATGCTGAGCGCGCGGGAAGCGTTCTGGCCTACTCGATCACGCACGCTGTAATTGGCTGTATAGGTTCCGGCCTTCGTGGGAACGCCATTCAGCGCACCCGTCGCGGGATCAATGCCAACACCTGGAGGCATGCTGCCGCCCGATGCTCCAAACAGGAGCGGCGTTACGCCTCCGTTGGCAACCAAGCTAGCGGAGTAATCAATACCGACGCGGGCGTTCGGCAGCGAGTCCGTGACGAGCGTCAAAAGCGCTCCAGTTACTCTCAACGGACAGGATTGCGTTACGGCTGTGCCCGTGGAATCGGAGGCTCTCAGGTTCAGATTGAAATCACCGGTTACCGTGGCTACACCAGCGATGGGCGTGGCTCCATTGGGACCGGGAGCCCCGATGCTAAGACCAGCGGGCAGCGAACCAGAAGCCAAGGCCAAAGTATACGGAGCAAGTCCAGCGGATATTTGCACGCTAGCGGTGCTCGCCGTTCCTGCGTTAATCTCTGCGGGAATTGGACACGCGAAGCGAAGATCGCTTGCAGTATTCCGGAAGACCAGCGCCCTCTGCGTCGTGGCTCCGGCGGCATCGCGTGCGGTAACAACCACATTGAATTCACCAATTTGCGCAGCCGTTCCAGAAAGCGTACCGTTAGCCGCGAGGCTGAGGCCGGGAGCCGACCCGCCAACCACGCTAATTGCATAAGGAGCTTGCCCACCAACGGCTTCAATTGCGCCGGTATAAGGTTTGCCCGCGACCGTGGAAATCGGCCCAGTGGTGAGGATCCGCAACGGCCCGCCGATCACTCCAATTCCACATCGGGCAGCCGTAGTAGACGGTGTGGCGTCGGTCACCGAGAGGGTAAAGGGATATGGACCTGCTGTTGTCGCCCGCCCAGATACCTCACCGCTCACAGCGTTGAGGGTTAAACCAGGAGGCAGGCTTCCAGCCGTGATGCTGAATTGATAAGGCGCGCGGCCCCCAAAAACCACGGGAGTGGAACTGAAGGGCGCGCCAATTTCCGCTTCAAACGCAGGGCAACCAAGCCGGAAACTGCCTTGTGCAACATTGAGGGTGAAATCGCCTGTAATGACGGAACCCACGGAGTCGGTAACTTGGAGAGTGAATGGCCATCCTCCAGAAACCGTGGGCGTCCCGGTCAAAGCCGTTCCAGTAATCCGCATTCCAGGCGGCAAGGCGCCATTGGTCACTTGAAGACTGTAGGGTGGAGCGCCGCCGGCGATGTCAAACGATTGCGAGTAAGCAATGCCCACAGTACCGCTGCCGATCGTTCGGGAGTTGAAGCGCAATGGATCTGGCGCGAAAATCGTGATCGAGTAGGCTCGATAGTCGTACTGGAAGACATTGTCGACGGCGTAAATGGCGAAATTGTAGGTTCCAATCTGTGTGGGAATTCCGCTGATCAGACCGGAACTGCTCAGCGTGAGTCCAGGCGGCAACGCGGATGAGCCAGTCGTCAGCGGCCCGTTTGATGACGCAGCGAACTTGGGCAGAGCGGATAGATTGGGAGTACTCTTCGCCGAAACGGAAAAATTCATCGACGAGGAACCGAAGCTCTCGTAGAAAGTGATGGGAGCGACGCCACCATTCGTTTGAATCTGGAAGCTGTAAGGCACCCCTACTTGGCCATTAGGCAGCGTTGTAGTCGTGATGGAGAATGGCGGTGGAGGGGAAACGGTGAAGATACACTCATCGGTGTATCCATAGTTCAAGTCGGTGTCGGTGGCCACAAAATAGGCCGAGTAGTTGCCGGCGAAAGTCGGGGTCCCGCTGACCACCCCGTTGGAGTTCACAGACAGGCCGGGGGGAAGCGACGAAGCGTAAAGCGAGAAAATAAAGGGCCGGCGATTTCCAGCGCCTAGCACAGGGGAGCTGTAAGCCTCGCCTACGACGAGGTCCCGCTGATCCGGGCAGGAAGCCGAAACGCTCACCGTGCTGCCTTCCGAAAAGCTGATGTAACAACTCGCCGATACCGAACCGCCGCCCGCCAAATTGGCTGTAGCCGTGAAAGATCCAAAGGCCGCACTGTCACCAATGCCGGAGATCCGACCTGTGCTGGTATTGAGCGTCAAGCCGGAAGGAAGCGAGCCTGCGGTAATGGCAAAGCTGGAGACCGCCGCCGAGATACCTAGAGCGGAGCTGTAGAAACTGCCGCCGCGCCCAACTTCGAGCGGACAGCTCATCGCCAATGGGGATTCTGCCCTGGACAAAACTCGAATCGGTACTGGAGCCTGGATAACGCGGCTCTGAGCATCCGTGATCGAAACGGTGGCTGAGTAACTACCTGCCGCGCTCGGCGTTCCCGTGAGCAAACCGTTCGCGCCATTGAGCGAAATGCCGGGAGGTAGGGTTCCACTCTGAATCGAAAAGCTCAAGGGCCCGATGCCTTCAAAAGCGGAAACTGCGGAGCGATAGGGGGTGCCCACACGCGCTGTCGTCCGGGGCTCCTTATATTCAAAGGGTTGATTGACGTAAATAGTGCATTGACGAGACACGCTTCCGGGAGGGGTGGAGTAGTTCGCCTGGAGCGTGAAGTTGTATGTGCCGAGAGCCGTCGGCGTGCCAGATAGAGCTCCGCCGTCACCACCGACCGCAAAGCTCAAGCCAGGAGGGAGTAATCCGCCAGTCCGGGTAAAAATGGCGCCGCTGGGACTGATACTTGCGTTTGAACTATAGGATTGACCGATTCGGGCGTTGGGATCGGGGCAGGAAAAACTGGCAACGCGCATGGTGTAAACGCGGGAGCCGGAATTTTCCGATGGCGGTTGCTCGTAGCCGCGCACTTCGAAGGTATAGACGCCCGGCGTGAACAAGGTTCCCGTAAGCAGACCACCGCTCGTGATGGATAAGCCCGGAGGGGGCGTTCCGTCGAAGATGCTGTAGGTGAGCGGAGTGCCATTTCCGGTCGACGTGATCTGGACACTGTAAGACTGCCCAACCAGCGCATCGGGAATGGTGCCCGGGCTCAAAACGATCTGTGCGTGAAGGCCAGCCGAACAAAGCAACGCTGTAGTAAATAGTCGATTCATCAATTTTTCCCCTCCTCTTCAATTCCGCTGGTGCCTAGCGCGGCGCACCCGCACTGGGATTTCCCGGGTTCACTCCTACGCTTTGTCGCCCGGGCCCGCTATCGCGGGTAGCGGCATAAGCGGCGCCCCCCGCCGCCGCCGCGGCAATACCGATGATGGCGAGCGTAAGACCCGAAACGGCCGCCGTCGCCGCTATAACATTTGTCTGGGCAATTACGGTTTGGCCAAACGCCGACTGAAAGTTTGCTCGGACCTGTACCTGATAATTCCCGGCTTGTCCGTTGGGCTTCAATCCACGAACAGCCGCGCGGCCGCTCTGGTTCGTCGTCGTGGTGATCATATTTCCACCTTGCGGCGAAACAAGGCCGGGGCCCGAATCGGGCAGTAGGAATATGACACTGGCTCCGGCGACGGGCTTGTTGTTCTCGTCGCGGACCTCTACGATGGTTTCGCGTGCTGTACGGCTCTTAATGTTGTTAATGGCACCGTCACCATTAATGACGACGATGTTCAGTTTGGGAGCGTTCGGGTTGTCCTGAGCGGCGAAGGCGACAGGACCTGGAACCAGGAGCAGCACTAATAAGAGCGCAAGGAATGACCGATAGTCGTAGGACGTCATATTGTTCTATAAGAATATACTGAAGAGGAACTTGGAGGTGAGCCTTATGTTTCATCGGAGAATCAGTTGTTTAGCGATTGTCGCCGGGATGGCGCTCGCTCAAGAAGGGACTGGCCCGAGACTGACCGCTCGCGAGATTTTCTATGGGGCGAAGCCACCGGAACCGGTGGCGGTCGCGAAGAAGACGCCGAGCGCGATCAAATCGGAAGTAAAAACTGTCGCCAAGGCGGAATCGAAGAAAAAGGGAAGCAGCACCCTGCCGCCTGCAACCGGCGAAGTGACCCATGCGATCCTGGCCGCCGATACCGGCGAAAATGTCGGCACGGCTGCGAATGGCGCCGGCTTGGCAATGCGCTGGTCGCTTGTTCAGAATTTTCCGGGTGGCTCGAAAAAAGAAGTGCCAACCACGACCGAATTCAAAAGCGGCGATTCGATCAACGTTCGTGTCGAGGTGAATGATTTCGGTTACCTGTACATCTTCGCGCGCGGTTCGAGCGGCCAGTGGTCCCCTTTGTTCCCCTCCGCATCCGTCGCCAATGGCGACAACCGCGTGGGGCCCAATCGTCCATACTTGATGCCGGACGGCTACATCTTTAAGTTCGACAACAACCCTGGCACAGAGCGGATCTTCGTCGTTTTCTCTCGCAAGCCGGAACCGGATTTTGATGGTTTGATCTACAAGGTCGCCCCCGAACGGCCTACCGGAACGGCCAAGCCGGAATCCAAACCCACCCAGCACCCACAAATCATACTGGCGCAGAACTCGGCGATTGGCGATCCCTTTGTGGATAAGGTGAAGTTGATGTACGCCCGCGACCTGATCGTTGAAAAGGCCGAAGGGGAAGTGAAATCGAGCCTGGGCCCGAAGTTTGAATATGCCGCCTATGTGGCGAGCCAATCCAAGACAGATCCGCGCGTCGTTGCCGAAGTGAGCCTGGTCCACAAATAGTATGCGCATTGCGTTAATCTTCCTGGTCAGCCTTCTCGCCTGGGGACAGGCCCAGAAGAAGGGACGCGACCTAAAGGTGGAGAAGGATCCCTTCCCGGAAGGGGAGATGAAGCTGCTCACGCGAGATGTCAACATTCCGCGCAGTTATGCGGTCATCATCGGCGTCGGCAATTATCCGAACCTCTCCAAGGACCTGCAACTCGCCTACGCCGAACGCGACGCCGACAGCCTCTACTCAATCCTGATCAGCTTGGAGGGCGGCAACTTTCGCGCCGAAAATGTGCGCAAGTTGACTGGCGCACGGGCCTCCAAAGCGAACATCCAAAAAGAACTCGAAACTTGGCTCCCCAGTGTCGCTAAGGAAAACGACCGCGTTTTCATTTACTTCGCCGGGCACGGCTTCGTGCACCAAGGCAAAGGCTATCTCGCTCCGTCGGATTTCTCGCTCGACAAGATCTCCGAATCCGGCTATCCCATGGAGAGTCTGGCCAAACTCGTCGGCACGACGCTCAAGGCCAAATACAAGGTCTTGTTTACCGATAGCTGTCACTCCGGCTTCGTCACCACGGAGACGAAAGCCTCCAGCCTGAACACTCTGTTGCAGAAGCTCGACACCAGCCTCTTTAGCCTGACAGCCGCCCGTGACGAGGAACGCAGTTTCGAATCCCCCGACTTTGGCGGCGGGCATGGCGTATTTACTTATTACGCCGTCAAGGGCATGGAAGGCGAAGCCGACGAAGATCGCGATGGCATCGTGACGGCCGCCGAGATGACCGAATATGTGCGCCGCAACGTTCGCGAAGCGACCGGCGGCAAGCAGACCCCGCGTTCGGACCGCGGCGCCTTCGACCCGGAAATGTTAATCGCATACGTTCCCAGCTACGCCGCCGCTGCCGCGCCGCCGGCTCCGAAGTTCGGCACGCTCGTTTTCGAGACGAATCGCGACGAAGTCGAGGTCATCGTGGACGGCAAGAGCGCGGGCATTGCCTCCAAAACCACACCCTTGCGCATCCCGGGTCTAAGGCCGGGCGCGCACACCGTGCAAGGCATCAAGATGGGTTACGAACCCGATGGGCCGCGCGAAGAGATGGTCTACCCGGGGCAGGAATCGACGGTCAAGATCCAGATCCTGATTCCACGCAAACGCCCGAAGGCCGCCGTCGACGAGTTCGACAAAGGCCTGGAGGATTACAACAAGGGCTTCGAAAAGAACTACAAGGCCGCCGTCCTGCGTTTTGAGAGGGCGCTCGGTTTGGACCCTACCTACAGCCAGGCGGCGCTCTATCTCGGCCGGGCCTATAACGCACTATTCGAGCAAGACAAAGCAAAGCACTACTTTGAGAAGGCCATTCAGATCGATCCCGATTACTCCGAGGCGCGATCCAGCTACGGCGGCATGCTGATGGACATTGGGAACGTGGATGAGAGCATCCGCCAATTCGATACCGTGTTGCGCCGAAACTCGAAGGACCTGCAAACACTCTATCTGCGCGCCCAGGCTTTCCGCATCAAGGAACGCTACGACGACGCAATCGAAAGTGCCGCGGCTGCCATCAAGATTGCGCCCAACATCGCAGAACCGCATTTTTGGCTAGCCGAGGCGTTGCGGATGAAGGGAAATTATCGCGACGCCCGGCGCGAGTACGTTGAGTATCTGAAGTACAGCAATTTCGATTCGGGGATGGCGGGGAATCTGAATTACTATGTCGTGGGCTTTCTGATCGGTCAAGGCAAGCGCCGGCGTGCCGCGCAAAAGGATATCTGGCAGGACTTGCGGAGTCTAGCCTACTTTGGCCTTTGCGATTGCGCCCACCGGGAGAAGAAGGGCGACGACGCGCTCCTGTTTTGCCAGAAGAGTTTGCAGTACGACCCCGAGTACCCCTACAGCCACTATCTGACGGGATTGGTCTTAGCCACGCAGGCCCAAAACACGGGAAGCCTCGAAACCTTGGCTAGCGCAAAAAAGCACTTCACCAAAATGCTCGCCCTCAATCCGGACATGGACGAGGCCAAGAGCGTGAAGACCATGCTGGCGAGCTTCGATAAAGCGCTGGCGGTGAACTAGGCAGATCTGGAAGTCGCGTTGCTTCTACGCGTGAATCCCCGGAGCCTCATGCCCCATGGCGCTAACGTACTCAACGTAGCTGCCCAAATAAACCTGCGGCTCCCGATTGGGTTCATCCTTACCGGGCAACTCCAACACCCGGGAACTCAATCCACGCAAAAAGGTCCGATCGTGCGAGACGAAAATCATCGTCCCTTCAAAGTCCTTCAACGCATCAATCAGCATTTCCTTCGTCGCCAGATCCAGGTGATTCGTGGGCTCATCCAGCACCAAAAAATTCGGCGGGTTGTAGAGCATCCGCGCCATCACCAACCGCGACTTTTCCCCACCCGAAAGCGCGCGAATCGGTTTTTCGCCGTCAGTGCCAGAGAACTGAAAAGCTCCCGCCAGACTGCGCAACGAACCAATACTATCCTTCGGGAAATCCTGCTGCAGTTGTTCGATCACCGTTAGATCCGGATTCAACACCTCCAACGACTGCTGCGCAAAGTAGCCCATATCAAGACTCGCCCCCAACTGCACGTTGCCGGCATCCGGCTGGCTCGCCCCCGAAATGATCTTGAGCAGTGTACTCTTGCCCGCGCCATTGCGCCCCATCACGGCCCAACGCTCCCCGCGGCGAATCGTTAGGTTGAACTTGTCGTAAATCACCCGCGAACCATAAGCCTTCGAGACTTCCTCCAGCACCGCCACCTGATCGCCGGAGCGCTGCGGCTTCCGGAAATCAAACTGCACCACTTGCCGCTTCTTCGGAAGTTCGATCTTCTCAATCTTGTCCAAGGCCTTGATGCGGCTTTGCACCTGCGCGGCCTTGGCGGCATGCGTCTTGAAGCGCTCAATAAAGCGCTGCTCCTTGGCCAGCATCGCTTGCTGCCGGGCAAATGCGGCCTGCTGGTTCGTCTCGCGAATGGCGCGCTCACGTTCGTAGAAGTCGTAGTTGCCGGAATAGGTGATCAGTTCGCCTTCGTCGATCTCGACAATCTTCGACACCAGCCGGTTCATAAACTCGCGATCGTGCGAGGTCATCAGCAACGCGCCCTCGTAGGTCCGTAGGAAGTCCTCCAACCAAATGATGGACTCGATATCCAAATGGTTCGTCGGTTCGTCCATCAACAGCACATCGGGCCGTCCCAAGAGCACGCGCGCCAGCGCAACGCGCATCTTCCACCCGCCGGACAACGCCCCCACGTCTCCATCGATCTGCGCGTCTTCAAAGCCAAGCCCATGCAGCACTTCGCGCGCTTGCGCCTCCAGCGCATAGCCGCCCAGATGCTGATACTCCTCCTGCACCTCGCCAAAGCGCTCCAGGATCTTGTCCATCTCATCGGCCCTGTCGGGATCGCCTAACGCGTTCTGAAGTTCCTCCAATTCGTGATGCAACTCCCCTACCCGGCCGCTGCCCGCAATCGCCTCCTCAATGACGGGACGCCCGCTCATTTCGCCCACATCTTGGCGGAAATAGCCAACCGTCGTTTTCTTCGGCACGGAGATCTCGCCGTCGTCGGCCGTCTCCTCCCCGGTGATCATCCGGAAGAGCGTAGTCTTGCCGGCGCCGTTGGGGCCCACCAAGCCCGCCTTCTCGCCAGGGTTCAACTGGAAAGACGCTTCCACGAAAATGAGTTGTTTGCCGTACTGTTTCTGTACGTTCGAAAGAGAAATCATGCAAAAGTTTCAGGCTAGCACTGCGCGGCGGGCGGGCTGAAGGCTAGCGAACAAAACGAACGCCGCCAAAGCGCTTGGCGTTGTGTGGCGTGATGGCCTCCAGCCCCGCATCGCTCCACATGCTGAGCCGCCGCGCCGGTTCCACACCGTCCCAGCGATTGAAGTTCATCGTCCAACGGTCGCCCGCCTGCGGCGTCTTGCCCAGCGGTTCCAACTCGGAGAAGGGAATCGCCACTTCCAGCGTCCAGCCCTTGTCGTTGTCGCCACGCGCGTTCAAGGTCCCGTCAATCTTGGTGGTCAGTTCCAGGCCTTCCAGATTCAGGCGCTTGAACAGATAGCGGTACTGGAAGTAAACGTAGTCATACATCACCGCGCGCGCGTTCATCTCAAAGCCGATGTAAAGGTCGTTCTGCTCTGGCTTCGGGTTGATGAATACCTCGACTGCGTCGTCGCGATACGTAGGATCGTCGCGATTCATGAAGTGCGCGGTGATGTCGCTATCGTCACATTCATAGAGCAAATAGAGCTTCCGCTCATCCCAAAGCAGCCGCACCCGCGTCTTCTGCTTCGCGCCGCTCTGCGAGTCGAAGGGGAAGCGCATCTCCAGCACCGGCGCGCGCTTCCAAGCTTCCTCTCTCATTTCTCCATCCACCGAAATCCGTTCGGTGGTGAATGGCACATCGGTTTCGGGAATCGGCGGACGAACTTCATGGCAACTCTAATCTTTATACGGATCGAACTCGTCCGCGCCCGCCATCGCCACGCCAATCGGCTTCAGCCTCTCCAAAATACGAATCGTGTCGCCTTGCGCGGCCAACACTTCCGGCAGCCGCTTGTAGCAATGCGGGGACTCATCCACCCCCGCGCCACGCAACTCCACGCCGCTCTCGCGCACCCAATCGCGCATCATCTCCACGCTCACCTTGCCGGGCCGCAACACCGCACCC
>VFQP010005652.1_pt1 | contig 10747 bp, 9 predicted proteins | sample 3512351 | NCBI WGS metagenome assembly VFQP01 (sample SAMN10412372, study PRJNA504923) | tailings metagenome | isolation source: Relicate 1 Philex TSF1 revegetated site | place: Philippines: Tuba, Benguet | collected 2017-08-29
GGTCTCGCCGAGGCCGACGATGCCGCCGGAGCAGACCTTGATGCCGGCTTCGCGAACGCGCGAGAGCGTATCGAGGCGATCCGAGAACGTGCGCGTTTTGATGATCTCGGAGTAGTAGCGCTCGGACGTATCGATGTTGTGATTGTAGTAGTCGAGCCCTGCGTCCTTGAGCTGGGCGACGTCGGTGTCGGACAGCATGCCGAGCGTCATGCAGGTTTCCATGCCGAGCGCCTTGACGCCCTCGACCATGGCGACGACGGAGTCCATGTCGCGGCTTTTGGGCGAGCGCCAGGCCGCGCCCATGCAATAGCGCGTCGCGCCTTGCGCCTTTGCCTTCCTCGCTTCCTCGATGACCCGCTGCACCTCCATCAGCTTCGAGGCCTTGAGGCCCGACTCGTGATGTGCGGACTGGCTGCAGTAGCCGCAGTCCTCGGCGCAGCCGCCGGTCTTGATCGAGAGCAGGCGCGCGAGTTGGACCTTGTTCGGATCAAAGTGCATGCGCTGCACGGTGGCCGCGCGGAACAGGAGATCGTTGAAGGGCAAGTCGTAGATGGCCTGTGCTTCAGCCCGGGTCCAGTCATGGCGGACCTGATCCAACGGAGCTGTGGCCATCGGGACGACGTGAACGTTCATCGAGGGTCTCTCCTCATTCCGGCTTAGCCGGCCTGCCAGCGCTCTGTCGAAGTGAGAAGCGCTGCAAGAGTCTGTTTTTACAGTCTGTTTCCCGCACGAAGGCGCCCTGGGAGGGAACGTTCTCGCGAAGATCCGGCGAACGATGTTTGCACTGCGAACGGTTCGGACCGCAAGGCTCAAATTGCTGCACGCGCCTTAGGCGGCTTCGCCAATTTGTGCCCCGGAATTTTTCAAACGACACGTCCGTTTACTGAAGTCTCAGCTTGCGCTGGCGTTAATCATAGGGAAGGCTGACGATTGTTCAAATGATTTGGGCCATTTGAGACCCAAATCAAACATTTGGGAGACTCCCATGGACCTCACCACTTTACTCATTCAGGCCGCGAGTGGGGCGATCGGCGGAAACGCTGCGGCTGCCGCGACCAAAAATGATGCTCTCGGAACTCTTGGAAATACCATTGCTGGCGCGCTTGGTGGCGGCATCGGCGGACAGGTTCTCGGCCCGCTGCTCGGACTCGGCGGCGCTGCCGCAGCGTCCGGTCTCGACATCAACGCGATCGTGACGGGCTTTGCCACGGGCGGCGTGAGCGGGGCGCTAACAGCACTCGTGCTCGGCTATCTGAAGGCAAGAATGGCGACCTAAGCCTGCGCCGCGCAAGCTTTCTCGGCCGGGGCACGGTCTCCCCGGCCATTTTTCTTTAGCGAGCTTCATCCTGCGATCTTGCCGCCGCCCTTACGCGTGATCGCGACGACCGACGGGCGCGGCGGTATACCTTCCTTGAAATCCGGCCAACGCGTGTTCGGGGCGTCGAACGTTGACAGAGGCCCGTCATCTTCCGTTTCGCCCGGATGCTGGACGGCGACGAAGAAGGTTTCGAGGTCCGGCGTGAAGCAGGGCCCGCACATTTCCGCGCCGATGGGAACTTGGAAGAAGCAGCGCGCGGTGCCTCGCGCGGCGCCTTCCGTCTCGATTGCCCAAATGCCGTCGGCGCGGCCGGTTTTTTTCGGCGAGTTGCCGTCTGTCGCCACCCAGAGCCGGCCCTCGGCATCGACGGCGCAGTTGTCCGGCATGCCGAACCATCCGTTCTCCGAGGTGGCGGGATTGAAGGCGGCGCCGACCTCAGCAATCGAGGGGGATCCGCATTTGATCACGATGTCCCAGGTGAACGTGGGCGCCGTGTGGTCTCCGCCCGATGGGTTGATCTCGATGATGTGCCCGAACAGGTTTTCGGCGCGCGGGTTGGCGGCGTCGGTTTCGCCGGCTTTGCGCTTCGAATTGTTAGTCAGCATCACGTAGACCTTGCCGGTCTTCGGATTGACTTCCGTATCTTCGGGCCGGTCCATGCGGGTTGCGCCCAGCATGTCGGCGGCGAGGCGGGTGCGGATTAGAACATCGCCCTGGTCCTTGAAGCCGTTCGCTTCACTGAGCCAAACCTGGCCATCCTTATTGGGCTGGCCGTGAACGAGGGGAAGCCATTCGCCCGTGCCGTCTGCTTTGAAGCGCGCAACCGACAGAACGCCCTTGTCGAGCAGGTCTTTGTTGGCGGCGCGGTTCTCCAGATCGACTTCGCCGTCGGTGACGAAGCGGTAGATATAATCGAAGCGTTCGTCGTCGCCCTGATAGACGACAAAGCGGCCATCGGCATTGATGATGTTGCCGGCGCCTTCGTGCTTGAAGCGACCGAGGGCCGTGCGCTTTTTCGGCGTCGAGGCCGGATCCATCGGATCGATTTCGACGACCCACCCGAAGCGGTTCGGCTCGTTCGGCTCCTTCAATGCATCGAACCGGTCGTGGAAGAGGCCCCAGGCGTACCACTCTGCGGGAGCGCCGTAGCGGCGGAGCGCGCGGGCCTCATTGGTGAGTGGCTCGGCTGCGGCCTTGCTCCAGAAATAGCCGTTGAAATTTTCCTCGCACGATAGCCACGTGCCCCACGGCGTGACGCCGCCGGCGCAGTTGTTGAGCATGCCGCGGACGCGCGTGCCCGTAGGATCCGCCGTGGTCTTCATGCGGTCATGTCCGGCGGCCGGGCCCGAGATTTCCATTTCGGTTTCAGCCGTGATGCGACGCGCGTACTTCGAATCTTTCACGACGGACCACTTGCCGCCCTCGCGCTTGATCTCGATGACGGATCCACCGTGGGCCATCATTTCCGCATCGACGATTTCCCGGGTTACGCCGGTGAACGAATTGTCCTTGTCGCTGCGCGGCGCGAGGCCGGGCACCATCAGCTCGCCATTGGTGTACTCGTGATTGACCACGAGGAGGCCGTGGTCCGAGCGGCCGTCGAGCGGGATGTAGCCGAGGAAGTCGTTGTTGTAGCCGAACTGCTTCACCTGCGCGGCGGGATCGGGCTTGCCTGGCGCGAACGCAGGTGCCTCAGGCAGCACGGCGTCACCCCAGCGGATGAGCACATCGGCGTCATAACCAGGCGCGACGTGGTGCGTCTCGCTTGCCGGCTGCACGGCGAGCTCCGTGAAATCGAACGAGGAGGCGGGGCCCGCAACGGGTTCGGGACCGGGCGCGGCGGCAAGGGCATCGGGCAAGACGAGTTCTGCAGCGACGGTGACGGCGGCGAAGCCTTTGACAAGATCCCTGCGCGAAAGCCGTGCCGCGATGATGTCGCCGATGGTGGGATTGGTCGAGGGGTTGGAGCTTTCGTTCTCGGCTTCTTCAAAGGCGACGGACGGGGGAAGGTATTTCGACATTGGACAGGGTCCCGAAAGGTTCAGATTAGAACTGATCTAGCGGGGTCAGATCACCTTTCCATGACGCTATTGTTACGCAAAAGCGGAAAACAACTTCGGTATCGGCACTTGCGCGGTTCGTGTAGAAAACGGTGCATATCTCATCAACATTTCGTTATGGTCTTCTTTCAATCCTTTTGATGCTGATCATTTGCAATCGCGACGCGCTGTGCCTAGGTTTTAGGCTGCGCTCACGAGGTTCCGGCCATGTAGCCGGAGTCCATGTAGGGAGTTAGGCAATGGGTACTCAAGCGGGCTTTGAACCGAACGCTTTTGGTCCGTTCGGCGCACTTTTCCAGAATTACTTTTCAGTTCTCGACAATATGGGTCAGGGAAAATTGCCTTTCGGCGGTATGGCCGGATTTGATCCTCAAGCTGCGACCACGCAGGCAATGGCTCCGCTCAAGGCTGCAGCGCGCTGCCAGCTTGAAATGTACGGTCTCGCGAACCGTCGCGTGCAAGCCTACATGCAAGTGCCGACGCGGCTCGCGCTATGCCGCTCGCCGCAGGACGTGCTCAACGAGCAGATGGTGTTCTGGCGCACGGCCGCCGACCAATATCGCGAAAGTGCGGTGAAGTTCGGCGAGGCATGGGGACATGCGTTCCCGTGGGCGAGTGCTGCTTATTCGCGTGCCGAGCGCGACTACATCAACTTCAATGGCACGGGCAGCAAGGACAACGGCGCGATAACGACGCGCCAGGATACGGCCGGCAAGTCTCAGCGCCGTGTCGCCTGATCCTCAGCACCCGCCTGCTTGATCGATATCCCGCTTGATTGACGGCGCTAGTTCAGCGCCGTCAGCCCTTCTCCGAATCCGGCCAGCGAGATCGGAATGCCGATGCCGGCTTCCTCGGTCTGGAAAATGATGAAGATCGCCGTCTTGCCGGTTTTCAATTGATCGGTGAGCTTCTCATCCACCGTCACCTGGGCGTAGCAGGCGAACGTGTGGCAGCGTAAGAACGGCGCGTGGCCGATGTCGACGCCGTCGACCTTGAGGCCGATCCCAGGGGGGAGAAGCACGCCGACCGGCGCGAATACGCGCAGCACCTTCGTCCCATTCGAGAACTTCTGAAAATAGATCGTCAGACCGACATTCTTGCGGTCTTCGGCGGTGACGCTTTGTACGAGCGCGCAGACTTCATTCTTGGCGCCTGCCGGCGGCGGTTTGCAGACGTATTGCCAGTCGCCGTATTGTCCCTTGACGGTGCCGCCTGCGAGCTGAGGCGGAAGCTGGCCCTGTTTCGAATCTCCGGTGGCTTCCGGGGCGGCCGCGGCACCGGCCAATGCCGGACCGGCGACGCTAAATCCCGTCTTCTCAAGTCCCGTTAAACCCATGCCTAGCGCAGTGCACAAGAGGCAAAGCATGCCTCTGCGAGCTCGCGCCGCGTAGCTTGTCAGCCGGCCGACAGGAGTTGCCATTGGAGTCGAATGTTCCTCGAAGTGGTTGCTCGATGGCGTCGAACTGCCGAGCATTCAGCGCCTCGGCGCCTCTATCGCACTCTGTCCGTCTCCGCGAGGAAAAAGGCCAAAGTGGGACTCGGAAGCTTACCAACGCAATTCTCCCCGCCGGTGTGGTGCGCCGACTGACGTCTCGTCATCCGCGTGTAATGTTGCGCCGCAATACGCTCGAACCCCTCAGGGTCGAAACATCAACGCGTAGTTATGACGCAGAAAACTTGACTTGAGCTGAGTTTGACGATTGTGCTGTCTGTGGTTTGGGGGGACTTTGCCGGAACCGCGTGCACTCATGGTGGCGAGTGCTGCGATATACGGGGTTGTCGGGCGTCCCGCCGGCTTGGCGCGCGACGCCGGGCAGAACGATCGACAAGATCGAATCGACCGACATCAGGGAGATTCCCGGCACTGTTGCCGGGACACGGAACGGGGAGCGGATTAATGCTGAACTGGATTCTTAAATTTAGGCCTCATATGGCGCTGGCGGGGCTCGTCGCTCTGCTCATCGCGCCGGGGTCGGCCTTGGCCGAAAATGGCCTCGGGCACGCGCTCCCGAAGCAGATGGGGCTGCAGCAGGCGGCAACGCCGATCGCGCACGAGCTGCACGCCTTCTACGATCTGACGAACACGATCATCATCGCCATCGCGATTTTCGTTCTGATCCTACTCCTCTACGTCATGTATCGCTTCAACGAGAAGCGTAACCCGACCCCCAGCACGACTACGCATCACACACTGCTGGAAGTGGCCTGGACGGTCATCCCGATCCTGATCCTCGTGGTCATCGCCATCCCCTCGTTCAAGCTCCTGATGAACCAGTACACCTACCCGAAGCCGGATCTCACGATTAAGGCGATCGGCAACGCATGGTTCTGGGAACACGAATACCCCGACTTCGGAAACTTCTCGGTCACGTCGAACATGCTGACCGACGAGGAGGTCGCGGAGCGTAACCAGAAGGGCATTCCGACGCCTCGTCTCCTCGGCGTCGACAACGAGATCGTCGTGCCGGTGAACAAGGTCGTGCACGTGCTCGTGACGAGCAACGACGTCATCCACAACTGGACGATCCAGTCCTTTGCCTCGAAGGTGGACGCCGTGCCGGGCCGCCTGACCTCGACCTGGTTCCAGGCCGAGAAGGAAGGCGTCTACTACGGACAGTGCTCCGAGCTCTGCGGACTCAACCACGCCTTCATGCCGATCGCGGTGCGCGTCGTGAATGATGGCGTGTTCAACGAGTGGGCTGCCGCAATGCAGTCCAAGGACCGCAAGAAGGCGCGCGAAATCCTCGACAAGGTTGCGCTCGAGCAGGCCGGCATCAAGTCGACTGCCGACGCTTCGACGTCGCAAACGCGCTGAGCGCTTGAGGACGGCTGCCCGCCGGGCGGCCGCCTCGCCTGAAACCGGAATGGAAACACCCAGTTACAAGGTCTTAAACAATGGGTAGCACCGCACACGCAGGCCACGACGATCACGACCACGCCCCGACGGGCTGGCGTCGTTGGCTGTTCTCGACGAACCATAAAGACATCGGCACGATGTACCTGATCTTCGGCATGATCGCCGGCCTGATCGGTGGCGCGCTGTCGATCGCCATGCGCCTCGAGCTCGCAGAGCCGGGCATGCAGTACTTCTCCAACCCGCACATGTTCAACGTGTTCGTGACCGGCCATGGTCTCATCATGGTGTTCTTCATGGTCATGCCGTCGACGATGGGCGGTTTCGGCAACTGGTTCGTTCCGCTGCAGATCGGCGCGCCTGACATGGCGTTCCCGCGCATGAACAACATCTCGTTCTGGCTGCTGCCGGTCGCTCTGACGCTGCTCCTCATCTCGATGTTCGTCGAAGGTCCGACGGGCATGCACGGTGTGGGTGCCGGCTGGACGATCTACGCGCCGCTGTCGACCTCGGGCCATCCGGGCCCGGCAATGGACTTCGCGATCCTCGCGCTGCACGTGGCTGGCGCCTCGTCGATCCTCGGCGCCATCAACTTCATCACCACCATCTTCAACATGCGCGCACCGGGCATGACGCTCCACAAGATGCCGCTGTTCGTGTGGTCGGTGCTGATCACCGCGTTCCTGCTGCTGCTGTCGCTGCCGGTTCTCGCCGGTGCGATCACGATGCTGCTCACGGACCGTAACTTCGGCACGACGTTCTTCTCGCCGGCCGGCGGTGGCGACCCGCTGCTGTACCAGCATCTGTTCTGGTTCTTCGGTCACCCCGAAGTTTACATTCTCATCCTGCCCGGCTTCGGCATGGTCAGCCATATCGTGGCCACGTTCTCGCGCAAGCCGGTGTTCGGTTACCTCGGCATGGCGTACGCAATGCTCGCCATCGGCCTCGTCGGCTTCATCGTGTGGGCGCACCACATGTATGCCGCCGGCATCTCGGTCAACACGCAGGCTTACTTCGTGTTCGCCACGATGGTCATCGCGGTTCCGACGGGCGTGAAAATCTTCTCGTGGATCGCCACCATGTGGGGCGGCTCGCTGCAGTTCCGCACTCCCATGATTTGGGCGCTGGGCTTCATCTTCCTGTTCACAGTGGGCGGCGTCACGGGCGTGATGCTTTCCAACGCAGGCGTCGACCGCGCTTTGCACGACACCTACTACGTCGTCGCGCACTTCCACTACGTGCTGTCGCTCGGCGCCGTGTTCTCGATCTTCGCGGGCTACTACTACTGGTTCCCGAAGATGACCGGCTACATGTACTCCGAGTTCTGGGGCAAGACCCATTTCTGGCTGACGTTCATCGGTGCCAACATCCTGTTCTTCCCGCAGCACTTCCTCGGTCTCGCAGGCATGCCGCGCCGCTACGTCGACTATCCGGACGCCTACGCGTTCTGGAATCACGTGTCGTCGATCGGCTCGTACCTCACCGCGATCGGCACGCTCACGTTCTTCGTTGGCATCTTCGTTGCTCTCGCACGCAAGGTTCCGGCTGGCGACAACCCCTGGGGCGCCGGTGCTACGACGCTCGAGTGGACCCTGCCTTCGCCGCCGGCTTACCACTCGTTCGAGACGCTGCCGCGCATTACGGGCAGCTCGCACCACTAAGCGGGCGTTTCGGGACGGAGCAAAGACGGAAGCTTTGCTCCATTCCCGCCTGGCGAAACTCCGGTGGGCGGCTCTTCCGCCCACCGTTACTTCGAGGCCGCAACGGAGAATTGCGCGCATCACCAGCGGGCCAACCCGCGGCGGGAGGATGAGAGACTATGACGGGACTTACTGCCCAGAGCGCGCTGCACGTCACGGCCACCAGCTCGGAGCCCTCGGTCGGCGATTTCCTGGAGCTGATGAAGCCGCGCGTGATGTCGCTCGTGGTCTTCACGTCGCTTGCGGGTTTGTTCGCGGCTCCGGGCGAGATGCACCCTGTGCTCGGAATTATCGCCATCCTTTGCATCGCCGTCGGCGCTGGCGCGTCGGGCGCTCTCAATATGTGGTACGACGCGGACATCGATGCGCGCATGGCGCGCACGGCCGCGCGACCGATTCCTCGCGGCCGCGTCACGGCTGACGAGGCTCTCGCATTCGGGTCCGTGCTGTCGGTGATGTCGGTGCTGACGCTCGGCGTGCTCGTCAACTGGGTCGCAGGCGCTCTACTGGCGCTGACGATCGGCTACTACGTTTTCTTCTATACAATGTGGCTCAAGCGGCGGACGCCGCAGAACATCGTCATCGGCGGCGCGGCTGGGTCTTTCCCTCCGATGATCGGCTGGGCGGCCGTCACGGGTACGGTGACCGTCGAGAGCGTGCTGCTGTTCCTCATCATCTTCATGTGGACACCTCCCCATTTCTGGGCGCTGGCACTCTACCGTTGCCGCGATTACGAGCGCGTCGGCGTGCCGATGCTGCCGGTCGTCGCCGGTCCCGATGAAACGCGCCGGCAGATCCTGCTCTACTCCGTGCTGCTGACGCCGCTCGCCGTGGTGCCGTACTTCATCGGCCTCGGTGGCATCCTCTATGCGGTCACGTCCGTGGTGCTCGGGGCGATCTTCCTTTATCTCGCGTTCAAGGTCTGGCGAATCCGGGAAGGCCGGGAGGCGGACCACGCGGCGAAGCAACTGTTCGGTTTTTCGATCTTCTATCTGTTCCTGCTGTTCGCCGTGATCCTCGGCGAGCACCTCGCGCTTAAATTGATCTAGGGTGCAGGACGTGGGCTACAGCGTCGTACATGAGGCATTGGTGACGAACGACCTCGACCAAGACCAGAAGCGCGTAAAGCGCCAGCGCCTGCGCTCGACAGCAATCGCGCTCGGGCTCGGGTTCCTCGTGCTGTTGTTCTACGCGGCGACGATCGTGCGCATGGGCGGAAAGCATGCGCCGGTTGGAGAGTTCGGGCCGCACACGCAGCAGACTGCTCCCGACGCGCAGCCGAAAGGGACCGCGCCATGAGTCAGAAAAGCAACAGAACGGTCGTGCTCTGGTGCGTGACGGCACTCCTAACGATGGGCGCCATGACCTGGGCGGCCGTGCCGCTCTATCGCATTTTCTGCCAGGTGACGGGCTACGGCGGGACGCCGATGCGGGCGGAGAAAGCTCCGGCGACCGCGCTCGACCGCAAGATCACCATCCGCTTCGACGCCAACGTCGCGCCCGGCATGCCGTGGAGCTTCGAGCCGGCGCAGCGGACGATGGAAGTCAAGATCGGAGAGAACGCGCTGGCCTTCTACAAGGCGCACAATACGTCGTCCGAGACCGTCAAGGGGACTGCCAGCTACAACGTTTCACCTGACGCTGCTGGCGCATTCTTCGGGAAGATCGAGTGCTTCTGCTTCACGGAGCAGACGCTCGCGCCGGGCGAGAGTGTGGAAATGCCTCTATCATTCTTCGTCGACCCGTCGATGCTCGCGGACCGCGATGCGTCGGTCATCAAGGAAATCACGCTCTCCTACACCTTCTACCAAACGGCTGGAACCGGCGCCAAAGCCGAGGTCAAGCCGGTGGAGCTAAGGCAGGGAGGCTGACGAGTTCGGCGCGGATGCCGCGAGGATCTGCGCGAGTTGAGTTCAAGACCTGAGGTGTCTGCAGCAGATACCTCAGGGCCGCCGAGATCCCGGTGCTTCCGAGCATTCGGGTTAGAGACGGGCCGAATAGCGATTTGTACCGTTGACCTTCAGGGTTCGGTCCATCTCGCGATCTGGCCGGGGGAATAAAACGAACGGGGACTACGGAGACGAAAATGGCCCAAGCGCACGGCAAGCAACACGACTACCACCTGCTCGATCCGAGCCCATGGCCGCTTGCGGCTTCGCTCTCGGCCTTTGTGACCGCTGTTGGCGCCATCGTCTGGATGCGTTCGCTCGGCGAAGGCGCCACCGGCCTGTTCGGCATGCACGGCCCGTGGGTTTTCCTGGCCGGCTTCGCCGGTCTGGTAGGCATCGCCTCCTTGTGGTGGCGTGACGTGCTCATCGAAGCAAACCGCGGCGACCACACGCCGGTCGTTCAGCTTCACCTGCGCTACGGCATCATCCTGTTCATCGCTTCGGAGGTGATGTTCTTCGTTGCCTGGTTCTGGGCCTACTTCGACTTCGCCTTCTTCCCGGCCGACGTGCACACGATCGACAACATGAAGGAAGCGGTCGGCATGGTGACGCGGAACGAGCTGTTCGGCGGACAGTGGCCGCCGGTTCCGGTCGACGCTACCGAAGCCGTCATTCCGGCAACGGGCGCACCTGTGAACGGCTACTTCAAGGGCACGTTCGATCCTTGGGGCATTCCGCTGCTCAACACCCTCATCCTGCTGACGTCGGGCGTGACGGTCACTTGGGCGCACCATGCGCTGCTCAAGAACGATCGCCGCGGCCTCGTGCTCGGCCTGCTGCTCACCGTGATCCTGGGCATGATCTTCACGTGCTTCCAGGCCTATGAGTACATGCATGCCGCCTTCACGTTCGGCGGTCATGCCTAC
>VFQP010005653.1_pt1 | contig 10745 bp, 6 predicted proteins | sample 3512351 | NCBI WGS metagenome assembly VFQP01 (sample SAMN10412372, study PRJNA504923) | tailings metagenome | isolation source: Relicate 1 Philex TSF1 revegetated site | place: Philippines: Tuba, Benguet | collected 2017-08-29
GAAGCACGGCAAACAGACTCCCACGTCCCCTTCCCCTTGGGAGCTCTGCAGTGGATCGATGGGTGCTACGCGCCGGCAGCAGCGCGCCATCCCCGACACAGCGCACCACCTCCTACCTCCACTTGGCACGCAAATCTGCCGGGTCCATGCTCCTGCCCCGCAGCGGCGTGCCATCAGGGCGGCCGCAACAATGTCATCCCGGAGCGCACGCTCGACAAGGAAGCCATCAGCAAGTACCTGACGGGCGGCTTCGCGCTTGAGGCCATCATCTACCAGGCGAGTGCTCATCGAAGGCGCACACGGGTGGGGACGGTGCGCCACGCTTTGCTCAGATGCAAACGTGCACAACTTGGGATGCACGCCTTCGCAGGTGGAGAATGGCAAGGGCACCATGCCCGCGTGGGACGGGCGGCTGGATGAGGACGAGATCGCGGCGGTGGCGCAGTACGTGTACGACGTGGCCAGTGCCGGCACGTGGGACTCGCAGTGACGACAGGCACCGGACCGAGCTGGCGTGACGGCCAGACGTGATACAGGCCACTGCTTCCTTGCTGCAGGCTTGAGGAATGCCCACAAACGTCGCGTCGAACAGACCCTGAACTCGCTGGCGAGAGGCACTGCTGCTTGCTTCTGACGCCGTTGTGCAAGGAGCGAGAGGAGCACGGTGAACTCGCTGGCGGTGGGGTCATGGGGCACTCTGCCTTGTTGAGGTGCTCAGTGCGCGGCGTGGCGCGGTGTCACGGGTGCGTGTGTCATCGCTCTCGGCTAGCGCGTGCGGGCAAAAGCACTTGCAAAAGCGCTCTTGGACATTGCTCCGCGTGCTCCAAGCTCATGATCACGCGTGTTGCTTCTGCTCCTCCCTCCCCGGGCACCGGTTCCTGACCAGGCGCCCGGGCCCAGGGAGATCATCCCCATGGGCAACTCCACTCTGCGCCGCAGCCTCACCCTCCAAACGCAACACGATGGCGGACGCGGAGACGCTCCGCCTGCTGCTGATGCAGATGCAGAGCAGCGGCGTGCTGGGCCAGGCGCAGCCCCAGGCTGCTGCTGCAGCGGCCAGCCCCAGGACCAACCCGCCGCCCAGGCCTTTGACAACAACTGCGGTGAGCCGCCGTTGCCATAGCGCGTGACGAGCCTGCGTTCTTCGTCCTGAGAAGCACGGCAAACAGACTCCCACGTCCCCTTCCCCTTGGGAGCTCTGCAGTGGATCGATGGGTGCTACGCGCCGGCAGCAGCGCGCCATCCCCGACACAGCGCACCACCTCCTACCTCCACTTGGCACGCAAATCTGCCGGGTCCATGCTCCTGCCCCGCAGCGGCGTGCCATCAGGGCGGCCGCAACAATGTCATCCCGGAGCGCACGCTCGACAAGGAAGCCATCAGCAAGTACCTGACGGGCGGCTTCGCGCTTGAGGCCATCATCTACCAGGCGAGTGCTCATCGAAGGCGCACACGGGTGGGGACGGTGCGCCACGCTTTGCTCAGATGCAAACGTGCACAACTTGGGATGCACGCCTTCGCAGGTGGAGAATGGCAAGGGCACCATGCCCGCGTGGGACGGGCGGCTGGATGAGGACGAGATCGCGGCGGTGGCGCAGTACGTGTACGACGTGGCCAGTGCCGGCACGTGGGACTCGCAGTGACGACAGGCACCGGACCGAGCTGGCGTGACGGCCAGACGTGATACAGGCCACTGCTTCCTTGCTGCAGGCTTGAGGAATGCCCACAAACGTCGCGTCGAACAGACCCTGAACTCGCTGGCGAGAGGCACTGCTGCTTGCTTCTGACGCCGTTGTGCAAGGAGCGAGAGGAGCACGGTGAACTCGCTGGCGGTGGGGTCATGGGGCACTCTGCCTTGTTGAGGTGCTCAGTGCGCGGCGTGGCGCGGTGTCACGGGTGCGTGTGTCATCGCTCTCGGCTAGCGCGTGCGGGCAAAAGCACTTGCAAAAGCGCTCTTGGACATTGCTCCGCGTGCTCCAAGCTCATGATCACGCGTGTTGCTTCTGCTCCTCCCTCCCCGGGCACCGGTTCCTGACCAGGCGCCCGGGCCCAGGGAGATCATCCCCATGGGCAACTCCACTCTGCGCCGCAGCCTCACCCTCCAAACGCAACACGATGGCGGACGCGGAGACGCTCCGCCTGCTGCTGATGCAGATGCAGAGCAGCGGCGTGCTGGGACAGGCGCAGCCCCAGGCTGCTGCTGCAGCGGCCAGCCCCAGGACCAACCCGGCCGCTGCCCAGGCGGCAGCCGCAGCCGCGCAGGCCGCCTCCTCGCAGGTGCTCGATCATAACTTCATCAACTCGTCAGACTTCAGGATGTATTGCTTCAAGGTGCGCGTCGAGCGGCGCCAGGGTTGTCGCGCACAGGCCGAGAGGACAACAGCCAAAACGACGCCCCTCGGCCGCGTGCCTGCCCCCGCAGATTCTTCCGTGCAACAGGCGCTACGGTCACGACTGGACGGCGTGCCCCTTCTGCCAGTGCGTGGGGGCTCTTGGCCGGGGCGACGAGGTGTCTCCGTGTGGGGCACGATGATGGAACATCGATGCGCCTCCCTCGCTCTGCACGCGCAGCCCCGGCGAGAAGGCCACGCGGCGATGCCCCCAGCTGCACCAGTACCTGCCCCTCGCGTGCCCAGACATCAAGAAGGTGCGGGCGGATCGCCACTGTGGCCTGCTTTGCGGGAGGGCGGGGCGTGCGCGGCGAGCACGGCACCTGGCGAGCGCCGCGGCGCGGCGCAGCGAGCGACCCGGCAATGTGCCAGGTGTCGCTGCGTGGCGCGGGGGCCCCGCGAGCGCCAGGCCGATGAGGAGGGCGCGGCAAGGTGTGCGGGACATCCTGCAGCTGCCCCCGAGGAGGCCCACCGCGGTGCGAGCGATGCGCGCCGCTGCACGCAGACGGGCGAGTGCCCTCGCAAGGAGGCCTGCACGTACGCGCACAACGTCTTCGAGTTCTGGTGCGCGGGGTGGTGGGGCTGCTGCTGCCGGGCCTGTGGTGTGCCAGGCCTGCACAGCGGCGACGCAGGGCAGGCCTCTCCAACGTCGCTGCCTGCTTGCTTTGCTGTGCACGCAGGTGCCACCCCCTCAGGTGTGCGATGGGCGCGAGCCCTGCCGGCGTCGCCGTCGAAACAGCTGCGCCGGGCGGCCGTCCCGGCGCAGGTGCCCCACACCCAGGAGTCTGCGGAACGCGCACGAAAACACGTGCTGTGTTGCCCTTTCCGCGGCCGCAGGTTCCGCACGCAGCTCTGCAGCTATGGCGCCGAGTGCAAGCGGTCCATCTGCTTCTTCGCGCACAGCTACGCCGAGCTCCGCGTGGTTGACCAGTCCCTGCTGCAGGTAGGCAGCCCTTCGCTTGCTTGTTCAGAGGACCACCGAGGTTGTGCGCGTCGACAGCTGGCCCCAGGGCGGCGCACCCGTGACAGCCGTGGCATGGCCAGCAACGCCTCACTGCTTCAGCCCAGAGCGTTCCTCACCGCCCCGACTCGCGCACTGCACGCCCACCACACACGCTGCCCCCCTCAGGAGCTGGAGCGCCAGATGGACCTGCTGGGCGAAGGCGCCGGCTTTGGCTTTCCGCCCTCCAACAAGCGCAGCACGGGCGGGCCCGGCACAGGCGGCGGCGGCCGCGACGACCGTTTCAACTCGATGGGCGCGGCCGGCGCGCCGCCGCCGCCGCCCCTGCCGCACGCCAACGGCGGCACCACCAGCGCCGGCGGACTGCTCAGCGGCACGGCCCACGCGGGCGGCGGCCTGCACAGCGCGGGGTCCGTCACGGTGGGCGGCGCGCCACCCGACCACGCGCACGCCCACGGCGTGGCGGCGTCGCCCTCCCATGCCGGCGTGCGGCGCAGCACGGCCGACGACGCTTGGCTCCTGCAGCAGCAGCAGCAGCAGGTGGGCGGCGGGCGCAGTGGCAGCGCCACAGGCGGCGCGGCGGCGGCGGCGGCGGCAGCGCTGGCGCTGGGCGGCGGTAGCGGGGGCTCGGGGGGCGGGAGCGTGCCAGCTACCGAAGCGCCCGCAGACGCGGCGGCGGCCAGCTCACCTCTCGAGCAGCAGCAGCAGCAGCAGCAGCAGGGCGGGGAGGAGGACGTGGGCTCTGGTGCGCGGGCTCAGGCCACGGGCGCCGCCGACCCGCAGCAGCAGCAGCAGGTGCCGGGGACGGCCAGCCACGACAGGGAGGTCGCCGCCGCCGCCGCCACCGGCCGCCCTCCCCTCCCGGGCGTCTCGCTGCCCGCCTCCTCCACCACCACGGCGCCCTCCACGCCGCCGCAGCGCCCCTCTGGCACCAACCCGGCCGTCGGTGGCGAGCCGCCGCCCCCGCTGGCCGGCGCCGGCCCCAGCGCCTCCATGCCAAACCCCAGCGCGCAGGCGCCGGCGCCGGCCGCGCCCGTGGCGTCCGAGCCCAGCGTGGCGGTGCTGCAGGCGCTGCAGATGCGCGCGGCGGCGGCGGCCGCCGCCTCGCAGCAGCAGCACCTCCACCGGCTCTCGGCCGGGCCGCCCGTGGCCTACGCGCCGGAGCGCGTGCAGGCCGCCGCGCTCATCCTAGGTGCGAGGACGTGCAGAGCTCCTGGATCCTGGCGCGCCCTTCTCTTGACGCGCCCGGCAACGGCCGCAAGCGCGAGTGTGCTCGTTGTCGTTGTTGGGCATGTGCCTGCAGGCGTTGACCCCACGTACCTGGCGCAAGTGCTCGCGTCGGCGCCGCCGCCGCCGCCGGCCCAAGGCGGCGGCGGCGGCGGCGGCGGCGCGCCCGCCCTGGCCTCCACCTCGAGCCTCCCGCTACTGGCACCCAGCAGCGGCAGCGCCGCCTTCGGCGCCGGCCCGGCCGCGCCGCCCGCCGGCGCCGCCGCGCCGTCGGCCGCCACCGTCGTGCAGACGCTGGTGCAGCAGCTGCTGGCCGCCGGCGCCGAACCCATCACGACCAGCAACGGCGGCGGCGGCAACGCCGGCGGCGGCATGTCCACCGTCAACTCGCTTGGCGGGTGGGCCGGCGCCGCTGCGTCGAGCGGCGGGCACCGCGGCGGCGGCAACGACCTGTTTGCCCAGCAGCAGCAGCAGCAGTACGCGCAGGACGCGGCCGTGGCGGCGGCGCTGGCGGCGGCCAACGGCAGCGTGGGCGGCGCGGCGGCGCGCGCGCAGCAGCATCAGCAGCAGCAGCAGCTGGCGCCGATGGACTCGCTGCAGCAGGCGCTGGGCCAGGCGCTGCCGTCACTGCGCGCCAATGAGGAGCAGATGGCCGCTACCTTCCGCGTGCTGTCGGAGCTGGCGGCGGCCTCGGCGGGCAACGTGGGCGGCGGCGGCGGCGGCGGCGGCGGGTTGCTGGCGGCGCGCGGCAGCCTGCAGCTGCCGCTGGGCGCGCTCGGCAACGGCGGCGGCGGCGGCGCGGTGGCGTCGCCGGCGCTGACGCCGGTGGGGTCGGTGCGGGCGGTGCTGCAGCAGCTGCAGGAGCTGCAAGGCTACGGCGGCGGCGGCGACGCGGCGGCGGCCACGGCGGCGGCGGCGCTGGCGCTCCACCAGCAACAGCAGCAGCAGCAGCAGCAGCAGCAGCAGCAGCAGCAGCAGCAGGCGCTGGCTTCGATGCAGCAGAGCGTGGACGCCGCGCGGCTCTCGCAGGCCATCAGCTCGCTGGTCAACCCCTCGGCGTCGCTGCCGCTGCCGCCCTCCTCGCAACAGCAGCAGCAGCAGGACTCGCAGGTCGCCATGGTCGCCGCGCTCATGGCGCAGATGCAGCAAGGCCCCGGCGGCGGCGGCGGCGGCGGCGGCGGCAACGGAGCAGGCGCGGCGGCGCATCCCGGGCACAGCCAGCACGGCTCGCGCGGCGACGGCGGCGGCGGCGGCGGCGGGTTGACGCCGTCGGCATCGCTGCCGGCGCCCCTGCCCACGCACCAGCAGCTGGTGATGGGGCAGGACCCCGGCGGCTCCATGGGCGCCTTTGGCGGCGCCACGGCCGCCGCCATCGCCGCCGCCGCCGCCGCACAGGCCCCCGGCACGCACCTCTCCACGCCCTCGCTGTTTGGCGGCAACGCACCCGCCGGCGGCAACGGCGGCGGCGGCGGCGGCGGCAGCCTCATGGCGCCGAGCGGCAGCCTGCACGGGGCCATGGCGGCGGCGGTGGCGGCGGCGGCGAGCGCCTTCGGCAAGCCCGGCGGCGGCGGCGGCAACGGCGCTGGCGGGCTGTTTGGCGCCGGCGCCGTGCAGCCGCCGCTGCCGCCCTCCTCGGCGTCGTTGCCGCTGCACCACCAGCTCATGCAGGCGGGCGGGCTGCTCGGCGGTGCGGGGGCCGACGCCTCGTCCGCCGCCGCCGCCGCCGCGGCCATGCGCCACGCGGCGGCGGCGCGCAGCGGCCACGCCAGCTTCACCGGCTCTGACGGCGGCAGCAGCCCGCCCACTCCTGCCCCCGACGGCACCGCCGCGCAGCAGCAGCAGCAGCAGCTCAACGCGAACCGCCGCCCCAGCGCCGGCGCCGGCGCCGGCGGGTTGCTGGCGGCGGGGCAGGGCTTGCATGGGCGTCAGGGCTTGCCGTCTGGGCTTGAGGCGAGCGAGTCGGTCGAGGCGGACGACCTGGCGGCGCACCCCGAGCTGGCGCTGGGCGCCACGCGCCTGCTGGGCACGCTGAGCGAGCTGGTGGGCGAGGCCACGCCCTCGACGCCCACGCTGGCCGGCGGCGGCGGCGGCGGCAACGCAACGGCGGTGGGCCCGGCCAGCGGCAACGGCGGCAAGGCCGTGTCGCAGGTGCGCGTCGCCTTGGTGTTTCTGTGCGCCCCCCGCCGTGAGGCCTGGGAGCGCGAGCCGCGGCCTTTCTTGCCTTCGCCACGGGGTGGTTGCTGAAGCGAATGCGTGTGTCCCTCGTGCTCTTGCCGTCACCTGCAGGCGGTGCCGGTGCCCGGCAGCTTCCTGGGCGCGCTCACGGCGCCGCTGGGCGGCGGCCACAGCGGCAGCGGCGGCAACAGCAGCCACGCCAACGGAGGCACCAACAACCCTCTGCTGGGCTCGCCCTCACTGCGCGCCTCGGCGGCCGCCTTCAGCCCCTCTGCCGCCTCGCTCGGCGCGCCGCACGCCAGCGCCACCGTCGTCACGGTGGGCGGCGGCGGCGGCGGCGCGGGCGCGGCGCTGGCGGCGAGTCTGGCGCGGGCGGGCAGCCCGCTGCTGCAGGGCGTGGCGTCGCTGCCGGCGGCGGCGTGCCTCCCGCATGACTTGCTGCTTGGGACGGGGGGGCTGGGCGGCTCGAGCACCTCGACCACCAGCATCAGCACCATCAACCCCACGGGCGCGTCGGGCGGCAGGGAGGCGGGCGGGGCGGCCAAGCCGGCGCTGGGCGGCAGCGGCGCGTTTGCGTCGGCGGCGGCCGCGGCGGCGGCGGCGGTGGGCGGCGGCGGCGGGCTGCGGCCGTTTGGCGGCGCGGCGAGCGACGCCGGCGGGGCGCAGGGAGGCAGCGGCGGCGGCGCAGCAGGTGCGCACCTGTCTTCCTCCTTGGACGCTCCTCAAGAGGGCGCGTGAAGTCCAGCTCAGCACGCTCAGCGCTCCGCTCTCTGCGTGTCCATCACTGCAGGTGGCGCCGCCAGCGGAGGGTCGTTCCTCGGCGGGCTGGGCGGAGGCACCAGCAATGTGAGCGCGGCGGCGGCGGCCGTGCTGCCCACGCTGGCGCTGGACAGCAGCGCCGCGCTGCGCCAGGCCGCCAGCGCAGTGGTGGCGGCCGCGCAGCGCGCCGCCGCCGGCACCAGCGCCGCCTGCGCCGCACCGCCCACTGGCGCGCTGCAGCCGCCGCCGCCCGCCGCTTCCGCCTCCGCAGCGCCCGCCGCCGCCGTCGTCTCTGGCATGCTCAACGGCGCGTCATCCTCCTCCTCGGCGGGCTCGGGCGGGTCGGGCGCCGGCGCCGCGCCCTCGGCCGCAGACACGCTGCGCACGTCCTCCTCCCTCACGGGCGCGTCGGGCGGCTCCAGCGTCACGGCGGCGGGCGGCGCGGGCGGCGGCGCCGCCGGCGGCAGCACGGCGGCGTCCTCGGCGTCTCAGCACGCCGTGGTGGCCGAGGCGGTGCTGGTGGGTGGGCCGCCGCTGCCGCCAGGCGGCGCGAGCGGCGCAATGCTGCTCAAGGGCGGCGGCGGCAGCGCGGCGGCGGCGGCGGGGCAGCAGGCGTCGCTGGAGGGCCCCGTGGCGGTGGCGCTGCTGACGCCGGCGGGCACGGGTAGCTTCAACATGCACGACCTGCCCACTGAGCTGTGCTGAGGGTAGCGGCGGCGACCTCGCGCCCCCTTGTCTTGGGGCCGGCTGCGCGCGAGGAGACCGAGCTGTGCTGAGGGCAGCAACGGCGACCTCGTGCCACCTTGGCTCCTGCCTTGCTTGGCCAGCCGCGAGCGCCTGTTGGTCCGTCGGCGGGCCTGTGGTTGGGACGCGTACGGCCTGGGGTTGTGCGGGCCTGGCGGCGGCGCCTCGTAGAAGTCACCAAGTCGTTGCCACGTGCGGGTGTGTCGGTGACGCGTCCCTCGGCGGCGGCGCGAGCTCTGTAGTCGCGGCAGGCGGGTGGATGCGCGTGCCACCCGTCGTCTGGAGCACTCACGGGGCTCTCGCCTCTTGGGGTTTGTGTGTGTGCGCATGTTGAGGGGGGGGGCTGATTGTGTCCATCGCACCCCCGGGGCTTAAGGGCGCCGTGGTAGTTGGCTGGCGGGCCAGGCTCCCCGTTCCGTTTTCCCCGACACGATTTGTTGCACTCGCACCCCACGCACACGATTGGCGCCAGAGGGCGGGGCCGCGCAGGCCAGGCCCACCCGCCGCTCGCACGGGCGGGGGCAGGGGGGCGCCTCGCGGCCGCCGCCGCAGCGGCACGCGCACGCGGCGATTGCAGATTGCAGATTCGGCGAGATTCCATCCCCCGTAGCATCTCTCCTGTTCCCCTTCCCCTTTGGCTTCCCAAGCAGGTTCAACGCAGCAGCAGCAGCAGTCTGGGTTCCGGTACAGGCAGAGCATAGCTGGAGGCCCACCAGACACGTGCCAGGCCGCGCCTCCTCCCCCCTTCATTGCGCCCTGTTCCCCGCGCGTTGCGTTCAATCCGTCCCGCAGCCCGGCTGCCTCTTTGCAGCGCGGCTTTCCCCTCCCCCTACCCTCTCCATCCCCTCTGTGCGTGTGTCTGGCGTGCGGTGGAGATGGCTGCTTTGGTCCCTGCACACCTGCCCTGAGCTGAGCTTGCACCTCCGTTACGGCAGCGCCCCGCTCGCCTGTGCGCCCCCGGCCCCCTCTCGCTGGCCTGTAGATGAGGCGGTGAAGCGTGGGTGGCGGTTCGACTGGGTGGAGCCAGCAGCTGGGTGAGTCTCATGCAGGTGTCCACGGCCGCGGCGCACATTTCGCCTCGCGCCTCATGTTGGCTCCGCCTCTCACGTAACCCGGGCCACGGTGTGTGTGCACGCGCCCCGTCTGTGGAACACCGACTCGGCGTGCGCGACTTCGCTTGCAGCAGTTCAGGACGCCTCTCTCCCTCCTTGACCACCCTCCTCTTTTGTCCTGCTGGGGACGCCGGCATGCACAAGGCCTGACCACCTGCTCAAAGCCAGAGAGGCTGCCCCAGGCTGTGCCCTCAACGCACGCCGCACGAGGTGTTTTTGTGTGTGTGTGGCGGCCCGCTTGCGTGCTTGTCCAGGCGGGGGCGGCCAGGGGAGGCAATTGGAGGCGTCGAAGTGGTTGGGTTGGTTGGGTTGGCTTGCTCGCTGACAGGCGGCGCGTCTTTGGGGCTCTGCCCCAGGAGGCGCCCGGGCGCGATTGTGTTCTTCTTAATCATCGTCTAGGTGCGCGACGGGAACCACCAATCGCCGATTCGTCATCATTTGGCCACGATTTACGCTTGCGCCCCCTCCGTCCAGAGCTGGCACGTCGTGTTTGGTTGCCCCACCGTGTTGTGCTGGTGGCGTGGCGCATGCCGCATGCCCACCCCACGGCCGCCCTCACTCGTCCACCTCCGTTGGGTGCTGACCGGCGCGGCGGCGGGCATGGTGTCCTCTCCCCGCGCTGGATCCTCTCCGCCCGACCGCCCGCCTCCCGGCGCACCCTGGTGTGTCACGCCTCCTTGCGCTTGACTCTGGCTGGGTGGTGCGCACTGCTGTGTGACGATGGAGCACGCGCGCTGATGCCGTTGCAACGAAAGGGCTCTGCAGCGTCTACGCTAGCACAACACGCGGCACACTCCTAAGCAGCTAACTTCTATGCCTGGCAGCAGCAGCAGTCTCCACTCCGAGTGACTCACGCCTCGCGCCCGTCCTTGGTCGCGACGCCGGGCGACGAGGCCTGCGCGGCCAAGCCGGCGCCGTGAGGCGCGTCGCCGCCGCCCTCGGCGCGCGCGGCCTTCTTGGCCTGCTCTTGTTTCCAGGCGCGCGTGATGGCCGAAAGGTCCGACACAAAGTTGCCGACCACGTCCAGCTGGTGCAGCGGCTGCGACTCGCCGGGGTAGCCGATGCGCGAGCGCGCGCGGCAGCGGTTGAAGATGTTGTCGGTCGAGAGCACCACCTGGCCATACTCGAGCGTCTTGTGCGACGCCACCGCCAGGCTCGCGTCCTTCTTGGACTCCTGCGCGCGAGCGGGAAGCGCGTCGTGCAAGTTGGTGCGAGGGATCATCTTGCGACCGGGGAAAGGGGCTGGGCCCGGGAGTCGCGGCACCCCGCCGCACCTGCACGATGGCCTCCCCCTCGTACGTCTCGAGCTCCTTCTTGAGCCTTGCCACCACGTTGTTGAGCGCCAGGATCTCGTCCGTCTTGGCCTTGACGTACGCC
>VFQP010005654.1_pt1 | contig 10745 bp, 15 predicted proteins | sample 3512351 | NCBI WGS metagenome assembly VFQP01 (sample SAMN10412372, study PRJNA504923) | tailings metagenome | isolation source: Relicate 1 Philex TSF1 revegetated site | place: Philippines: Tuba, Benguet | collected 2017-08-29
GGCGAGCAGAGCGGCGGCGCGAGAGGAACTGCATGGCTACGGTGTGTGTTGAGCTTTACATCTGGTGGAGCCAATACTGGCACGCTGATGGTCATATCACAAACCGCATTTCTGCGCACGCGGCACGGGTGCGGTGCCTCACACAACAAGATAGCCACCCTGGCTACCCCCTGCCACCCAAACGCCCTGAAACGCTGGGCGCTCGGCGCTGTGCCCTATGCGCGTGTGAGAAGACGACGAGCGTGCTGCCTGCCCTTCCCACCCCCCTCCCTCACTCACTCCACCCCCAAATGCTGAGTGGCGCTGCTGCTTAGGCTGTGGATGGCGCCCAGCAGTCTTCCTCGCTGCTGATGCGACATGCTGTAGTCGCACAACTGACGCGTCTGGCGGCCCCCGCCCCCCTTGGCTCACCTGGATGCCCGACAAGGCGCACAAGAACCACACGCGCACGCGCTTGATGATGGCGTTTGCCGGGGGGCTGTCCTGCCAAGCGGCGAGGGGTTGTCCAACAGTTCCGGTTCCCACCCCGTTGATCGTCAACGTCTGCGTCGCCCCTGCAGGGGCACAGATATGGAAGGGGATAGGGCACACTTGCCTGTGCGCGGAAAGCTTAGTCTGACTGTGCACAGCCCGGCACGGAGCAGACTGTGGCGCCTCGCCCGCCACTCGGAGGTTCTTCGCTCACCGCGAGCTGCAGGGAGCGCCGCCGCGAGGACGACGATGAACCACACAGCCGCACTCGCCATCTGCGAGCTGCGCTGCGCTTGAGGCCGGGACCCTGAGCGCCCCGCCAGCGGCGGTTGTCGGCTTGTGGGCGGGCTCTGAAAATGTGAGAACGCGACCAGCTCAGGGCTCGCTTTGGGCTAGGGAATAACCGGATGCTCGCCCAGCCCAATCACGCCCCGGAGTCGCTGCTCGCGTGAGCCTGTCGGGCTGCAGTTGTTTCCTGCGTGTGTGGGGCAATGTGAAGGCGAGCGCGCTCGGGGGACAGAGTGAAGCACCCCTGGAGGATGCAGCGCTTCCTTGGGCGGCTCGATGGGCGGATGGCTTTCCAGTCTGAAAAAGTGAGTGTCTCACTTTTTCTTTGGGTGCAAGGTGCTTGTGCCTGCGAGGGAGCTGGCGCCACCCCTCGGAGCCGACCATTCCTGCCCTTCTCTGCCACGCTCGTCCCGGCTCCAGGCTCAACGGAGCTCAGCCCGGATGCTTGCGGGGCACCAGCACTACACAGCAGCAGGAGGCGTAGGCGGAGTCGGCCCCTGTCTTGCTGCCGTCCACACTCGCCGTGCGTGAATTGGCAACTTGCGGCGTGGGAACAAGATGCGACCCGGTGTCGTCATGTGCCGCCAAGACAACTCAGGCTGAAGCGAGGACCCTGCTGATGGTGCACGCCCAAGGTGGGTGGAGGACCCCAGTCAGGCACACGCGTGACGGATCCTCCTCTCGCGCGCGTGATCTGCTCTGCAGCACGTCGTTCGTCTCCCTGGGCTCCCTGGGCGCCGCAACGTTCGCACATGGCGGCCGCCGTCACGACCTCCCCACGTGGCATGCTGCAACATCCTCACCGAGGTGCCATCCTGGTGGCATGGGTCGCGTTGGTTTGCGCTGGTGGTGACCCCTGACGACAGCGCAATTGTGCAGTGGAAGACGCGTCTTGCAGCACACAGTCCAGCATGAGATGAAGACGGAGGACCCATACGATCCATGCACGACGATGGCAACGACAACGAGTGCAGGTGATGAATTCACAATTGTCTCTTCTTCTGCCGCTTCGCTGTCCGCGCACCGGCCTCCAGGCGCCAGCCCACGCAGCGCCCCCTTGGTGTGCCTTGGTGTGCCTTGAAGTTCTGGCGCACTGCCCCGCCTCCAGCTCTTCCTTCACACGCTCCGGTTGAGCAGCAGGATCAGCCCGCCCAGGCTGGCCCGCACCGTCGCCGCCTTGCCGTTGCTGCGCGCGCAGGCCCCACGCGTGGACGTCGCGCCATTTGTCACGTGGCCAAGCACACTCTCTGCTAGACCCGGGTAACCCTGGGCCATGCTGCCCTCGGGTAAGCAACCGCGAAGACTGCTCCTCTCTGGCCTGAGGGCTGCCGCCAGAGTACCCGCCTCTCTGCAGACCCTTGCTGCGGTCGTGACGCGGGCAGCAGCCCGTTCCGTCAGCGCAAGATGCACACCGGCACGCACACGTACGGCGAGGACCGCTACCGTCTCCCCACCCCCAGCTCCCAAGTTGACTCAGCATTCGAGGGTGCTCTGCTCCTCACCTCCTTCGCCACGACCCACCCGCTCGGGTAGCCTCTCTCTCACACACCTGGCAAAGCAAAAGAGCTCGTTGGTGGGGATGGGGAAGGGCAGCGTGAGGTGCGGCCGGGAGGGGTCCGACCGGCTGTAGTCCTCCTTTGGCGTGGTGGCCACCGCCGTGGAGGCGGAGGTGACGGGCGGCTGCTCAAACTCGTTGTACGTCTTGGCGCCGGCCGCCGCCTGCTCGGCGCGCCACCCCAAAAACTTGAGCGCGCGCTCCCACTCCTGCGCGCATGGGGCCAGGGTTTGCAGGGTTTGGTCAGCGCTCGTAGGGAAATCCTGCTGGGCACACCCGACTGGGTGGTACGTCAGGTCTTGCAAGAGTGCCCCCGCGCACGGCGAGAGCGGGGAGGTGTGAGGGCGGAGGTGAGGCAGGGTGAGCCGCAGTGTGCAGCAGCGCCTCTCTCGCTTGCTTTGCGGGCACGCAGAGCAACGCGCGGTGGACTCTGGGGGACCAAGGCGTGCCGCGGCGCCACGCGCCCGGACGCAGCGCGTGCCCTCGCGACGCAACAAGTACACACACAAGCGCTGGAAGCCGCGCTCGCGGGGCCAGCGAGGGTTCCGCCGTCAGGCCGCGCGGCGGCGCACCTCCCAGACAGTTTAGCCCAGAAACCTGGTGCATCCCAGGGTCAGTCGCACGGGGCAGCCCTTGCCCAGCGTTTCACCTCGACGTCCGTATGGGCGTTGGGGTGGCTGGAGGTAGCCAGTGAGGCACCGCACCCGCGCCGCGTGCGCGGTTGTGTGGTCAGCGTGCCAGAGATGGCTCCACCAGATGTAAAGCTCAACACACACCATGCCTCGCACCTACGGCAGGCACGCCTCCAAGGCACGATAGCCAGGAACCTGGTGCCCAAGGTCGGGCAAACCATGGCTATCGCACCTGCGGCAGGCGCGCCTCCAGGCGCACGAACTTGGTCGTGTAGCGCAGGTGGCCCGGCGCCAGCCACTCTCCGTCGCCGTTGAACCCCGCGTACACCTGCAGAGCACACACGCAGCACCCTGGGCGTTCGACTCTTGTTGCACGCGTGGCTGCTTGGGCATGGGAGGGCAAAGAGCGGTTGCGTGCGCGCGTGTGGCAGACAGACGGTTGGCAAACAAGGAAGACGGACGGTGTGCGCGAAGGCGAGCACGCTGGTGGGAAGTGTGCCGGACCTGACCTGACGCCTCCCACCAGCGGCAGAGCCCTGCTCCAAGCCCTGGTTGCGTTGCACCGAGCGTGCCCCATCGCACCGTGGCCGCCAGGTCGGCGTCTGGCACGCTAGGGGAGGCTAGCCTGCAAGCCCTGAGCCCCCTCCAAGCCCTCAGCCCTGGCCGCATGCAAACGCGCGCACCGTGCCGCCCAGGTCGGCGTCCAGCACGCTGGTGGGAGGCGTCACGCTCAGCACCTCGCTCACGGGGATGTACTGGATGCCGCCAATGTCGGCGCCTGCGGCTCGGCAGCGCGCAGCATTTGGCACCAGTGGTCGCGACGGCGTGGGCCGGTTCGCCACCTGCAGCACCAGTGGTGGCCTGTTGGGGACGGGCGGAGTGCTGCCTGTGTTCTCGGTGCTTTCGCGCAGCGGTGGACTGCCACAAGGGAGGCTGCAAGCGGCGCACGCATGGAACCGCCTGCACGCGGCAGCGCCGCCTCTGCCGGCGGTTCCCCGACGGTGCCTGCCGCTGCCCGTCTGCCCGCCGCCAGAACGGCAGCCAGCGCGCTCACCCACGACCAGCTGCCAGCGCTGCCTCATCTCCTCCTCCGTCCACACGCCCTGCAGCTGCGGCTTGCCGCCCGCCGCCGCCACGGCGCCCGCCGGCGCCTCCTGCGCGCGCGACCATTTTGCGCAGGCAGGGACGCAAGGGCGGTTGCCGCCGCCTGCTGCACCAAGGACAACCTCGGCGCTGGGGCTCGCAGCTGCACCGCAGCAGCCGCCGCTTTCCACACACGCCACCGCCCCGCCTGCCTGATGGACGCACGGTGGCCCGCACCGCACCTGCCCCACGGCCGCAAGCGCAAAGCTGCCCCCGCTGGCGTCCCACCCCCGGGCGAGAGACAGGCGCGCAAGGGCGGGCGCCCCGTCGCAGCTCCTGCAGACACGCACCTGGAGAAAGAGCTGCTCCAGGATGGCGATGCTGCCCTCCACCACGCTCAGCGGCGCCTTCTTGCTCACCGCAGCCTCCTGCACCCGCCAACGATGCCACGGGAACGAGATTGATTTTCAAGTGCTGAGGCACTAGCGTGCCCCCACGACGACTGGGCGCTGAGTCGATCCAGGTTCGAACGCAGCGAAGAAGCGTGCGTCACTCACCCACCCCCTTGCGCCCGTTTTCTTTCCTCCCTGACCACCACGCGCCTCGTGCCAAGAGTGATCTGGCGCTGGTGGCAAGGTCCACGGCGGTGCGTGCTTGCGAGCGCCTGCCACGCCGACGCTGAGCCCGCCCGCCTGCCCGCCCGCGTAGCCTTTCACCTCGCAGCCCAGAACGCACTACACGTGATCAGCAGGGCAAGAGCTGCAGACTCACGTAGAGGTAGTCGAGCAGCAGGCTGCGCAGCGCGGCCCTGTCTGTCGCGCCGGGGACGGCGCTCCAGTGGTCGACCGCCGCGTCCCAGGCCTTGAGCTCGCCCGCCGTGAGCGGCTTGCCGTAGACGTTGGTCTTGCCGGGCCCCGAGGGGCGGCCAGAGGGGGGCTGCAGCAGGCTCAGCAGCGCCGCGCGCGAGGTGGCCGAGGGCGCCTTGCTGCTGGCCCCCGCTGAGGAGCTGCTGCCGGGCTCGCTGGGCTGGAACGCAAAGAGCTGCAGGCAGCTGCACGCCGTGCTGTTGCCAGAGGTGCGGGGGGCCGGGGTGGGGTGCGCGCTCAGCATCTGAAGGCGCGGGAGGTGGGCTGGAGCGCCGCGCCGGGCCGAGGCCGCGGTGGGAGCAGGAGCGCGCGAGGACAGTGCCATCATAGTGTGTTCGTCGCTGTGGAAGGAACTCGCGTGTGGGCGGGAAGGGGGATCGAGGTGGGAAGCTCAAGCTGGCGTTTCCCTGGCTGCTGAAGGGAGGCAGCAGGGTGCTCAGGGACGTCCGCCGCAAGTGCAGCGGAGGTGGATGCATGCATGCAGTGAATGGAGGGCAGCTGAGCAAGAGGGGGCGCGCATCACGCACGCGGGCGCTGCGCGTGGTGGCACTGGATCTGCCTGCCAGCCAGGGTGTGTGCTGCTCTGAGCTTTCCTGGGGCCCGCTGGCAGACACCTGTCGCACGGCGGACGGTCCGGCGCTCAAACGTTCGAACGCGGTGCCGAGCGCGCTGCGATTGCAGGTTGGGAGTCATGCAGCTGAAGAAGCGTGCAGGCGATGCCGGCCAATCACGAAGAATGCAGGAAAGTGATGTCGTGGGTCACGCGCCGCCGCCAGCAAGCAGCTGCTTGGCGGGGCAGCACGAGGTGGCGCCGCTGCTGACGAGCGCGTACTGGCAGGGTGAGGTTCCGCAGAACGTGGAGAGGCTGGGACACTCGCTGTGGGCGTCCAGCGTGAAGCACAGCGTGGAGCCGCTCACCAGGCCCCTGCGCAGGCGATGGTTGGGCAGCGGGCAAAACACGTGCCACGTCTCAGCCTCTAGAGCTGCTGCGGCCTCGATCGATCATAGGTCGATCGGTGCAGGCACTGTCTGTGCAAGCACAGAGGGCGTGCGGTGTGCAGCGCTGGCTCCGCCCTGCACGAAATGGGTTGACCTCAGCGGCCCTACGCACAGCGTCACGCCCTCCACATTCGCTGCACCACTCACTGGGCGTACGAGATGCCGAGCTCGGTGAAGCGCGCCAGGCCCACGGGCGTGCTAGTGAAGACAAACCCGGCGCTGCGCCCGTCCACCGTCACGTCCTTGGGCGCCTGGCTGCACTTGAAGTCTGCGCATAGTGCGGGGAGGCGGGCAAGCGAGCAGTGCGTGACAGGCGGTCCGGGTCCACGGCATTCCCTTGCGCTTGGCCAGCCGGCGCAGAAATGCAACAAGGAGACAACCAGCCACCCCACAGCGCTGCACCCACGCCGCGTCTGCCCTCCCACCCGAAGCGGCAAAGCGCGAGGGACGGCACACAGGTGTCTTTGCACGCCGCGCCTAGCCTTGCTGCTCCAAGCACCAGCCTCCTCACCGGTGGGCAGCTCGAGCGCGTTGACGTTCATGGTGCAGCAGGGGCTGCTGCAGGCGCCCGCCTGGATCAGGTCAATGTCCAGCTTGAAGCACACCTGCGTTTGGCGTGTGGTGCGTGGCAATTGCATCTGCTTGGGCATCACGGCGGGGCCGGAGCACACAGCTAGGGGATGTGTGTGTGTGGGATTTTGCATCTGTTTGGACACCTCGGCGGGGTGTGTGTGCGTGTGTGGGAGCTGCATCTGTGTGGACAGCACGGCGGGGCCGGAGCACCGCCACCGGGCTGTGTAGCGTGTGGTGCGTTGCGAGTTGCCAGTGGAGGGTGGGTGGGCGGGCTGCGCCAGTGAGAACGCACTGGGTGAGGCAGCGCGCGCGCGCTGACCTTTCGAAGAAGTGCGCTGCGGAGGGGCAGCCAACCTCCTCTCACTGACCGCTTGCACCGCTCGCCCGCTCTCGACCCGCACGCGCGCGCACACACGCACCTGCGTGCCCCTGTACCCGCTGGGCCCGGCCACGCCCTCCGTCTCGTTGATCTTGGCCACGCGCCAGGGGCTCGCGCCGGGGTCCGATGCGCACTGCCGGTCGGGGAAGTAGGTGGGCGAGCCGCCGCCCTGCGCCGGCGGCGCGTCGCTGTCCGCCAGCGGCGGCGGAGGAGGAGGGTCGTCAAGGCCTGCGGTTTGGGCAGGGAGGTTGGAGTGAGCTCGCGGGGTGGGACCGCTGAGTGCGCTGAGCCGCGAGCAGCACAGGCCTGCCGCACTTGGGATGTCGCAGAGCTCGTCCTCGAACAGCACGTCCCCGCCGCACGTCGACGACGCGTGGATGTGGTCGTCGCACTGCAGCTGGAACTTGACCGCCGCCACCTGCGGCAGTTGCGAGACGACGAAGGCGCAGGACGCGGCTCGCGTTTGCGCGACAGCATGTCAGCAGGGATGGTTTGCGCACAGACCGAGGCGGGTCAGCGGACGTTGCGCTAAGCAGCCGATGAGCAGCACCACCGTGCGCCCCTTAGCGCGCATGGGGAGCTTGCGCGGAAGACTGTGCTGAAGACGGTGCAACCACCCCCACCCGACTCACAGGCACCCTAGAGCGCACCTGGGCGGCGTCCGTGTTGTTGAAGTTGTTGAAGAAGGCGTTGTTGGCCCTCAGGCCCCGCAGCACCGCCTCCACCATGATGGTCTGGTTGGCCACGTGGTAGCAGCCGAACTCAGCCACCACGCCGGGGCCGTCCCTGCGCCAGCACGCGCGCGTCGCACAGAGGATGGCATGAGAAGGGCGCCTGGGTCAGAGGAGCAAGGTTTGCAAAAGCATAACAGCACGCGACGCAGGCCTGGCACTGGGGACGGCGCTGTGCACGCGGCACACGTCCACGTCGCGCAAGGTTATGCAGGAAGAACCGACCTGGCCGCCTCCGACTCTATTAACGGGAGCAAACTGCTTGCTTGCAGCCCACCCCGCTAGGCCAGCTCTCTCTTGGTTGGGCCGCAACTGATTGAGGCGCGTGACCTCACTCACCCGGACGCCGGGGGCACGCCCACCAGGTACATGCGGTTGCTGTACTCTGCCAGCTGGTCGCAGGCGAACTCGGTGAAGGTGTCGCCGTACTGGGGCGGCAGCACGCGCTGGTGGATCTGGAGGATGACGGTGCAGCTCTGGTTGGCCGGCGGAGGAGGAGGAGGCGGGGGAGGGAGCAGGGTGGGCGGCGACGGCGGCGGAGCGTACGGGCACAGGTCTGCGGGCGGGCACGCACGTGCGTGTGTGAGAGGTGTGGGAGCCCAACTTCACGGCGCGGGTCTGCACGGGTCGGACGCTTGCCGTGCAGCACAGCACCTCAGGCGGTGCATCGTCCGGCGGCGTCCAGCGTGGCATCCTCAGGTATCATCCGGTGGTGCAACCCGGCTGCTGCATCAGCCCGTGCGCCCGTCCTGGCTGCTTCCACCTCATCGCTGCAGTCACCCCACAGGCCGTAGACTGCCTCTTGAGTGCCCTTCCCCAACCGCAAGACCGCAAAGCGCTCACCTGAGCCGTCGTAGGTGACGTACCCGCCGCACATGGGGCTGGCCGCCTCCAGCTCGTCGCCGCACGTGAGCCCAAAGGGCACCGAGAGCAGCTCGGGCGGCGTGCTGTTGAAGGCGGCCAGGAAGGCGTCGCTGGCGTTGGCGCCCGCCACCACCAGCGTCACCACCAGCGTCCTGAAGAACGCAAGGGCAGGGCAGGGGAAGAGCAAAAGGGAGTGAGCGAGGCGCAAGCGGCCTCGTTGGCGTAACAGCGGCCTGCGTTGCGTTGATGGAACGGGGGCGGCGAGCAGGGAGAGAGGGCTGGATCAACCAGCGCCGTGGGCCAACGGCCGCCTTCGTGCATATGCGAGCCTGGATCCCCGTTCCTGGCGCCTAGCAGCGCGCACCTGTTGCTGAAGTGCAGGCACGTGGGCGGCACGCGCACGGCGATGGGCGACGCGGTGGGCTGCGGCTGCCCGGCGTACGGCGTGCTCTCCTGCGGCACGCACCCAGGGCAAATGGAAAGGAAAGGGTATGGCATCAACAAGCCAGCCCCGCACGTGATCACGCACCGACCAGGGGAGCGACTAACCCTTATGTTCTGTCAGAGGCGAGAAATCAACAAGGAGACGGGCAGCATCCCCGCGTGGCTCAAGGACGAGGAATCAGCCGTGCTTCCACCCAAGCCCTAGCCTCAACCCTAGCCTCTTCACCTGCAGGAAGGTCAGTTCGACCAGGTACGCCAGCCAGTCGCAGTCGCCCTCCTCAAACGCGTCGCCGGAGAAGCGGTTGATCTGCGTGGGCAGAACGGCGCATGACGCGGCAGCGAGGGAAGTCACGCAAAGGACCTGTCGGCGGCCGCCCAGCTGGCATGAACAGCACGACCGGGGCATGAAAGGAGCACGATGCGGAACAGCAACGCCACCATGTGCACAGCGGCCAGAGCCTCCTTCTCCCCACTGCCTCCCTCACACCCCAAGCCAAGCCACACGCCCCTCACCTGGACTGTTATGTTGCAGGCCTGGCTGGGCCCGGCGAACGGCGGCGGGGGTGCCTCGGCGTCGCCCGACGGCGGAACGCACAGCAGCGTGTCGCCAAACAGCATGTCGGGGCCCAGCGGCGGAGCATACCTGCAAGCGGATGGTGATGTCATAAACCTCATTACTGCGCACGCTGCATGGGTCCAGTGCCTCACACGGCTGCACCGCCCAATGGCTACCCCCAGCCACCCCAACGCCCAGCCACCCCGATGCGAGCAGCGAGTGCCCCGAGCTTCATGCCAGGCGCAGCAACCTCTGGCAAGCAGATGGCGGTGCCGCGAGCCCCATTCACGCGCCCACGGCACCAGCGCGGTGCAACACACAACGCGCTTGCATCGAGATGTGATGCAGGTAAACGCACTCACCCGGCGATGCTGTCGCCACACTCCAAGCCCAGAACCTGGGAACGCGATCGATTTGCAGCAAGGCGGTGGCAAGGTCAGGAACTGGCAAGGGAAGCGAGGAGCAGGGGGCCTAGCGCGCCGCCCCGCCAACCCTGGGTGAACCCTACCTACCTGCGCCAGGAGGTTGGCCTTCTTCACATCACTAAAGCTGGTGCGGAAGGCCAGGCAGGCCGAGGCGCCGTAGACCACCGTCTCCAGGTGCACCCGCCTGCGCATGCGTGGGGCACGTTAGGGCTCAGCGTCCTCGAGGGCCCAAGGCCACGACTCTTCCGCTTGAGAGACTCCAGGTGGGGCAGCTTGACCGCTTTGGCTTGTTTAGCTACTCCCAGCGCGGCCCGCGTCAGCGAGCAGCCCCGTGCGCGCCCGGACGTCTTCAGTCCCTGGCCACCCGCCCCGGCGGCCTGTATTCGCCAGCCCTGTCTACCTCACACTCTTACTGCCCTCCCCGTGTGTGCGCTGCGCTCACTTTGGCGTGTTGCTGACGCAGCGCAGCGCGGCGTCGCCCACGGACGCCGCCACCGGCGCCAGGTACAGAGCCGTCGCGTACTTGGCCAGCCTGCGCAGATGAAATGGAACTCATTTCAAAGGATTAGAATGAAAAGGATTCGAATTCGGGATGGGGTGTGGGTGGGACTCCCAAACACAGAGAATGACCGCGCCCGTGGTGTGTGTGTGTCGCATTTGCATCCGTTTGGACACCTCGGCGGGGCCGGAGCCCAGCTACCGGGCGTATCAGATGTCCCGCAGCACTAAGGCAAGCGAGCCAAACCTCATGCACAGGTGCAGAACCACCAGGGGTGGCTCGGCACTCGCATAATCAGTCCAGGGGGCCCCGCAGCACAGGGCTCAAGCATGGCACCAAAATGTGCCCGTCGTTTGTCCATCACGCCACATACGCATCGT
>VFQP010005655.1_pt1 | contig 10744 bp, 10 predicted proteins | sample 3512351 | NCBI WGS metagenome assembly VFQP01 (sample SAMN10412372, study PRJNA504923) | tailings metagenome | isolation source: Relicate 1 Philex TSF1 revegetated site | place: Philippines: Tuba, Benguet | collected 2017-08-29
AGGCCGAGCGGCTCTCCTCATCGAGGCGCTGGAAATCGTTGTAGCCGCAGCCGCCGAGCAGGGCGGCGGTGCAGACGAGCAGAAACAGGAAAAGGCGGCGCATGTGTTTCTCCCCCGGGATGGCAGCGATTGCGGGTCACTATACCCCTGGGGCGTGACGCGGCGGCACAATCCGGCCATGCCCAAGCCCAAACTTCCGCCCGGCTCGCCCGACGACACGGAGGCCGCTTTCTACGAAGCCCTGCAGCAGGGTGATATCGAGCGCCTGATGGCCTGCTGGGCCGACGAAGACGACATCGTCTGCGTGCACCCCGGCGGCCCGCGCCTGTTGGGGCACGAGGCCATCCGTACCACCTTCGAAGCCATGTTCGCCAATGGCAGTGTGATGGCAACGCCCGAAAAACTACACCGCCACGACGACGGCCACTGCGCCGTGCACAGCGTGGTCGAACGCGTGGCCGTGCTCACCGACGACGGCCCGCAGCACGCCTTCGTTCTGGCCACCAACGTTTATGTGAAAACGCCGCGCGGCTGGCGCATGGTGGCGCACCACGCCAGCCCCGGCTCGCGCGTCGAACCCCCCGAGATCGCCGCCGCCAGGCCCGTTCTGCATTGAAGTCCGAACCCACCATCGCCGACCTGCAGGCCTACCGCGCACCCTGGTGGCTGCCCGGGGGACACGCACAGACGATCTGGCCCGCGCTGTGGGCACGGCGCCACTTTGGCCCGGCGCCGCAGTGGCAGCGCGAGCGCTGGGACACGCCCGACAACGACTTCATCGACGTCGACCGCGCCGTGCTCGACAGCCATCCGCAGGCGCCCCTGCTGGTGCTGTTCCACGGGCTCGAAGGCAGCTCGGCCAGTCAGTACGCGGTCGCCTTCGCCGATTTCGCCGCCTCACAGGGCCTGGCATTCGCCGTGCCGCACTTTCGAGGTTGCTCCGGCGAGCTCAACCGCGCACCGCGCGCTTACCACTCCGGTGATTTCGAGGAGATCCACTGGATCCTGAGGCGCTTTGCGGCGGCCGATCCGCGGCGTCCGCTGATCGCCGTGGGCATCTCGCTCGGTGGCAACGCCCTGATGCGCTGGGCCGGCGAAATGGGCGAGGCGGCCGCGCACACCGTTCGCGCCGTGGCCGCGGTGTGCTCACCACTGGACCTGGCCGCCGGCGGCCACGCCATCGGGCGCGGCTTCAACCGGCAGGTTTACACGCGCATGTTCCTCAACAGCATGAAGCCCAAGGCGTTGATGAAACTCGCGCAGCACCCAGGCCTGTTCGATGGCGAGGCGCTGCGCGCCACGCGTGACCTGTACCAGTTCGATAACCTGTTCACCGCGCCGCTGCACGGCTTTCGCGATACCGAGGACTACTGGGCGCGCGCCTCGGCCAAGCCGCACCTGGCGCGCATTCGTGTGCCGGCGCTCGCGCTCAACGCGCTCAACGATCCCTTCGTGCCGGCGGCCTCCTTGCCTCGCCCAGGCGCGGTGGGTGCGCACGTCACGCTGTGGCAGCCGGCGCACGGCGGGCACGTGGGCTTTCCCGCGTCACTGGGGCTGCTCGGGCTGCCTGGCCATGTGCGCACCATGCCCGAGGCTGTGGGGCACTGGCTGCTCTCGCACACCTGAGCCCCATCCGCACATGGACGAGATCGTCAAGGCCGCCCTGACCAAATGGCCCAATGTGCCGCACTGCCACGGCTGGCTCGGCCTGGATGCGCGCGGCCGCTGGTACATGCGCGACGACCGCACGCAGGCCGCGGGCGCGTTTCCGCACAGCAAGGGGTCGCTGCTGCAGCACGACAAGCTGGTCGCCTTCATCCACCGCAACTACCTGGCCGACGAGCATGGCCAGTGGTTCTTCCAGAACGGCCCGCAGCGCGTCTATGTGGAGCTCGAATGCACGCCCTACGTGTGGCGGCTGCAACCCGACGGCACCGTGCGGGCGCACACCGGCGAACCGGCGCAGGTGCGATCGAGCTGCGTCGACGAGGCGGGACGCCTGTACCTCGACACCGACCTCGGCTTCGGCCTGGTACACAGCGCGGACATGCTGGACGCCGCTGCGCGCGTGGAAGCCGGGGAATGGGTGCCCGAGGCCGTGCAGGCACAGGAACTGCCACGCCGGCACGGCTACGTGCAAAGCCCCGCAGGCATGAAAAAAGCCGGTCAGTGACCGGCTTTGCTTGCGGGGGCGCGCCGTTTACTTGGCCGCGTCCAGCAGGTATTGCACGGCGGCCTTGATCTCGGCGTCCGAAGCGCTCATGGCGCCACCTTTGGGCGGCATCGCGCCCTTGCCCTTGATGACGCTGGCCGTGAGCGCGTCCACGCCCAGTGCAGCGCGCGGGGCCCAGGCGGCCTTGTCGCCCGTCTTGGGTGCGCCGGCCACGCCTGCGGCGTGGCACACGGTGCAGGCCTGCTTGTACAGCGCCTCGCCATTGACGGCGGCCACCGGGGTGGCGGCCGGGGCCGGTGCGGCTGCGGGGGCTGCCGGGGCGGGCGCGGCGGCCACCACCGGTGCAGGAGCAGGTGCGAGAGCAGCCGGCGCCGCAGCGGCTGCCGGTGCCGCCTGCTGGGGTTCTTCGAACTTGGCGCCTGCGGCATTGGCCATGTAGACCACGGCGCGGCCGATTTCGGCGTCGCGGTATGCGCCGCCACCCTGAGCGCCCATGGCGCCCTTGCCCTTGAGCGCCGAGTTCAGCAGCGCGTCATAGCCGGTGGCAATGCGCGCGGCCCAGGCGCCGGTATCACCCATCTTGGGTGCACCGGCCAGGCCGGCGTCGTGGCAGGCAGCGCATTGCGCCTTGTACACATCACCGCCTGCGGCCAGCGGGCGGTTGGCGTCGCGGATTTCGACCGCGCCGATCTTCTGGATGCGTTGCGCCGTGGCCAGCTCGGTGTCCACCGCGCCCGCCGCCGGCTTGTTGCCCGACGTGACGAAATAGACGAGGCCGATGATGATGAAAACGGGCACCACGAACGCAAAAAAGGACGTCCACAACAACTGGGCGGGCGTCTTGATGGGGCCGGTATGGGAATCGTGCGCGTGGTCGCTCATGGGGTCCTCAAGGGGTGGCAGGCGGGTCGGTCAGTGCCTGCGCGGGCCTTCTGGCAAGGCCCGTGAGGCAGCGGCGGACAGCCGGCGATTATAGCCAGCGCCCCTCTACCGCCCGGCCGATCCCGAGTGGCCCGCTAGAATGGCGCCACTGCGCGGCTGTAGCTCAGTGGATAGAGTATTGGCCTCCGAAGGCTGTCGTCATTCGGAAACCGCGCAGTAGAACGAGTATTGGTCTTTTCCAGCCACGCGGCTGTAGCTCAGTGGATAGAGTATCGGCCTCCGAAGCCGAGGGTCGTGGGTTCGATCCCCGCCAGCCGCGCCAAATCAATGACTTACGCGCATCCAAGCGTGAGTCGAACATGTAGTTAAGGCGCTGCCTGTTCCTGGAAGCGCGCTGTTCGTGGGCCAGCTTGTGCACTGAGGCGATGGTCTTCGAGCTGCTGCGAGGTATGCTGTGGCCCGCAACTGGCCCACTGCTGGCCCAGCGGAATCCGAGTCATGTGGTTTTGCCTCGAGGAACGACCATCGCTCTTTAGCCTAGGAGGCAAGCCTTGGTGGTCGCCTCAGAACGGTATAGGTGGGGAGAATCACCGTTTTGCCAATGACCATCCTCGCGATACGCAGGCCGAAGTCAGGACCTAGCGCGTCCTCCGCGCGTGCATGCCACTCCACCTCAGGTGCGGTTGTTTCCGCGTCCTGTAGGGTGAACATCCCGGCCCGACAAATTTCTTCTTGCGATGCGCTGGTGCCATGGCTCCAGACGTCGCGGTGGAATTTCCCTTCGCCGATCAATTAGCTCTACCCACGGGCATTACGATGGCCGCATCACGACTGGGAGGGAGAAAACTGTGCGAACCAACGACAACGGCGAAAGCGGATCTGTCGCCCTGTACTGGGACTTCGAGAATCTGCACGCCGGCCTCATGGAGGCCAAATACGGCGAAGGTGCGTATGCGAAGCAAGACAACCGCTTCAAGGTCCAAGAGCCGCTGATCGATGTTCAGGCCTTGGTTGAACTCGGCGCCTCATTCGGGCCGGTCGCCATTAACCGCGCTTACGGCAATTGGCAGTACTTCGGTCGGTACCGCGATGCCCTGCTTCAGGGCTCGGTCGAGCTGATCCAGCTATTCCCGCCGGGGGCTTCTGCCAAGAACGGCGCCGATATCAAGCTCTGCCTCGATGCTACCGAGGATCTCAGCCGGTTTGCTCACATCAAGACGGTCATCGTCGTGGGCGGGGACAGCGACTACATGCCTGTTGCGCAGAAGATCAAAGCTGCTGGACGCACCCTGATCGGCATTGGCAACCGCAAGAACACCAACAAGCACTGGGCCAAGAGCTGCCACGAATTCCGCTTCTATGACAGCCTCATTGAGCCGGAGGCCCTGGTCGACAGTAAGAAGGGCGATGCTCCCGAGGCGGCCACCACATCTCCGGCTAACCCTGCCGCCGACCTGCTACGCCGCGCCCTCCACTTGCTGTCCGAATCCACGGGCGAACCCTGGGTGAACAAAGCCAACGTGCTGCCACTGATCAAGCGGCTGGACCCTACCTTCGACCCCAAAGACTTCGGCTACGCCGGATTCGGCGAAATGCTCAAGGCCCTGGAGGCGGTGGTCGAAGTTCGAAAGAGCGAAGACGCCCACCACCTTCGGCTTCGTCGCTAGGGCAGGTGTGCCCGCAGTAAGTGGGATACCGAATCTGGTTGGCCCCGGGAGAACCGTGATGGGACTCCTGCACATCAGTTCGGTTGTCTGCGAGACCATCGCCAAGACGTAGAGGTCGACTATGCATCGGATGCGGTCAGCGAGCTATCGCCCGCGGCCCGACTGTTGTCGGCTCGAAGCTGACGCCCAACGTTTCATATGAGCGACGTGCTCCTTCTCGCCGGTTCACGTCCTTTCGATGTAAAGGTTAGGGCGCTGAGGCCGCTTCGAGATTGTCTTTTGCAAGGCTTGCGTAGTAGCGCTTCGTCAGCTCAGATTGCAGAAAGTCGTCATTTAAAAGCTTGAGGAAGAGATCCTGCGAAACCTTGGTATCTAGTTTGAGCTTGGACCCATCGTCGCTGAGCCGGAACTTTCCTCGAAGCGCAGGATGAGTGCCGACGAATGCAATTACTTGGTCGTTTGGAATTACGCCTAGGACCGGCGAGGCTCGTGCAGCCCTTACAAGCTTTCGCGAGAATGAGATGTCATCGAGCCTAGATGAAAGCACCCCTGTATCGACCACCAACTGCGCTTGGTCAATGTTGGCAACTCCTTGCGTCGCGATGTTTCGAATCGCGGCATGGAATCCGAAGAAACGTTCTAATGTCTTGATGTCGACGATGAAGTACTCATCGCCTATACGCATGAAGTCAAATTTTGAGTTGATGCGAAGAATGTCGTCCTCGAGCTTGACCAGCCTATTTTGATTCCGAACACGAACAAGACTGAAAGAGCTATCTCGCTTGAGAAGTGCCACCGGGTATTGGTGCTTGTAAAGAGCCAGCTGCTGCTGCCCGTGCCCGAGGATGACGAGTATCCCCTTCAAATTCACCAAGTCGTCATCCTCGAAGCTGAAAACCTCAAAGTCATCGCGCTGAAGGATGGTGGCGAGATGTTGAATTTGAACGGGGACTTCTGGTAAGTCATAGCGATAAATCGCACTTGAACGATCATCAGCGCCAGATATGTTAAGCAATGACAGCTCATCATCCAGCAGAATCGTGCTGCTTATCGTTTCAATAAAGTTCCGAGTTAGTTCATCGGCAGCACTCTGATCGATATCCGCTCGCTTAATTGAGATTTCACTTGCATCTTCGAGGAGGAAGTAGAACTCGGCCGAGCATGAATTATCCGAAATCACTTCAGATATTTGCGCTCTAAGTAGATCAAGACTCATGCACTCCCCTTTGCGTAGAAAACGCGACTATCGAGCTCAAGAAAGCGAATCTTGTCCCCGTCCTTGATCTGGTCTTTTGTAATTAGGGTTACCTTCACTTCTTCGCCGGTTCGGCGGGTCACTTTCGCGGAGTACAGGCGAAAGCCAAGCACAGCGAGAGTTGGATTCGCGTAGAACTTGTCGGTTCTGATGTAGATGATTCCGATGACGACAAGAAGCAACCCCAGCGCGATTAGATAGCGCTCACTTGTTAGATTGAAACAAATGAGCGGAATGATGTACGTGGTTAGGAACGTCAAGTGTTCGTAGTTGATGTCTTCGACTGAAGACACTTCAACAGGTATCGACTTGCTGCCAGCAATCTTGTAGTTGAACCGGAGGTAGTACAGGGCCCCGAGACCAAGGAGTGCGAGTGCCACGGTTGGCACGACATTGCGGATTAACAGTGCCCTGAAGCCGATGAAGCTGCAGTCAGGCTGGACACATATTGGGACATCAACCGTCACGATGATGATGAGCAAGAACAATAGCCACAGGGAAAGTATATATAGCTCGAACTTCTCAACGGTTCGGGAAAGATTCATGGCGTGATGAAGGTATGGCTCAGCGCTCTAACGTTGGTGGTAAGGATCTGGCCGGGGGATTAGACGGCCTTTTTGCGCACAAGGCTCTTGGACATTCTCGTGACTGGATACAGAACCCGGTCGCCCCTGGTGCGAAGGAGGTTATTTCTCATTTTCCATGATAACCATGACGCCTGCCAAATTTTCGTCTTGTGGGTCAACATAGTCACCTTCATTTTGCATAGTGGCGATAACGTAGCTTGGCGGTCTATTCATCGCGCTTGGAACGCCGGCAGTGTTCGACTTACCTGAATGCAATACATCACCGAGAAAACTCCTGACCCGTTGAGGCAAATCAATGTTAGGCGCCTTCACTGGGCCACCTGTGCAACACACAAGACAACTCCACGGGTAGGACACAGCCATAACTGATGCCAAAGAATCAGAGTTTGGATATGCCTTAATGCTACTTATCGCATGAGCACTAACCAAGGAACAACCGTAACTCTCGGGCGCGTTCGGAAATGTTCCGCACTGTTTGGGATGAATCGCCGTAGCTAGAGGCCACTGCGAGTAAAAGCAATAGAGGGGATAGAGGCCATTCTTCGCCGCATCCGAAATGAGCACTGAAGTCTGACTCTTATAGTGCAAGGCCTCATATCTATTGCTCGTAAACCTTAGAATCTTCGCCTGAACTCGAACGCCAACCCAAGCTGATTTAGTTTTGTTCGTAAACCACCATTCCCAATCTGCGCCTGTTCTAGCCTCCCGCCTCCTAGAGAATGTAGTGGTCTTGACCTCAATCGGGTGTAGCGCCTTGAGTTCAATCACGTTCTTGTCTGTAATGGTCTCCTCAAGTGGTTGATGTCCAACACTACGTGCTTTCTCTAGGAAGGTCCACGTTTCGTGGGAGATTTTTCTGAACGTTTGGCAGATAGTCATTGCAACAATCCATGTTGAGGACAGCCAACTTTGAATTAAACGGCAAAATGTCGGACGCCCACAAATGATGCCGTTAAACAAAGTCGCATGCCACGTCCGAAAGTTCGTTGGCATCAATCCAGATCAGTACCAAGCTGTACACAATGAACAGGATTAACAGTATCAGCACTCCAGCAACTCACGATTGCCAAGGGCAGGGCAGTCTAACGGCGTGTAGCCAACCTGTGCCACGGTACCTGTTGGCTAACAACAATGACGGGGCCGCATGTCTTTCGCTCCGCTGCGAATGACTCCTCCGGGTTGGTACCCGCCGGCCGCGCAACGCAGTCGAAGGCCCGCAACCAGTCTAAAGCGGGTCCTCAGTGGGCGACTGAAGCCCCTGGCGGCAAAGAGTCTGCTGCGGTCAAATGCCCCATCCTTCGACACTTGAGCGTCCCGCGAGCACGTCGCGCTGAGCCGCGCGTAGGTCGGGGTGCGTGGAGTTCCAGCGATGAACTTCAGGGGTGCACGCGCAAGAGTCGGCCTTGACCGCGAGCCAGCCCCGACTCTCCCGTGGAGGCCACCATGGCGATCAGTGATCCGGTCAGTTACCTCCATCGCCGCCGGCGCGCCGCGGCCTACGTCCGCATGTCGACCGATCATCAGGAGCTCTCCATCGGCTTTCAGATGAGCGCGATCCAGGCCTACGCCGATGCCCAAGACATCGAGCTGGTCGCCGTGTACGAGGACGCCGCCAAGAGCGGGCTTGAGATCAAGAACCGGGCCGGCATGAAACGGCTGCTCAGAGACGTGATGGACGAGCCCAGGCCATTCGATGTTGTGCTGGTCTACGACGTCAGCCGTTGGGGCCGTTTCCAGGATATCGATGCAGCCGCCTACTACGAGTACACCTGCCGCATGCACGGGGCTCCCGTAATCTATGTGAAGGAGATATTCGGTACCGCCCAGAACCCGATGACAGCGCTGTTGAAGACCCTCAAGCGGGCGATGGCCGCGGAGTACGCCCGCGAGCTGGGGGTGAAGTGCCGCGATGGCCAAGACCGTGCGATTCAGCTCGGCTACCAGGTCGGCCCTTTGCCCCCTATCGGTCTCACACGCGTGGCGGTCGATCGGCTTGGGAACCGGCGTCTCCTCGGCAGGCATCAGCACAAGGGCGCCCAGAGCGATCGCGTCGCCTGGATCCATGGACCGCAGTGGGAGGTCGAACTGGTGCGCCGAATCTTCACAATGTATGCCGATGAACGCGGCTCGATCAAGAGCGTCGCCCGGCAGCTGCAGTTTGAGGATCACCGCACAGCGGAAGGCAAGCGGTTCACTCAGGGTGCGGTCTCCAACGTGCTGCGCAACGAAGCGTTTGCGGGCAACTTCGTCTGGGGAAAGACATCCTCGCCAGCCCGTAAGAAGCCCCACCGGGAAACCCGTGCCAACGCGGTCATCGAACCCATCGTGAGCCAAGAGCTTTGGGAAGCGGTACAGCGAAAGCTCTGCAGACGCCGGTTTCATCGACGCGACAAGGCCCAGTTGCTTGCTGCTCTGCAGCAGCGGTTGCGGGAGAACCCGACACTCAGTCAGATTGACCTGGAGGCCACGGGCTTGGCATCCAAGGAGACCTACGCACGGGCGTTCGGGTCGTTCCGGGTTGCGCTTGAGCTTGCCGGGCGAGATCTCCAACTTGCCCGTAGCCATCACCTGGCCCGCATCGAGTCCGGTCGTGCCGTGGGTGACTTGATGCAGGATGACTTGCTTGAGCTCTTTCGAGCCGATGGCATGGAATGCAACAGCTACCCCCGCAGCCGCGTTCTGTTATTCACTGGAGGTACCCGACTGCGCCTGCAGCTCTGCTGGCCACACCGAGCGCCGGAAGGATTGCGCTGGCACGTGCTGAAGAAGGCCGAGCCCCGAGCCCAGTTCGTCCTGTTCGCCTTAATGAACCAAGAGCGGCAGGCACTCTGGTTTAGCCTCAAGCCCATGGACCAGTTTCGACAACTTCCGCCCTGGGTCGAGGAGCGTCCTCCGAATGCGTTCAGTGCGGTCTACACCGCTGATGAACTCGTGACGCTGGCCAGACGGCTGTTGGCCTGAGTCACCTCCCTGTCATCCGCGGTCCTAGACGATTGTGAGCAAGTGCTCGCGAGGATTCAGTCCGTTGGGACGGGGGGTTCGTTCTTCTGCTCGTGCACGATGGCCAGTGCCACTTGCAGCGCCACCTTCTCTGCGGCTTCTTGCCACGACCACCCCTCGGGCATCTGGGAGGCGTCCGTCTCCTCCAGCGCCAGGATCACCCTGCTCTCGATGACATCTCGAAGTCGGGTGATGCGATCCCTGTCCAGGGAAAGACCGCGAGCTATCCGGTGCGCCATCACCACATCAAGCGCAAGGCGCATTCGCTTGCGAAGCTCGACGGGATCGATGTCTTCAGTGCGCATAGACCAAGGATAGCGCCGCTGTGCGGGAAAGTTGGCAAGCTGGGTCAAGTGTTTTAGCTGAGCGATTACGCCCGATTGGGGTCTCGGTATCGATACTTGAAGAGTCGAGCAGTCCAACTGCCCGGCGTGGTATGAAGCAATGGGCAGTTCCCCTGCGAAAAGGAGTAGGTGTAGCGCAAGTGCCAAGATCTGAGTTTGGAACAAATTCATCATCGTCGTAGGATGTGCTTATGCCAAACCTCGCACAGACACTTAAGCAAGAAATCGCCCGCATTGCCCGCAAGGAAGTGCGAGAAGACGTCACGGCGCTTCGAAAGGCGGCTTCCACCTACAGGACGGAGATCGCGGCACTCAAGCGATCGGTGAAAGACTTGCAAGTCCAACTGCGCGCCGCCCAGAGGGCATCCGCTCGAGGTGCAAACGTTCAAGCACAAGAAGACGCGTCAACGCGCCCAGGTCGAAAGGCAGTGTTTAACGCCGAACGCCTCAAGGTCAAGCGACAGGCACTGGGGCTGAGTCAGGCGCAGATGGCGGCGCTCCTTGGTATCTCCACCCTCAGTCAGTGGAAGTGGGAGTCTGGCCAGGTAACGCCGCGCGCCTCGAAGCTCGCACGCTACTTCGAGGTCATGGCTATGGGGAAGCGAGAAGCGGCCAAGCAACTCGAGGCGGCGTAGCGGAGCTCGTGTTCAGCATGCGTGCCGTACGCACAATTGACTTCACTGGTTATTGGGGACTTCGCGATGCGCATGTCAGTTGGGGGCCGACAGACCATGTTCGCTGCAAGGCGGAGCATCTCATCAGTACGCTAATGACCGAAATTGACTGAGGCTGTGTGAAAACGCTTTGAACGACCGCCGTGATCGCGTACTGTTCGG
>VFQP010005656.1_pt1 | contig 10744 bp, 12 predicted proteins | sample 3512351 | NCBI WGS metagenome assembly VFQP01 (sample SAMN10412372, study PRJNA504923) | tailings metagenome | isolation source: Relicate 1 Philex TSF1 revegetated site | place: Philippines: Tuba, Benguet | collected 2017-08-29
GCGGGGGTGGGCGGGAGGGCAGGACAGCGAAGGAGGCTGCGCGCGCTGGGAGGAGGGCGGGCGCTGCGTCCGACCCTCGGCCGGGGCCAGATGGCGGCGGCGGCGGCAGCTGGGCCGGCTGTTGCTGTTGCTGTTGGTTTTGCTGCGGGGGCTGGAGGGTGGCGGCGGGCGGCGGCGGCCCTGGCAGGGACGGCCTGACTGGCTGAGGGACGGCGGCGGCGAGCGGGAGCGGCGCGCCCTGCAAGCCCTCGCCGGGGCTCAGCCCATGCGGCGGGGGCGGCGGCAGCGGCGGCGCGCCGCTCGCTCTCCGGCCCCTCCGCGCCGCCGCCGTCGCCGCACTGGCGTCTCCAATTGTCTCCAATGGGATGCTGTGCTGGTGCGGCGCCGTGTGGTGGTGCGGCAGGTCGCCGCCCGCCGGCGGCGCAGCAGCCTCCTGCTCCGGCGCTGCGCCGGTGGCGGAGCAGGAAGAGGAGGAGCCGGTGCGGCGGTGGTGCGCGGCCCCGGCGTGCGGCTGTGGTGGCGGGTGGGCGGCGGCGGCGTGCACCACCGTCGCCCCCGTGTGCGTGACGCTGTGCAGACCGGCGGACACACCCGTCAGCGCCAGATGCTGCTGCGGCGCCGGCCCTCCGTGCGCCGCCGCCGCCGACGACCCCCCAGGCTCTGCACCATGCACGGCAGCGGCGGCGGCGGCAGCGGATTCCGCGCCCTCCCCCGCCGCCGCAGCGGCAAGCGCCGTCGCCCGCGCCAAGGCGGCGGCGGCCGCCGCCGCCGCCGGGCTGAGCCCCCGCAGGCGACCGTGCGACAAGGGCGCCGCCGTCGCCGTCGTCGCAGTCGCGGTGTTCGCCGCCCTGCCAGTTGCGCCACTCCCCCCGCTGCCGCTGCCGCCGCCAATCGTGCCCGTGGCTGGGGCGTTGTGCACAGTTGTCCTCGGCACCACGCCCGCCGCTGACCCCGCGATGCTCAGCGCGGAGATGGCCAGCTGCGGCTCGCCATGCAGCCCTCCCCGCGCCCCGCTAAACCCTAACGCCCCATGCGCCTGGTGCCGCTGCGGCGCGCCCGCCGCCGCCGCCGCCGCGGGCGGCCCCTGCTGCCTCCGCTCCGTCCCCGCCGCGTGCGGCGCGGACGCAGGCTCCGCCGCAGTGACGCCCCCCGGCCCGCCCTCCCCCGCCCCCGCCCGCTCCGCCTCCGCGCCGCCGGCCGTCCCCCCACTCCCAGACGTCGTCGCCGCCGCCGCCGCCGGCGTGGCGGCGGCGACGGCCAGCCGCGTGGCCACGGGCATCATGTCTGGCCGCTGCGCCGGCACGGCGAAGCTGGCCGGCGTAGCCTTGCAGGCAAACGGGTGCTGCGGGTGGTGGCCACCGGTGAAGCACGCCTCGCAGAGGTCCAAATCAGCGCAGATGAGGCAGCGGTAGCGCTTGCCAACCAGCGGCGCCTGTGGGGCGGGACAGCAAAGCAAGCAAAAGGCGAGGATGACGAGGCAGCGGTAGCGCTTGCCAACCAGCGGCGCCTGTGGGACGGGACGGACCGAGGCGGATGAGGGGACGGCAAAGGAAACAAAAGGTGATGACGTGGCGGCGGCTCCGCCCTGGTAGCTGCGGGACGCCTGATCATGCCTGGCAGGGCGGAGCGGTCGAGGACAGATGCAGGCTTGAGCGGCGATGCGCACCTTGCGGCAGGCCCCGCAGCATGTGCCGAGGTGCGTGGTGGCCGCCAGCTGGTCATGCGTCTCGTCGGGCCGGCGCCGCTTGGGCGGCGGCGGCCGCCACTTGAAGTCGCCCCAGGGCGAGCGGCACAGCGGGCAGGACAGCTCCTTGCCCAGCGTGCGCGTCTGGTGCTCCGACCACACCCTGCGGCGCACGCGCGCGGGGCCTCTCACTGCCCTTGCCCGCCTTGCTCGCGTGTCTGATGCGCCCGGGCTTGCACGCTCGCCCACGCCGCCGCGCACGCTTGCACGCAGCTCTCCTCCCCCACCGCGCGCACACGCAGCAGAGCTGGCGCAGGGCGCGCCCCTCGGCTCCGCAGCCCCGCAGAGAGGCACGCTCACCCCATGCATTTGCCGTGCACGTTGCGGCCGCAGCCGTAGCGGCACCAGACCAGGTGGTCCAGGTCCCGACCCGCCATGTCCTCGTAGCAAATGGGGCACGGGTCCTCCTGCACTCGGCCCCCCCGCCCCCGAAACACATTCGCACGCGCAGCAGTGTGTGTGCCCCAGTTGGCGCGGAAGGGCGGCGCACGTTTGCATCACGCGTTGCTCTTCCACCTGGTCCTGCTGCTGCCTGGCAAGCGAAACGTCGCGGCTCGTGTGCTCACCTGGTCGACGGGGCGGCGTGCGACGGCGCCCTCCTCCTCGATGGGCCTGGCGCCCCGCCGCCCGGCCGCCGCTGCGGCGCCGTCGCCGGCGGCGGCGGCGGGCGGCGGCTGCTCGGGGAGCGACGCGCACTTGAGCACCTCGTCCAGTTCCCGGTCTGCGGAACGCGTTGCGCGCGTGCGCCAAGGGTGAGGGCAGGTGCGACTGCTGGGGCGCAGGCGAGCAAAGCATGGCGGCGAGTTGCTGGTGCCAGGGGGCCTGCCCAGCCGGTAGCACGCCGCCCACTCGCTCTGCCTAGGTGGCGCCCTGCTGCTCAGCTGGCGCTGCCGGCGTGCCTGCTGAGCCAAGCCAGCCAGGCACCCCCATGGGCCAGCATTTGTCGCAGCGAGATGCTGTTGACGTCGAGGACACGGAAGGCCGCGTGGCTCACCGGCGAGAGGGGGCGCAGCCGAAGGGGCACCAAGGCAAGCAAAGCATGGCGACGGCAAGCCCAGACCAAAGGCCATGTGACTCACCAGTTAGGGAGGGCGCAGCCGAAACAGCACAAGGCAAGCAAAACATGGCGACGGCAAGCACAGACCAAAGGCCGCGTGGCTCACCGGTGAGCGAGAGCTGCCAGACCAGGGGGTTGCTGGGCGGCACGCGCAGCACCTTGGTCATCACGAAGAGCACGTGGAGGCAGAGGTCCTGGGAGCCCTGCCCCGGCGTCCCCATCATGCTGCGTTGAGGGGCAGCAGCAGCGGCGGAGGAGGCACGGCAACGCACGACGGCTGTCAGCGCGCTGGACTGCTGCGCGCCCCATGCCGCCATCGTTTAAGCCTAGCCGGATGGCGCTGCGGCCTGCAAGAGCTACTGGGAGGCTTCCTCTGAGCGAGCGGCGCCCTCTGTGCTCTGCTTGAACGGCGGCGGCGCACCAGGTGCATGACGGTCGGGCGCCGATGGTGACCTTGCGCTTGACGTCGGCGCCGTCCTCGCGCAGGATGAACGAGGTGGGGCCGGTGCGGTGCACCAGGTACATGACGGTGCTGGAGAGCCGGTGTAGCGTGCTCACCACCGCCTGCGTGTGCAGGCGTAGGGAGCGGTTGCGCCTGCGTGTGCAGGCGCCTGCGCCTGCCTGCGCGCTGCCGCCTGCGCGCTGCCTGCGCGCCTGCGTGTGCAGGCGGGAGCGGTTGTACGCGGCATGTCCCGCCGCATGGCCTCACGGCCGCCAATCCTGCATCAAGCCTCGTTGGTGCTGCAGCGTGCACCGCGCCCGCTGCTTCCTGGGGCGTGCTGCGTGGCGTGCGGGTGGGGCCGCGCTTGCCCTGCTCCGCCGCGCACCTGCGGGGGCTTCGCGCGCCACGGCGCCAGCCGCTCCGACATTTCTGCTGCTGCGCTGTAGTTCTTGGATGTCGTCTCGCTATATACACATCGTCGCTTTTCGTCTTGCAGGTGCTCGCGGAGGACAATCATCATGGGCGCACCGCCCTCAAGCAGCAAAAGCACGCATCACCGGCCGCGCTTGGCCCACCAGTCCCTGTACGCGGGGTACATTTCGTGCCAGTCCGCCTCGGGCATGGTGAGCGCGGCCTTCCAGTGCATGCCGCCGTCGCGTAGCGTTGACACCAGGTAGTCCAGCCGGTCCAGCCTGCAGGCGCAACAACGCAAGAGCGACACGCCAGCAGCAGCGACGCGCTCTTGATGACTGTCTTCTTGAGCCCGTCTTGCGCTCACCGCCAGCAAGGGAGGGGCGGCACGGGCCCCAACCTTGAACGCCTTGCGCCCCCTCCATTGCGTGGCCCGACGGCGCTCCTGACTCACCTGGCGGAGCTGAAGCGCAGGACCTTGGCCAGCACGCGCGGCTCGGCCGTCAGGCGCGGCACGTCGCGGAACCAGTGCCGGCTGCTGAGCAGCAGCCGCTTGACGCGCTCGCTAACCACCTGCAAAACACAAGCACGACGCGCTAGAGAGCTCGCGAGACGTGGTCTCACGCCACAAGGCCCAGCCCCAGGGCCGGCCTTCCCCCCCCTGCCTTGCACCTGTGCCAGGCGCCCACCTAACGCACGACAGCATCGTCCCCACCAAAGAGCAAACACAGGACAGCTCACCTGCGCCAACCCTGGCGCCATGAGCAGCAGCCGCGGCTGCGCCTCCACCGCCTCTGCCAGCTGCACCGCCGCCAGCCCCCACTGCACGCTCAGCGCCACGCAGCACGCGCGCAGCGCCGCCGGGCTTCGCCCCAGCAGCTCCGGCGCGGCCGCCAGCAGCCCTGCCACCGTGCTGCGCGCGCTGGGCCCGCCCAGCTCCTCCGAGAGGCACGCCACGACGCCCGCCACGTCGCCGCCTGCTCGGAGCCGCCCCGCGTCCAGGCACAGCAGCCACGGGTGCGCCAGCACCAGCCGTGCGAGGGCTTGCATGGGCATGAGGGCGTGGAGCGCCCGCGCCAGCGACGCCAGCGCCTGGCGGGGCCGCAGCGGCGCCGTCAGCAGCGCGGGGTGCCGCCGCAGCACCGTGTTGAGGCTGCTCGGGCCGCATCGCCTCTCCACCTCCACCTCCACCTCCCGCTCGTGCGCCTTACCCGCCTCCTCCCCCCCCTGCTGCTGCTGAGCGTCGTGGCTACTGGGCCGCTGCCACCGACCGCTGGAGGCACCGCCTGCCGCCGTGCCTTCTGACGCCGCACAGACGCCTGGTTTGGCGCTGCTGCCGCTGCCGTCCCCGCTCCCGTCACCGTCGTCGTCAAGCTGCAGCAGCGCCGCTAGCTGCGCTGCACGCTCTGCCGCATCCGGCGCCTCCGCCGACAGCAGTGGTGGGTGCGCCAGCACCATGCCCAGCACGTCGCGCGGCGGCAGCCGCAGCGCCGCCGCCAGCGCCCGCAGCTGCCGCGCGCAGGCCGGCGCGCCGCCGCGTAGGCGCAGCAGCTCGAGGCGCAGCTCCGGGTGCCGCGCCAGCGTGCGGGGGTGCAGGCGCAGAGCGCGGGCGCAGGCCAGGAGGTGCGCCTGCGAGGCCTCGGCGCTGACGGCGGGCGCGTCGGGCGCCGATGCGTCCCACTGGAACCCGTCCTCCTCCTGCTGCTGCTGCTGGTGGTGCTGCTGGTGCTGGCTGCTGGTGGCGTGGTTGGCTGGTGGTGGTGGGGTGGGCGGCCACAAGACGCCGCCGTGCACGAGGGGAGCCGTGCTGCTCTGCGCCGGTGGCTGCTCTGCTGGTGATGCTGCTGCTGCTGGTGCTGCTGCAGTAGCGCGCCGGTGCGTCCTCGTCTTGTTGCTGCGTGCGGTCTCCGACGCCACCAGGTGCTCGTGCGGCTCCGGCTTTTCCGCGACGCCCAGCATCATGAGCGGCAGCGCGCAGCCCTCGAGCGACTCGAACGCCCGGTAGTGCTGCTGCTGCTGCTGCTGTCCCCGGCCGCTGCTCCTGCGCGGAGGGCTCCGCCGTGCGCCACTTGCGGCGGCGAAGCGCTCGCCCTTCTTGCTGGGGCGCCTGGCGTTGCCCGTGCGCATGGCCACCATCGTGTACTTGAACTCCTGAACGCCGCGGCTCCCTCGCTGCCCGTCGTCGTGGGAGTGGTCCTCCTCCTCTTGGGTCGCACGTTCCATGCTCCGCGTGGGGGCTGCAGCGCCAGGTGGTGCTGGTGCGACGTGACGCTGCTGCGTGGCCACCGCCTTTGGGTGGGCCAGGGGCGTCAGGGACACCCACGTGTGGACGCCGGGCACGCGTGCTGGTAGAGGCGCGTGCAGCGCGCCAGGCCGCGAGCCAGCCAGGCCCCTCATTGCGCCTCCTGGCAGCTCTCCTCCCCCCTCTCGTCTTGCTGCTGCTGCTGCTGCCGAACCCCATGCACGCCGTTTTTTCCGAAGTCGTGAACGCGAGCTCCGGCCGCGTGGAGGCGCGACAGCACCAGTGGCAGTGTGAGCGATGGGCTCGCGGCGCTTGCAGCAGGCAATGGCGGCCCGCAGGCGTGGCGCTTGAGGCCCCCCTCTCCCATCCCGCACCAACCCTGCTCGAGCAGCGAGCAGCTCCAGCATCAGGAGATGTATTCGTTCATCAGGGAGATTGACCAGCTCCCTGACTTGGACTACGCGCTCTCGGCGAAGCGCACCATCAGCGGGGCTTCGACCGCGTCTACCAGCGACGCGAACATCACCAGAGCGACGTCAATCGGCGACTCGCTGCGCACGGGCATCTGCGACGCGTACAAGAAGCTCAGCTCGAGGAAGAGCCATGCTGGCAGGAGCGATGCGAGCGAAGCGGCCATCCGTCGCATGGACACGCACACGTTCCACGGCGTCAGCGACAAGCCCATCGAGGACCTCTACACGCTGGGCAAGGAAATCGGCAAGGGTGAGCGCGCGGGGGCCCCGGGGGAGGGGGCTCGATGCGGCATCCTCTGATGATGGAGCGTCCGGGATGCGGCCAGCGGCGTGGCCAGCGCCAGAGCGGCACCAGCAACAGCCGCGGCGCCCACAGCAGGGGCCTGCGCTGATCTGGGCGCCAATGGGGCGCTCACGGGCGCAACCGATCGCGGGCACCTCCCGGCAGCTGCGGCGTCAGCGTCCCCGCACACAGCCTGCCTCCAGCGCAGCGTCGGGGGCCACTCGACTGTGCCAGCTGTGGCGGGGCCAGTGCGCCCTCGTGCATCCGCCCGCGCCCGCACCGGGGGCCCAGGCGGCTGAGCTGCGGCTCCGGCGCTCACGCCGCGAAAACCGCCAACCGCCGCCACTCGGGCACGCCGCAGGCGCGTTTGGCGTGGTGCGCGAGGCCACGTGCAAGGCCACGGGCACACTGCTGTGCTGCAAGTCCATCCCCCGCGCCAACCTCACGCCCGAGATGTTCCAGGACATCCAGATCGAGGCGGAGATCATGATGCACATCCGAGGTGCGTGGCGGCAGCACACTGAGGGTGTGGGGTGGTGAGGGACGAATCCCAGGCGTGTTGGAGAGCCCCCTGGCGCCCCTGGCGCTGCAGCGGGAGGCAACTGGCGGCGTCGGCAGAGAGGGTGCCGGCGCGGCAGAGGGAGACACTCTTGCACGACGGCACGTGACGAAGCCTGACTGGCTTTGACCCTGGACCCCGGGGCCCTGCATGGCGAGGCAGCAGAGGGCGGCGTCGGCGTAGCGTGGGCGCGGGGCCTGGCGGGCAGGTGATGATGCAGTGTGCGCCGTGCGCCCTGCGCCGCGCCCATGCGTGCAGGGCACCCCAACATCGTGGAGATTTACGGCATGTTTGAGGACCCCACGCACATCCACATCGTGGAGGAGATGTGCTCGGGGGGCGACCTCTACAGGTGAGGAGGCCGGGCTGCCAGGGGGGCCAGTGTGGCAGAGGAGGGGAGGTGCGCTCCGCGGTGACCTCCTACAGGCGAGCTTTCGGCAGGGGCGGGCGTAGGGAGCGGCGTGCTGGCGTGTGGGGGCACAGGCGGAGCAGAGGCGGAGCAGAGGCGGCAGCTGGGCTGCGCGCAGCGGCCAGCGTTCGTGGGCGGCCTTAGCCAGGGCTCCGCAGGCCGCGTGGCATGCAGCGGCCGCAGCTGATGGCAGAGCACACTTTGGGTGGGAGCTCGCGATTTGAGCGCCTGCCAACCCTGTTTTCTGTCATTTGTGCCCGCAGCAAGCTGACCAAGACCCCGGTGCCCTACACGGAAAAGGAGGTGGCGGCCATCATGCAGTCGGTGCTCATGGTGCTGCAGCACTGCCACGCCATGGGCGTGCTCTACCGCGACGTCAAGCCCGACAACTTCCTGCTCAGCTCGCAGGGGCCAGACGCCATCCTCAAGGCCACGGGTGTGCCCTCGTCTAGGGCTGGGTGGGGCAGGGAGCGGCAGGGAGCCTGCAGCACGTCTGCGCCCCTCGTTTTCAGCGCACATGCGGAGGAAGCGAAGCCTCTCTCTCGCCCCGCGCGTAGTCGTTTGGCGTGTGGCGTGCGCGTGCGGTGCGCCGCAGACTTTGGCGTGTCGCGCTTCGTCAAGCCGGGCGAGCTGGTGGACGAGTTCTGCGGCACGCCCAGCTACATGGTGCGTTGGCCATCCACCAACGTGTGGACGAGGCTGTGATCTGGAGACGGGGCAGGAAGGGTGTGAGGTGCAGCTTCCAAGTGGGCCGAGCGGGCAGGCGGGGTGTGCAGCGCGCCAAGCTGTCCATGGTGCGTTTGGGTGGCCTTGGCCTGGGAACGAGAGCAGGAAAAGGAGCGTTTGAGGCGCGGTGTCATGGGGGGGAGCTGGTGGACGAGTTCTGCGGCACGCCCAGCCTCATGGTACAGGCCGCTGCCTGTGGCAACCAGACACCCGTCACTCGCGGCACGCAGCCGCACAGGGCGGCCCAGCGGCGGCGCAGCCGTCAATCGCTCCCGCTCAAGGCATCGTGCGAGCCCTCGGCAGTGCGGGTCTGCCACTCCGGGCTGCCCCTGGGCTTGCGCTGACCTGTAGCTGCCGCCGCCGCTGGCCTGCCCCGCTTTGCAGGCGCCAGAGGTGTTTGACATGTGCTACAGCTTCCCCTCGGACGTGTGGGCGGCCGGCATCATGATGTACTGGATCGTGTGCGGCGACTTCCCCTTCCGGGTGCGTATCGATGCGCTCTCTTCACACCACCGCCTCGCCTGCCTGTGTGCGCGGATGAGCGGGCGTCTCTTCCTCTTCTCTGCGCTGGCATGCGCTGGCATCCCGTTTGGCTGCCCGCCGAGAGGCCGGCAGAGCTGCGGCGCGAGGCGTGGCGCCGTAGCGGGCACTGCGCGGCGGCGATGGCGGCGAGGAAGATTGAAGAGAAGAGAGACTTGCAGCAGTGTTTTTGCTGTTGATGTTCTTGCGCCTGTGCAGGGCAAGACCAAGATGGAGCTGGCGCGCCGCGTGTACGTGGAGCCGCCCTCGATGGACAGCGGCGTGTGGGAGCAGGTGACCCAGGACGCCAAGGACATCATCAGGTGCGTGCGCGTACCTGATGCGCGTGCGTGCTCTTGCGTCTGTTTGGACGCCTCGGCGCGGCCGGGGCCCTCCAGCCCCCGGGCACATGACACGTGTCACAGCATGAGGCAGGGGCGGGGTGCGAGCAGGTCACGCAGCGGACGTCGAGGACGGCGTCAGGTGCGCACGCACTGGCGCAAAGCCCGCTCGCTTCAGACGCTCGCGGCTGGCGCCGGCCAGAGGCCCCGTGCCCCTTTTTTGCTCACGTCCTGCCGCCGCCGCCCACACGAACAGGAAGCCGCACCAGGGCCCCACTCGCCAATCCCGCCTGCCACCTGTTCCGGCGCGCCAAGGGTGAGCGGCCCGGCTGCGTTCGCTCCCCCCGCCGCAGGCTCATGCTCACCAAGGACCCCCGCAAGCGCCCCACGCCGCACGAGCTGCTGCAGCACAAGTGGTTCAAGGCAAGCCCGAAAAACCCTTTGCCGTCTCATGGCGCCGCTGGATCCCACCCACCCTGGCTTAGGGTCAAGCCTAGCCCCATGCATGCATGCGCGCGCAGAACATGGCGGGCGCCAAGGTCAAGCCGCTGGGCAACGTCGTGCTGCAGCGCATGCGCGCCTTTTGCGAGTTCAACGAGTTCAAGAAGGAGGTGCGCCCCAAACCCTAACCCCAACCCTAGCGGCAACCGGCCGCCGCCTGTGCACCCTCGCCGTCACCGTCACGGCCGCGCAACGCCCCCCCCTTCGCCCTTTGCCTCTGCGTGCTCAGCCCCCAAACCCTAAGCCCTAAACCTCCATGCCATGCAGGTGATGCGCTTCATCGTGCACTCGCTGGACGAGGCGTACCTGGTGGGCCTCCGCTCCATGTTTGCCGCCATGGACGTGGACAACAGCGGCACGCTCACCATTGAAGAGGTGCTCAAGGCGCTCGAGGCGCAGGGCGTCAAGGTGAGGGCTTGCGCGCATGGGCTAGGGTTTTGATGTGTTTGCGCGAGTTTCGGCGGCATGGGCGTGCTGCCGGGGCCCAGCGACACGCTGTGCCATGCGGGAGGGGCGGTGCGGACCGCCTGGCACCGCGAGCCCTAAGCCCTAAGCCCTGGCCCGCGCGTGCATGCAGGTGGACAACGCCGAGGTCAAGTCGCTCATGGCCATCATCGACGACGACCACAACGGCGTGATCGAGTTCCACGTGAGTCCTGCAAGCCCTGCGAAACCCTGACCCCCTCCATGCACGGGCAGCATCACGTAGCGGAGGGTCATCGCCACACCTCTCTTTGCGTATGCGTTGAGCGCACTCACCGACCGCGCCGCCCCGCATCCGCCCCCGCCCCCCATGCCCCATATACCCTCATGCAGGAGTTTGTGAGCGCGACCATCAACAGCAGCGTGCTGGAGCGGCGGGAGCTGCTGCAGGCCGCCTTCAACCACTTTGACGTGGACGGCGACGGCACCATCAGCGCTCAGGTGTGAGGGCAATGCGCGGGGACAGGGATGGCAGTGCGCGGGGACGGGGAGGGCGTGAGGGCAGGTGTGTGAGGTAGGGACGGTGACGGCACCATCAGCGCTCAGGTGAGGGC
>VFQP010005657.1_pt1 | contig 10739 bp, 7 predicted proteins | sample 3512351 | NCBI WGS metagenome assembly VFQP01 (sample SAMN10412372, study PRJNA504923) | tailings metagenome | isolation source: Relicate 1 Philex TSF1 revegetated site | place: Philippines: Tuba, Benguet | collected 2017-08-29
TCAACAGCGTGTCGATATTGCAGTAATAGAGGTAGGTTTAGGAGGACGTTTAGATTCTACCAATGTTATTACACCCGAATTAAGTTTAATAACCAATATTAGTTTAGATCATACAGATATTCTTGGCGATACCCTAGAGCTTATTGCCGCAGAAAAAGCAGGTATTATTAAGCCCAATATACCTGTGGTAATCTCAGAAAAACATCCTATAACCTCACAAGTCTTTAATAATAAAGCTCAACAAGAAAATACTATAATTGCCTATGCTACAGATAAATATAAAATGAATGACTATTCATTTGATGGTAAGTATCTTACTATTGGCATTAAAAACAAAGAAAATGGGCAAATAACGCCATACAAGTCGGAGCTAGTAGGTCATTATCAGTTTCATAATATAATCGGAGTATTAAGAGCTGTGGATACGCTTCGTGAGCAAGGCTATGCCATTTCAGATGAAGCCCTATCAAGAGGGATTCAAAGAGTGGTCACCAATACAGGTTTGAAGGGTCGTTGGCAAAAACTAAGCGAATCACCCACGACTATCTGTGATACGGGTCACAATATAGCAGGAATAAGCGAAATTGTCGAAACCCTTCGTAAGATGGAATATCGACAATTATGGATGATACTAGGCTTTGTAAGTGACAAAGATATTACAGGTATTTTGCAATTACTTCCCAAAGAAGCCAATTTTATTTTTTGTCAAGCCAAAGTACCTAGAGCCTTTCAAGCTCAGGCACTTTCCGACTTGGCGAATGAGTTTGGTTTGAAAGGGCAAGTCATTACTGATGTGAATGATGCTTTAAATTTTGTTCGACAAAATTGTAAAACGTCAGACATAGTATATATTGGAGGAAGTACTTTCGTTGTAGCCGACCTCGACGAGCTTTAATGGACAAAATAAAGGCTTTTTCAATAGAATAAGCAGGTAACATGTACCAGTAAAAAACAAATAATCGATTCTCAGACGACTCATATTTATTAAAAGAACGTTTTGAGCCTTGATAATCAGAATTTTAAACACCATTTTTTACCAAAAAAAATTAAGCAGTGGCAAGAAAAAAAGAGAAGAGATTTGTATTAAATCAAGTATTAGACAATGTTTTAGAGGAGAAAAAGCCTCTTTATGATATTATCAAGGGGAAATGGAATGAATTAGTATTTAAGAAACCAAATCCGTTAGTATTAGAGTTGGGGTGTGGTAAGGGAGAATATACTGTTGGCTTGGCTAGAATATTTCCCGATTTTAATTTTATCGGAATAGATATAAAAGGCGATAGAATTGCGGTAGGGGCAAAGACCGCAACAGATGAGGGTCTTACTAATGTAGCATTTCTGCGAACAAAGATTCATAACCTCGAAGATTTTTTTGGAGCCAATGAGGTTTCAGAAATATGGATTACCTTTCCCGACCCACAACCATTGGAGGGAGGTATCAAAAGAAGGCTTACCAACCCTCGATTTTTAGCAATGTATAGAAATGTATTAATTGAAGGAGGAACGTTACATCTAAAGACAGACAGCGAGCCATTTTTTGATTATTCTGTAGAGTCTCTCAAGCAAATGGGTGTAAAGAATTTTATTAGTACTAAAGACCTCTACAACTCTGAATATAATGATCGTCATCATGGGATTAAAACGAGGTTTGAAGAGATTTTTACGGCAAAAGGGTTTAAGATTAACTATTTGGCAACAGCATTTGCCACTCAGAATTGATTAAACAGATATGATTATTGGATAAGTTTTTTTGTGAGATTCTCAAAGCCTTTTCTTGTATTCAATAGGTTGTACAATTGTCAAAAAAGCATAAAAAAAGGGGATACAATATCCCCTTTTTTATTACTATATCATTAATAAATGACTATTTGCTAATAAGTTCTGCAAAGTATTTTACAGTTCTAACCAACTGGCTTACGTAGCTCATTTCGTTGTCATACCAGCTTACAGTTTTAACTAATTGTTTGTCACCAACAGTGATAACTTTAGTTTGAGTAGCATCAAATAAGCTACCGTAGCTAATACCTATAATATCGCTAGAAACGATTTCATCTTCTGTATAACCAAAACTTTCAGTTGAAGCAGCTTTAGCAGCGGCATTAATTTCGTCAACAGTTACAGTTTTGTTCAATACAGTAACCAATTCAGTTAAGCTACCAGTGATAGTAGGTACACGTTGAGCACCACCATCTAATTTACCTTTTAATTCTGGCAAAACTAAACCGATTGCTTTTGCAGCACCAGTACTGTTAGGGATAATGTTAGCAGCAGCAGCTCTAGCACGACGCAAATCTCCTTTTGGATGTGGAGCATCTAGTGTATTTTGGTCGTTAGTATAAGCGTGAACGGTAGTCATTGTTCCGATAGCAATACCAAAGTTATCGTTCAATACTTTTGCCATTGGAGCAAGACAGTTAGTTGTACAACTTGCACAGCTAATAACATCTTCAGAACCGTCTAGGATTTCGTGGTTTACGTTGAATACAATTGTTTTCAAGTCACCAGTAGCAGGAGCAGAGATAATTACTTTTTTCGCTCCAGCGGTAATATGTGCAGCTGCTTTGTCTTTGTCTGTGAAGAAACCTGTACATTCCAATACAACATCTACTTCATGAGCTCCCCAAGGAATATCTGTAGGGTTACGTTGAGCGTAAATCTTAACTTCTTCTCCGTTTACAATAATGCTATTATCAGTAGAGGTAACTTCTTGATTGAATCTACCTTGTGCACTATCGTATTTTAAAAGATGTGCTAGGGTAGAAGGACTTGTTAAATCGTTAATTGCGACAACATCAATACCTGGCATGTTGTAGATTTGACGGTAAGCTAAGCGACCGATACGACCAAAGCCATTAATTGCAACTTTAATTTTAGCCATTTTTTTATAAGGGATAATAGTTTAAACACTCTACAAAAGTAGTGGATATTGAGGCTATTTGCAAGGATATAGCAAAGAAGTTGAGAGGAAGAAAGAAAGAAAAATTCCATTTGAGTACCTGTAAAAATAGATAAATGAATTTTAGTAGAATGTGTTAATATAATTAGTAAATACATTATAAGGATTAGTATTTTACTAAAATGAATAGCTAATAAATTTAGCAAAATAGATATATTACTAAAAATAATAGTGTTAGTATTACACCATCATACCATAGTGCGAAACAATATATAAAACCAAACAGCACGATTATCAACAACCTAGAAAATAAAAACATACATTATTTTAAAATAGTAAAGAGTTAGACAATATAAAGGAGTATTAAAAGCTGAAATGAATCTAGTAATACATAAATGGCAAAACAGGAATATATTCAACCTAAGAAGAGCTAATTCAAAAAAGCAAATAGGAGGGTCATCGATACCCAAAATAAGCTCGTGTTGGCCCAAAAACAGGCCATTTATAAGGAAATACATGGATAACCTAGAAATAAAAAACATTCTTTAAACAAAATAATTGAATAAAAACCTCTTATTACTGCACAAATAAGCTAGAAAAAACTAGGATTTTTCATTTTTTATCCTTTACTTTGTTTAAGAATAAATCCTTATTCACCGCATATCCTTGCTTCACTTAATCTGTATATCTTCGTATTTTTTCATGCCTTTTTTCTAGTACCATTTCAAATGGTATTTCCATAAAACGTATTCAAAATTTTATTTTGAATACCTAATCCCCTCTGGAATTAAGAATCTATAACTCACTCAAAATCAAACTCATAAATATATCCTCCTCAAGTTATATTTTAAGATGTATTTAATATCTTATTTTTCAGAAAATCTTCATTTTTTAGTCATAAAAGCTTCTTTAGCCTCCACTTTATATCTGGCTGTACTCTGATTTTACCACTACAAAATGTAAAATATACCCTCGAAATATGCTTACTTTGCAGTCAAATAAAAAATAAGTGTTAACATTATCTAATGGAAAATTTAAGAGAAATTATTGAAAAGGCTTGGGATGATACCAGCCTCCGCTCTAATGCCGAAACCAAAGAAGCTATTGAATTGGTAGTAGACCAAGTTGATAAGGGTCTTCTAAGAACAGCTCAACCCAATGAAGATGGTTCTTGGACAGTAAATGACTGGGTGAAGAAAGCCATTGTAATGTATTTCCCAATTCGTCAAATGGAAGTACAAGAGGTAGGTATATTTGAATTTCATGATAAAATGAAACTCAAAACAAATTATGCAGGCCTTGGAGTAAGAGTTGTTCCTCCAGCAGTTGCCCGTTATGGAGCATATCTTGCGAAAGGTGTTATTATGATGCCTTCTTATGTCAACATTGGTGCTTATGTAGATTCTGGTACTATGGTCGATACATGGGCTACAGTTGGTAGCTGTGCTCAAATCGGTAAAGATGTTCACTTGAGTGGCGGCGTTGGTATTGGAGGAGTACTAGAGCCACCACAGGCAGCTCCAGTAATTATTGAAGATGGAGCCTTCATTGGCTCAAGATGTATTGTTGTTGAAGGTGCTAGGGTAGGCAAGAGGGCCGTTCTTGGTGCTGGTGTGACTATTACTGGTAGTTCAAAAATCATTGATGTTACTGGTCCAGAACCTGTAGAATACATTGGTTATGTACCTGAAAATTGTGTTGTAATTCCTGGAGGATATACTAAAAAATTCCCCGCAGGCGAATACAATGTTCCATGTGCTTTGATTATTGGTAAAAGAAAAGAAAGTACTGATTTAAAAACATCTTTAAATCAAGCTTTAAGAGAAAACAACGTAGCTATCTAAGCTATCTTTATACCACAATCTAAAAGGGATTCGCCGAGTTATTAGCGAATCCCTTTTTTAATTGACTTTCTAGCATTACAGAGTGAAAGAATACCTCACTAATTTTTTCAAAATCTAATCCTTACTTAATTCCAATTAAGTTTAATTGATTTCTTTACTCCCAATATCACTATAACCATACTAGTCAGTGCTAATCTTTGTACTTAAATCTCTCTCATTCTATACAACAATATATTTTTAGGTCATTTTTACAGGCTTCAGTATTTAGTTAGCTAGTGTCATTATATCTCGGGCTTTCAGGGCATGATACAATAGGGGATACCATTAGCTAAATAATATGCCAAATCTTCGTTTTTAGCAACGATCTATTACTGGTATGAGTATTGGTACCATTCTTACTATTTCATGCTAATTATAGCCTATAAATAGTTTTGTTCAGCTCCCAACACATACTTTATCCATTCTAAGCACAAAACTTCAACAAGCCAGCTGATACTAGATATTACTACGATTATATGCTTGATAATTAATCAGATACAACTTATATATACAAGTTGTATCATTATGAACAAACCATGTATATACAAGATAGCAGTACTATTCATAGGCTCTAAATAGTGTTTTGACTGGAGGGAGGTAAGGCAACATAAATAATTAGATAGTATCAGCAATCTAGCTTTGTTTCTAATACAAGTATGAAGCTCGGTAATTAAAGCTATTTTAGGCTTTGTGATATTCTTCTTGCATTTTTGTATTTAGAAATACGATTTCAAATAAATTAACAACTTATGGAAGAACAAACACAACGTGTCCAACTGGGCAAATACAACAGATTAGAAGTTATTAAAGAACTTGATTTTGGCTTATATTTAGATGGCTTTGAAGACGAAATCCTCATACCTCGTTCGTATGTACCAGAAGGAACTAAAATAGGAGATTTCCTAGATGTATTTATTTATAGAGATTCTGAAGACCGCCTTATTGCTACCACTTGGAAGCCTTTTGCTCAGGTAGGTGATTTCGCTTATTTAGAAGTAAAAGACGTAACCAAACTTGGGGTATTCCTTAACTGGGGTTTGGTAAAGGATTTATTACTTCCGTTTGGTGAACAAACTCATAAAATGGCCGTAGGACGAAAGTATTTAGTAAAGATATATGTAGATGAGCAAACTGAAAGAATCGTGGCTTCAGCTAAGATAGATAGATTCTTAGCCAAAGAGGTTGACTTACAAGTGGGACAAGAAGTAAATATTATTCCTTACGAATATACAGATTTAGGAATTAAGGCTTTGATAAACGAAAAATATATCGGTGTTATCTATAAATCAGAAGTCTTTAAAAAGATTGAACTGGGTACTCCAACCAAAGCGTATGTAAAAAAGCTTAGAGAAGACAGTAAAATTGATTTAACATTGGAAATTCAGGGTTACGATAGAATACACATTTGTAAACAAACGATAATTAACAAACTTAAACTAAATCAAAATACACTTCCATTCAATGACAAGACAGATGCAAGTATCATTTATGATAATTTAGAAATGTCAAAGAAAGATTTTAAGAAAGCTATTGGGGGATTGTTAAAGGAAAAGCTTATTGAAATCACAGAAGAGGGCATTTCACTTTTGTAAACTATCATTTCCCATGAAAGACACAGGTGTAAACTATTATTTATTGAATTACATTTGTATTTAAGCTTTATTGTAAATACATTTGTGATACACAATTGTTACAAATAAATTACAACTGTAAAAGCATTCAACATTGAAACAAATGTAAATAGATGGACTTGAATAAAAAAATAGAACAGATTATTGTAGACAAAGGGATGTCTCCTAGTTTCTTTGCAGATGCTATCGGAGTTCAAAGAAGTAGTATTTCTCATATACTTTCTGGGAGAAATAAGCCAAGTTTGGATATTATCCAGAAAATATTGAAGATTTTCCCTGATATTAATAGAGATTGGCTACTTTTTGACACTGAAACACCTAATTTCCAACAGCCTCAAAACTCACCACAATCAATTTATAATCAGAGAGTTACGAGCAATATACCTCAAGATACAACACCGCGAGAATCGTTTAAAACTCAGCAGCTTGATGAACGTCCTACTCAGAATCCTTTAAGAAGAAAGATAGAAAGACCCGTGGTTCCTCCATCAAATGCTCCAGAGCCTTCTGGAAAACAGATAGAACGTATTGTGATATTCTATACTGACGGAACTTTTATGGAAAGTAAACCAATCGGTTAAAATCAACGGTATTATAATACAATCAAGATAACTATCATATTTAGACAACAATGCCATTTATTCCTTTTATACAAATTGGAATAAATGGCATTGTCTTATTATACCTATTTTACAAGGGTATACTCATTAATCAAATGGCTTTTGCAAATTGTACTTTTCTCATAAGGCCAATATTTATTATACTCTATTTTATAGTATTATTTTATCCAGTGTCAAGAAAGAAATCATTGCTAGTATTAGGGTTAATTCAACAGAATAATGGCCTTACTATATGCCAAAAATCCCTAGCTAGCTTATAAAATAGACAATGTAGCATTGATAATTTGAATGGCTAAAGCATTCGGTATTGGCGAATCAATTCACTAGCTAATAGGTAAATTTTACTGACTCCTAAGCTAAATTTCTAGCTCTTTTTGAAAGTATTAATAAGTGCTTTCTGGTACCAGAATCTATCCAGAAACCTCAAATATTGTAATTTAAGATTACTTTTTATCCTACTAAAACTAGTTATCTAAGCCTTTTTAAACTTATAATATCCATAGTTAGTAGTTATTTACGATAAATAAATGAGGTTCTGTTTACATATTTGCTCTCTTATATTCCAATGTCTTTTGATACTTATGGGATTATCTCTTTAGTATTATCCCAATTATTACCAGTAAGTATACCCTCAAATAGGAGGTGTATTAGTCATTTTAAGGGCAGGAGAGGTGCAAAAAACCACAAATCAATGCTAGCGTTTAACCACAAATAAATAAAGGCTTAAAACTAAAATTGTATAAATAGGAGGTTAGGGAAGGAGGAAAAAAGAATAATAATAGGGGAGTATAAAAATTATAATTATTTAATTTTATATTTTTTATCATTTATCTCTTTCCCAGTTTGCTCACCTTCTATCCCTTTCCAATAATTAGGTCTTTATCTATAAGCCCTACCTACCCATATCATCATAGAGCTATATATTATTTTAAGCTCTCTCATACCACTTTATACTTATTTAGCACCCTCATAACAATACAACAATCTGACTATAAGGCAGTTAACCTATTTTATTAACTAAAACCACACTCAAAATTCTTCTTTTTTATCGTGAAAAACACCAATTCACTAAACTGTTCCACGTGGATATATAAACACCTGAATATCAATTAGTTACTTATTAGGTAAATTATATATTTAAACGACAAATATCCGTGATAAATATAACAAAAATATTGATTTAATATTTTATTGGGAAATATTCTTGTTTGGTAATTATCAATAGCTCAGAATAGGCTAACTTGCAGTTATTTTAGATAAACAACATTCATTACTGAGATACATGGAAAAATTGGATTCACTTAATCAGGTTGCATTATTTCATAAAACATTTAAAGCTCCTATATTAGCGACCCCACAAATACCTGCTGCAGAGAGAACAAGCCTTAGGGTAAGTCTTATTGCTGAAGAATTAAAAGAACTAGAAGAAGGTATTAAGAATAATGATATTGTCGAAATTGCAGATGCTTTGTGCGATATTCAATATGTACTTTCGGGGGCAGTATTAGAGTTTGGCTTGGGCGATAAATTTGTGGCACTATTTAACGAAGTACAACGCTCTAATATGAGCAAGGCTTGTAGTACTCTGGAAGAAGCCGAGCAGACTATAAAATTCTATTTTGATAAAGATGGTACAGAAGCTTATATTCAAGAGGATGGCGACAAGTACTTGGTATACCGTAGAGCCGATAATAAAATCCTAAAATCGGTCAATTATTCACCCGCGAATCTTGAAGCGATTCTCCAGTAACTCCGGGCGTTCATGAACTGATTCATGGACGCTTTTTTGATTTTTTAGACAAAATTCATCATTCCTCAGAAATGAATATTCTGGATAATAGTACTGATAATTTTAAATACGCGATTCTCAGGCGATTCAAAATTTTACTATTTCTGGGCTATTTTTGATATAATTATATAAAATACAATAACTATTAAGTAGATTCAAGTAGAGATACTTGCAGAGTACCTAATGTTATTAAGAAGAGTACTAATGCAAGCTACTACTCCGTAAAGTATTGTAAATAAGGTCATTTCTATAAAAATATAAATGTTTTATAATTTATATTATGTTAAATAGAACTTTAAGGAAAATAAGACTCTCCTGTAAATCCTTGATTGAAAGAATACTTTTATGTACAAAAAAAATCCGTAAGCGTAACGCTTACGGATTTTTTAATTAATAATTTGTCAGAATAGACTATTCTCCTAATTCCTTCAATTTATCTTCCATTTTCAAAACTCGGTACAATTGCTTCAAGTTTTCTTTTACTTCATCTTCTTTTTTGATTGAGTAAGCTTTTTCAAAGAAATTTAAAGCCTCTTTAAATTTCGCATCTCTTGTTGCTTCAGCGGCTTTACCATCTTTCTTATACTCATCCATTGCCATGTCGCCTACCTTCTTGTTCAATACAACAGCTTCGTTAAAAGCAATAACACCTAAGTTGTAGTTTACATCGTAGTTATTTGGATCAGCTTTCAAAGCTTTGTCGTAGTTTACTAAAGCCTGAGCTTTGGCTGCTTTTTGTTTTTCTTGCAATTCGTTCAATTTAGCAGTCAATTCAGCTACATTACCCGATGCAGAAGCTTTCTTAGCCAATTCAGCATTCAAATTTTCTAATTCAGCTTTTTCAGCATCTCTTTGCTTAGTAATTTCAGCAATTTGTTTTTTTGTTGCTACAGCCGATTTAGGGTCTTTTTTGATTTTATCAGTTAATCTTTTGATTTCTGATTCAAAAGCGTCTACTTTATCTTTTTGAGCAGCAATTTTCTTCTTCACTCCTTCTGTGTCATTCTCAGCTAACTTATCTTTGATTTCACGAATCTCAGCATTGTATTGTTCAGCTTTGTTGTCAAAAAGAATTGCCAAGTTAAGTACAGTCTGAACATTAGATGGGTCTTTATTAACAACCGATTGTAAATCTGCAATAGCAAGGTCGATTTTTTTGAACGCCAAGTACAAGTTGATTTTCTCGTTTTTCAAATCCTTGTTTTCAGGGTGCAATTGGATACCTTTTTCTAATGTGGCTAATGCTTTTTCTTCGTTTTTCTCATCTTTATAGATTTGAGTCAAACTGTAGAAAATACCTGGGTCTTTACCTCCTAAAGCGATGAATTTCTCAAAACCAGTTTTTGCAGCACTTTCATCTTTGGCCATTTGTCCAATAATACCTGTATACATGGCAGCAGTAGTATCTTTTGAACTTACTTGAGAAGCCATTTGTAAGTCTTTCAATGCTCCAACATAATCTTTGGCTTGGTATTTAGCAATACCTGCATTCATAAATGCACCGTAGAGCTTCAGCCCATCTCCTTCTGCTTTACCTTCTTTAGAATAAGTAACATCTAAGAATTTTTTAGCAGCAGCAGCTACAGAACCCTCTTTGCCATCTTTAACATCTAATGAAATAGCTTTTTTCAAAGAAGCAACAGCCGTAAACGCTGCATCAGGTACTTGATTGGTCAACTCGGCATCTTGTGAGTTAGCTAAATCTAAATAAGCTTCGGCTCTTGTCAACCATGTTTTTGCTTTTACTGAATCTTTTTTAGTAATGGCCTCGTCTGCTTTTTTTCTAGCTTCTAAAATCGTTTTACGTTGAGCTTCCAAAAGCAACTTGTCTGTTTGTGCATAAGTTGCTCCTCCTGTCATCACAACTGTAAAAAGAGCAAATGTTAGTTTTCTCATTGTTTGGTAAATGGTTTGGTTTTA
>VFQP010005658.1_pt1 | contig 10738 bp, 12 predicted proteins | sample 3512351 | NCBI WGS metagenome assembly VFQP01 (sample SAMN10412372, study PRJNA504923) | tailings metagenome | isolation source: Relicate 1 Philex TSF1 revegetated site | place: Philippines: Tuba, Benguet | collected 2017-08-29
CGCGGCGCTGCAGTTCCACTGGGTCGAGCTCGAGCGCGTGGTGCGCATCGAAGGCGTGGTGGAGAAGGTGAGCGACGAGGAAAGCGATGCCTACTTCCACAGCCGGCCGCTCGACAGCCGCATCGGCGCCTGGGCCAGCCCGCAGAGCGAGGTGATCGAAGGCCGCTCGGTGCTGGTGGCCAACGCCGCGAAGTACGGCGCGCAGTTCCTGCTGAAGCCCCCGCGCCCGCCGCACTGGGGCGGCTACCGCCTCAAGCCGGACAACTGGCAGTTCTGGCAGGGCCGCAAGAGCCGCCTGCACGACCGCCTGCGCTACACCGCACAGACCGAAGGTGGCTGGCTGCGCGAACGGCTCGCGCCTTGAATCCTTAACTCAGCCCCCATTGCTTGCGGGCGGCGTCTCGCAGGAAATCGACCACCGCCCGCACGCGCGCCGCACCACGCCGGCCCGGCAACGAGACGGCGTACATCGTGTGCTCCAGGCCGGAGGCGTACGGCTGCAGCACCTCCACCAACCGCCCACGGGCCACATCAGCCGCCGCCAGCGGGCAGGAGAGCATGCCGATGCCGGCCCCCGCCACCAGCGCGTGGTGCACCAGCGCCGACGTGCTGGCCGCGAGCTGCGGCCTCAGCGTCACGTCCATCTTGCGCCCGGCCTTGCGGAACGCCCAGGTCACCGCGGGCCCCTGCGCCGTGTGGGCAACCACCTGATGCTGGTGGAGGTCCTGGGGCGTGTCCGGCACACCCTGCCGCTGCAGGTACTCGGGCGCGGCGTACAGGTGGCGCTCGAACGATCCCAACGCGCGAGCCACCACCGATTCACTGCTACCGACGGTGGTGCGAAGTGCCACATCGATCCCGTCCGTCACCAGGTCGGCGACGCGGTCCTCGGCCACCAGTTCGACGCGCAGAGCCGGGTGCAGCGCGCGCAACCGGGTCAGTTGGGGGACGATCAGTTGCTCGCAGATTTCCTGGCTGGACGCGAGGCGCACGGCGCCCGCCACACGGTTGCGCTGTCTGGACAACGCCTGAGAGATGTCCTCGAAACGCTCCAGCAGCTCTCGCGCCTCCTGCGCCAGTTCGGCGCCCTCTGGCGTGGCCGACAAGCCATGCGTGGACCGGCGCAACAGCGTGACGCCGTAGCCGGCCTCCAGACGGTCGACGCCCCGCGTGACGACCGAGACCGCCACATCCAGTTCGCGCGCAGCCGCAGAGAACGAGCCCAAGTCGAGCGAACGGACCAGCCAACGCAGATCGGTGGGATCCGGCATGAATTCCTGCATGCGATTGCCTTTGCGTTTGAAGCAAAACCAATTATGGCGTCGGAGGATTTCCGCAGCGAGCCGTCTTTCCTAAAGTCACCGTACCCCAACACGAAAGGAAATCAGCCATGCCCATTCTCAACGTCAAGGTCTCGGCGCAACGCACACCCGAGTTGTCCCGTCGAATCACCGAAACCCTGCTTGAACTGACCAGCCGCGTGCTGGGCAAACGCCGGGACCTCACCGCCGTGACGATCGACTATGTCGACCCGCGCGACTGGTTTGTCGGCGGTGAGTCGCTGGCCGACTTGAACAAGGCCAGCTTCTACTTCGATGTCAAGGTGGTGGATGAAACCAACACCAAGGCCGAGAAGGCTGCGTATGTGGGCGAGGCGTTCGACGCCTTTGCGCGCCTGCTGGGCGACCTGCACCACGAGAGCTATGTCTACGTGCAAGACGTGCGGGCCACCGCCTATGGTTTCGGCGGTCGGACGCAGGAGTTTCGCCACCAGCATCCCGTCTCATGAGAGGGGTCACCATGGAACTCGCCCATCTCGCCGTGACCAACGCGATGCAGAGCGGCGCCTGAACGATGGCCGAGTGGTGCGCGCGGGCGACTACATCCACGAACCGGCCGGCAATGTGGACTGGTGGGAAGCCACCGGCAACGAGGAGCTGATCGTGCACGTCGTGGTCAAGGGCGAGGTCGAATACCTCGGCGCGCACCGGCGCGTGCTGCAAAGGATCAGCGCGGCGGACCGTCTGGAGGAATACCACCGGCATTGCGCGCTGACGGGTGCCCAACCCCGGGCGCTGCGATGACGATGGCCTGGTCCGCCACCGCCTCCAGCTGCGCTGCACTCACCAGCGAAGGCGCAATCTCCGCCAGTGGCACCAGCACGAAGGCGCGCTGCCGCATGCGGGGGTGCGGCACGCTCAGCCGAGGGGAATCGATGCGCCCTGCGCCATACAGCAGCAGATCGAGATCGAGGGTGCGCGGCGCGTTGCGGTAGGGCCGCTCACGCCCGGCGCCCTGCTCGATGCCCTGCAACGCATCCAGCAAGGCGGGCGCACACAGGGTGGTGGCGATTTCGGCCACCGCGTTGATGTAGTCGGGTCCGCTGGAATCGACGGGCGCTGTGCGGTACAGGCGGGAGGCCTTCACCAGCCTCACGCCAGGGGTGGCGTCCAGCGACCGCATCGCTTCGCGCAGGGCCTGCACGGGCTCACCCAGGTTGGCGCCGAGGGCGATGAAGGCCGTGACCTCGGCGCGCGACACGGGCGTTCAGCCGGCGGGGCCGGCCTCGCCGGAACCGCCCTCGGCACGGCCCGCGCCCGACGGCTTGCGACGGCGACGGCGGCGCTTCTTCGCGGGGGCCGAGCCATCGGTGGGCGCGCCCTCGATGGCCTCCTCCTCGCCGGGTCCGTCCTCGTCGGCGTCGACCTCGGTGGCACGGAATCGCGGGTCGGCCGCCGGCTCGCTGGCAGGGTGGTCGGCATCGGTGCGCTTGACGCGCCGCGCCTTGCCGGCGCCGGGTTTGGCCAGGTTCTCGCGGCGCTGCGCGTCCACCATGTCCTCGCGCATGGCGTCGCTGGCGGTGCTGAAGGTCTCCCACCAGTGCGCCAGTTCTTCCTCCACCTCACCCACCTGGGCGCGCAGGCGCAGGAAGTCGAAGCCGGCGCGAAAGCGCGGCTGGTCGACCAGGCTGAACGGCGAAGTGCCCACGCGCTTGTCGAAGCGCGGCTGCATCATCCAGATCTCGCGCATGTCGGCGCCCAGCTTGCCGCGGCCCGACACATCGCCCACCCGCGCATCGAAGGCGTCGTCCACCGCATCCTGCAAGGCTGAAACCGGGGCGGGGGCGCGCTGGCCGGGGCGTGGCTGCAGGCGCTGCGTCCAGCCCTTGCGCACGTCGGCCCAGAGCACGCAGGCCAGCAGGAAACTGGGCGCCACGGGTTTGCTCTCGCCCACGCGGCGGTCGGTGTCCTGCAGCGCGAGCTTCACGAACTCGTCGTCGGCGCGTTCCACCACCACGTCAAGCAGGGGGTAGATGCCGGTGCCCAGGCCCACCGCCTTGAGCTGCTCGATGCTGGCCAGCGCGTGGCCGGTCTGCAGCAGCTTGAGCATCTCGTCGAACAGGCGGCTCTGCGGCACGTCGGCCAGCAGCTTGCGCGACGAAGCCAGGGGTTCGAGCGTCTTCGGGTCGAAGGTGAAGCCCAGGCGGCTGAGCTTGGCGCCGAAGCGCACGGCGCGAATGATGCGCACCGGGTCTTCGCGGTAGCGCGTGGCGGCGTCGCCGATCATGCGCAGCTGCTTTTTCTGCGCGTCGCGGATGCCGTGGTGAAAATCGACCACGGTCTGCGTCTCCGGGTCGTAGTACATGGCGTTGACCGAGAAGTCGCGGCGCGCCGCGTCCTGCTCGATCGGGCCCCAGACGTTGTCGCGCAGCACGCGCCCGCTGGCGTCCACCGCGTGCTTCATGCCCGCCAGTTCGCCCTTGCTGGTGCGCTCGTTGCCGGCCACCTGCTCGGCCGCCGCGTTGTCCATGTAGGCGCGGAAGGTCGAGACCTCGATCACCTCGTGCTCGCGCCCACGCCCGTAGACCACGTGCACGATGCGGAAACGCCGGCCGATGATGAAGGCGCGGCGGAACAGGCCCTTGACCTGCTCGGGCGTGGCGCTGGTGGCCACGTCGAAATCCTTGGGTCGCAGGCCCAGCAGCAGGTCGCGCACCGCGCCGCCGACAAGGTAGGCGTCGAAACCGGCCTGCTTGAGCGTGTGCACCACGTCCAGGGCCCGCTGGTCGACCAGCGATCGGTCGATGCCGTGCACGCTGGCGGGCACGTCTTCGCGCTGGCCGAAGGGGTTGGCGCGGCCCCTGCTGGCGGCGCCGCTCTTGCCCAGCAGCCTGTTGATGAATTTCTTGATCATTCGAATAGGTTCAATATGCGCCAGCCCCGTTCAAGGGCCACGGCGCGCAGCCGGGCGTCCGGTTGGGTGGCCACGGGCTCGTGCACTTTTTCCAGCAGCGGGAGGTCGTTCATGGAGTCGCTGTAGAAAGTGCTGTGCTGCACGTGCGACCAGTCCAGCCCGCGCGCAGCCAGCCATTGTTCCACACGGGCGACCTTGCCCTCGCGAAACGAGGGCACCCCCTGAATGTCGCCCGTGGGCTCGCCGCGTTCGTCGGTCTGCAGCTCGATGGCGATCAGTTCGTCCACGCCAAAGGCCCGCGCGATCGGGCGGGTGACGAATTCGTTGGTCGCGGTGACGATGACCACCTGGTCCCCCGCCTTCTGGTGCGCCCGCACCAGGTCGATGGCCTTTTCGGTCATCGCGGGCCGGATCACCTCGTGCATGAAGCGCTCGTGCGCCCGGGCCGCCTCGGCGCGGCCCTTCTCGCGCACCGCGTCGATGGCAAAGCGCACGTAGGCCTGGATGTCGAGCGTGCCGGCCTTGTAGTCGGCGTAGAAGCCGTCGTTGGCCTTCGAGAAGGCCTGGGCGTCGCGCCAGCCGAGTTTGACCGTGAACTGGCCCCAGGCGTGGTCGGAATCGAGAGGAATCAGCGTGTGGTCGAGATCGAAGAGGGCCAATCTCATGTTGATTCGTTTTCCAGCATCGATTTGATCAGCGGAATGGTGATGGCGCGCTGGGTGCGAAGCGCGTAGGCGTCGAGCTGTTCGAGCAGTTGCATGAGGCTGGAGAGGTCGCGCGAGAAGCGGCTGAGCATGAAGTCCATCACCTCGTCGCCCAGGAACACGCCGCGCTCGTCGGCGGCGCGGCGCAGCACGGACCGGCGCTCGGCCTCGCCCAGCGCCTGCACCTGGAACACATGGCCCCAGCCCAGGCGGGTGCGCAGGTCCTCGCGCAACCGCAGGTCGGCCGGCGGGCAGGTGGCGGCGGCCAGCACCCAGCGCGAGGGCCCGTGGGCCGGGTTCTGGGCGTTGACGAACCAGTTGAAAGCGGCGGCCTGCTGGGACAGGTTGTAGAGGTGGCAGTCGTCCAGCAGGACCGCGTCCCACTGGTCGTCGAACTCACCCGGGTCCAGCGTACCGGCGTCCATCCAGCCCACTCGACCGCCCTGCTCGCGCAGCGCTTCGCGGGTGGCACGCAGCAGGTGCGTCTTGCCGCAGCCGCTTTCGCCCCAGAGAAAGGTGGGCACCGGTGAACGGGTGGGGTTGCTGGTCCAGAGCTGGAGGTGTTCCAGCACGGCTTCGTTGCCCACGGCAACGAAGTTCGACAGCAGCGGCACGGACGCCAGTCCGATGTCCAGCGCCATCTGTTTCATGGGGGCCGGCCGGGTGCTCACGGGCACACCCTGGCGAGGCTGGCTCTTGGCGGGGCAGAGGTCGTTGAAGGAATCGGTGACATGGGGCTGGGTGGTGCATCGGCACGGGGAAAGTGCACTTCCGCGGTGCCAGGATCGGATTCTATCGGGGGCCACCCCCCCGGGTACCAAAACCCCGGGCGATCAGAGCAAGGCTTCGGACGGCAACACGTGCACGCCTGGCGCGGCCACCAGCGCGGCCTGCAGCAGGTGGTGCGCGATGCGCTCGGCCGGCACCACGCGGTAGCGACGGGGCAGCAGCGGCTGCACCAGCCGGGAGACATTCACCGCCAGTTGCTCCATCGGCCGGCTCTGCGTCCGATGCCCGCCGATCAGCCCCGGGCGCACCAGGGTGAGGGAGGGGAAGCCCACGGCCTGGAGGTCGCGTTCGACCTCGCCCTTGGTGCGCGAATAGAACACCCGCGAGCTTGTGTCGGCCCCCAGCGCGGAGTTGAGTGCGAAGGCGCGTGCGCCATGGCGGCGCGCCAGGTAGGCCACCTCCAGCGGGTGGTCGTGGTCCACCTTGTAGAACGCGGCCTGCGAACCGGCCTTGCGGATGGTCGTGCCCAGCGCGCAGATCACCGCGTCCACATTCCACCAGTCGGCGTCGTGCGGCAGGCGCTCGAAATCCACCTGCGGATTGATCAGGCGCGGCTGCGGGGTGAGTGGTTTGCGTGTCGGCGCGACCACCTCGGTCACGCCCGGATGGGCCAGGGCCTGTTGCAGCACATGGCTGCCCACCAGTCCGGTGGCGCCCACCAGCATCAGTCGTTTCATGGGTTCAATTGGGCGCGCGGCGCAGTTCCTGCAGGCGCTGGGAGATGGCTTCGCGGTCGAGCGCATCGTCCGCATGTTCCACGTAGGTTTCGAGGTCGGTCACCGCCAGCCGCACATCGCCCATTTCGGCCCAGGCCAGGCCCCGGTCGCGGTACTCGATCCAGGCGTCCGGCAGCAGGATGAGCAGGCGGTCCAGCACGGCGATGAGGCGCAGCCAGTCTTCCTGCGTGCGGTGGATTTCCTTCAGGTTGCGCAGCAGGCGCGCGAGGATGTCGCGCGGCGTGGCGGCCTGCAGGTACAGGCCCACCGGCACGTCGAAGTCGTCCACCAGCCCGTTGCGGCGCTTGTAGGGCTCCAGCCGTTCCGACAGGTCTTCGCGGCTGAGCGACTGGCCGGTGAAGGGGTCGATCACCACCTGGCCGTTGGGCAGGTTGATCTTGACCATGAAGTGGCCGGGAAAGTTCACCCCCCGCGCCTTCAGGCCCAGCCCGTGCGCCAGCTCGAGCCAGAGCACCGCCAGCGAGATCGGAATGCCCCGGCGCGTGCGCAGCACCGCGTTGAGGTAGCTGTTGTCCGGGTCGTAGTAGTTGTTGACGTTGCCGCCAAAACCCATGTCCCGGAAGAAGAACTGGTTCAGGGTGCGCAGCCGCTGCAGGGGGCCGGCGTCGGCCGCGCAGCGGCGGCGCACGCGGGCGAGCATCTGGTCGACGTCGCCCAGCACCTGCTGCACGTCCAGGTCGGGGTATTCGTCCTGCGCGATGGCCGTGGCCGCCTCGAACAGCGGCAAGGCCTCGTCGTCCCCCACCAGGGTGGCGAAATAGCCCAGCGGGCTGGCCTCGGGGATGTCGTAGGGATAGGACATGGTGGGGCGGTCGCGAAAGCCGCAGATTACGTCATTTTCGGATGAACTGGCGCAAGTTCAGCCCCGCCACCAGCAGGGTGACGAAATACACCAACACCCCGCCGAAGACGCACAGCGTCAGCAGGCTCACACGGCGCAGCGCCTGGCCCTCGAAACCCAGCCAGTTGACGTGCGTCGACAGCCACATCAGGAACACCGCCAGCAGGGCGCTCGCGGCCACCACCTGCAGGGCGAAGCGCGGCCAGCCTGGTGAGGGTTTGTAAGCACCCCGGCGCACCAGGCCCACGAGCAGCAGCAAGGCATTGACCAGGGCACCGATGCCGATCGCCAGCGCCAGCCCGGCGTGTCCCAGCCGGGGCACCAGCAGGAAATTCAGGGCCTGGGTGAGCACCAGCACACCGATGGCGATCTTCACCGGCGTGCGGATGTCCTGCCGCGCATAGAAACCGGGCGCCAGCACCTTGATGGCGATCAGGCCGACCAGCCCGGCACCGTAGCCCATGAGCGCCGTGGCGGTCCGCTGCACGTCGGCCTCGGTGAAGGCGCCGTAGTGGTAGAGCACGGCCACCAGCGGCTGGGCGAAGGTGAGCAGCGCCACCGCGCAGGGCACCGCCAGCAGCACCACCAGCCGCAGGCCCCAGTCGAGCAGGCCGCTGTAGCGCTCGGTGTCGTCGGCCGACTTGGCCGCCGCCAGTTGCGGCAGCAGCACCACGCCCAGCGCCACGCCCAGCAGCGCGGTGGGGAATTCCATCAGGCGGTCGGCGTAGGTCAGCCAGCTCACGCTGCCCACCGTCAGGTGCGAAGCGATCTGCGTGTTGATCAGCAGCGAGATCTGCGCCACGCTCACGCCCAGCAGGGCGGGCAGCATGAGCGTGGTCACGCGGCGCGTGCCCGGGTGGGCCCAGGCCGCCTTCACGCCCGACCAGCGCAGGCTCACGCGAGGCAGCAGGCCCAGGCGGCGCAGGGCCGGCACCTGCGCGCCGAGCTGCAGGGCGCCACCGAGCAGCACCCCGCCGGCCATGGCGTAGATGGGCTCGATGCCCATGGCGCCGAACCAGGGTGCTCCCCAGGCGGCGGCGGCGATCATGGCCACGTTGAGCAACACGGGCGTGGCCGCCGGCACCGCGAACCGCTTCCAGGTGTTGAGGATGCCGGCCGAGAGCGCCACGAAGGACATGAAGGCGATGTAGGGGAACATCCAGCGCGTCATGAACACGGCGGCATCGAAACCGGGGTCGTCCAGGCCGCTGGCCATGGCCCACACCAGCACCGGGGCGCCCAGCACGCCCAGCACGCAGGTGGCGGTGAGGGCCCAGGCCAGCACGGTGGCGATCTGGTTGACCAGCTGGCGCGTGACCTCGTCGCCGTCCTTTTCCCGCGCGCCGGCCAGCACCGGCACGAACGCCTGGCTGAACGCGCCTTCGGCGAACAGGCGGCGCAGCAGGTTGGGGATGCGGAAGGCGACGTTGAAGGCGTCGGTGAGCGCGCTGGCGCCGAACGTGGCCGCCATCAGCAGTTCGCGCACCAGGCCGGTGATGCGCGAGGCCAGGGTCAGCAGGGAGACGAGGGAGGCGGACTTGAACAGGGTCACGGCGCGAGTGTAACGACCCGGCTTTCCACGCCCAGGGAGCCCGGGTTGCCGGAACCCCCGCCCGTGCTAAAATCGCGGGCTTTGCTGGCATCATCCCCAAACATCTGAAGGAATTTCACCATGGCAACCAAGCCGAAGAAAAAGAACCCCCGCCTGGCGTCCGGCCGCAAACGCGCCCGCCAGGACGTCAAGCTCAATGCAGCCAACACCTCGCTGCGCTCCAAATACCGCACCGCCGTCAAGAACGTTGAAAAAGCCGTTCTGACCGGCGACAAAGCCAAGGCGACCGAACTGTTCGCCAAGATGCAGCAAGTTGTCGACATCGTCGCCGACAAGGGCATCTTCCACAAGAACAAGGCCGCGCGCGACAAGAGCCGCCTGTCGGCCAAGGTCAAGGGCCTCGCAGCAGCCGCTGCCTGACACCCTCCCCGGCCTGACCCGATCAGGCCACCAGCCCGGACCTCACGGTCCGCCGTTTGAAACGGTGCGCTGCCAGCAAAAGCAAAAAAGCCGTCGCAAGACGGCTTTTTTGCGTTCTGAGCTCCCCCCGCGCCGCGCTGCGCGCGTCACCCCCCAAGGGGCGACACCAGCGGCCTGGCAAAGCCAGTTCCTCGGTGTACTCGAGATGACTCCTCGGCGAGAAAGGGCCCCAATCCAGAAACAACGAGGGTCCGGCTTCGCCGGCCCAAGATGTTGCCCCCTTGAGGGGGTGGCGCGAAGCGCCGCAGGGGTGGGCTATTTTTCTGGGATAAGGCAGGCCTCGGCGACCTGCAGTCGGTTATCGCGGGCGAAGTGCATCACGAAGTCCCAGGCCATGGGCTCGGCCTCCTTCAGGTCCACGTGCACCACCACGCACTTGACGCCGTTGATGGTGTTGGGCACGCACCAGGGGGAGTAGCTCAGGTGGCTGCCCGGGGTGGCACCACCCGGGCGAAACGGGCTCATCACCCCGGCCAGGCGCTCGGCCCAGTCGCTCGGGCGGAACGTGCGCCCATCCTGGGTGAGGCCTTGAATGAAGACTTGTTTGGCTGTGGGTGAAACCATCGGGGGGAAGCCTTCGGATGGAGGGCCTGCGGGGGAGAAGCACACCGCCGCAGAGGATCGCTCGCGGCTCGGTGGCAGGCGGGTATTCTATCTTATATAAGACTCAAACCCAGGGAATACCCGCGCCCTGGGACCACGGGCCGCCCGGCATGGCAGCGATGCCCAACAAGCAATGATGATGCCCGGCTCAGCCCCTAAAATCGCGCTTCGACGGCTCAACCTGCGTTGAGCCGCTTCTTTTTCTGGCCAGACCGCCGCCTTTCCACCGGAGCCACCGCATGAATGCCGCCCTGAATCCCGTTGCCTCGCCCCACGTGATGAACACCTACGGCCGCCTGCCGATCGCCATGTCGCATGGCCGTGGCTGCCGCCTGTGGGACACGAACGGCAAGGAATACCTGGATGGGCTGGGCGGCATCGCGGTCAACACCCTGGGCCACGGGCACCCCAAACTGGTGCCTGCCCTGCAGGACCAGATCGCCAAATTGATCCATTCCAGCAACTACTACCACGTGCCCAACCAGGAAGTGCTGGCGCAGATGCTGGTGGAGCGCTCGGGCATGACCAACGTGTTCTTCTGCAGCACCGGCCTGGAGGCCAACGAGGCCGCCCTGAAGCTGGCGCGCAAGTACGGGCACGACAAGGGCATCGAGCGCCCGGAGATCGTGGTCTACGACAAGGCCTTCCACGGCCGCTCCATCGCCACCCTGTCGGCCACCGGCAACCCCAAGGTGCAGGCCGGCTTCGGCCCGCTGGTGGAAGGCTTCATCCGCGTGCCGCAGAACGACATCGAGGCCCTGAAGAAGGCCACCGCCGGCAACCCCAACGTGGTGGCCGTGTTCTTCGAGACCATCCAGGGCGAAGGCGGCATCAACCC
>VFQP010005659.1_pt1 | contig 10736 bp, 10 predicted proteins | sample 3512351 | NCBI WGS metagenome assembly VFQP01 (sample SAMN10412372, study PRJNA504923) | tailings metagenome | isolation source: Relicate 1 Philex TSF1 revegetated site | place: Philippines: Tuba, Benguet | collected 2017-08-29
ATCGGCGCGTCCGCCGTCGCGCCCGGGTGCTCCTTTTGCAGCAGCGCCAGCACCTCGGCGATGGCGTCACTAAAGGTGGCCCGCTGCAGCATCCCAATGTTGACAAGGACAGTGGCTCCCTCGGCGCACTCGAGCTGCAGGTCTTTGATGGGGTCGGATGGCTTGCCAGCTGACGCATGGCTCTTGGCTTGATCCATTGCTGCTGCTGCTGCCATGACGGACGCCCTGCAAGCTCTTGGAGCGCCGGGAGCCAGGAGCGCCGATCATGCGGCGCCAGACCTCCGTCGGCCTCTCCCCCACGCAAGAAAGCAATGGAGGACCTCCCGCTCCGCTCTTTCACTCACCAGGAGCGCGATTGCCCTGCGCCGCTTTCTTCCGCCTCCGGCAGGGTCTTCACACACGACTTGCGTTGACCGCCAGCTTGGGTCGCGTACGACAGCTGGTGCGCTGGCCAGCTGGTGCGCAGTCTCCACAAGCTCCACAAGATGAGCGCAAGCAAGCCACCACCAAGCCGCCCCGCACGCCAAAAAAACACGTGTCTCCTGGCGCGCCAAGCGCCACGCGCCAGCACGCCCGGCAGCGTCAAGGCGCCAAGCACCACACCCACACGCATCATAAGCTGGAAATGAGAGCGCCTTCCTCACAGGTTGAGCGTGCCCTGCGGCACGCCCACCTCTGCCAGCTTGAGCTCCGCCTCGTCAAAGTTCAAGTACCCGCCCTTCTCGCGATTGCGCTTCAGGCAGGCGCGGTCAGACGCCTCGCACGGCTCGCAGTCCTGGCACGACTTCCTGCACATGCCCTGCCCCGTGCTGCTGCCCAGCATGTAGCCCTTGTTCTTCTCGCACTCGCCGTACTTGGCCCACCGCGCGCACAGCTCGTGCAGGTCCACGCACATGCCCGGGTCGGGCAGCGGTGAGTGCGGCGTGGTGAGTGAGCGCTTGTAGTCATCCTCTGCAGAGAACACTCACACAGACACGGCCGGGGGCAACACAATCTGCAGCGACTGAACACTCCGCTCAACACTGCCGGGGGCAGCTGTGTGCGCGCACCTCTAAACGGAGTCGGATGCAGCCACGAGACCGCCGTAAATTTCACGCCGCGAATGACAGGGCCTGCGTGCACGTGGCAGCGACGAAGTCGGTACCGCCCGCCGCCCACCGTTCAAGGGCCAGCCCCAAACATCAACCGCCACAACCCTAGACACGGAGCGCGCGCACTCACAGCCCGTGTGCATGGAGAAGACGTCCTCCGACTGCCCGTTGGGCTGCCGGTCCCAAAACAAAAGGGCGTCGCCCCGCCTGGGCTTGAACGCGACCTTGCCCTTGGCGCACTGGCTGAAGTTGCCCTGCGTGGCCTCGCCCATCCGCGCGTCCACCCAGTGCGAGTCGTCCGTCTGCGCGAACGCCGTCTCGCCGCCCTCCTCGGGCGCTGCGTCGTGGGGGGGGGGGGGCGGGCGACAGTTCGCCAACGGCCGGCGGAACAACGCACAAGATCTCAGAGCAGTTAGCACTGCTCGGCAGGTGATGCAGACTGCGCCCTCAGCAACAGCGTGTGCGTGAGAGGGGCACAGGTGCCTTTGCGCAGAGCAGGCGGCTGTTGAGTGGATCGTTCACCTCAGGGCCCCCCGACGGTGCGGCAGGCGCGCCCGCCGGCACCGCGCCGGCAGGCAAATGCAGACACGTCAATCAGCAAGCGCTTGCGGCGCAGCAGCAGTGTGTGCGCGCCTGGCAATGCATCAATCCGTTGCCCAGAACAGGCCTCTGTCGAGATGAGCGCGGTTCGCCGACGGGCGCCGACGGGCGTGGCGAGCGTGCCACCACCAGCCGGCTTGCTGACCCAGGCCCCAGCACACTGAGCCCATGAGGAACAGCATGGCAAAGCCTTGCACTCCGCTGGGCTGGCTTCCTTTGCGTGCTGCGCGTCCTGGCCACCCCGTACCGCCGGCCTCCTGCACTCAACCGAGTCATGGCCACCCCGTACCGCCGGCCTCCCGCACTCACCGACGAGGTACACGAGCACCGTGGCCAGCCGGCCGAGCCCGTCCAGGTGCGCGCCGTACTTGTTGGTCGGCCCGTACCGCAGCACCTGCGCCCGTCCAGGAAGCATGCAGCACCGCACGCCGGTCCTTGCTCCTCGCAGCGGTGCCGCCGCGCCCCGCGATTCGCGTGACGAGGGGGTTCACAAGAACGGACCTGCATGTCTTCCTGGTGGCTCGGTGGCAGGCCCGTCCACATGGCCAACCGCTGCGAGATGCTGGTGAGGACCTCGTCCTGATTGCGCCTGCGGCATTTGCAGCACACGCGCGGGTTGTGTGAGCGTGCTGGCGCTGCGCCATGCACTGCTGTCTGCGCCCTCCCTCCCGCAGCCAGCGGCGCACGGCACTCACATGAGGAACGTGCCCGCTGACGTCCGGATCTGCGCAGCAAAAGCAATGACGAAAGGTGACGCGGCGGTGTCAGGGCCGCAGGTGGGAGCGCCGACCGAGTGCCTTGCCCCGCCATGGTATCCCAGCCTGACATCTACACAGACCCACGCACCTCATCGACCACGCCCTCGGCCCGCGCGCCCACCACCGTGGACCGCTTCATCTACACGGGCGGCGGTGCGGCACGCACGTGTCTTGGCGTCCAGCCTCTTCCTCTCTGTGCCAGGGCCCTCCACACACACATCAACTGATGAGCAACGCCATCACCGGTGCCACGCCCACACCTGCGGAGCGGCCAGCTTGATGATGTGCGCCGCCTCGGCGTCGCTCAGGAAGTTGTGGTACACAAAGGCGCGGGGCCGCCACGAGAGTACCTGCACCCTGCGCGGTCACCAGGGTGTCCGTTGGCCAGCGTGTGGTGCCGCGATGCGGCTCTGCGATGGGCGCGTTCCGGATGGCGTGAGTACCGCGCAAGCACGCGCATGCGCGCGCGTACCACGGCCGCTTGCTGTCCGGCACGCCCCCAGCTGCGTCCGACGCGTCCGTGGGGTTCTGCACGTCCTGCGAACAGCAGCAGCAAGTGTGCCTGTGGTGCCCCTTTGCGGTGGTGGCTCGAGCTGTTGCTCTCGTGGTGGTGGCGCCAAGCCGAGTTCGCGATGCAGCCACAGGACGACCAACCTTTGGCTTGTACGTGTTGCCTTTCCACCCGATGAAGGGCTCCACCTCGTCGCCTGCGCTCAGTACTCGCGCGGAAGTTGGTGTCGGGGAGTGCGACTCGCCCGAGGTCTCGAGGGTGGCAGCACACAGCTCGCGCACGCGTACCAGCTTTAAGCGCGCCTTCAGCTGGGCAGTGCGCCAGTGCTGCCACTAGTGCCAGCCACGTTAGCGCCGCTGGGGCCGCGCGCCTCCGGCCCTTCCGCCACGCCATTTTTCCCGCGAGCCCCTCCTGCGATCCTCTCCACGCGGATACAACGATGGCGATGCGTCTGAGCTGCTGGAGGGCTTCTGCTTCTGCGGCGATGGGCTGCTCTCCGCGCCCAGGGGCGTTGACTCGCATGGACATCTTGACCGCGCCAGGATGATCAAGGAGGAGACGATCACGCAGGAGGAGGCTTGTACGCGGCCCCGTGCTGGGCCTGCCACGCCGCCAGCCGCTCCTGCATGGCGCGGAGACGCTCCGCCTTTGCCTTGGCTTCCTGCTCCGCCACCGCCGCCGCCGCCGCTCTGCACGGCAACGCAGCCATCATCCACGCTCTCGACCACCCCTCGCACCCAGCACCACCACCGCCACCACGTGACTGACTCCCACGTGATCTCCTTCGCGCACCTCTGCTCCTCGGCCTGCGCGATCCTGGCGTCGGCGCCCGGCCCCCGCAGCTCGGCCGGCAGCTCGTCCGCAATGGTGCGCGTGGCGTACGGGATGGCCACCACCGTGCCCTGCACGCCGCCGCCCACCTGCACCTGCGCGCCTGCACGCCCACAAGGAAAGCGCCGCAGCCGGCCACCCAGTGACGTCCCGCCCACCTCTGTCCGTCTGCCGTGGGCTGAACAACACAACATGGCGGCGGCGCACCTTCCCACTGCCTGGCGCCCGACGCGTCCCTGGACCTGAGGTACGCCAGTGCCACGTGCCGCCCGTCAGGCGTGGTGGCCGCGCTCGTCACAGCGCCCACCCGCGTCGCCGCGGCGCCCTCCTCCCCTTGCGGCGCCACCACCTCGGCGCCCGGCTGCACCGGCGCCTCAAGCCGCAGGCCCCACAGCTGCTGCTTGACGGCGTTGCGTGCCGCCACCTTGGCCAGCGTCTCCTGGCCCACGTAGCAGCCCTGTGACGAAAGAGGGCCACACACCTCGTCAGGACCAGCACGTCCTGGTGCTCTCCCTGGTTGCTTGCTTTTGCCTCAGGGCTGCGAAGCCCAGCGCTGAGCAGCACCTTGTTGACGGAGACGGCGTGGCTGAGGCCCGCCTCGAGCGGGTTGAAGTCCTCAGTGAGCTCGGCGCCCACGGCGGGCCGGCCGTCCAGCACGCGGGCAATGTGCCACTCGTCCTCGCCCATGAGCACGCAGCCCTGTTGTTGTTGTTCCGTGGGGCAAGCAGCAGCAGCAGCAGCAGCAGTTCAGCACCACGTCAAGTCAAGCTTCCGTTGCTCCTCTGACTGCTGCCGCTCATCCTGCACGCTGCTGCCGGGCCACCGGGCTCCACCAGAGCTCCAGTCAACCCCCCCGGGAAAGCATGTTCGGCTGCCCTCCACCCCCACCCCCACCACCCCACCAGTTCACCTTGGAGGCCAGCAGGGCGTACAGGTCCCCCGCAACCGATTCGTCGGCCACGAGCGTGTAGCCCGGCACCGACAGCCCGCTGCCCACCGCCACAAACACGGGGCCCGTCTTGAACTTGAGCAGCTGGTGCGACCCGTACGGCTTGCCCACCACCGTGATGGCGTCCTGCGGCGCGCGCGCCGAGCAAGCAGCAGCAAGAGCTCAGCTCTCCCGCCCTGCCCAATGCGCGGCAGCAGCGCAGAGGCGGCGGCGGTGCGTTTTTCGCAAGCATTGCACGAGCGCCCAGACTCACCCCGGCGATCTCCTGCAGGACCTTGTCCGACTCGGGGCCCAGCAGGGACAGCATGGCGCAGCGCGCGCTCACATCCTGCACCTGCGCAGGTGGCACAACGAGTGGCAGCAGCGCGGCCGCGTGCGTGTCGGTGGGCCAGCGCGCTTCTCTTCTCACCAGCCGCGCAGCGCCCCGTCCCCTCTGGGGAGTGTCGGCAGGCCGCTGCGTGGCGGCGCAGGAGGAGTCAGGTGGGGCGGTGCGCTGCGCGGCGGCTGTGCGGCGGCTCCCCCAGGGCGCGCACAACACGCTGTCCTGCAGGAGGAGGAGTGCGGCGGGGCGGTGCGCTGAGCGCCAACTGGTCCCCCAGGGCGCGCGCTCTCAAATCGCGCTCTGGCCGCTGCGAGCTGCAGGGAGAGGAGGCTTCCTGGACGTACGGACGCTGGACGCGACCTCTTCTTGCGCAAGCGCTACGGGGGGGGGGGGGGGGGGGCCGCGGCCTGCTTTTTGCGGCGACGCCACACCACCAACGTGGGACGCACCGCGACCTTGTCGGCGGGGAAGATGTACTTGTCCAGGCGCTGCAGCAGCGCGTCCTTGGCGCCGGGCGACACGAGCACCAGGATGCTGCCCTCGCTGACCAGCGCCGTGGCCAGGTCCAGCGTGCGCGCCGTCGGCGTCACAAACACCTGCTCTCCTCACGGGGGCAACAGGGGACAACAGGGGCGGCGTCGCTCCTCACTGGTCACTTGCGCTCATGCGGCGCCTGCGCCAGCGTCAACGCCTTGCCCTAGAAGAGAGAGGTGGGGAGCGCACCGTGTCGCAGCCCTGGCCCGGGCGCAGCTTGAGAAAGTCGTTGGTGCTCTGGCTGTGCAAAAAGTTGGCGCGGCCCTCGCCGTGCACGCGGATGCGGCCCCAGTGCGACCGGTCCACCAGCACCACGCCGCTCTCCAGCGCCGCGACGGCCTGGCGGGCGTTGCCAAACGTGGTGGGCACGCCCGCCTCCTGCAGCGGCGGCGGCAGCAGCAGCGCGGTCCACAGGAGGGTGAGGCCGACCCTGAGCAGTCGCTCAGCGCTGCCTCAGCAGCCGAGCGCAGCAGCAGCAGCAGGAGCCTGCTCACGTTGAAGGTGGCCCCGAGCTCCTGCTGGATGCTGCGCACGTCCCCGTCAATCTCGGGCATGTCGAGCTCCAGGCCGCCCAGGTCGAGCGCCCGGCACCGCACATCCGCGGATGGCCGGCGCAGCCGGGCGGGGCATCCAACACGCCTGCAGGGTCGAGCTTGTGGCTGTCAAGCTTGCGTGAGTGGCAGCGCTGCGGCACGGTCATGCGCCCCGCGTGTCCGACGTTGAGATGGCGCACCTGGCGGGATGAGCAGCTGCCCGGCCGCCCGCCCCCCTGAGATGGCTGCGCATCTGCTGCTGCTGCATCTTGGCGGCTGCTGCTGCTGGCTCGCGCTGAGCCGCCACCGAGGGCGGCCACCGAGGCCACCGAGGGTCTACCTGCTCACCTAGAGCGCGAGCAGGAGCCTTAAGCGTGGAGCGCGGTACCACACAATCCTGCCTCCAAGGGTGCACGGGAGGCCTCAGCATCGCCCGTGCGGACGTCTCACGTTCTCGAGCGACGAGCGTTTCAAGCAGAGGGAGAGGAGCAAGGGAGCGATGCTGCTGTTTGGGCAGGTGCGCGCGGAGGTCCCAGCGGAGTTCGCCCTGCGGCACCTCCCACGCGACGTGGCGCCAGTTGTTTCCAGTGCGTTGCACAGGACGTCGAGTTCGGTCGGAAGATCCCCCTCCTGTTCGCGTTTGCTCGCAGTCTGGAGGCGGCGCGCAGGCCAGCAGCAGCCCGCTCGACAAGCTCGAGACGTGCGTGCTGCTGGCCAAGACGCTCTACCAGGGCCGCCGCTGCCGCGAGGCCCTGTCCATCGTGGAGTCGGCCGTGTCGCGCTTCCCCACGGCCACCGAGCTGCTGCACCTGCGCGGGCTATGCCTGCAAGCCACCAACAACCTGCCCGCGGTGCGTGGCCCGATTGGGGGCCCGGGGGACGCCGGTAGCGCACTCGGACGTCGCGTACGCCCGCGGGGGCCCCGCCTGTGCGCACGCGCAAGCACGCACCCCCTCTCTGTCAGGATGACGGCGAAGGGGCTGCAGGAGCTGTCGATCAGACCGGCACCACGGGCCCACAGCAGGGAGGGACGCTCCAACGGCAGAGGCGTTCACCGCTAGCGCTGTCGGTGGCCGCCGTCAAGCTGCCCAAGGCCGCCTGCACACCTGAACGCAGGCCTACGCCACCTTCATGTCAGTGCTCAACATCGACGCCAAGCACGTGCCGTCGCTGTGCTGCGTGGGCAACATATACAAGGGACGGGGCATGCTGCAGGTGCGATGGCAGTGCCGCAGCGCTCTTGGCCCACAACGGTGCCTGCGCCACGCACCCTCTCGCGTGTGGCCAATGACGCTACTGCTGCTGCTGCGTGGCCTGGAAACGGCGCAGGAGGCGCTGGCGGCGTTCCAGCAGGCACACGCCGCCTTCCAGCCCTGGGGCGCCGCGCCCGCAGCGGGCTCAGGGCAGCCAGCGCCAGGCATCAGCAGCCCAGGCGGCGGGGCCGAAGGGGAAAGAGCAGGAGGGGGGGAAGGGGGAGGAGCGGCAGCAGCACAGGCGCCGGCGGCAGCGCCGCCGCCGCAGCAGCCCGCGGCCATCGGCGGCGTGACGCTGCTCGAGGTGTCGACGGCGCTGGCGGCGCTGCACACGGACATGGGCAGCCGGGCCAAGGCGGCGGGTGAGGCGCGCACCCCGCACCCAGCTGCAGTCCAGCATTCCTCCCTGCAGAGCCGGCAGCACGCACAGCACGCCTCTGCCGCCTGGACCCACCGGGTGTGCCACTCAACGCCACACTGGTGGTGGTGCTGTGGTGGTGCTGCAGGGCTGGTGAACGAGACGCTTGCGCACTACCAGCGCGCGCTCGAGGTGTGCCCCACCTACGCGCCCACCTACTACCACATGGGCGTGCTCTACAGCGAGGGCAAGCAGGTGCGGCCTGCAGCACGCCATTGCCCCCGCTCACGGGCGCCAGCACGCGTCTGCCGGCTGTGCTGTGTATGCAAAAGTGGGGGCACGATGCAAGCGCATTGGCGGCTCGCTCGTCGTGAGTGGGTGGGTGTGCCGCGTCGGGCGCGTGGCACGGCGCCTTGTGCGCGCAGTTTGAAGTGGCGTTGGGTTGGTACCAGCAGGCGGTTCGCCTGTGCCCCACGTACGCCGAGGCGCACTGCAACATCGGCGTCATCTTCAAGGTGAGATGCGCGCCTCGTACCTTGCCCCCCCCTTGCTCACGCACGCTCGCCACGCCGTCGTCTCTGCGCTCCGCTCGCGCGCTGCCGCGGCGGCGGCAGGCGCGTGCTGTGAGGCACGCTGGGCGGCGGACAGCAACACTCTTGCGGCGGCGCGGGATGCGCGTCCACGTGTGTGTTGTGCAGGAGCGGGGGCAGCTGGAGGCGGCGATTGCCAGCTACGAAAAGGCGCTCGAGTCGGCGCCCAACTTCGCCATCGTCAAGGTGAGTCGGTCGGTCCTCTGCGCAGCGCACGCATGGTCTCGCGCGTGGCGATGCGTCGCGCGTGGCTGCTTCCCTGCCTCGCCTGCCATGCTGGGCCCGCCGCGAGACGGGTTGGTCGCGCCGTGGACAAACAAAACTGCCCGCCTGCGCCGCAGAACAACATCGCGATTGCGCTGACGGACCTGGGCACGCGCGTCAAGCTGGGCGGGCACCTGCCCGAGGGCATGTCGCTGTACGAGCGGGCGCTGGCGTACAACCCGCGGTACGCCGACGCGCTGTACAACCTCGGAGTGGCACACGGTGCGTGGCGGGGGGTGGCTGTGAGGGCCGGCCGGCGTCCTGGGGGCGCCCGAGGCGAGGCGCACGGTGCTTTGTGACGGGGGGCCAGCGGGGTGTTGGGTGGGCGGCTGCGGGTTTAGAGTCGTGATGCCACGGGTATGGGCTGTTCTATGGGGCTCGGTGGGATGGGGCTGGAAGACCTTCGGCGGGTCGCACGGCCCCCTGCTGCAGCGCGTCACTGCCGAGAAAGGCGTTTGTGGGCCATGTTTGGTCGGTTGGCTGCAGGCGAGTGCGGTCAAGTGGACAAGGCCATCTTCATGTACGAGATGGCGGTGCAGAGCAACCCGGGTTGCGCCGAGGCGCACAACAACCTCGGCGTCGTCCACAAGGTGCGGCGGCTCTTGCGCGCCCTTTGCCTCACACCTTCCTCTCAGAAGCGAAGAAGTGAAAGGGAAGACCTTGTGGTGCGGGGAAGGCCTTGTGGTGCGGCGCGCCCTTGGCTACTAACCTTCCTCTCACGAGCGGAGACAAACGGGAACAGGCAGGGAAGCGAAAGGCGGTGCCACACCCTGCCTAGGAGCGACGCTTGCAAGCAGCACCAGCGCTTAGAAGGCCACAAGTCCGACAAGTGCGTGCCGTGCCGCGCCCCGCCTGCGCGCAGGAGCGCGACAACCTGGAGCGCGCCATGGAGTGCTACACGGCGGCGCTGACGGTGCGGCCCAACTTCCCCCAGAGCCTCAACAACATGGGCGTCATCTACACGTGCCAGGGGCGCGCGCAGGAGGCGCTCACGCTGCTGACGGCGGCCATTGCGGCGTGCCCCGGCTACGCCGAGGCGTACAACAACCTGGGCGTGCTGCAGCGGGACGTGGGCGCCATCCCGCAGGCGCTAGCCTCCTACTCCAAGTGAGCCTCGGCCTGCTTGCCTGCGTTCAACCGCAGCGGCGCCTGCCCGCCGTGGCGTCGCCTCGCGTGACGTGGTGCTCTGGCCTGTCAGCGGTGCCCTGCGCGTCGTGATGTGGCTGTGCATGGACGGGGAGGCGGGCGCATGCGTGGGGGTGGAGGCAGGTTCTGCAAGGGTGGACGGCGGCAGTTTGAAGCGCGCTTGGCATGACTGCATCGATGCCGTCCGCAGGTGCCTAGAGCTGGCGCCCGACTCGCGCAACGCCGGGCAGAACCGCCTCCTGGCGCTCAACTACATCCGCTTCGGTGAGAGCGGCGCACCTCCTCTTCCTCTTCCCACGCAGCCTCGCCACCGGCGCCGCTCTCGCCCGCCGCGCCCCCTGCAACGCGACGCGGGCGTGCACGGATGAGGCGGTGCGGTGTGCTCACGCGGCACCTCGCGGCGGTTTCCTTGCGCGCCGCAGGTGACGAGGAGGAGGTGTGCCAGGCGCACGCCGAGTGGGGCCGGCGCTTCGTGGCGCTGTTCAAGCCGCTGCCGCCGCTGGGGCCCGCCGACCGCGACCTCAGCCTCACCAGGTGCGCCTCGCCGCGCCCTGCACCGAGCAAGGCGCGAGCAAGCTTGCCTCCCCTGCCAGCCCACTACCAGATCTTAGCATCGCTTGCGCCAACGAAAGGAGCGGCGCAGCGCCTGCGTCGCCATCGCGGCCGCGCGCGTCGCTGACAACAGTGATCGTTCGCCTCATCGTCCTCTCTCTCGCCTTGCCCGGTGTGTGTGCGCATGCCCGTGCTCCTCAGGCCGCTGCGCGTGGGCTACATCTCCCCCGACCTCTTCACGCACTCGGTCTCCTACTTCGCCGAGGCGCCGCTCGCGCGCCACAACACGCCAGGCAGGTGCCGCGAACGCCAGCAACAGAAACAGCAGCAGCGGCGGGCGGCGCTACTGCCGGACGGCGCGGACGGGGCGGCGGCGGCGCGGCCGTGGCGGCAGCACCGCCGCAGCACCGGCAGCTCGCCTGGCGCCCCCGTGGCCCTCATCGC
>VFQP010005661.1_pt1 | contig 10734 bp, 15 predicted proteins | sample 3512351 | NCBI WGS metagenome assembly VFQP01 (sample SAMN10412372, study PRJNA504923) | tailings metagenome | isolation source: Relicate 1 Philex TSF1 revegetated site | place: Philippines: Tuba, Benguet | collected 2017-08-29
GACGTGATGGCACCGTGCCTGGCGCACCCGCAGGCCATCTGGCTGGAGCTTCAGGAGGCTGTGCACGCCGTGGACGCGATGACGACGCGCACGCCCCAGGAGGCGGGCAAGTGATGACGTGTCAGGCTTGGCCGTGGAGTATGCTTTGCGGGCCGGACCGGAGCAGGAGGGAGGAGTGGCGCGTGCAGCAGCAGCAGGATGGGAGTGATGGTGCTGTGGAGAGCGGTGTGCAACGCTTGGCTTGTCAAGATGCAACCTTGACCCTCGCCCCCATCCATGACGCCCCGCGCTCCAGTCGCGCAGATCCAGCAGAGCGCCAGCAGAGCTGTGGTTGTGGGCAGATCAGTTGTGCTGAACTCACCAGCCAGCGTCAATGAGAGCGGCGCAGTGGCAGGCAGCGCCCGTGACCACGCACAACGGATGCGCACGCGTGGCGCGCGCCTCGGACCACACACCCAGCAGAAGACCCGGCTCGCACGTCGCGCAGGCAGCCACCGTGCTGCTGGAGCGCCCCACCACCGTGGAGGAGGTCCCTGTTGACGCTCGTGCGTTCCTGGGCGCGCTCCCACCTGTGGAGCATGTCGTTCTGGCTCCCCCAGCTCGGCAAACCTTCCGAGGACAGCAGCGCAGCGACGCCGCGACATCGCTGCTGCAGCGATCAACGCGCAGCAGGCCCTGCAGCGCCGTGCGCACGCGGAGGAGGACCCACGCGAGCCATCGACAGGTCGATGGACCGGAAGCTCAGCAAGCGGCTGGGGCACACGCGCTGGACGAGGAGCAAGAAGTGCAGTGCTGCAGGGCCATCCAGGTGAGCGCCGGGCCTTTTGTGAGGTGCGCACGGCCCGCGCACCCGCACCACACACGCGCCATCTAGCGCAATCCTCCACACCTCCTCACCTTGCACGCGCAGGAGGCCGACCAGCTGCTCGCCCAAGTGGCCAGCACCAACGCCAGGGCGCCCACAGCTTCGGCGCAGCGCTTTGCGTACCAGCAGGCGCGGCACCGCGCAGCGCAGGCGCAGCGCCAGCTGGTGCAGGCGTGCAAGCGCTACATCCACCAGCAGGTCAGTCTTCGTTTTTGAGCTTGGCCTGCTGCTCCCTGTGCCTCAACACCTCACGCTTCCCGCCCACGCCACCACACTGCTCCTCACAGGCCTGGAAGCTGCAAGGCAGCACGAGCGGCGGCCGGATGGGCGCGGGCGTGGCCCAGTCCTCGCTGGACGACCTCTTCACCGCCGGCGTGCTGGGGCTCACGCAGGCGGCGCGGCGCTTTGACGTGGCGGGCGGGTCGTTGCAGGGGCGCGGCCGCACGCGCTTCCTCACCTTTGCGCACCACTACATCCGCAAGGCCATGATTGAGGCGCTGAGGGGCGCAGACCTGGACGTGTACGTGCCCAGGTGCGCTTGCCGGTGTCTCCGCGCGTCTCTCGCTCCGCCACGCCTACACTGCTGTCGGCCTGAACCTGCGACCCAAGGTTGGCCCTGCTGGGACCTGTCATTGTGCGAAGGCACGTGACGGACATCAAGGCCAGGGTGGCGGCGGCGCTCTCAGACCTCAACCAGGAGCAGTCCTCCACGGCGGCAACGGCGGCCGAGGGACCAGAGGAGGAGGAGGGCGTGTCGCCTCAGCAGCTGGGCGTGGCGTCGGCCGCCGCTGCGCTGCAGGACCCCCGCGCGCTGCGCGCCGTGTCCCTGCGCACGGGCCTGCGCGAGAGCCACGTGGCGGACGCGCTGTCGCTGCTGAGCACGCGGCGCGTGGCGCTGGGCGGCGAGGCGGGCGGCGAGGAGGGCGACAAGGGGGACGCCGAGCTGTCGCTGGCGGCGCTGTGGCGGGTGGAGCCGGCGGGCGGGCAGCAGGGGGCGGGCGCGGCGCGGGGGCAGGCGCTGGCGGTGCCGGGCGTGCAGGACCTATCGGCGGTCGACGAGCGGCGCAAGGAGGCGCTCAAGGTGCGGAGGGGGGCGGTCGGAGCTTGGTGGAGAACCAGCACTGCAGCTCTTGCGTGCGTGGCGAACGGTGTGTGTGAACGGGTGCAGCCAGCCACCTTGCCCTGTCGCTGCAGGAGGTGCTGTCGGGGCTGTTGACGGCGCGCGAGCTGCAAGTGCTGTGGCTCATCACGGGCCTGGCGGGCGGGCCGGCGGCGGCGGCGGGCCGGCCCGACTCCTCCTCGCTCGAGGTCATGGACAGGACCGCGGTGCGCGCGCAGCGCTGGGCGGCGATGGGGCTGCTCATGGGCGTCGTTGCGATGGGGCGGAGTGCTGACGTCTTTCTGGGTGTGCGAGTTGTGTGGTGGGCTGCGCAGGTGGGTGCGTTGCTGGGCGTGAGCCGGCAGGCGGCGTCGCAGGTGATTGACCGGGCGCTGGGCAAGCTCAAGGCGGCGTGCGCGGCGGACGCGCGGCTGGTGCGCGAGCTGCAAGAGCTCTGCGCAGGGCACGACGAGGCGAACTGAGAGTGGTGTGACAATACCTTTTGATCTGTATGCTGTAGAGCGATGCCCAGGCTGTATGCGCCTCCAGGGAGCGCCTCTTTTTTGCCGGGACCGCCCGCCGCAGTGCGGATGTTTTGGGTCAGGAGGGAGAGGACGCGGCGCCCAGCAGGCGGCCTGCGATGAGCGAGTGTGTGCTTTTGTACTGTCCTACTGTCCTTTCATCATTTCAACATCATCAGCTTCACCCGCCGCAGCGTCGGCGTCCATGCATGCATGGCCAACCGCCGCCTCGCTGCGCCACGCACACACACGCACACACACCCAGCCAAGGCGCAGCGCACACATCAGCTTACCACACACTTCCTCCCTCCACGCCCAGCAGCTACTGATTCCACGCTGAGCCAGGGAGTGAGGAGCTTCCACGCCAGGGCCAGCCAGTCCGACCGGCGGTGCCGCGGCAGCAAGCGGCGTCAAGAGCAGGAGGAGCGACAGCTCAGGAGTGTCGTTCCACGCGTCAGGGCACACTAGCAGAGCAGCAGCGACTCGCTGAACGCCGGGCCATCGAGGACCGCCCACAACCTCACGCAGAGCGGCGCGCAGAGGATGCAGCAGGCCGTGCGGGGAGGCGCCGCGCCTTCAGGCGCACCCTGTGCCCCCGCGCTGCATCGCCGTCCGCGCTTCGGTGCGTGCTGCCTGGCCAACTCGCCCACCTCCACGGCGTGGAGGTAGACCGCTGGCGTGCAGCAACACGCTGCGCCGCAACACGATATGGCCGCTGAGTCGGCACCGCGACGCCCACGATTTCTACTGCGCTCGCAGTGGGCGGAGGAGGCTGCCCGCCGTGGCTCGCCGAAGGAGTGCAGCGAGCAGGCTGGAAGGGTCGGCAGATGCGCACCCAGGCGGCAGCGCCAGGCAGCGGCAGCAACAACAACACCAGCAGCAGCAGGCAGGTGTCTCCGTCCATCGCCAGGCGGCAGACCCCCAGCGCCACCACGGTCAACGGCGCGGAGGAGCTGCTCACCCAGGTGGCGCCGCTGGACGCCGAGGTGTCCCAGGAGGAGCTGTGGGCCGGCATGGCGTGGTGGGACTCGCTGCCCTCGCGGTACAAGCTGGTGCTCGCCACCAGCTTCTCCTTCGTCATCTGCAACATGGTGGGTGCGACGTTGCGACGGGGCGGGGCGGGCGCGCAGGGCGCGCCTCACCTCAGCGCGAGCATCGATCAAGTTGCAGGGTCCTTAGAGCCACCCATCAGTCAGCCACTGAGTGGTGCGCAGCCACGGTCTCAGCAAGGCCGGACAGGAGGGTTGGATGCCCAGGTGGCGAGCGCCACCCGTGCGCTCCGCTGGGGGGCGTGGCCGCACCACCCCACGCTCAGGCGCGTCGAGGTTGCCGTTGCTCGCTCTGGCGCAATCCGCAGGACAAGGTTAACATGAGCGTGGCCATCATCCCCATGGCGCTCGACTTTGGCTGGAGCCCCAGCGTCTCGGGCGTCGTGCAGGCCGCCTTCTTCTACGGTGCGTGCGCCCTCATCACGACGCAGCCGCGTTGCCCCAGGCCAGAAATTCACCACGGCGAGGCCCTCGCTCACACTAGCTCTTCAGCTGACTGTTGTGGCAGGCCTTGCGGTGGGGCAGGGGCCTGACGTGGGCTTTGCTGCCGAACCGCGCGGCGCAGGCTACATGCTGTCCCAGCTTCCCGGCGGCTACCTGGCGGGCACGATGGGCGGCCGCAGGGTGCTGCCCGCCGGCGTGGCGCTGTTCTCGGGCATGACGTGCGCCGTGCCGCTGCTGGCCACCACCATCCCCGGTGCGGTGAATGGCGGTGGTGGGGGGCACCACAGGCGGAGCAAGCGTGCAGCAGCGCAGCATCAGCAGCTGCTGAGCACCGCCGCAATGCGTGGTGGATCAGCGGCGGGTTGGGCAGCGTCTGCTGGGCCGGGGGCCTGACATGCGCATATGCCTTGTGCGCCGCTCTTGCGCAGGCCTGTGCGTGGCGCGCGCGGGCGTGGGGCTGGGCGAGGCGGTGGCGCCCTCGGCCGCCACCGACATGATTGCCCGCGTGGTGCCGCCGGAAGAGCGCTCGCGCGCAGGTGCGCCTCTCGCCGCACGACGCGACCCAGCCCGCAGCGCTGCAGCCCAATTCGCTCTGCGGCAGCAAGAGCAAGCAAGAACATCAACCGGTGTGTGTCGCGCGCGCCCCCTCGCTGCGCTGCCGCCGCCCGCGCAGTGTCGTTCGTCTTTGGCGGCCTGCACGTGGGCTCCATCGCCGGGCTGCTCGCCGCGCCGGCGCTCATCCACGCGTTTGGCTGGCAGAGCGTCTTCATCGCGTTCGGCGCCGCCGGCCTGGTCTGGGTCGCGTGGTTTGAGGGGCTCGTGGCGTCGCTCGGCCGCAGCGACCCCCACCTGGTGGAGCGGCTGCAGCTCAACGGAACCTCGTGGGCAGACACACCGGCCCCGGCGGCGCCGCCCGCGGCGGCCGGCGCCAGCGGCGCGGCACTGGTCCTGCAGCAGCAGCAGCAGCAGGGCGAGGCGGCCGGCGACCCGCACGCGGCGGCGCCGCTCGACGCCGGCATGCGCATCCCCTACCGCGCCTTCCTCCGCAGCGGGCCCGTGCGCGCGCTGTGCTTCACGCACTTTTGCCACAAGTGAGCAGGAGGGAACGCCCCTGGTCCTGCTCGTGCGCAGCCCCCCCGGCCCTCACACGCCGTCCTCGCGCGTGACCCTCCAACCAATTGGCGCTTGCTTTTGCTGCTCCCCCGCAGCTGGCTCTCCTACACGTGCCTGGCGTGGCTGCCCACCTTCTTCACCTCGACGCTGAGCGTGGACCTCAGCCACGCGGCGCAGACGGCGCTCTTCCCGCCGCTGGCCGGCATCGCCGCGTCGGCCACTGCCGGGCCGCTGGCCGACGGGCTCATTGCGCGGGGGCTGCCCACGCCCGTGGTGCGCAAGTTGGTGCAGGGGCTCTCCTTCCTGGGGCCCTGCGCCTTCCTGCTGGCCGTCGGCTCGGATGCGGTCGAGGGCGACCGCACGCTCACGCTGGCGTGCATCACGGCGGCGCTGGGCATGAGCAGCCTCTCGCTCGGCGGCATGTGAGTGGCCGGTTGCTGGCGCGGTTGGGGGTTCTCAGGGCGCCTGCCGGGGGCTCTGTCGCCGCTGTCCAGCAGTGCCGGTACCACGGACTTGCGCTGGGCCTGGCTTGGCGTTGTGCGGGGGGTGGCGGGGCTGCCCCATGGGGGAAGGGGGACGAGGCGCGAACGTGTGCCGCGACATGCCCGCCCATGCACCCGCAGGTACTGCACGCACCAGGACATGTCGCCAAAGTACGCCAGCGCGCTGCTCGGGCTCACCAACACGGTCGGCGCCATCCCCGGCATCATCGGCGTCGCCACGGTGCGCACCGCCCCCTGCGAGGCCCCACCTCTTGCAGCAGCCGTCTGCGTGCGCGCTGGGCGTGCTTTGGGGTTGGGCTCATCCTAATCCAGTATGCTTTGGTGTGCGCAGGTTGGGTTTTTGTACGACGCGACGAGCTCTTGGTACGACGCGCTCTTCCTGCCCAGCGCCACTTGCATGGTGGCGGGCGCCTACACCTACATTGTGCACGCGCGCAACGACCCCATCGACTTTGACAGCATGGTGCGTGCGCAAGGGGCGCGCCAGGGCAGCTGGCGTGGCGGGGAGTTTGCTGGAGGGCGGGGGTCGGGGCCGGGGTGCGGGCGTGGAGCTTGCTTGCTGTGCCGCCGGCGCTGACAGGTGGGCTGCGCCGCGACGTGTGGCGTGCGCGCAGGACGATGCGCCGTTTGCGTTTGAGCGGTGGCTGCCCAAGGCCCCGGCGTGGATGCCTCGCCTGCCCGGGTATGGCGGCGGCGGCGGCGCTTCCGGGGCGCGGGACGCGCAGCAGCAGTCCAAGGAACAGTGAAGGGAGACGTTGAGCGCGGCGGGCTGGGGCTCGGCGCCGTGGCAACGCTGCGCTGCGGCGTGGCCTGGTGGGGCCGTGGGGGTGGCCCGCTGCAAAGGGGACTTGCGTGGGGGCCCACGCACGGCTTGTTGAGGATCGCATCACCGCCTGATGGGGAGCGTCCCGCTGTTTTTGCTTGTTGATTTTTCTGACCGCACCTGGACCTGGACTTGACCGGTTCATCGCGTTGTACATCAGTGCCAAGGACACGACGCACGGGCCAGCGTGCACGACGCGCGGCTGCCCGTCGGCCACCAACCTGGGGACAGCGGACTTTTGCTGCAGGACACGCGCTTTGGCCTTTGACATGACCGTGCTGAGGTTGAGAGCCTCTTCCTTCCCTCGCTTTTGCTGCCGTTGATGACGGAAACGCGTTGTGTCGGGGTCCAGGACCTCACGAGGTCAAGCTCCGTGCCTGGCGGGGCGACCCTTAGCACCACTCTGCTCGCGCTTTGCCGCGTGCGTGACCGCCTCTCTGACCATTTATTGCCTGCCGTTCCCAGGAGCCTGCCGCGCAACCGCATTCCTTTCCCCTTGCTTTTTGGTGTGGTGCGTGGCGTGGCGTGGTGTGTGGTGTGCAGCGTGCTGTGCAGCAAGGCGCATCAGCCACGCGCCGCATGTCAGCTGCGGCGCCATAGGGCGAGGGCAGCAGCAGCAGCAGGTCGCGACGCTTCTCTCCGTGCCCATGCGTGTCCTGTTGCTCCCTGTGTGCTGCTGGTGCAAGGAGACCTCCGTGTCGGCATCTGTCGTCCCTTTGAGCATTCGCGCCTTGAGAACGCGATCGAAACCGGATTGCAGCGTTCGAGGCTCTTGCGCACTCCGTCGCGAGTTGCTGCGCGCTGCGCGCCACATCCTCGCAGCAGCCGGAGAGATCTTCGTGCGGTCCCGCGAGAGGGTAGGAACCCGACCCTTGCGAGATGGCGCAGGCGTCGTGCTCAGCTCGTCGTGCTCCAGCAGCTGCAAGCCGGCCCGCAGTACTGCGCTCCCACCCAGCCATGGCGTGCTGGGGAGCGCTGGGCGGGAGGAGGCTGCGGAACGCGCCACGCGCTGCGCCAGCGTCTGCTGCAGGAGACAGCGCGCCGCAGAGGCCACCAATCGCACTGGCATCGCGGAGACTGTGGATGGCGTCAGTTCCTGGGCTCCTGGCAGGCCTGGCGCCGCTGCTCCAGGCAGGGCGAGCTCAGGCCGCCGAGGCGCCGGGCGTGGAGGTGCTCTCGGACGAGGCGGGCTTTGGCACGCACCCCGCGCAGAAGGGCGACCTGCTGCTGCTGCACTACACAGGTCTGCTCCAAGGGCAGCAGGTGGCATGCATGCAGTGCGCGGGTGACGGCACTTGCATCAACGCACTCCGGCGTCCGACCACGAATGTGCAGGCACGATCAAGGACACTGGCGTCGTGTTTGACAGCACGTTGGGTGGCCTGGTGAGCGCGGCGTGAGCAGCAGCGCCCCAGGGAGGGAGCTCAGTGGATCCACGTGTGTGCCGGTGGAGCCGCACGGACCCAGTGCTCATCCTGGGGTCATTGAGAGGCGTGTCATTGCGGCGCTTCCCTGGCCTGCGCACTGGCAGGCTTACCGCGACGGCGGCATGGGCGTGCTACGCCCCGCCATCATCCGGTTGGGCGGCGACCCCGTGCCCGGCGTGTGCAAGGGGCTGCGGCTGGGCCTGGAGGGCATGCGTGTCGGCGGCAAGCGCAGCTTCGTGGTGCCTGCAGGTGTGTGTGGGGTGCCATTTGCGAGGGCCACTGACGGGGCTGCAGCGGCCCAGCGGGAGGACACCACTGCAGCGTGCCACAGCAGTGGACGTGTGCTTTCGCGCTCAGTGTCGGTGCAAGGCCCACCAGCGCACAGGCCCCAACTGACTGCCCGGCGCCTGCTCGCCTGCCCCCCCGCAGAGCTGGGGTTCCGGCGAACGGTGCTGGCGCCGTACGCTGTGGTGCCCGAGGGCGCCGCGCTGGTGTACGAGGTGGAGCTCATCCGCCTGTCCGCCCGCGGCCCTGACGAGCTCACAAAGGTGTGTGTATGTGTGGAGGGGTGTGTGTGGCTGAGCTGCCTCCGAGCAGTCGTCGTGTGCTCGGACGCTCGCCCGCGGTGCTGCTGCAGGGCATTGAGCGCTGCGGGCAGGGCGGCGCGTCGCAGCAGCTCAGCGGGTGCACGCAGATTGAGCCCAAGGAGTTCTTACTGTGAGAGGCGGTTGGCGACGTTGCCCGAGCAGGACGCGCAATGTGACAGGGCTCACCTCTGTCGCAACGCCTGCAAGGGCACAAGATTGAGCAGCACGCCCTCCCTCTGCGCAGCAGTGTGCACGCTGCCCTGAGTGTTGTGAGCGCCGAGCTCAGCTCTCCTGCGAGAACAAGATCTTCCACGCTCTCACGGGCAGCGAAGCAGCGGATGGCCGAATTCGGCATGAAGCACAGCCAGAGCAGAGACTCGTTCCACTCGACGCCGCAAGGCGGCGTCGAGTGGTACGCGCCCGGCGCGGGGAGCTACGCCACGACCACCAGCTACGCAGCGCCTGGAGCGAGCAGCACGTACCACCACAGCCAGGCGCAGGGCTCCTACATGCCAGTGAGCACGCCGGCCTACGGGTCAGGGGACCCCAGCACCAACTTTGCCGACGAGCCGCCCCTGCTCGAAGGTGCGTGCGCGTCGCAGCCCGGCCTGGGCCAGCACTCGTTGGGGCAGCGCGCTCAGACGCCACAGGACACGTAGGCAGCCCGCTTTCAGGCTCACTCAGGAAGGAGGGCGTGGTGTGCAGAGCTGGGGATCGACCTGGGCGGCATCCTGAGCAAGACGCGGGCCATCCTTTTACACCGGCTCAACAACAAGGTCACCGAAGACCTGGACATGGGAGGCGCGCTGGTCTTTGTGCTGCTGCTGGGCGGCCTCCACCTGCTGGTCAGTCGCTCTGCCGGGGGCCTCACGCCGCTCGCTGTGCACAACCCGCAGCGGCTGCCGGGGTGGGACAGGGACGCTGATGAGGCCGAGCAACGGAGGAGCAGGCGTTGGAGGCAGCGCTCGCAAGCTGGTTGCGCCGGGCTCGCTGTCGGGCGCTGTGCGGCCGAGGAGGCAGCACACCCGCCGCCCGCCGCCGCCACCGAGTCAAGTGTGCCGCTGCGGCCCGCTGCTTGCTCGCATGTTTTTGCCGCAGACGGGCAAGCTGCACTTTGGCGTGATCCTGGGCTGGAGCGTGGTGCACTCTGCGGTGCTGTGGTTCCTGGTCAACCAGGTGGGTGCGTCCGCGGGGCAGCGCGTGCGGAGAGAGGGGGCCGGCATTGGCGCAGGCACCTGACGCCGACGCCGTGTGGCAGGCAAGCGCACTGTGCCGTGAGCTGGAGTCGAGGTGGTAGAGGGCAGCGCTGCGGCCGGAGAGAGTGAATCATGTGGGCGCGGTGCAGGCCTGGCCTGCTCGCTCGCCGCGAGCCTCAGCATGACGTGGAGATCCCGGGGATCGGGCCTGCGGCAGCCAGCCAGCCAAGTGTGTGTGCGCGCGCGGCGTGCGTGTGGTGTTGCTCGCGTGCAGCTGGCGGGTGTGGACGCCGCCGAGACCAAGGGCCTGGACCTGTACGCAATGTGCTGCGTGGTGGGCTACTGCCTGGCGCCCATTGCCGTCTTCAGCGCCCTCAGCCTCATGCTGCCCAGGTGCGCCCGCCCGCACTGCGGGCGCACATGCACGGCGCGCGCGCCAGCTCCTGGGGGCCAGCGCCTCGGCGCTCTTGTGCGGCGCTCTTGTCGTGTTGTCGGGCGGCGGGGGAGGCGTACAAGGGCGGTTGATGGAGTGCGTGCGCTGCCTGCTGCCGCATGCAGGGGGCTGGCCAGCGCGGGGCTCGGCGTGCTGTGCACGCTGTGGGCGGCGCTGACGGCGGCCAAGATTCTGGTGCGGCGGTGCCCGGCGCTGGAGGACAGCCGCGCCATCATCACCTTTCCCTGCACGCTCCTCTACGCCGCCTTCACCATGCTGGCGCTGTACTGAGGCGTCCCCGGCGCGCTCTGGAGGTCCACAGGGGCGACTTGCCAACTGTGCAACTTGGAGAGCGTTGTTCAGGCGCGTCACAGTCCTGCAACGATGCCATCAATGGCGGAATTCCGTTACTCCTCTGGGATGCCAGAGAGAGAGCGCTTGCATATTGAGGTACACGGCCACGCGGAGAGCACGCTCGCATGCAGCAGGCCGCAAGACAGACGAACGACACGCCCGACCGCGCACCCAGCGTCACCAGGCACGCGCACCAACGCACCACCAACGAGGAACGGGCAGGCAGGCGGGCCGTCCAGCAAGGGCCGCAGCGCAGCACAGGCACGTGAGCCACACGCGAGGCGACCTGACCGCCACGCCCGCGAAGCCAAGCTCATTGC
>VFQP010005662.1_pt1 | contig 10733 bp, 20 predicted proteins | sample 3512351 | NCBI WGS metagenome assembly VFQP01 (sample SAMN10412372, study PRJNA504923) | tailings metagenome | isolation source: Relicate 1 Philex TSF1 revegetated site | place: Philippines: Tuba, Benguet | collected 2017-08-29
CCCATCACCCACACCTACCCATCACCCACACCTACCCATCACCCACACCTACCCACCACCCACACCTACCCATCACCCACACCTACCCATCACCCACACCTACCCATCACCCACACAGTACATCTACTTGCTGTTTGGCAATGACACTGTGTGGCCACTGAACGAGTGGGTGTTCAACACAGAAGCACACCCTCTGAGAGCAAAACAAGGGTGCCGCTTGGAGACATACCATGCAGACCGTGCACGCCTGCGTTTGTAACAACACAATGCACACAACAGTGCACACTCCTGAGATATTGTAACAGTAATGCACTCATGCCATGTAGCCACGGTTGTTGCTGTTACACCATGCACGGTATACGTACTTTTTGATGATTCTGATGCCACACAATGGCAGATACACATGTCAACACATTACAAATTGGCGCAATAAGCATGCATGATGCGCTCAGGTATCGAGCACCACTCCACAAAGCAATGTGGGCATGCAAACAAGCACAGTGGGCGGGGTTGCGGCGAGGTGTCGACAACAAGTGCACTTGAGCCAAGCAAGTGCACATAGCAAGCCGCATACCTACACACAGAGAGGCCCCTATTCTCTCCGTATCAGGCATACGTACCGTCGACACACACACGCCCAACAAGAAGACAATACCCCCACCCACCCACTGTGATGTAATGCACATTCCTGCAGCATAAGTGTGGATTGCGCTCCCTGCACAACCCCATTGGTTGTAAATTATGGATGGTAGATAAACAGTTTGTGCGGGGGGGCGGTGGGTGTGTGTATATAAAAACACACACAAACAAGGTGCCCCATGAAAACACAGCAACCCAATCATGTTGACCAAATCATGTTGACCACATGCAACACAATGTATGTGGTCAACTGTCATGTTTGGGGTTACTGTACAAGTCAATAAACATAATCAACCAAAACACATTGGTAAACACCTTTTCTTCACACCAACCAGCGCAGCCCTGCCTTGGTCACCTCCTTGGTCACCTCTGAGTCATCCTCTCGAATAAACTGTGTGTTTTTGGGAGTGTGTGCGCGTGAGAGAGTGAGACACATACATATATAAATACATATAGTGTGTTTGTTCAGGGTGTAATCAAGTGTCACCATACACAATCCCACACTCCCATGCACCCCCACCCAATACAACCACCCCCAACACAAACCCCACTCCATCATACCGAGGCAAGAAACTGTGTGGGCTTAACACCAGACTTGGTCTCCCCAGCCGCCACCATCTCCTTTGCCTTTTCCACCCCACCAGCCTCCTTTTCCACCTCTCCCAATACTGCCGCCAACACCGACCACGCGTGTCCCTCATCCACAAGAGGGGGGTCCTCTCCCTCCTCCCCATCGTCCCCTGCAGAGGCAGTGGCTGCTTGTTGTAGGGACTCAAGTACCTGTGCCAGCTGCACATGACCCTGCACCACAAGGCTACCAATCACCACGCCAGCCTGTGTTATAGGAGAAGAGGGGGAAATGTGTAATGCATTGGGGGTAACGTGCAGCACGAGTTTGATACGCACACATTCACAAGACACACAAACATCTACCACACAAATCACCATATCCACCAACACCACAACCCACCAATATCACATACCAGACGTGCCATGACGGGCTTATCCTCCACCCACCCATGCACCTGGTGCAGCGCCCACGGCACCGCTCGTGCAAGTTCCCCAGACCCCACCAGGGGCTCTCCCCCCTTTTCAGGCACCTCCGCTGCCATAACAATAAGACACTGCACCGCCTGTTGGAGCTCCTCTGCAGAAAACCCACGGGCCTTTTTCGCAGCTTCAAAAAACGCACGAGCCACTGGTGCAGCCCCATACTCTGTGGCACACAGCCCCAGCTCCACGAGCACCTCGTCTCGGTTGGCTTGTTGTATACGTGCCTGCTCTTCAGCAGACAGGCGGTCGCTGGTGCCAGCCAATAGACCCTTGACCTGTTCCAGCAGGTTTACCACTTGATTGGTCAACTTGGCATCCACCTCGTATGTCACTGGCAGCTCAATAGGAGCAGGGGTGCTGGGGGCAGCAGTCGCAGCCGCAACAGGGGTGGTGTCCCCACCCCGCACAGAGCCCTGACTGTTCGGGCGGCTTGCTTGCCGGCTGAGAGGTGCCCCACCCCCGCCGGTGGCAGGAGAGGGGGCACGGTTGCCCGCACCACGTCCAAAGCCAAAGCCGGGGCGTGTTTGGGGACCCAGTGTGATGTTTTCCGAAGAGGGGACTTTGGCCAGGTTTTTCATAGGCATGTCCATGGTGGTCTCCTTGGAGCTGCGGCCAGACTGCATGGATGGAGGGCCCGTGCTACCACCCCGACGGAAGCCATCGCCCCGGTCATACCGGCCACCCGAGCTCATGCGCTCCATGGCATCGCGGCGATCTTGCTCGAGCTTTTTGCGTGCCACCTCGGCGTGCAGGTCTGAGATCTTGCGGGGGCCCTCTTGCTTATTGCGCTGGTTCCAACCGTTGCTATGCATGTCTATCAAGTCCTGTGTGATTGAGATGGTTATGATGGTAGGATGATATCACGACACGGCGCCCAATACACATCATCATCACATACCATGAGCATGAAGCGCAGGCGCATGTCTGCCACCTTGTTGTCAATCCATTTGCGGATGCGTCCCATGTACCCAAACATGACCTCCTTACCAGACATGGGTTGCTTGTTGGCATTGAGGATCTTGGTGTCACGCTGTGCCTCAAGCAAACGACCAACTTGTGGCAAAAACTTGCACAAACACTCGATCACAATAAAGCGGGGGTTTTCCTGTGGGTGGGTGTGTATACATAAAAGGGCGTGCTGTTGCGCAACCATTGATCACCACCACCATCCACCCCCTCCAAAAGTCATACGTCAGCAAGCAACATGGTGCAAATGTTGGTGGTAATCTTCACTGTAATCTGCTTGTATTGGAACAGCTGCCCCACAAACTGGCAGTTGCCCAACACGCGTTTGCGCAATGCTTGCATTCGCTCCTCATCCTCGGGCGTCAATTGCACCACCTCAACGTCTGGCAAATCCAGCTTGATGCTGCCTGCATCATCCTTGGACGCTGCAGAACGTGCCGTTGAGATGATTTCTCCTTCCTCCTTGTCAGATCCCTTGCCATCCTCACTCCCTGCCTTGCTGCTGGCCTTGCTGTTCTCTTGGCTGATGAGTGCCTGTCGCTCTTCATCTGTCAGGTACAAAAAGCAAGGGATGGCGCCTGGCTCAAGACCAGCCTCAAATTCCTGCTGGCACTTGTTGACAAGCATACGGCGGAAATGGGCTGGGGTACCCTCTCCAACCTTGTCTGGCATCTTGGAAAATTGCTCTACAAGCCTGTTTGGATGTGGGAGAGTTTGTATACACAACAACAAGGAATGTATGAGGGTTGTACAACAAACAAGTAGTAGGAGTATACATACACTGGGGAACACCCATCCCCGCACCACCCAAAACCATACCGAGCAGCCAGTTGTGCATATACTTCGGAAAAGGTAGTCTCGGTCAATGCCTTGTCAAACAATTTGTCCACCAATTTGCTCAATACCTCTGGTTCAGTGTATCCAACCTCCAACAGTTTCTGTGTTGCGTAAGTTGTATACATGCGTACATGCACATCACATCCCACACACAGCCCCTCAACCCCCCCCCACACATACCGACAAAATGCGTTCAAAATTATCAGCAGTCAATTTGTTAAGCAATGATTGAATCTCTTTCGCTTTGCGTTCCAACTCAGGGTTGTCAGATGTCACAACACCAATCTTGTAGCTATTTGCAGTCTTGTGCAACTTGGGCTGTGGCTCAAAGCCAGAATGGCCCCATGCATCGCCTGCAGGGTTGTGTCGTTGGGGTGGTAGGGGTCCACGTTGGCCCCAGCGGTCGTCGTTACGATTGTTGCCCCGCGCATTTGGGGGCCCACGACCACCCATGGGGCCCATGCCTGGTGGCAACCCTGTGTGTGGAGGGGGGGGGGGGGTTGCGGGTGTGATTGTGTGTGTGTGGATACTAAGGTTGGCAATTCTGGGGAATGAGAAACAAGAAACAACAACATGCACCATTACATGATCCACCCATAATCAACGCAATCCCACAACGCACAATACCTGGTGGTTGTGAGTTGCCTCGTGGCAGACGGTTCCAGTCCTGCCCACCATACCCACCACGGCTATCTGCACGATCAAACCCACCACGCCCAGAGTGCTGCCGCCCTGGTCCACGATGCCCACCAAATCCACCCTCATTGTCTCGTGCACCACCTGAGCGATCAAACAACGCTTGCAAGCCGTCCATGTTGGGTTGCAGTCCCGCGGGCATTGCATTGTTTTGTTCGCACAGGCGCAACAAAAAGTCGCGTGAGTAAATCTTGCGACCATTGGATTGTGCTGCCGGTGCCGGTGCCACGGTTGGGGGTTGTGGCATCTTGGCGCCGTCCCACTCTTCAGGCACAGAGGGTGAGTTTTCTTTGGAAGAATCTGTGCTCGCTCGCACTGGTGGGGGTGCGGGTACCACCGGGGTTGGTGGTGTGGGCGGCTTGGGAGCAAAGGGATCAATGTCTGAAGGACCATCCCGCTTTAATGCCTCTTTGCGCTTGTCTTTTTTGGACGATGGACTGTGTGTGTTGGAAAAGGGTGTTGAGAGGTGTTGAGAAGAGGTTTTCAGATAAACAGGTGCGCTGCAACACATGTTGAGAGAGAAATACACACCAAGCACACCATACACACACACACTCAACCCCATCCTCTCACCATACATACCCCTCATCCGCCTTGCTCACTACTGCCGCCTTGGCTGCCTCAGCAGCAGCAGCTGCCTTGGCAGCTTCCTCCTCTGCTGCCTTTTTCTCCTCTGCTGCCTTTTTCTTAGCAGCAGCTTCCTCAGCAGCTTGCTCCTCAGCAGCTTTCTTCTTAGCAGCAGCTTCTTCTGCTTGCTTCTTTTGCTCTGCTTGCTCCTTCTCCTCTGCTTGCTTCTTCTCCTCTGTTTGTTTCTTTTCCTCTTGAGCCTTGGCATCAGCAGCGGCATCAGCAGCAGCCTTTGTAGCAGCAGCAGCAACAGTGTCCTTCTTTGCAGCAGGTGCATCAGCCTTTTTGTCAGCATCCCCAGCGGACTTGGCATCTGCTTTACCATCTACCTTGGCATCTGTTTTACCATCAGCAGGTTTGGCATCAGGTCGCACAATCTTGATGGCGCGACTCTCTTGAGGTGGCTTGATAAAGATGCCAGCGACGACGCGACCTGCCTCGGTGACAGGGGTGCCAGGAGCATTTGGCCCTCGAAACACTCCCAAGGGTGGTTGTGTGGGGATACCCTCGGGGGTGGTTGCCCGTGGTGCGTAGGGGTTGTACATTGGCATAGCGTAGTAAGGCCCAGCTCCATAGGCAGCTGCTGGGAAAGTCCCCTGCTGTGGGGGGGACACGGAGCCTGGCGAATGGCCCTGTGTTTTGAGAGGGGTAGATGGTGATGACGATGATCACAGCAATCGACAACCATCAACACAACAACAACATACCGCATATGCACCGCCCATGGGGGTCCCCATGCCGCGCGCAAGAGGTACGGTTGTGGCCATGGCAACGCCGGCCTGTTGTGGGGGGACTCCATATGCACCCATGGTGGGTGTGGAAAAGGGCAAGGGCGCCTGGCCCTGCTCAGCGGGCCGATAGCCGCTCTGGGAGGGTTTTGCACCACCCATGCCCCCCTGTTGTGGCCCATAATTGTTACGGGGGTCGGCACCTCGTCCTCGTCCACCATATGCCTGCTGCTGGGGTCGCGCAGCGGTGGCGGTCGTGGCGGGTGCGGGGGCACCATGGCCCGTGGATGGTGGTGGCGCAGGGGCGGCGCCATTGGCCATCTTTGTTGCGGGGACCTTGTCGGGTTGGGAAAATGGGATAGGGCCCTTGTCTGCTTGTCGTTGTGCATTCTGGGGGAGTGGTCGTGCAACGGCGGGCCCTGGCTGGGAGGGCTTCACGTGCTGCACAGTCACAGGCGCCGTTGGCGCGGCAGAGGCCTGCTCCTTGGGTGGAGCTGGCTTTGTGTCATCCTTTTGCTGTGTGTGTGAAAAGGTGGGTGTGGGGGGATGAGAACAACAAGAGGTATCCACAAAGCAGCAGCGCTAGCACAACACAACAACACCACGTACGTGAAAGTCACCGAAAAACACGGGGTCCTCTGCCGGTATCCCAGGCACTGTGTTTGAGGTCACAAATGTGGTGTACACAACAATCGCCATCATCACCACAACACAAAGGCATCCATCGTTGTTCCCAACAATCATCGCCCATCCCAACAACAACAACATCCCAACAACATACTTGTGATAATGCCTTGTGGCACAACAGGCTCTGCAGTTGTCAATGCAGCCCGGGCGTAGGACATCCTGGCTCCTCCTGTGTGAACCCAGTACCCAGTCAACTCAACAAACCCACCGTAACAATATCATACAAACGCACGCAAGACCACGAAATCCAACCCTTGCCCCCTAAAGAGCGCACCTGCAGGAGTGGGATTGGGCATTGGGCCTTGTGTGGCTGCGTCGCGGTTGTTTTCTTCGATCGAACTGTGAGTGTGTTGTGGAATAGTGTGTGGTGATATTCCAAGCAAATTTGCACGTGGTCATGACGGCCAGCGTATGCACGAGCAAGCAATGCTCATCGCCATTGCTGTGCCAAACCCACAAGGCGTACTTTGTTCTGCCACGGCCGCCATTACGACCACCTGATTGTGTACTACTACCCCTAGAAAACTGACGGACAGCTCCTCGCGTGGACGAGTTGTGCTGCCCTGACATCGTGGTCAGTGAATGCCAAGGCTAAACTATGTTTTGCTAGATCGTATGCGCGCTAACTGCACCCGACCAATTGTACAATGGTACAATGGACCGACGGACGTGCTGAAACGAGTTTGTGTTATGCAAAATGTGGTTTGCAGAACGAAAATATATCCATGTTGTTGAGGTCGACACTTTTCAAGGTGCCATTGACCGGCGCGTTTTTGCCGTGTTTGATGTTTATATATGAATATAAATAGGATTACGATTGGTTGTTGGGCGATTGTGAAGGGTAGGCATCCATCACATCACATCCATGATGGTGATGGTGGAAAAGCACCCCACGAGGGTGTTGAGGGTGAGGGGGGGATCACTGTACATGCTGGTGTCATCAAATTGCCCACAGAGGGTTTCGTTGTGGTTTCGTTGTGGTTTCCTGCGAGGCCGTGGGACCCTGTGGGCCAGGGACGGCGAGCTGCAAGCAACACGGTGCACATGCTTAATCATTCATACTGTCCGTGCGTTGCCCACTGAATGGGTATACCATGCTTTGGATGCAGTGGTGTGCAACATGCTGCAGTTGTATCAACTTTTGGTACCGCACACAATTAATCACACAATAAATCATACAATCATCAAATTTGATTTGAATACACTTGTCTGAGAAACATACTATCCCAAATACAACAACCCAAACACCGCTCTCTCGAAGGCCACCCCAACCGCGCATCTACACGCAATGGCCATAGTCGCCCCAACCACCAAGGCATTAGCCATGCCGTGCACACCGTTGGGCTCTACATTGCATATTGTACGCGAAGAGTGTTGTTGAGGCATACAAAACAGGCTGGTGATTGATCTGGATGGTACACCAATCTCACACACACAGAGGGGCAGCCAGCCACTGTTGAGTCCCGTAGCTATTGGCCAGCCAACTACACGCCGTATGGTAGCTCCCATCAAGGCAGTAGCTGCACCAGAGGCTGCACCCAAGCTCGCCATTGCAGGGGATGTGTCGTCGTTGATCGGCAATACACCCATGGTGTACCTCAACAAGATTACCCAGGGCATTGATGGCGCCAAGATTGCTGCCAAGTTGGAGAGCCAAGGTATTGGGATGTGAGGTGGACGGTGTTTGCACATCACAATAAAACACCCCGTTGCATCCGTCCCTCGTCCACACAGAGCCATGCAACTCTGTCAAGGATCGCATTGGCTTGTCTATGATTGTGGAAGCAGAAAAAGAGGGCAAGATTGAGGCTGGCAAGGTTTGTTTGGCAGAGTGATGACAAGATGGTGACAGGCACCATCATGCACACTTCCCCACCGTCTTCACCCACACAGACAACACTGGTGGAGCCCACTTCTGGCAATACAGGGATTGCACTTGCATTCATTGCAGCTGCACGTGGGTACAAGCTCATCCTCACCATGCCAGCATCCATGTCACTGGAGCGACGCATCCTGTTGCGTGCATTTGGTGCTGAGCTTGTGCTGACAGACCCTGCCAAGGGTATGGGTGGATGAAACAACCAGCGGCTTTGTGATGTACAACAGTGATGAACAACAACCTTGGTGATGTTCAATATCCTCACATCACCACATCCTCTCACTACAGGCATGAAGGGCGCTGTGAAAAAAGCAGAGGAGATTGCAGAATCCATTCCCAACTCGTACATCCTGCAGCAATTTGAAAACCCAGCCAACCCCAAAATCCACTACGAAACCACGGGCCCCGAGTTGTGGACGCAAACAGAGGGCAAGATTGATGTCCTGATTGCTGGTGTTGGTACGGGTGGTACCATCTCTGGGGCTGGGCGCTACCTCAAGGAGAAGAATCCCAACATCAAGGTGGGTGGTGGTGTGTTGGTGGTCCTGGACATGTGCTGTGGATGTCTCACGCAACATCATCAACAACCTTGTGCACTGACCTGTGTCAACAGGTGATTGCAGTGGAGCCCACAGAGTCCCCTGTGATTAGTGGTGGCACCCCCGGGCCCCACAAGATTCAGGGTATTGGTGCAGGGTTTATTCCCAAGAATCTCGACACCAGCATCATCGATGAGGTATGGCATGTGTCATACTGTGTGGTGTTGCTGTGTAGTCGTAGTACTTCACAAAATAGCTGCACACAACACCATGCATGAGGTGTATGCAGATGAGTCTCCGTAGGATAAACACACACAAATGTCTGCACAAAGCCACACCCCCTCACCCATCACACAGGTCATCACCGTCTCAAGTGATGATTCAATTGCCATGGCACAGCGTTTGGCCAAGGAGGAGGGGCTGTTGGTGGGTATCAGCAGTGGTGCAGCAGTGACAGCAGCAACGGCAGTGGCCAAGCGACCCGAGTTCAAGGACAAGCTTGTGGCGGTGATCATCCCCTCCTTTGGGGAGCGATACTTGTCCACTGCATTGTTTGCTAGTATTCGTGAAAGTGCTGAATCCATGGCGTTTGAGGCATAGTTGTGTAACTCTCAAGTTATTTTGTACGACATTCCCACCAGCGCAACCTCCACTTCGATTCACAACAACCCGGCCAACAACTGATAACTACGCATATACATCCCCTGGCAGTGCCGAATCGCGAATCATGGGTCTTTTTGGAAAGTCCAACAAAAATGTACGCTGCATCCTAGATCTGAGTTGAGGTGTTTCGTGGTGTGTTTTACGGCCACACTCCATCTATGCACCCACACACACACGCACAGACGAGCCCGACATCCTCTGGAATTGTAGCCAGGGTCGATGATCTGATTGGTATGGTCAAGGGATGATCATACCCCTCTGCTGCAATGGTCACCTGGTCACCAATACACACAGGCAACACGCCCATGGTGTACCTAAACAAGGTCACCAAGGATGTTGGTACGTACGCTGTTGGTGGACTTGGTTGGATCTGCACACCTGCTCCTGCACACACACTCGCCATCCATCACATAGGTGCCAAGGTTGCAGCCAAGCTCGAGTCCATGGAACCCTGCTCCTCTGTCAAGGACAGGTGAGTAGAACTGGGTTGCACATGTTCACTGGTGTGAAGACAGCACACATTCACACGTACCAATACATCTACACATGCACACACACACACTGGTGCATCCACACAGGCTGGGTCGTGCACTGTTGGATGCTGCTGAAAAGGAAGGCAAGATAACCCCTGGCAAGGTGTGTGGGGTTGCAACATATGTGGTGTGGTGGTGTGGTGTTCCTTTGTGGAATCCCCTCCCCCATACAACCCCCACCCCATACGCACGCCCCACCCCATACACACCACAGACCACCATTGTCGAGCCCACCTCTGGCAACACGGGCATTGCCCTGGCCTTCCTAGCAGCTGCACGTGGGTACAAGTGCATCCTCACCATGCCAGCAACCATGTCCCTGGAGCGACGCATTGTGTTGCGTGCATTTGGTGCTGAGGTAGTGCTGACAGACCCTGCCAAGGGTATGTGGGAGGATGGGTGGGTGTGGGGGGGTGTACAAGTGTGAATGGGTGTATATGTCCATGTGCCACCCATCTGTCTGTTTGATCTTTCAAGCACCGAGCGTTATCAAACACACATACACACTCATCACACACACCCCTACCACTCCATATGCAGCACCACATCACAACAAGCACACACAAGCACCACACTCCCAATACAACACCACCCCTGCACCCACCCCTACACCACACTCCCATTCAACAAATAACGTGCAATATCCCCCCCCAACCACACACACACAGGAGTCAATGGTGCTATAGCCAAAGCAGAGGAGATTGCCCAGGCCACCCCAGACTCCTTCATACCTCAGCAGTTCGAAAACCCAGCCAACCCCAAGATTCACTATGAAACCACGGGCCCCGAGCTGTGGACGCAAACAGAGGGCAAGATTGATATTTTGGTGGGTGGTGTTGGTACGGGTGGTACCATCTCTGGGGCTGGGCGCTACCTCAAGGAGAAG
>VFQP010005664.1_pt1 | contig 10732 bp, 11 predicted proteins | sample 3512351 | NCBI WGS metagenome assembly VFQP01 (sample SAMN10412372, study PRJNA504923) | tailings metagenome | isolation source: Relicate 1 Philex TSF1 revegetated site | place: Philippines: Tuba, Benguet | collected 2017-08-29
AGGAATACCGTGCCCCGCGTGGCGCCCGCCAACTCTGCGACAGCCGCAGTGCTGCGCCTGCCGTGGATGCAAGTGGGCCATGTCCAGAGCGTCGCACAGCGCCGTCTACTGCTCCCTGCAGCCAGAGGAAAAGAGAGGCTGGACCCGCGCGCGAGGCCGGTGACGGCACCACTACAACCAGAGCGCTCCCCCAAACACAACAACACAAAAAAGACGTGTCCCCACAGCGAGTCGGAGGCCTGGTTTGAAGCCAGAAACGGCGCGCGAGCAGCCAGCGAGCAAGCCTCCCGGACGCTGACCCCACACCTCAAAACCAGGACACGCGCAAAAAAAACCCCCTCGTTCGCCGCGCCAACCGCGATGCACGACACCATGCACGCCCAGCCCAGCTCGCTCCTACTTGGGGCCACCGCCAGCTGCACCCCCGCTTCCGCCCGCCTCCTCCCCCCGCGCCTCCTCCTCCCCGAGCTGCTGCCCCTCCAGCCCCGCCGCGCCGCCGGGCGCCGCCGCCGCCGCGCCGCGCCGCGCGCGCTGCCGCCGCTCGTGCGACGCCTTGACGTTGCCGCTCAGGCGCGCGTAGTCCCCGCCCATGAGCTCCAGCACCTGGCCACGCCCGTCGTCACGCGGGCGCACGGCGGCGCAAGCACGTCAGCGTAGTACTCCACCGCAACGCCTGGCGACAGCTTGCGCTGTGCGGATCCTGAGCCACGACGACAAACTCGACTGCATTGCTGCACCTGAGGGGCACCCCGTGCGCGCCCCCACGCACCTGGTGCCAGCGGTCGGATCCGTCCTTGGCGGTGGGCGGCTCCAGGATGGCCGAGGGCGAGGCGGCCGCCGTGAACCACACGCCGCGCCGGCACTCGCTCTCCAGCTGCCCCGGGCCCCACCCCGCGTACTTGGCAAAGAACCTGCGTGACACCAACAGCACCAACAACACGCGCCAAAATGCGGCTCGGCGAAAGGAAGCCCTGCGTTGCGGCAGCGGCCACCTGTGCGTTTGAGCCGCGCCCGTCCCGCCAGCGCCCCTGCGCACCTGAAGTCCGCGGCGGTGGCGCGGCCGCTCTGCACCGCCGCCTGCGCCGCCAGGATGCCGCCCACGCACACGCCCTTGACCACCTCGACCGACCCCTCCAGGCCGGCGTGCGAGTGCAGCAGCGTGATGTCGCCGCCGCCCACGTCGCCGCCCACATACAGCGTGCTGTCGTTGAACTCGGGCAGAGGGTGCGTCAGGCTCAGCTCCGACAGAGTGTACTGCGGGCGGGAGGGGCGCGGGGCACAGAGTTGTCGACGTCACGCCTGGCGCGTGCCAACCCGCATCACCGAGGAAAAAGGAATGCTGCGCTCACCATGGAGGGCCGGTTGAGGATGATGCCGAACGAGCCCGTCTCGCTGTGGTCTGCGAGGTGGGGTGGGCAGTGCCGGGCGCGAGGAGAGAAAGCGTCAGTCGAGCCCACCCCCGGCTGGCGGTCGCCCAACAGAGTGCATGCGCGCGCCCTTGCAGCAGCGCGCCTACCGAGGATGAGAATCACGGCCTGAAAAAAGTATTCCTGCGACGAGGTGAACATCATGGGGTGCGCCAGCAGCACGCAGCCCTTCTCCGGCTGCGGCAGGCTGTGCGCCCACATGCTCGTCGCTGTGCTGGTGCTGCGGCCGCTGGTGCTGGCCTCCCCTTGCTGCTGCTCCTGCTCGTCGACCGCCGCCGCCGCCGCGGCCCGCGAGCGCGCCACCAGCTGCGCCCTGCGAGCACGCACGCGTCGGCAGCACGTGCCGTCAGCCCCGTAATAGAGCCACTGCGGCACGCCTTCCGGGCTTCTGTGAATCCTCCTCCTGTGTGCGTGTCTGTGGGTCCTGGGGCGCCACGGTCTCGCTCGCCTGAAGGAGCGCCAGTCCGAGTCGACGCCCAGCACCGGCAGCGAGTCAGGGATGGAGGAGGACGTCGACGGCTCGTCGGCCTCCGGATGTTGTCGCCGGGGCTGGTCCCTGCGCGGCAGGCACAGGAAAGATTCAGCGGGTGAAGCGCACACGACGACGCTGTGTCCCAACGACGCTGCGTCACCCGTGTACATGCACTGCACCTGCTGCTCCTGCACGCCACGACGACGCTCCGTGGCCTGCTCGCCGCTGCGGACCGCGAGCGCACGATCCACGGCCTGGTCGCGCACGGCCGCGAAGCAGCCTCCAAGGCGAGCGAGGACGGTGTTGGTGCGCGCATCTCGAAGCTTGTGGCACGCGCTGCGATTCGCGTCGCTTGACGAGAGAAGATTTTGCATGGACCCATGCCCGCGTCGAGAGTGTCAGCAAAATCTCTCGAGTTGAAACTGCTACTGAGGCCCCCCAACGACCCTCTCGAGCAGGAAGACGTTGCCCTTGTTGTCCCTGCCGACGCGGTGCCGGTCGTCGAGGTACGTGATGTCGAGGTGCCCCTCGGGGTTGAAGATGCCGAGCAGCAGGTCGTAGTTGGCCTCAAACAGCTTCTGGAGCTGGGCCGGCACCTGCGGTTTTGTGGGGTGATGCCGGGCCGGGGGCGGGTCAGCCTCGGGCACGGGGTCGCACGCTGTGGAGCTTCGCAGGACCCATCACGCCCTCACCCACCAGCGTGGCCTCCTTGAAGGTGATGTCCACGCGCTGCGGCGAGCTCGGCGTGTACGCGGCGGTGATGGTCAGCGCGCCCTTGACCATGGACAGGCCCGCCACTGAAAAGTCCACCACGTTGACCTGCGCCGGCGGGAGGCGCACTACGCTGCTGACCTCCTCCGCAGCCTAAACTGACACGTGACGCAGCCCTGCCCCAGCGCGCCCACCCCCAAAGAGCAGCAGCTGCGCACCGCTTCGCTGCTGGCCGTGTCGATGATTTGCGCAAACTCGCCCAGCCGGACGAACTCACGCAGGCCCAGCTTGGTCCGCTTGACGCCCTGCGCATGCGTTGCGTGTGTGTGCGTGTATGTGTGGTGCAGCCACGTCTGGGCAGCGCGGCCGGCAGACCCAGCGACCCCAGCGACCCCAGCGACCCCAGCGTCCCCTCAGCACGCCTGCAGGCTCCGAGGAGCCCACTTCGCTGCAGTGGCAACGGCGCTGCACCCTCCTCCTCAGAGACAACTCACCGTGATGGTGATGGTGGAGAAGAGCAGCCTCCACTGCCCGTGGCACATGCCCAGCTGCTCGGTGGGCGCCGGCACGGGCGTCTGCGCCTCGAGCTGAGTGATGAGCTCCAGGATGTGCGCCCGCTTGGCGGCCTGCGCGCAAGGGGTGCGGGCCTCCACACACGTCACCACCATGGCGTTTGGTGTCTGCATCTCGACAGCGCGGCACGACGCAATCGTCGCGACGCACCGGCAGGCCAAAGATGCCCCTGTCCGTGCCCTGCAGCGCGGCTAGGAGCTGCGACTTGACCTCTGCCACGCCAGCCGGCGCCTGCGGCGCCGCCACTTGCACCTGCGCCGGCGACGTGAGTGTGGCGCCGTGGCCGACGCGTCAGAGCATGCCGTGCCGCACGCGCGGCGCACGAGCACAACTCTGCTGCGGCGCTCACCACGGCGCCAGTGGCCACTGCTGAGGCTCCGAGGCGTCGTGCTCCCCGCCTGGAGAGACGTTGCAGGCACCCTGGGCTCACGGGGCCGCCAAGCACTGCGTGCCACCCGTTGCTGCTGCGCGCCTGGCAGCGGCCTGGTGGCAAGGGGGCCCAGGCGGAGGAAGAACACTGCGAAGGCACCACGTGCATCACGGCCGTGAGGAAGGCTGCTGCACGAGGCTGCCCCTCGGTGCCCCTCGGTCGCACGCGCAGATAAGCGCGTCGGACGCACCTGCGGCGCCCTGCTGCCATTGGCCGCCGCATGCCGGCACCTGCCTCCTGCTGCTGATAGAGTCATCGCACTGCGGCCTCTGCTGCTCCTTCTTGCGCTCACGCTGAGCCCCCCGCAAGCCCAAAGCTGTTTCCTGCGCTCGCTTTCATGCAGGCGCGCCACACACGCAGCTCAGACCTCAGCACACGCACACATCAGGTCGTCAGGCGCACAGCACTACAGAGGCCTCTCGTCTGCGCGGAGGAGCCCCACACCTGCTCGGCACCTGCCCTCCTGCCCCGCTCAACAGGATGGGCGGCGAGAAGCTCCTCGACCAGGTGCGAGCGCCTGCGCAACCGTGAGCTGCTTCACGGCGCAGGCGGCGCAGGGGCTCCTGCGCAGCAGGAGGGGAGCCCTGGTTGTTCTCGCCCCACTGCGGCCACGCGCACGCTGCGCGCTGCACTGCCCCTCGCGCATGGCGCAGATTTTCAACCTCAAGTTCACGGCCAAGCAGCTGTCCCGCTCGGCGGTCAAGTGCGAGAAGGAGGAGAAGGCGGAGCGGCTCAAGGTGAAGAAGGCGATTGAGAAGGGCAACATGGAGGGCGCCAAGATTTACGCGCAGAACGCCATACGCAAGAAGAACGAGCAGCTCAACTACATGAAGCTGGCGTCGCGCCTGGACGCGGTGGTCAGCCGGCTGGACACCCAGGCCAAGATGCAGATGGTCACCAAGAACATGAGCAGCATCGTCAAGGCCCTGGAGAAGAGCCTCGAGAGCAACAACCTGGAGAAGATCGCGGCCACCATGGGCCAGTTCGAGAAGCAGTTTGAGAACCTGGACCTCCAGACGCAGGTCGTCGACGAGGTCATGGGCGCGCAGGCCAACCTCTCCACGCCAGAGGACGACGTCAACGCCCTCATCCAGCAGGTCAGCAGGCTGGGGACGGCTCTCTGCCGGTGCATGTGGCGCATCTGGGGGCAAAGGGATCGCGCGATGGCGCGCCCCCATGATCAGCTCCTTCCCCGGTCGCCCACCCTGCCCCTCGCACACCTTCATGCACGTGCGCGCAGGTGGCGGACGAGCACAACCTGGACGTGGCGCTGGGCATGGCGAACGCCCCCACCGCCGCGGCGCCCTCCAAGGCCAAGGCGGAAGAGGACGACCTCGGGGCGCGCCTGGCCGAGCTGCGCGGGAAATGATCACGATGTTGAGGCGTAGCAAGAGAGGGGCATCGCCCTGCGCGCCAGCAACCCAGCGCTTTGGCGCTGGCGTGGCAGGGCGGCCCCATGATGTAGCGCGGGAGCAGCAGGTTGACGCTCGACGCTTCTCCCTCACGTTTTGGTTCCTGGCCGTTCTGTATGTGCTTCCCGCTTCTGCCTGCACTTGCACTGTCGCTCCGAGGCAAACCCAAGCAGACAAGCTCAGGGCGCAGCCTTGGGATCCTGCGGCGCGGGCTTCGCCGTCAGCAGGTGCGCCGCCAGGCCAAAGAAGGGCACAAACTTGTGCAGCGGCGTGGCGGACGGCACGTCCTTGAGCAGCAGATACTGCCAGACCGAGTAGAGGCTCATGTCGACGACGAAAGCAAAGTAGATCCTGTTGGTGGCCAGTGCCTCGGTGTGGTACGCCCACCTGCACCCGCACCAGGCAGCTGGCGGCGGCGTCACGCATACTTGATGCCCAGGCCAGGCAGGACGGCAGCGTCGCCTCCCCTCACACTGAGCCAAACGAACGCACCGCGCGGCCAGGTCGCCGTACTCGGGGCGCGCCTCCAGCGCCCACCACACGGAAAAGAGCCCGACAGCCACCGCCACCGCCACGTTGACGGGCGTCCAGGACGGGTAGGACGCCTCCTCCTCGCTGGGCGCCTTGGAGGCCGGCGCGGCGTCCGTGACGCCGGCGCGCAGCGCCAGCCAGGGGATGAAGAAGACGTTGGTGAGGAACATGGAGGCGGTCCACCACTGCCAGACGTTGCCGACCTGCAGAGGATGATGTGGGAGACGCAGTCCAATGAGCGGGCCGACGCAAATGGTTGTCAGGCGGCGTGCGAGCTCTGCACGTCAGAGCGCACCTTTTGGAACTTGGCGTCGCGGAGCGCCACCGGGAGGAAGAGCACGCCCCAGGCGGCGACAAAGTTGAAGAGCGCTTCCGAGACTGGCGGGCACGCCACGCTGCGGCACAGCAGGCGGCCACGGCGCACACGTCACGAGCATCCTATGCGCTCGCTCCTGCGCCACCACGCGCGGCGTGTGCCTGGCCACGCACCTGGGCACGGGCGACAGGCCCCAGTCGGCCAGGAAGATGTTGACGTAGAAAAAGTTGAGGCTCTCGTTGAAGACCTCCTGCGGCCAGCAAGCCACATGGCGTGGCAACCGTGGCACAGCTGGGTGCAATCACTGACGCCCGCAGCACCCCCGGACATCATACTGCGCCAAAGGCCACCAGGACTGCAAGCGAGCAGGCACCCTCACCCACCATGAGGAGCTCGGGTGGCTGCGCCCAGGCGGGGGCCCCCGGCGCCGACGTACTGAACAGGATGTACCCGCTGTACGCTGCGTTCGTGCACACATGCTCGCAGGGAACGCCGCACTCTGCAACATGGCCAGCGAAGCCATACGGCGCTCTCAACGCGGGCGTGACGACAGCAGGTGCGCGCGCACCGATGTAGAAGGACCAGAGCGCGATGGCGCCCGCCGGCGGGAGGCCCTTGCGGGTGGCCTCGGGCCCCGCTGCCCGCACCAGCGGCACCAGCCCCCTGAGCAGGGAGATGCCCAGGTCCCCCGGCTTGTTGGGCACCTCGACTAGGTCCCGCGCCTGGTCACCAGTGGGCACATGCAGGCAAGGGCGGCGCTCTTCCTCATGCCTCATGCCAGGACGCGTCCAAAGGGAGGCGAGGCGGCCAGGCAGCCGAGCAGGCTCACCGTGCTGATCTTGCCCTGCTCATCGACCGTGTAGAAGGAGCAGCCCCGGGAAAAGGGGAAGGGCTGGCCGTCCACCTCCACGTGCCTGCGTGCTCAGGCAGCCACGGCGGCACCGCCGACCGCACAGCATCGCAATCGCGCTCTCATGCCGTGCGCGTTGCGCCTCGCCAGGCACAGCGCCGCCCCCGGGTGTCGTACCACATGATGCCGACCTTCCGGCTGTCCGACTGGGTGATGTCGTCGATCACGAATTTGAAGTCGGGCACTTGCAGGCCAATCTGCGGGCCAACGTCACGTCAGCAGCCGGGGCGCCACGGGTGTCGCTCGTGCGCGGGCCCTGTGGGGCGAGCGCCCTGAGCCAGTGGTACAGGAGAGGGCAGCGCATCACCTTGCGCTTGAATGCCATGACGGCGTCCCTGCCGCGGAAGGGCTCCTCGTACAGGCCCCTGCGCATCAGGGCGGCACGCAGTCACAGACCCGGTCATAGACCTGCCTGCCCGGTTGTGGCCGGTCGCCAGGCAAAGCACTGCTGGCACACCGCGGCTCACAGGTCGTGCCACTCGACGTCCTCCGCGAGCATGCTCTCGCAGGTGTCAAAGTCCAAGCGGTTGTACGCCTCGTAGTACCGACGCATGACGTCCGCGGCGTCGGGCCGGCCCTTGTTGGATGCCAGTGCTGTGCCCGCGCTGCTGCTGCCCTTGCCCTGCAGGCAGGTATGGAGCACGTTCGACGTGCTTCAGGCGCTCAGGAAAGCATTCCTGCCTCCTGGTGCTGCGTGCGCGAGGGCGTCGGCGGCACAACGCGCTCGAGCCGCTCGAGTGAGGCCCCACTGAAGCTTGAGCAGAACATGCACATTGGCATCACGGCACGCTGCTGCGCTGTGCGCAAGCTTCAGCTGCTGCACTGCTGTGGTCCGATCGAGGCCGACTCGCTCGAGAGCCACAAGATCACCGAGATGCCCTACCTGGAGCAGCTGCAGCGGGTCCTTGAGCCACGCACGCGTCGCCATCAAGCGCGCGTTCCTCGTCATCTCGCTGTGCACGCCGCTCGCGCATCGCCAGTGGGGTGTCGCGTGGCCAGTGGGGCCACGCTTCCGCTGCCTCCCGGCCAATGCTCCTGGCGCGCCGTGCTGCTGCTGCAGCATCATGATGCTCTGGCGTGTGAGCATAGCGTGTGCTGCTGCTGGGAATGAAATGCGGAGTGAGTGCGCGTCCTGGGGCTGGCGCACATGGTTGCATGCCGGGTCGCCGACATAGGACACGCGACGTGATGATGGGCCATCATCGTCAGACGGCCACGTGCTCGAGCGTGAGCGCCGCCGCTTGCATCAGCCGCGCCACCGTCTCCTCCTTGAGGTCCATCCCGTACCGCAGCCGCACCGCCCGCTCGGCCGCCGCCATGGCCTCGCCCGCCGCCTCGGACTCGGGCCCGCCCTCGCCCGCCTGGGCCCGCGACAGCGCCCGCACCGCCAGCAGCACGTGCAGGTCCGACCCCGGCGCCACGTCCTCGGCCAAGCGCAGCATGTCGGCCTCGCACGCCGCCACGCCTTCCGCCCCGCCGCCCCCCTGCTGCCCCTGCTGCTGCTGCTGCTGCTGCTGGTGCAGCTCCTGCAGCTGCGCGCGCAGGTTGTACGCCTCGTACACGCTCGCCCGCAGCCACCCCGCCAGCCTGCCGCCCTCGCGCGCCCGCGCATCCTCCGTGGCCAGCTGCCGCTCCAGCGACTCCAGCACGGGCAGCAGCTTGCCGCGCGCCGATGCCACCGCCGCACGCTGCTGCTGCTGCACGGCGGCCGCCGCCGACGGCGACGGCGCCTGCTCCGCCCCCGCGCTCATGACGGCCTGCAGCGAGGGCGCCAGGTCGTACATGACGGCGCCAAACACGCCCTGCGCAAGCGTGCGTTGAAGAGGGTGGACGTGAGGGAAGGAAGGCCACCTTGGCTGCGTGGGGAGGCGCCGCAGCGATCGTCTCTCATCGTGCGTCACCTGGGCGGCGGAGACGAGGTCGGCGTGCTGGTCCTCCAGCTCGGCGGCGCAGCGCGCGCAGGCGCAGCTGAAGCCGTAGCCGTCCGTCAGGTCCACCAGCCGCTCGGCGGCCGGCCGCAGCGACGCGCGGCCCAGGTAGTTGATGCTCAGCTCCTCGCCTGTGCAGGAGTGCGGTGCGGCGCGCGTGGCGAGGTGGTGGTGGTGGACGAGGGCATGCCCGCAGGTGGTGGACGTGGGCATGCCTGCAGCGTCCAAGGCAACCGCACCCGGGCCGCACCCGTCGCGTCCATGGACGGCACACACACCTGCGGCGACGTCCTGTGTGGCCCTGACCACCATTTGTTCGCCCACCGTGTAGTTGACGCAGTTGGGCGCGCAGCTGCGGGCGTCAGGGCGCGTGCGCACACGCATGCACCGTCGCAGCGCAAGGGAAACGCCATCACCCGACCGCCCCCACAAAGGGTCTGCTGCGCCCGAGGCGCGTGCCAGCAGGCGCACCTGTGGTTGAGCAGGCTGAACTCTGGCCAAACGCCCAGGTGGCCCGTGGGCGCCACGCCGCGTGCCAGGGACGCCGGCATGTCCTGCGCCTCCTCGCCAAACATGTTGAGCGCTGCGTGTGCGCACACGCCGGCGACACCGCCAAGAGCACTAAAGCCCCATGTGGCTCACAGGTTGCTGGGGCCTAGCTGGCTCGTCCTCGCTCGCTCACCCAAGAGGTTGAGCCGCAGCGCCTCCTCCACGTCCTCCTCTGTCAGCGCCCTCGGCTGCTGCCCGCCAGCGCCGCTCTCGGCGCCGTGCAGGGGCGGCACGGGCGCGGGGTCGGCGTAGGCGTCGCCGGCGTAGAGCGCGCGCAGCCAGGCCAGCTGCTGCGCGTCAAACGTGCTGGTGTTGAGCCTGCAGCGCCGTGAGAGGCACGCGCGGTGCCGTGCTGCCTGCTTAGCGCTGTTGTCAAAGCATTGGACATGTGTGAGCGCAGCGGCTGCGCACGCACTTTTGGAGGAGCTCCTCCACGTTGGGGATGGCGCCCTGCTCGGCCGTGGCCAGGTGCACCAGCGGCGAGGAGATGAGCACCAGCTCGCCCGCCCGCACGTCACGGGTGGCCACGAGGCCCCGCCCACGCCCTGCATGCAGCAACAGGACGGGCGTGGTGTGCCAGCTGTGCACAGGTGTGGGAGCCCAGGGAGCGCATGGCGCGCGTGAGGTCCGTGGGCGGTGACATGGCACTGCGCTCGCACCTGGCATGCTCTTCACGTCCACGGGGCCAACCCAGCGCTTCGGCAGCTGCTGCTCCCCGTGCCACACTCCGTCAAAATCGATGCTGTTGAGCGTTGCTGCTGAGCGAGCACGAAATGAGGAGGGCCTTGACCAACTCCGGGTGGCGGCCGGAGAGCGCCATTGGCCGCGGCAGTGCCGCAGCAGCTGAGCGCTGCGGCTGCCGTTGTGCGCGCCCGCTCGCTGCATCGCTCTGTGCTGGCCTTTGGTGGCCAGTAGTGCATGCTTGCCAGACCTCGGATGTGGACAGTGCCTCATTTTCAGGCTTCCACACGCAGCAAGATGCCGCCAGAGGCCCAGGATGCCGCGGAGGTGAAGCTGTCGGAGGAGCAGGCGGCCGTCTACGACCGCCAGCTGCGCCTGTGGGGCCACGAGGTGCAGCAGCGGTGCGTGCGCGTGCTCGCAGCAAGAGGAGCCACACAGTGGGCATGCGCGGCTGCAGGACGGAGCGCCCACGCCACTGGGCAGCGCAGGTGCTGCTGGCGCGAGATCTCCACGCGCTGCGCACGCCGCGCCGAGCCTGAGGGTGCACGTGCGCACAACCACTCGCAGGCTGACGCAGGCCAAGGTGCTCATCATTGGCGGCGACGGCCTCGCAGCAGAGGTGACGCCCTTGGCAAGCGGTGTGGGAGCCTTGACAGGCACGCGATCTCCACATCTGTTCGAGTTGGGGTGCGCGGCTCGCAGATCGCCAAGAACCTGACGCTCGCTGGCGTGGGGCACGTCGCGCTGGCGGACGACACGCCGGTCAGCGAGGCGGCGTTCGGCAACTTCCTG
>VFQP010005665.1_pt1 | contig 10731 bp, 8 predicted proteins | sample 3512351 | NCBI WGS metagenome assembly VFQP01 (sample SAMN10412372, study PRJNA504923) | tailings metagenome | isolation source: Relicate 1 Philex TSF1 revegetated site | place: Philippines: Tuba, Benguet | collected 2017-08-29
CTGCAGCTTGAAGGTCTTGGCGTAATCGAGACGGAACGTCTTGTCGCGCGCATTGGCCAGGCCATCGGCATAGTGCAGCGTGGTTTCCAGCCCTTGCGCGGCCGCTCCCTGCGCTTCGAGTGTGCCGTCGGTCAGGAAGCCCGAACCGTACAGCGGAATCTTGTCCTTCAGGCCCGCGGCCTGCCAGTCCTTGACGAACTTGACCGCGCCGCCGCCGGCAAAGAACACGAACACGGCATCGGGCTTCAGCGATGCCACCTCGGTGATCAGCGCCTGGAATTCCACGTTCGGGAACGGCAGGCTCAGTTCCTTCACCACCTTGCCGCCCTTGGCCTCGAACGCTTCCTTGAAACCCTTGACAGACTGTTCGCCCGCCGCGTACTTCCACGTCAGCGTGACCACTTTCTTCAGGCCGCGCTCACCAAGCACATGGCCCATTGCATAGCCGGGCTGCCAGTTCGAGAACGACGAGCGGAAGATATTGGGCCCGCACAGCGGCCCTGTCGCTTCATCCACGCCCGCGTTCGGAATGATCAGCAGCGTGTTGTTTTCCTTGGCGACCTTGACGATCCCCATCTGCACGCCGGAATGCACGGTGCCGACCACGACATCGACCTGGTCGCGCCGGATCAGTTTGGTGGCGTTTTCCGGGGCCTTGGCCGGATCGGATTCGTCATCGACCTTGAAATACTCCACATCGCGCCCGCCGAGCTTGCCGCCTTGCTGCTGCACATACATCCGGAAACCGTTCTCGATGGCGGTGCCGAGCGCCGCATAGGTGCCCGTGTACGGCAGCATGAAGCCGACCTTGATCTTGCCACCCGCCGCCGGCGCGGCGGTCTGGGCCACGGCGCCGGAACCGGCGGCCAGCACTGCTGCTGCGCCAAATGAAACCGTCAGTCGACGAGCGTGCAGCAGCCTGCGCAATGCATCGCGATGCATGGAATCTCCTCCTGGTGGTCTGAAGCCGAAGGGCGCCGCGCAGCATTGGCCGGGGGTCGTTCCGGCCATCGTCGCCAATTATTTTAGGATTGAAGTATGTGTGGTTATAAACGCCACGCTCGCCGCCGTCAATGCACCGGTCTGGTCGCGGTGTGGCGAGTGCCCACAGCGCGCGAGTTTAAGCAGTACGGTTTGCGGGGCATATCGATGGATACCCTCTATCTGCGCCATGGTGCCGTATTCATCGTCTTCACCCTGCACGGCAAGCACCGGGCAGCGAATGTCGGCCAGCAGCGGGCGCAGATCAAAGCGGCGGAAATCAGGGTTGAGCCAGATATCGTTCCAGCCCCAGAATGCCGAATCCACATCGTGATGATGGCGCGCGAGCCGTGCGCGCAGATCGGTGCTCAGGTACGTCTCGCGCGTGGCGGCGATGCTGTGCACCGACAGGTCCTCGACCACGATATGCGGTGCCAGCACCGTCAGGCCATCCACGGCGTCGGGAAAGCTCGCACCATGGATCAGTGCGATCGATCCGCCATCGCTATGGCCCAGCAACCACGGCTTGCCATGGCGGCGACCCGGTCCAATATCGAGGGCGTCGAACAGCGCCGGCAACGCCTCGCGTGCCTGGCGATGCATGAAATCGACACCCCATTTTTCTTCCGGAGGCCGCGCCGTGGACCTCCCGTAACCAAAGCGCGAGAACACCAGCCCGCGAAAATCGCCCGCTTCGCAGACCTGGCGCGGAAAGTCGCGCCACATGCTGATCGAGCCGAGCCCTTCATGCAGGAATACCACCAGGGGCCGTCGCATGCGGTCCGGGCGTATCCACTGGTATTCGATATCGATCTGCCGCCCGTCGAACGGGATACGAACCAGTTCACTGCTCATGTCACCACCCATTTCACCATCCACGTCGCCGGCATGCCGCCAGCCTTGTCACAGCCGGCGCGCCGCTTCTTCACGCTGACGCAAGCGGAAACGCTGGATCTTGCCGGTTGCGGTCTTCGGCAACTCGTCCACGCATTCAATCTGGCGCGGATACTTGTATGGCGCCAGCCTGGTCTTCACGAAGGCCTGCAACTCTGCCGCCATCCCGTCGTGCCACTGCTGCCCCGGGCGCAGCACCACAAACGCCTTGGGCTTGACCAGGTCGGCGGCATCGGACACCCCGATCACCGCGGCCTCCAGTATCGCGGGATGCTGGGCCAGCGCCGCCTCCACTTCGAACGGGGATACATAGATGCCGCCCACCTTGAGCATGTCGTCGCTGCGTCCCGCATAGGTGTAGTAGCCATCGGCATCGCACACATACTTGTCGCCACTGCGCGTCCACGCGCCCACGAACGTGTCGCGGCTCTTGTCGCGATTGGACCAGTACATCAGCGCGGCGGAAGGCCCCTTGATGTAGAGATCGCCGATCTCTCCGGCGGCACATGGCTCGCCACGCTCATCGAGCAGCTTCAGTTCATAGCCTGGCACCGGCCTGCCGGTGGTGCCGTATCGCACATCTCCAGGCCGGTTCGACAGGAAGATGTGCAGCATCTCGGTGGAGCCGATGCCATCCAGGATGTCGCACCCGAAATGCGCCAGGAAACGATCGCCGATATCGCGCGGCAATGCCTCGCCGGCCGAGGTACAGACGCGCAGGGCCACACTGCCGCGTGCCGGCAGATCGGCTGCGGCCAGCATGCCGGCGAACAGCGTGGGCACGCCGCAGAAGATCGTGGGCCGATGTTCGGTCAGGCGCCGGAACACCGCTTGCGGTGTTGGTCGCTCGGCCATCAGCACCGTGGTGGCGCCGACCGATAACGGGAAGGTCAACGCATTGCCAAGCCCATAGGCGAAGAACAGCTTGGCAGCCGAAAACACGATATCGTCCTCGCGCATGCCAAGCACCTGGCGCGCGTACAGGTCGGCGGTATGGAACAGATTGCCATGCGTGTGCACGGTACCCTTGGGCCGGCCGGTGGAACCCGATGAATACAACCAGAACGCCATGTCGTCCGGACCCGTCGGCGCCACTGTCGCCAATGCCCCGGCACTGGCCAGCATGCTTGCCACGGTTACGGCGCCCTGCTCCGAACTCTCATTGCCGCATGACGAGGGGTATGGCGCGGCGACGATCACGTCGGGTACCAGCGCCGCCTTGTCGAGTGCGGCCCGCATGGTCGGCAACAACGGCGCCGATACCACCACGGCACGCGCGCCGCTGTGCTCGAGCATGTAAGCGTAGTCGTCGGTGGTCAGCAATGTGTTGACCGCCACCGGCACCACGCCGGCCAGCAGGCAGCCCAGGAATACGGTGGGGAAATCAATGGTGTCGAGCGCGCATAGCAAGATGCGCTCGTCGCGCCGGAAGCCCGCCGCCTGCAGCGCCGCGGCAAAGCGGCGGCAGCGCGAATCGAGTTCAGCAAAACTGAAGCTGCCCACATCGTCGACATAGGCGGTCTTGGCGCCGCGGCCTGCCAGAAGGTTGCGTGTCAGCAGGTCATCGGCAGCGTTATAGCGCGCAGGCAATACCGCTACCGTGGCGTCTGTCGCCGGCGCCGGAGCCACGTTGGATACAACCGGGGACATTACGTCAGTTGCCGTGCCGGCAACTGGCGCAATGCTGGTGATCGGGGGCGTCATGTCTCCACTCCTCTGGCCATCGGAATCGTCATCGCGCCAACGCGCGTGCCCGATATGGCTGCAGCTGGTGTTCTTGTACCGACGGCCATCCGCTTCGCCGCCGATTTCGATGCATTTTATTTCATATCAACTACTATGCAAGCAAGGGTATGCACTATATAACTCCAATCAGGCCAAGCCACCGCGAACTTTGCTGCCCGCATATTTACCGCCCGTATAATGCCCGCGCCGAGCCCAGCCTTAATCCAAGAACCCAAGCATGCGCCGTGATCCGGAAACGCTTCTAACTCCCGATACCCGCCCCGAGCAACGCACCCCGGCGGAGCGCGACCCCTATCTGACCCAGCTTGGCGAGCGCATCCGGTCACTGCGCGCCGCGCGCGGCATGTCGCGCAAGGACCTGGCACGCGGCGCCGATGTTTCGGAGCGCTACCTGGCCAATCTTGAAACGGGTACGGGCAATGCTTCGGTGCTGCTGCTGCGTCAGGTGGCACATGCCTTGAACGTGCCGCTGCCTGTGGTGCTGGCCGAAGTGGACAGCCATGCCGATCCGGCAGGCCACACCAGCCATCGCGCGACCGAATTCTCGCAACTGGTGCAATGGCTGGCGCAACTGCCAACGGACGACCTCGCACGCGTCACCGAGGCCGCGCGCCAGGCACTGTCCCCGACTGAATCGCGCGACGCGCGCCACCGCCGGATTGCTCTGATCGGGCTGCGCGGCGCCGGCAAATCGACGTTGGGCCGCGCGCTGGCCGCCGCCGAAGGCATGCCATTTGTCGAACTCAATGCGGCAATCGAGCAGGAAGCCGGCGCCAGCCTGTCCGAAATCCACTCCCTTTATGGGCAGGCCGCGTATCGCCGCTACGAAATGCGCGCGCTCGAACGCGTGCTGCGCGAGCACGAAACGATGGTGCTGGCCACGCCTGGCAGCCTGGTATCGGAACCGGCCACGTTCAACCTGCTGCTGTCGCGATGCTTCACCGTCTGGGTTCGCACATCACCCGAGGAGCATATGGCGCGCGTGGTAGCCCAGGGCGACATGCGCCCGATGGAGGGCAACCGCGAGGCCATGACGGACCTGCGGCGCATCCTGCAGGCGCGCACCCCGCTATATTCACGCGCCGACGTATCGATCGACACCAGCGGGCAGGATGCCGCCTCATCGCTGGCGGCCCTCCAGTCCGAACTGCGCCCCACCGGAAATTGAACGTCTGATTGCGTGCGAGCCCACGCGCGCCCGCACCTCCCGCACCGCCCGCACAACAGGCAGGACTTGCATCACTCCGCATCGTGCACTATATTTCATCTCAAACGATGTGGCACTATAGTGCACCAAGGAGACAGCCCCCATGCCGACGGATACCGCCACGAGCGCGCCTGCCGCGCCGGTCACGTTTGAGCGTCGTCCCGACCATTACCGCCATTGGCAAATGCGTTTCGACGGCGCGATTGCCACACTGGCGATGAATGTGGACGAAGCCGGTGGCCTGCGTCCGGGCTATGCGCTGAAACTCAACTCCTACGATCTCGGCGTGGATATCGAGTTGCACGATGCGCTGCAGCGGATCCGTTTCGAGCACCCCGAAGTACGCACCGTGGTCATCACCAGCACCCGGGACCGCATCTTCTGTTCGGGCGCCAATATCTTCATGCTTGGCAAATCGAGCCATGCGTGGAAGGTGAACTTCTGCAAGTTCACCAATGAAACGCGCAATGGCATCGAGGATGCCAGCCGCCACTCCGGCATCAAGTTCATCGCGGCCTGCAATGGCACCACGGCAGGCGGCGGCTATGAACTGGCGCTGGCCTGTGACGAAATCGTGCTGATCGACGACCGTTCGTCTGCCGTGAGCCTTCCTGAGGTGCCGCTGCTCGGCGTGCTGCCGGGTACCGGCGGACTGACCCGCGTGACTGACAAGCGCCGCGTGCGCCGCGATCACGCCGATATCTTCTGCCTGACCACCGAAGGCGTGAGGGGCCAGCGCGCCCGCGACTGGCGACTGGTGGATGCAGTCGTCAAGCCCGCGGCATTTACGGAACATGTGCGCGAACGCGCGCTGGCATTGGCCGAGCAGAGTGACCGGCCGGCCGGCGTCAGCGGCATAGCCCTGACACCGCTGTCGCGCGAAGTACTGGACGACGGCTATGCCTATGAGACGGTGCGCGTTGATATCGACCGCGCTGCGCGTCACGCAACGATTACCGTGGCCGCCCCCTCCACCACGCCGCCGCAGGAACTCGACGGCATCGTCGCCTCAGGTGCCAACTGGTGGCCACTCAAGATGGCACGTGAACTGGACGATGCCATCCTGACGCTGCGCACCAACCATCTGGACATCGGCATGTGGATCCTCAAGACCGAGGGCGACGCAACCCAGGTGCTGGCCGCCGACAACGCCATGCAGACCCACGCCGATCACTGGTTCGTACGGGAAACCATCGGCATGCTGCGGCGCACACTGGCTCGGCTCGATGTATCGTCGCGCAGCCTCTTCGCCTTGGTCGAACCGGGCTCATGTTTTGCCGGCACATTGCTGGAACTGGCACTGGCCGCCGATCGCACCTACATGCTGCAATTGCCGGAGGCACCTGACGACGCACCCCGCATCGTGGCAGGCGCCGCCAATTTCGGCTGCTATCCCATGCCGAATGGCCTGACCCGGCTGGCTGCGCGGTTCTATGAGGAATCGGACGCGCTCACCGCCGTGCGCGAGCAGGCCGGCACGCCGCTCGATGGTCCCGCAGCCGAGGCTTTGGGACTGGTCACGGCATCGCCCGACGATATCGACTGGGCGGACGAGATCCGCATTGCCATCGAGGAACGCGCGAGCCTGTCGCCCGATGCGTTGACCGGACTCGAAGCCAACCTGCGCTTCGGCGGGCATGAAACCATGGAAACGCGCATCTTCGGCCGCCTGACGGCCTGGCAGAACTGGATCTTCAACCGCCCCAATGCGGTTGGCGAACACGGGGCCCTCAAGGTATTTGGCACCGGCAACAAGGCGCGCTTCGACTGGGACCGGGTCTGACCGCTGCCCCGGCATCACCGCCCAATACAAGAGGAGACCCGCGATGAGCATCGACTACAGCCAGAAGATCCCGAACAACGTCAATCTGTCAGAGGATCGCGCGCTGCAACGCGCACTGGAACATTGGCAACCGGCGTTCCTGGACTGGTGGCGCGACATGGGACCCGACGGTTCGCACGAGTTCGACGTCTACCTGCGCACCGCGGTATCGGTGGACCCCTCGGGCTGGGCGCACTTCGGCCATGTCAAGATGCCCGACTATCGCTGGGGCATCTTCCTGCAACCTGCCGATGCCGAACGCAAGATCCACTTTGGCGAGCATAAGGGCGAAGCCGCGTGGCAGGAAGTGCCCGGTGAACATCGCGCCAACCTGCGCCGCATCATCGTCACGCAGGGTGATACCGAACCCGCCTCCGTGGAACAGCAACGCCATCTGGGGCTCACCGCCCCATCGCTCTATGACTTGCGCAACCTGTTCCAGGTCAACGTGGAAGAAGGCCGCCATCTGTGGGCCATGGTGTACCTGCTGCATCGCCACTTTGGCCGCGACGGTCGCGAGGAAGCGGAAGCGCTGCTGGGCCGCCGCTCTGGTGACGAAGACAACCCACGCATCCTGGGCGCCTTCAATGAACGCACGCCCGACTGGCTGTCGTTCTTCATGTTCACGTACTTTACCGACCGCGACGGCAAGTTCCAGCTGTGCGCACTGGCAGAGTCCGGCTTCGATCCGCTGGCGCGTACCACGCGCTTCATGCTGACCGAGGAAGCGCATCACATGTTTGTGGGCGAGTCGGGTGTGTCACGCGTGATCCAGCGCACCTGTGAGGTCATGCGCGAGCGCGATATCCAGGACCCCGCCGATGTGCGTGCCGCAGGCGTGATCGACCTGGAGACCATCCAGCGCTACCTGAACTTCCACTACAGCGTGACGATCGACCTGTTTGGCGCGGACCAGTCGTCGAATGCCGCAACGTTCTACAGCGCCGGCCTCAAGGGTCGGTTCGAGGAAGGCAAGCGCGCCGACGACCACGTGTTGAAGGGCGACGTCTATCGTATTCTTGAAGTCAAGGACGGCAAGCTTGGGGAGCGTGAAGTGCCGATGCTCAATGCCTTGAATGAAGTGCTGCGTGACGACTACATCAAGGACTCAGTGGGCGGGGTGGCGCGCTGGAACAAGGTCATCGAGAAAGCCGGCATCCCGTTCCGCCTGAGCGTGCCGCACAAGGCATTCAACCGCAAGATCGGCTCGCTCGCCAACCTGCACGTATCGCCGGCCGGAGAAGTCATCAGCGAAGCCGAATGGAACGCGAGCCAGGACAAATGGCTGGCCACCGATGCCGATCGCAAGTTCGTGGCTTCGCTGATGGGCCGCGTAGTGGAGCCGGGCAAGTTCGCCAACTGGATCGCGCCGCCGGCCATCGGCATCAACCGCCAGCCGGTGGACTTCGAGTACGTCCGCTTCAATTAAGCCAGCGCATTTCGGAAAACTGATCATGGGCGCCGCCGACATCATCAAGCAACACCTGATCGATCCGGAAATCTGCATTCGCTGCAATACCTGCGAAGACACCTGCCCGATCGACGCCATCACGCACGACGACCGCAACTATGTGGTCAAGGCCGACGTCTGCAACGGGTGCGGAGCCTGCCTGTCGCCATGCCCCACGGGCGCCATTGACAACTGGCGCACGATGTTCAAGGGGCAGGCCTATCCGATCGAGGCCCAGTTGCTGTGGGACGAACTGCCTGCCGAACTGCCGTTGCCGGAAGCGGAGATCGATGCCGCGGCCGCGGCAAACCATGCAATCGAGGAAGCCGGGGCCACCAGCCTGCCGGTGGCGGTGCAGCAGGTCGAGACCAGTCGGCACACGTCGGCCAGGGCCCCCTGGTCTGCCGCCCATCCATACCTGAACCTGCACGGCGTGCGTGATCCGCTGACCGCCACCGTGGCAGGCAATTACCGGCTCACCGAAGCCGATGCGTCGAGCGACATCCACCATATCGTGCTCGACTTCGGCAACCAGTTCTTTCCGGTGCTCGAAGGCCAGGCCATCGGGGTCGTGCCTCCCGGTGTCGATGCGTCGGGCAAGCCGCATTACATCCGCATGTACTCGGTGGCCAGCGCACGCGACGGCGAACGCCCCGGCTACAACAACCTTGCGCTGACCGTGAAACGCGTGGACAGCGACCACGATGGCAAGCCGGTACAAGGCGTCGCCTCGAACTTCCTGTGCGACCTGAACAAGGGCGATACGGTACAGGTGGTGGGACCATTCGGCAGTACCTTCCTGATGCCGAATCACCAGCAGGCCAGCGTCATGATGATCTGCACCGGAACCGGTTCGGCACCGATGCGCGCGATGACCGAGCGGATGCGGCGCAACATGCAGCACTTTGGCGGACGCCGGCTGCTGTTCTTCGGCGCACGCAACCAGCGTGAACTGCCCTACTTCGGCCCGCTGCTGAAACTGCCGAAGGATTTCCTGGACATTCACTTTGCGTTCTCGCGCGACCCGGCGGTGCCGCGCCGCTATGTACAGGATGCGATTCGTGAAGCCTCGTCCGCCGTGGCAGCATTGCTGGCCGACCCCCATGGCTACGTCTACATTTGCGGCCTGCGGGGCATGGAGGAAAGCGTGCTGGAAGCGTTCGGCGACGTATGTACTGCGGCGGGTCAGTCCTGGCAAACCGTCGAGGCACAGTTGCGTGCCGAAGGCCGCTTGCACATCGAAACGTACTAGTCGTGGCGGGCCGCGCGCGCCTCTTCGCAGCCCATGATTTCCGCCTTCCCTTCTGAAATCGAGCGCCTATAATGTTTCTCAAGAAACAGGAGCATAGGCGATGCAATCGAGGCAGATTCCGGAGACAAATCCCGGCGACAGCCCCGACCGCGGCGTGACGCTAACCAAGGCCGTCATGCGCGCGGCCGGCTTCCTGGGAATCAGCCAGGCTATCGTGGCCAGCGTGCTGGGCATCAGTACCGCGTCGGTTTCCCGCATGGCATCGGGCGGCTACATCCTGGACACGCATCGCAAGGAATGGGAATTCGCCGTGCTCTTCGTGCGACTGTTCCGCTCGCTCGACGCGATCCTGGGCCACGACGAGCAGGCCCGACTGTGGCTAACCCACGATAACCTCGCACTTGGCGGCAAGCCGCTGGAACTGATCCGAACCACCGAAGGTCTTGTCCGTGTCGTTCACTACCTGGACGCCACCCGCGGTCGCATCTGAGCGCAAGCCGTTTGCGCTCACACTATGGCGGGCCGTCGAGGCCCAGCATGTGGTTTCCACGATGCCGCTGGTAGACACGCTCGAGGAACAGGCCGTGCTGGAGTCCGTGCTGGACGCCGGCAAACCTGCAATTCCGGTCGACGCACGCCATCTCCATTACCTGATCTTTACGCCGTTCCGCTATCCGCCCCCCGAATGGGGCTCGCGTTTCCGGAGTGACCAGGATCCTGGCGTGTTCTACGGCGCAGAATCCATCCGCACGGCCTGCGCGGAGCTCGGATACTGGCGCTGGAAATTCCTGCTGGACAGCCCCGACCTGCCGCGCATCGACGCGCGCGCCCAGACCTTGTTCCAGGTAGGCGTCAGGACCGATGGCGTGGCACTGGACAGTGCGCCGTTTGCAGAGGACGCCGCTTACTGGACCGACCCAAATGATCACAGTGCCTGCCAATCATTTGCGCGTATCGCGCGCGAAGCCAACATTGGCTTGATTCGCTATACCTCGGTACGGGATCCGGCACCCGGCATCTGTGCCGCCGTGCTGACCGCTCGCGCATTCGATCCACCCCAGCCATTGGCTACCACCACCTGGATGCTGACCGTGCGCCACGATCGCGTTATCTGGCAGCGCGACGATCTGCAGCAGCGCGACAGCTTCGAGTTCGAAAGCGCTTACTGGCAAGCGCTGCGGCGACGCACAAGCGAAAGTCCCGCAGCGGACTGAACGCCCGGCATCGAAATCGCTCAAACCACGTGAGCATGCCGGTTTTCATGAAGTTTCAATTCCCTGTTGCAATGCGCCAACGGCTGCCCTATAATCACAGCTTCGACGGACGCGGGGTGGAGCAGTCTGGCAGCTCGTCGGGCTCATAACCCGAAGGTCGCAGGT
>VFQP010005666.1_pt1 | contig 10729 bp, 8 predicted proteins | sample 3512351 | NCBI WGS metagenome assembly VFQP01 (sample SAMN10412372, study PRJNA504923) | tailings metagenome | isolation source: Relicate 1 Philex TSF1 revegetated site | place: Philippines: Tuba, Benguet | collected 2017-08-29
TGTCCTGCCAGAAGCCGCGCTGGACGACCTCGGCCTCCTCGCGCTGGGTCCACACCGGGAGGATGAGCGTGTTCGCAACCTCGGTCGAGGCGGCGAAGGTCGGACCTTGATCATCCTCGAGGATATAGAGGCCGCCTTGCCCGATGGCCTGCCGGACGAAGCTCGCAAGAATTTCCTGGCGCAGACGGTCGACGAGTTCGATCGGCTCGATCTCGGGCTCGCAGGGCGCGGCGAGCCAGTTCGTGCCGACCGCGCGCTCGAGATCGCGGAGCTTCGGCAGGACCTCGTGCATGAAATCGGCAAGCGGTATCGACTTTACGCGCGGCTCCTGAGCGACCGTTGCAGAGGCGCGCTCGGCATCCTCCTGCTCGGCCCAGAAAAGAGTGCTCTCGCGGGTGCGCCACGTCGGAGACGGAAGGCGCGCGAGGCCCTCGGCACCGGCCACGGCCCACACAGTGCGGGACGCGACGACCTTGCGCACGAAATCGGCCAGTACGGCTGCATGGCGCGGATCGACTTGGCGCAGCAGCATTGCTCCCCTCCCACGCTCGTTGGCCCGGTCACGCGAGCGAGCGCGCGCCGGCTGGGCAGGTCCACTACACCGCAGAGGCGTAAAATTGGGGTTACGCGGGGGTGATCGGTCCTAACCGCGATCGAGGCGCTTGGCTTCCAATTCCTTAAGGTACTGGGCCCAACGTTTATCCTTCTCGCGACCGAGCAGCGCGAGATACGGCCAGGTGTAGAGGCCGGTGTCATGGCCGTCGTCGAACACGATCTTCACCGCGTAGTTACCGACGGGCACGAGGTCGCGGATCTTCACGTTGCGCTTCTTGCCGACCGTGACGCGCTGCTCTGGCGAGTGGCCCTGCACCTCGGCGGAAGGACTCATGACACGCAGCATCTCGGCCGAAAGCTCGTAGCGCGCTCCATCCTGGAACGAGACGTCGAGGGCGTCAGCGCCCGGCTTCACCTTGAGCGATGGAGGCGGCACGCGCTGGCCGGCTGCGCCCGAAAGCTCATCCCAGGCCTTGGCGGCGAGATCGCGGAAGATTTGCGCGTGCAGGCTCTCGGGCTCGGAGGCGACGATCGGGCGGCCTTCGTCCGAACGCGCGCGGATCGCCATGTGCAGCGGCACTTCGCCGAGGAAGGGAATGCCGAGCTTGCGCGCTTCCTCGGCCGCGCCGCCGTGTCCGAAGATGTCGGAGCGTTCGCCGCAGCTCGGGCAGAGGAAATAGCTCATGTTCTCGATGATGCCGAGCACGGGAATATCGGTCTTGCGGAACATGGCGAGGCCCTTGCGCGCATCGATGAGCGCGAGGTCCTGCGGCGTCGAGACGATGATCGCGCCGGCGAGCGGCACCTGCTGCGCCATCGTGAGCTGCACGTCGCCGGTGCCGGGCGGCATGTCGATGACGAGCACGTCGAGCTCACCCCATTCGACTTCGCGCAGCATCTGCGTCAGCGCCGAGACGACCATGGGGCCGCGCCAGATGATCGGCGTGCCTTCATCGACCATGAAGCCCATCGACATGGCCTTGAGGCCGAAGCCTTCCATCGGCTTGAGGCGGTTCGAGCCCTCGATCACCTGCGGGCGACCCGAGAGACCCAGCAGGCGCGGCTGAGAAGGACCGTAGATGTCCGCGTCGAGGATGCCCGTTTTGAGGCCAATGGCCTGGAAGCCGAGCGCGAGGTTCACTGCGGTCGTCGACTTGCCGACGCCGCCTTTGCCCGAGGCAACGGCGATCATGTGTTTGATGCCGGGAACGCCGGTCGATGGGCGTCCGCCTGCGGCAGGCTGAGGAGGGCGCGCCGCGGCTTCGCGGGCCGCGCTCTGCTGGGCGCGCACCTGCTGCACGCGCGCGCCATCCGCGCGAGGTGGGGCCGCGCCAGCGTTCGCACTGCCGCCACGCGCGGCTTCCGCGGTTAACACGGCCGTGACGCCCTGGACGCCGGGAATATCCTTAACGACCTTTTCGGCGGCCTGACGCAGCGGCTCGAGTGAGGCTGCCCGGTCCGGCGGGACCGTGATGGAGAAGTAGACCTTGTCGTCGCGCAGCAGGACCTCGGAGACGAGGCCGAGATCGACGATGTTGCCTTCGAGGTCTGGGCCCTTGATGCGCTTGAGCTGCTCGAGAACCTGTTCCTTGGAAACCGCCATCTGCGTTCCTCTCGGGGGATCGGGGCCGCGTCGGCGCGGTACCGCGCGGGCGCGAGCGGGCGCCAGTCGCAAGGCGCCTGTTGTCGTCGGCTATATGCCAGAACAGAGCAGAAGTGTCACCCGACGGTCGCTAATTTGCCGAGCCTCGGCGCGCGGTAACCAAACGCCGGCTGGCACGGCCGTGTTACTGGCGCTATTATCAGGGATCTGTACAATGAGCGCATTGAGCCTGCGGGTGTGGAAAATGAAAAACCGGCATTGGCTATTTGCATTTTGTGGGGCGCTCGCGCTTGTTGCGGCCAGTCTGCAGCAAGGGCTGGCCGTTGGTGGCAACGGTGGCAGCGGTGGGGGCGGCAGGTCGGGTGGCTCCGGCGGCGTGTTTGACGGCCTGGGCCCGGGGATCCGGATAGTGGACGCGTGGGTCCGGGAGTCGCCCCTCGGCTCGAGGCTCGGTGGCGGCTACATGAGGATTGTGAATAGCGGCCCCGAAGCGGACCGACTAATCGGGGCCGAGAGCCCGATCGCCGACAAGGTCGTGCTGAAGGAAATGACCTTTATCAACGGCGAGCCGGGGATACGCACCGTGCCCAAGGGCATCGAGATCCCAGCAAATGCGGTCACGTATCTCAGGGTCGAGTCCTACTATCTCCAGTTTGAGGGCCTGAAGGAGCCGTTCGCCATCGACAGGTGGTACGCGGCAACGCTGAATTTTGAGAAGGCCGGGCCAATCGAAGTTACGTTTGGCGTATGGCCGCGCATGTACTGGTGGTAGCGCGAGGCGCTGACCAGATCGATACATCCAAAACTGTGCGAAGGCCCGATACGGCCGCGAACCGCGCATCGAGGATCAGATCCGCGATTGCAGTCACATGAGGCGACAGGACGGGGCACCTTGCGCCCCGCCCGTCCGCACCTCGATCACGTGAGCTTGCAGCCTGTACCCGGATCGGCGAGCGCCGGGGCGGCAATGCCGATCACCTTGTTCAGCCCGCCCTCTGCACGCCTGAGATAGATATTGTGCACGACCTCCTGCGAGGGCGACATGGAGATCGGACCGCGCGGGCTCTCGATCTTGGCGCCGCGCATGGCCTTGTAGAGGTTGGCCTCGTCCTCGATGTTGCCTTTGACCGCTTCGAGGCCGACCGCGAGGAGCTGGGCCGCGTCATAGCCCTGGACGGCATAGACGTCCGCCTCGCGCTGGGTCCGGTCCTGGAACGCTTTGCGGAAGGCTTTGTCCTTTGGATTGTCGAGGTTGTCGCCGTAGTGGAGCGCGGTCTCGAGGCCTTCGGCCGCGGCACCCTGGGCGCCGAGCACGCCTTCAGTCAGGAAGCCCGAGCCGACGAGCGGGGCTTGGATGCCGGCCGACTTGTACTCCTTGACGAACTGCACCGCCCCGCCGCCGGCGAAGAACACGCCGACTGCTTCGACGCCGAGCCCGGGGATCTGTGCGAGCAGTGGCTGGAAGTTCGTGTCGGGGAACTTGAGCGTCAGCGAGCGCACGACCTCGCCGCCGTGCTTGGCGAGGCCCTCCTTGAAGCCCTCACCGGCTTCATTGCCGGCGGCATAGTCCCATGTGATCCACGCAGCCTTCTTCACGCCCTTGGCGCCGAGCGCGAGGCCCATGCCGTACGCGGGCTGCCAGTTCGTGAAGGACGTGCGGAACACGTTCTTGGCGCAGAGTGCGCGGGTGACGGCGTTGGCGCCGGCATTGGGCACGATCGTCAATGTGCCGGTCTCGCTCACGACCTTGTGGATGCCCATCTGCACGCCCGAGTGAACGGTACCGATCAGCACGTCGACCTGATCGCGTTTCACGAGGCGATCGGTGTTCTGCGGCGCGTTCTCGGGCTTCGATTCATCATCGAGCTTGATGATCTGGATATCGCGCCCGCCGAGCTTGCCGCCCTTCTCTGCAATCAGCATCTCGACGGCGAAGGTAATGTTCTCGCCGAGCTTTGCGAACGTGCCCGAATAGGGAAGCATCAGTCCGATCTTCAGGGGGCGCGCCTGGGCAATGGCCCATCCCGTCGGCACAGTGGACGCCGCGGCGGTCGCGAATGCGCCCTGCATGAGGCCGCGGCGGGTCGGACGGATTTTCTCAATCGACATCTGCTACGTTTCCTCCAATGGGACCGAACGCCAGGACGGCGCGGGTAGGTTATTGGCCGGCGTACAGGCGGCAGCCCGGCATCGGCTCGAGCACATTTATAGCGCGGAGCGGCCGGCGTGAATGCTGCAATCGTCGGAGGGATGAGCCGGGCTCAGGCGCTGGAGGCGGGCGCTGGACGCGGCGGGCTGTCGGCTTGAGAAGGATCGTCATTCTCGGGAGCGAAGGCTTCCCGCGTCAGAGGGACGACGCTCGAGACCTTGCCGAGGTGCTGGGCGAGATCGACGGTCGCGTGCCGTCCAATGGCCGAGGCATTTCGATCCAGCCACTTGCCGGCCTCCGTGTGGCCAGCGAGGAAAAGGCGCGAGATGGTCGTCCGGTCGGGCTGGATCTTGCTGTCCGCCGGCAGGATGGCGGTGTGGTGACCCGCCTCGACCAGATGAAAGCGGTGACGCGCAAGGCGCCGCGCCGGCGTGTTTGCGCGCCGCCACCAACCCAGGTCTGCGGCGGCCCGCGCGGCCTCGATGAGCTCGATGTCGCGGCGGAGCGGCTGGTTGAATGTGATGCGGCTCACCGTGGCGGCGATCTCGCGCGCGGAACGCGGCACGCCCGGCTGATCCATCGCGCTGAGCAGAACGAGGAGCGTATCCTGCGCAGGGCTCTCAGTGGCGAGCGTGACCAGATCTGGATTGGCGGAAAAGCCGCCATCCCAGTAGGCCCGGCCTTCGATCTCGACGGCGTGGTGGATTGTCGGCAGGCACGCAGAAGCGAGCACGGCCTCGACAGTCAACTCGCTGCGGCGGAAAAGCCGCTTGTCGCCGGTCGCGACATCGGTCGCGGCTATGAGCAGCTCGACGTCGGGAAAGGCGCGGATGCGCTCGAAGTCGATGTGCGCGGTGAGGATGCGCCGCAGGGGATCGAAACCGAGCGGATTGAAGTCGTACGGTGAGAGGAGAGCCGCGACAGGCCGGCCGAGCCCGCGCAGGAACGGGTTGAACCGCATGAGGTCCGGCACGCCGGCTTCCTGCACAGCCTCCCAGACCGTGCGGAGCGTCTGGCGCGCGCGCTCAGGGCCACCATGCGCGAGGCCGCTCGCGAGCGCGGCTGCATTCACCGCACCGGCGCTGGTCGCGCTGATCCAGGAGAAGCGGAGCGGGACGTCGTCCTCGAGCAGGCGATCGAGCACACCCCAGGTGAAGGCGCCATGCACGCCACCGCCCTGGAGCGCGAGATTGATCGCGCGTTGCTGCTTTCCGCCAATTCCGAGCACGTACCCCTCCGCGCTGCCTTGTTGCACTGCATCATGGCAGAGTGGAGACGGGGACGACAATCGGCAGGCCGTTCACGATTGTGCATAGCATCGTGACGCCGAAGGCCGGCTCCAGGTGGCGGGGCGTCAGAACGTCAGCGGGGGGCCCATGGGCAGAAACGCGACCATTCGCCAGCAGAACAATGTGATGCGCGAAGCGGGCCGCGAGGCTCAGATCATGCAGCGCGACGACGACGGTGCGTCCTTCCGTCGCGAGCCGCTGGAAGAGCGTGAAGAGGGCGAGCGCATGGGCGGGATCGAGGCCCGCAGTCGGTTCATCCGCAACGAGCAGCGGCGCCTCCTGCGCAAGCGCACGGGCAACGAGGACGCGGGCGCGCTCACCGCCGGAGAGCTGCGCGATCGGCCGATCGGCGAGATGGCCAATGTCCATGGCGGCAAGCGCGCGCGCGACCACTTCCGGATTGGCATCATCATGGGGCAGGCGGCCGAGCGCGACCACGGCCCGGGCGGCGAGCGGCCAGTGCACGGCGCGCTCCTGCGGCAGATAGGCGACGGCGCGAGCGAGCTCCGGGCGTGCGTACGCGTCGAGTGGGCGTCCTGTGTGCACGATCTCACCGCGCTCAGCCGCGAGCAAGCCCGCGCAGGCGCGCAGCAGCGTCGACTTGCCGGCGCCATTGGGGCCGACGACTGCCGTGACCTGCCCGGACGGAAACGAGAGGTCCACATCGTCGAGCACGACGCGATCGCCGAGCGCGAGGCGGACATCCTTGAGCGCGACCGTCATCCTGGCCGTCATGGCGCGAGCTCCCGCCGCGTCGACACGACCAGCCACACGAAGAAGGGCGTGCCGATCAGCGCGGTGAGGACGCCGAGACGGATGCTTCCGCCGGGTGAGACAATGCGCAGCGCAAGGTCGGCAGCAAGCACGAGAGCTGCGCCGCCGAGCGCGCTTGCCGGCAATAGGCGCGATGGGACGTGCCCGACGAGAGGCCTCAGGATGTGCGGGACGATGAGGCCGACAAAGCCGATGGTGCCGGAGACGGCGGTCGCCGCGCCAACGGCGAGCGCGGTTCCGGTGACGACGAGCAGGCGAAGTTGCGAAAGTGATGTGCCGAGGTTGGCGGCGACTTCCTCGCCGAGTGTCAGTGCATCGAGATCGCGGCCGAGGCGCGCGAGTATGAAGAGGCCGGCAAGGATTGGCGGTGCCGCGAGCCATACGTGCGTCATGCTGCGGTCGCTGAGCGAACCCATGAGCCAGTAGACGATCTCGACGGCGGCAAACGGGTTCTGCGAGAGCGTGAGCACGAGCGCGATCAGCGCCGTCGTCAGGCTCGCCACTGCGACGCCGGCGAGGATGAGCGTGATCGGGCCGCCGCGTTCGCCCGCGAGCCAGAGCACGACGCCCATCGCTGCCGCCGCGCCGACGAGACCGCCGAGCGGCAGGCCGATGACGAGGCTTGCCGCGAGACCGGTGTGGATCGCGAGCACGGCGCCGAGAGCTGCGCCGCCGGAAATGCCGATGATGCCGGGCTCGGCGAGCGGATTGCGCAGGTAACCCTGGAGCGCTGCGCCAGAAAGGCCGAGTGCGGCACCGACCAGCAGGCCGAGCAGCGTGCGTGGCAGGCGGATCTCGGTGAGAATGAGCCAGGCTTGCTCGCCACCGCCGAGACCGATGCCCGTGGGCCCGATCGCGAGCGATGCGAGCGCGAGCACCAGCGTCAGAGCGGCGAGACCTGGAATGACGTATGGCTGCACCTCGGCCTTCATGCTGGCGGCCTCCGCAGTGCGAGATTGCGGCGCGCATCGGCGAGGGCCTCGATGGCCGCGGCGATGTCGGGCGTGCCACAGAGCCAGTGCCGCCAGGGCACGACGAGTGTGGCGCGGTCACGCATCACGGCCTTCAGGGCTGGGTGCGTAAGCGCATCCGCGACGACGGTGCGGTACTCGTCGCTCGGGCCCGAGAGCACGATCAGATCGGGTGGGTTCGCCACGATGGACTCGAGCGCGACACGGCCGCCGGGCTCGAGGTGCAGCTCGGTCGCGAGATTGCGGAAGCCGGCGATGCGAAGGGCCTCGTCCTCCAGTGTGCCGGTCGCGGAGGCAATGCTGTTCACCTGATAGATGACGACTGTCGGTGCGGGTCCAGCGGATGCGGGCATGGCAAGTGCCGCGAGGCGCTGGTCGAGTTTCGCTATGACGGCATTTCCTGTGGCTGTCTCGCCGACGGCCTCGGCGATGCGCCTGACGACATCGCGGACGCCGGAAATATCGCTCGCGAAGGGGACTTTCACGACGCGGCGGCCGAGCCGCTCGAGCATGGAGACGGTCGTCGGCGTCGAGAACTCCGTCGTGATGACGAGATCAGGATCGAGCGCCAGCACTTCCTCGGCCTCGCCGCGTACGCGCTTGATGCCCTTCGCGCGATCGGCGATCGACGAGACTGAGGCATCGGCCGCGACATGGCTCAGCGCGCTGATCCGCGGTCGCGGCACGAGATCGATCAGGATCTGGTCGGTGCAGAGGTTCAGCGAGACAATGCGCTGTGGCTTCGCGTTCTGCGCGGTGAGGCTAGCCGGCATGAGGGCAAGCGCCAAGATGGCGAGGGCGCATCGAGAGATCATGGGTGCGCCTACCGGTCCCGCTCGTGGAAATGATCGTAAATGCGCTGCGCCGTTTCCTGCGAGATGCCGCTGACCGCCGTGAGATCGCCAACGCTCGCGCGGCTGACAGCCTTTGCCGATCCGAAGTGATGGAGCAGCGCGCGCTTGCGCGTCGGCCCGATACCTTCGATTTCGTCCAGCGGATTGGCGCTGATCGCCTTCGTGCGCCGTGCGCGATGAGCGCCAATGGCAAAGCGGTGTGCTTCGTCGCGCAGGCGCTGGACGAAATAGAGCACGGGATCGCGCGCTTCGAGCATGATGGGGCGATCGCGTCCGGGAATGTGGAAGTGCTCGCGGCCGGCGTCGCGATCGGGGCCTTTGGCGACGCCGATGAGCGCCACATCGTCGATGCCGTAGCCCTGGAACACTTCGCGCGCGACATTGAGTTGGCCGAGACCGCCGTCGATGAGCACCACGTCCGGCTTGTCGGGGAACACCGTCTCTTCAGCGTCCTCCGCTTCGTCAGAAGGGACTACGTCTGCGGTCGTTTCCGGCACCGTATCGACATCGACAGGGCTTTCATCGATGGCCGGCGCGGCGCTTCCCGCAATGCGCTTGAAGCGCCGCGTGAGCACCTCGCGCATCATGGCGTAGTCGTCCCCAGGCGTCAGATCTTCGGATTTGATGTTGAACTTGCGGTACTGGCCTTTGACCATGCCGTCCGGTCCCGCGACGATCATGCCGCCAACGGCATTCGTGCCCGAAACGTGGCTGTTGTCGAAGACCTCGATGCGGCGCGGCACCTGCTCGAGGCTGAAACGGTCGGCCAATGCTTCCAGTAGGCGGCGCTGCGAGGCGCCTTCCGCGAGACGGCGGCCGAGCGCTTCCTTGGCATTGGCGAGCGCGTGCTCGACAACGCCGGTCTTGGCGCCGCGCTGGGGCACACGGATCTCGACCTTGCGCTCGGCCTTGAGGGAGAGCGCCTCCGCCAGCAGCTCGCGGCTCGGCACATCGTGGGAGAGCAGGATGAGGCGCGGCACGGGCTTGTCGTCGTAGAACTGCGCGATGAAGGAATCGAGCACCTCTGCAAGCTCGATCGAGCGGTCGGCGCGCGGGAAGTAGGCGCGGTTACCCCAGTTCTGGCCCGTGCGGAAGAAGAAGACCTGCACGCAGGTCTGCCCGCCTTCCTGATAGGCGCCGAAGACGTCCGCTTCCTCGAAGCCCTCGGGATTGATGGTCTGATCCGCCGTGACGTGGCTCAGCGCCGAGAGGCGGTTGCGGATCGCGGCTGCGTGCTCGAACTCGAGCGCATCGGAGGCGGCCATCATACGGGCACGCAGCTCCTCGCGCACGTGCTGGCTGTCTCCGCGCAGGAAGAGACAGGCTTCATCCACGAGCTTGGCGTAGTCCGCGAGACTGATTTCACCGGTGCATGGGGCCGAGCAGCGCTTGATCTGATGGAGCAGGCAGGGTCGCGTGCGGCTTTCGTAGACCGAATCCGAGCACGAGCGCAGCAGGAAAGCTCGCTGCAGCGTGTTGATCGCGCGGTTCACGGCACCGGCCGAGGCAAAGGGCCCGAAGTAGTCGCCTTTGCGCTTCCTCGCCCCACGGTGCTTCATGATCTGCGGCGCACCGTGGTCGCGGGAGATCAGAATGTAGGGAAAGGACTTGTCGTCGCGCAGGAGAACGTTGAAGCGCGGGCGAAAGCGCTTGATGAGGTTCGCCTCGAGGAGCAGCGCCTCGCTCTCCGTGCGCGTCGTGACGAACTCCATGCTCGCCGTTGCCGCGATCATGCGCGCAATGCGGTTCGTGTGGCCGCCGAGGCGTGTGTAGTTCGAGACGCGCGCCTTGAGGCTCCGCGCCTTGCCGACGTAGATCACATCGCCCTGGATATCGATCATGCGATAGACGCCGGGGGCTGCCGGCAGCGTCTTCAAATAGGCATTGATGACATCGGGACCGCGCGGGGCAGGTGGCGCGTCCGCGGGCGGGGCCCCATGCTGGCCATTCTGCTGGATGTCGGTCGGCGCGCTCATGGCGGGACAATTGAGCCGGTCCTGCGCCCTGGTCAAGTCGTGCCCTAAACACGATATAGGCTATAAGTGAACGCGGCGCCCAAAAGGCCCCGCCCCTACAACCCGGACCGGGATGAACCATGACCGTCGAGCCGGATGCCGCCGTCTTCCTGCCCTTCGAGAACAGCTATGCGCGGCTGCCGGAGCGCTTCTACGCGCGTCTCGCGCCGACGCAGGTCAGGGCGCCGCGTCTCGTGAAGCTCAACGAGGGCTTGGCGCGGGAACTGGGGCTCGATCCGGCCTATCTGGCCTCACGGGAAGGCGTGGAGATCCTTGCGGGCAACCGCGTAGCCAGCGGTTCCGAGCCCATTGCCATGGCCTACGCGGGCCATCAGTTCGGAGGGTTCAGCCCACAGCTCGGCGATGGGCGCGCCATTCTGCTGGGCGAGATGATCGATCAGAAGGGCCAGCGCCGCGACATCCAGCTCAAAGGCTCGGGGCCGACGCCGTTCTCGCGCCGTGGTGATGGCCGTGCCGCGCTCGGTCCAGTGCTGCGTGAGTACATCATCGGCGAGGCCA
>VFQP010005667.1_pt1 | contig 10729 bp, 12 predicted proteins | sample 3512351 | NCBI WGS metagenome assembly VFQP01 (sample SAMN10412372, study PRJNA504923) | tailings metagenome | isolation source: Relicate 1 Philex TSF1 revegetated site | place: Philippines: Tuba, Benguet | collected 2017-08-29
AGCGGAACTGCGCCACGGCAAAGTCGGCGCTCATGGCCGCCTGCATGCCCTCCTGCCCGCTGATGCCCACGCCAATGTGCGCCTTTTGGATCATGCCCACGTCGTTGGCGCCGTCGCCGATGGCCAGCGTGGTGTCGCCGTGGCTGCGCACCAGCGACGTGACCTGCGCCTTTTGCAGCGGCGACACGCGGCAGCACACCACGGCCGCGCACCGCAGGCCCACCTGCGCGCACAGAGAGCAGGACAGGGCAGGGCAGCGTTTTGGACCTTGAACGGCCAGACGGACTGCTGTGTGCACGACGCGCGCAGCTCGCGCGACAAACGGCCCACGCAGCAAGCACGCACCCGGAGGAAGAGCGGCGCGAGCGAGGGGCTGAGCGCAAAGCTGAGCGCCTTGCCGTCGATGATGATGGCGTACTGCCCCCGGTAGCTCTGCGACTTCATCTCCTGCTCGATCTTTTCGAGCGAGTCGGCGATGCGGTCGTGCCCCAGCTTGGCCGCCTCCTCGAGGCGCCCCGACGTCTCGAGCGCGTCCAGCTCGGGCGTGTAGGCGCTCACGATGAACTGGTCCATCTCCTCGGTCAGCAAACTGCAGGCGAAGCCAATGTTGATGGCCGTCTCCATCTTGTCCCCCGTCAGCACCCAGAGCCGGATGCCGGCGATGGCGAGCTGCTTGATGCACTGCGGCACGCCGTCCTGCAGCTTGTCCTCGATGGCCGTGCAGCCCAGCAGCCGCAGGTTCTTCTCAATCAGCTCGGCGCACGCCGCCAGCTTGGCGTCTCGCTCCTCGAGCGAGGTCTTGGCCTCAACCCACTGCTCCTGCCACGTGGCGTAGAAGGCCGGGTCCACCTCGGCGTAGGCCAGGCACAGCGTGCGCAGGCCCGCCGAGCCGTACTCCTCCATGTGCGCCGTGGTGGGCGCCTTGAGGGACACGTTCTGCTGGTCGCTGTGGTCCAGCCGCTCGTAAATGACCGTGTCGGCGCCCTGCGCACGGGCGGCGGCGGTGGCGACTTTCCGCACCGCGTGACGCGCGGACCCCGCGCGCATACAGCGTCCCGCCACGCGCCGCAAACAGTCCATCGCCCCCCCCTCCCCGGGCCTTGTTGTGTTCACGCCTCTCTGGCTCACCTTGCAAAAGATGATGATCTTGCCCGTGTCGTCGCGCACCACGACGCTCATGCGCTTGCGCGTGCTGTTGAACTCGAGGATGTTGAGCACCTCGTACTCGACGTCGCGCTCGCCGGCGCGCGTGCTCTCGCGCACCGTGATGGTCGTGTTGGTGCGCTTGTGGAAGAAAAAGCCCATCACCTTGGCGCCCACCACCAGCGCCGCCTCGTCCGGCGACTCGGCCTCGTACTTGATCTCCTCGGGCGTCTGCGGCCCGCACAGCACGCACAGCGCGCGGCGGGCGATCGGGCGCCGCCTCGGTGCAAGTCTGCCCGTGGCTGCAGTGCCGCTGTTGGGGCGGGCGCTGGCCGGAGAGAGGGCCCGCGCGCCGCGAGGCAGGGAGGAGACGCGTGCGCGCGCCTCTCACCTGCGGGCCGTCGGGGATGACGGTGTGGCAGACGGCGAGCAGCCGCCAGAACATCTCGATGATTTGCGGGTCGGCGGCCTTGTGCCACGCGCCGTCCATCATCTTGGCGTCGTAGAAGTTGTAGAAGCGCTCGCGGTACTTGAGGGCCTCGGCGCTGGGCGTCGTGTCCAGCGTCACGCCGCGCCTGCGCAGCAGCGCGCGGACGGACGGATGAAAACCAGCGCAGCCTTAGAAGAGCCGCTGAGCGGACGGGTGTCAGGTGACCGGAAGATGCATTGCATCGCAGAGCTCTCCCCCCCTTGGCGCAGCGGTGAGGCCTCTCACCGCTCGGCGTTGGCGCGCTCAATCTCCGTGACGCCCTGCCCGTAGCTGACGCCGGCGATGGAGCATTTGAAGAACTCCATCACGTTGCGCGTGAGCGTGCCCGTCTTGTCTGCGGAGCAACACGGCGCGCGCACGTGTTCACGACGACTCGCCACCACACAACGCGCACGCAAGGCCGCAGCCGCCAAGGCGCGTGCGTGCGGCGCCCACCACCCACCCGCCCACACACACACACACACACACGCACCTGAGAGGATGGTGTTGACCATGCCCAGCTCCTCGTTGAGGTTGGACGTGCGCGCCAGCGCCGGCGTGTCGGTCTCCGGGTGGTACATCTCCCTGCATCGTCACGCCCGCGACGCAAGCGACAAGGAGCGCAACGCGAGTCGTCTTGTGCCCTCGCGTGCATTGTTGGCAGGTGCACCGTCAGCAAAGGCACAAGTCTTTGGCCCCCCGCGCGCGGCGCACCTGTCCTGGTTGATGAAGAAGGCCTGGCACACCTTGACGATCTCCACCGTCACGTACAGCGAGATGGGGATCAGGTAGCCTGCAGGTGCAAGCGCACCACACGCACGTGCGCCGCAGCGTCGCTCTCGCGCCCCGCCGCACCGCCACCAATCATGACGCAGCCGCCTGATTGCTGCTGGCCAGCTGATGCCACTGCTCAGCCCTCGCACCAAGCGGGACGCCACACCAAATGCTCCCTCCCTGCCCCGCGTTCACGAGGTTTTCTCACCGTAGAGGATGAAGACGGTGATGAAGTTGGTGACGGCAACCAGCACGGGCTCCGAGCTGTTGTACTGCACGTTGGTGGCGCTGGGCAGCATGTACCACTGGTTGGGGTAGTCGTCGGCCGTCCAGAAGGCAAAGTACACGCAGCCCGTCATGCAGAAGCAAAAGAGCAGCCCAAACATGCCCAGGATGATCTTGTCAATGATGCGCTCCACGTGGCTGCGCTTGGAGGGCGCCGCCGTGGCGTTCTTGAAGATCTTGCTCTCGTGGCCTGCGGGCGCAGTCAGGCGACGGGCGCGCCGGGGTTGGTCTCTCCCTCACACACTGCGCCACCAGGGTGCTGGGGCAGTGCCGTCTGCGGCCTGTGCCCCTCCCCCCTGCTCTGCACGGTGCCGCAGCGGCGTTTGACCTCAGGCTGCTCCCCCTCCCCACAACTGCTCTGCAGCCCACTCCGGCTGTGGACGCGACGCCGTCCCGCAAGCTGCGCCCTCCCTCGCGCCGCCTGCTCATCTTGCCGCAGCATCGGGCCTGCTCCTGTCGGCCCCTGCTGCGTCCCGTGCCGCCCGCCTGCGCGCAGCCCAGGATGCCGTGACGGACGCGCGCACCTGCGTAGATGACGGCGCCAAAGACGTGCTCGGTGTTGCGCAGCGCGCACCCCCTGAGCAGGATGGCGGCTGGGTTGACGGGAATGGTGCGCTCCTCCGGCACGAGCGGCGGCGCCAGCAGCAGGTTGCCGGTGAACTGGTAGAGCCGGCTGTTGGGCGGCTCGCACTCGACGCCGCCCCTGAAGCCCTTGAGCGTCGCGTGCGTCAAGTCCTTGGTCTCGTCCAGCGCCTTTTTGATCTTGAGGTTGGTCTCGCCGTCCAGGTTCATCGTCTCCACGTAGCACGTGCCCTCCTCGTTCTCGGCCGTCAGGAAGAGCAGGTCGGCCGGGAAGAAGTGGTTCTTCTTGACCATGATGATGTCCCCCACCTGCACGTCCTGCCACTTGCGCCGCTGGAACTCGCCGCTCTCGGCGTCCAGCACGTCGATCCCACGGTTGTTCACCTCGTTGTCCGCCTTGTGCCGCTTGTAGTCCTCCCGCGCCTCCTTGATCATCGACACGCCCAGCACGAACACCAGAGGGAGCCATGTCGTCCAAGGCCTGCGATTCGTGCGCGCGCGCGATCGTGCGCGCGATGTGGCGGATGTGTGCCGTGGGGCCGTGCGGCCGTGCGGCATCGCGATGCGGCAGCCCCCGCGCGCGCACGCGTGGGCCACCACCACACAGCAGCGTGCGAGCGTGCGCCAATGCACCCGTCTCTCGCACTCCCCTCTCGCGCTCGGTGCACGTCTCGCCCCGAATGATGCTTGCTCACCTCACGGGCGAGAACTCGGTGAGCGAGAGCGCGGCCACCAGCGTGAAGTAGACGTTGGCGATGCGGCGGTACTGCGCACCGCGTGCGAGCCAAAGGGAGCGTCGAAAGGCGTTTGTTGGGCTGCTGCTCGGCGTCAAGCTTTTGGCGCTGCCCTGCAAGCTGGCCCAGGGCTCGCTCGAGCGCACCTGCTCATAGAGAGCCTTGGGGAGGAACGTGAGCAAGGTGTACTTGGTGGTGCGAGTGTAGTTGCCCAGGTAATTCGCGTGCGCTTCGGCAGATTGCGCCCCCTCGTTCACCACGACGTGCCGGACGTGGTGCTCGTCCGCGCCGCTGCCGGACGTGCACGACCACTTGATGCGCATTGTGGGACGCGCGGCCGGTGGCCCAGAGCGCCGCTGGCTGCGACGCCCCGCCCGCTTCTAGGTGGTGCGCGAAGTAGAGCGCCCCCTGCTCACGCGCTGCTCCAGCCACAGGCAGATGAACGTGCGGGCTGCGCGTTGCTGGACATCTCCTCTTGCTCTGCCTTGACTAACTCAGCAGGGGTGGTGCGACCCAATTGGGCGTGGCGCACATGCGGGTGACGGGCGGGTTGCGGCGCGTTGCATCCACAGGCGCTGCGACAAGGCAGTTGCTGGTTGCGTTCAAACTGCTACAAGGCGGCCGGCGCGTGCAGCTCTTGCGCTGCGTGCATGACGGCGATGGTGTCAGGGATGAGCGGCCAGCTCTGGATGAGCAGCGTCGCCGCCTGCTCCAGCGTGAGCACCTGCAAGCGCACCGCAGTGCCAGGCAGGCACACACGTGTCCCACGCAGCAAGGGGGGCCCGCGCTGGCGTCGCGCTCCGTCGATCCTGGCGGCCAACGTCCGCACATTGTACGTGAAGACGTCGCCGACCAGCATGAGCAACGCGTGCTCGCCCTGCACGCTCTTGTGCAGCCGGCTCAGCAGCTGCGCCTCTGCGCACACACCACACGGCACCGCACGGACACAAGCTGCCGTCAAACACCAGAGCCCCGAGCGACCAAGCACACACGCGCGGTGGCTGTGTGTGTCGCAAAGGTGCTCACGCCTTGCGGACCTGTGAAGCCGCCGCCGGCGAGGCCCTCCTGGTAGGCGCCGCCCCCGTACTTGTCCACGCGCAGCACCTCGTCCAGCATGGCGCTCAGCCTCTGCCGGTCCGTGTGCACGCGCTTGAGCCAGCCCTGGTGCAGCTCCCCCAGCGCCGCGCTGTCGGCCAGCTGCTGCGCCGTCATGTTGAGTGCCTGCGCCACGTGCGCCCAGTGTGCGCGCACCGCCGCCGGCGTCCGCAGCGCCCCCAGCGGCCCCGCCGCCGCGGCGCCAGCACCCTGCAGCCCCGCGCCGCTGCCCGGCGCCGGCGCCAGCAGCGCGGGCTGCCCCAGGGGCGGCTCCGGGTGTAGCACCGGCAGGCCCGTGTCAGACGTGTGGTCGCTGATGAGCCCTGTGGCGCCGGGCGCGGCGCCTGCCACCGTCGGCACGGGCGTGTGCGCCTCGACAAAGGCGGCGGCGCCGGGGATGGGCTCTGGCCTGGGCGGGCCGCCGCTGCTGGTGCGCGTGGGCGGCGCGGCGCCCGCGGGGTCGCCGCTGGCGGCAGGCGAGGGCCGCGAGGTGGCGGTGCTGCTGTGCACGGCGGCGTTGGCGTGCGGCGGCGGCGGCGTGGCCACGCCGGCGGCCACGGCGCTGGGGCTGGGCGAGGGCTGCACGGTGCTCACGTCGCGGCTGGCCAGCAGCTGCAGCTTGTCGCTCATGAGCGCCATGCACCGGCTGAACTCCTTGAGGTTGTTCATCTGCGTGTGGCACGGTGGTAGGACTGGGGAGTTGGACGCGGTGCAGTCTGCTGTCCCTGCCCATCCGCACACGTGTCAAACGCCTCTCTTCGCTGAGCGCACGGTGCGTGATCCCCCCCAGAGCGCCAGCAACGCTCACCAGCTGTGAGAGGCGCCCCTGGTTGGGCTTGACCAGCTCGGACGTGAGCTCGCCGATGACGCCGTGGTAGATGCCCATCAGCTCCTCTAGGCTCATGCTGCGCACGCACGCGCGAGGCCCAGGAATGCTCAGGTCGGGCTCTGCCGCTCTGGGCGACGCTGCCACGCCACCGGCAGGGTCCTCCTCCCTGGGGGGTGCACACTCACTTTGTGTAGGCCTGGAGCGCCGCCGCGTCCAGCGATTCGAGGGGCTCCAGCATCGCACTTGTGGCTAACTGTTTGGAGGAGCTGGGGGCTGGGGGCGCCGCTGCCGCGTCAGCAGGTGGGGCGCTGGCAGGGGTCCCCGCGCGGCCGGGCGGGTGCGCGGCGGCGCTGCAGCCCTGCCCCGCGAGCTGCGTGCTGCTGGAGCTGGCGTTGCTCTGCGCGTCAGAGGCGTGGTGCGCGTGGTGCTGCTGCAGCGGCCGGCTGCCCACGCTCACAGAGTCGGCGTCCCCTGCGCCTGGCGCGGCGCCGCCCAAGACGCTGGCGGTGCCCTTGTCCTCCTGCTGCTGCTGCTGCTGCTGCTGCCGCTGCTGCTGGTGGTACGCCTGCAGCTGCTCGCGAAGCCGACGGAGGCGCTCCACTTGCTCATCGCGCGTCCGAATGACGAGCTCCAGCATGCGCGCCCGGTCCTGCAGCCGCTGGTTCTGCTGCTGCAGCAGCTGCAGCTCCTGCATCTTGCGCGCCAGCTGGTGCTCCAGCTCGCTGATCTGCGGCGCGGGGCAGGTTGGGGGCGCGGGCACGTGCACGGGCGCAAGTGGACGCACGAGAACCTGCTAGCTGGAGAGGGCAACTGCTAGAGGGATGATGCGCACAACTGTTGCGTGCACGCTGCGCCGTTGCCGCTCTCTGCATGCTCTGGCGCCTGCGCGTTTTGGAAGTTGCCCTGCGCACCTGCTCCTTGACGCCGCCGGCCGGTCGTCCTCGCTTCGTAGAAGCGCCTCCACCGCTGTACACCTCGCCGCTGGTGCGCGGCATGAGCGTGTAGCCCCCACCGGACGGGACGGCGGGAGCGAGCAGGCTCGTGCTCGCCCCGCCCTGCGGGTGGTGCGAGAGCTGGGGCGCCACGCCTTGCGACGCTGCACCCTGCGGCGCCGCCAGGCCCGTGGTCACCGTCCATCCTCGAGCTGGTGCAGGGGGAGCCTGCTGGGGCGCCTCGGAGAACACATCGTCCAGGCCTCCGAGAGCCTGCAGCAGCTCTTGGAAGTCCTGGTCCTGCACCATCCAACTGGCGTTCTCTTGCACGCCGGACACACTGCCAGCAACGCCTCAAGCACCGACCACCCCGCACGCGCATGGGGGCACAACCGCCGTCACAGATGCGGTCACAGGTCCTCCTCCTCGCCCTCCTCGTCCTCGTCGTCCTCCTCGTCGTCATCGTCGTGCAGCAGGTCCCCGTCGTCATCCTCGTCCGACCCGCCGCCCGCCGCCGCCCCGTTCGCGCGCGGGCCCTCGTCGCCCTCGTCCTCCTCGCCGCCGTCGCTCCCCCCCTGCAGCAGCCCCACCGCGAAGGGGTCCTCCTCCTCGCCCTCCTCCTCGCCCTCGTCGTCGTCCTCGTCTGCCAGCACCACCTCGGCCCCGCCCAACGCCCCGCCGCCGCCCGCCGCCCGCTGCTGCCGCGCGGCGCTGTGCGCCGTCACCAGCGTCAGCCGCCCGTGCAGCCGCAGCAGCTGCCCGTAGGTGGCCACGCGCGCGTCCAACGCCTGGTAGAGCGCCGCCAGCGGCGCCTGCGCCGCCGGCGCAGACATCAGGTACCCTGCAACGCACACACACGCACCCGGCAAACAGTCAGCCTGGACCCAACTCCACGCCCTGCGCAAGTCGACCCGTAGCGTTGTGCGAGGAGGAGGAGGCGGCAGCGGAGGCGTTGGGCTTGCCTACCAGTGTGGTGGTGCAGCGTGGCCTTGATCCAGGGCGCCAGCTGCGCGGCGCGGCCCGGCGTGCCGAGCAGGCGGTCCACGCAGGCGCGCAGCAGCGCGGCGGCGTCCAGCGGCAGCAGGCGCGAGACGGTGGCGGCCGCCGCCAGCGAGGAGGTGGAGGCGCCGGACGACAGGCACCGCTCCAGCAGCTCGCGGTCGTTGCTGCGACCAGCATCGCAGCATGCGCGTGCGGCGCGGTCAACGGCGAGTGCACGGCAGTCGAGCGCCCCAGCGCGCTGCCCCGACTGTGCGGCTGGCGGCGCCGCTGCCGGCTCACCTTCTGAGCGCTTGCGTGAGCAGCACCGCCATGGAGCCCGCCTTGTCCGCCCCCTGCGGCAGCGGAGGAGGCGCAGGATCCTGCGACGCCGGCGCCGCCACGCCGGCCGCCACCGCCAGCGCCGCCACCCGCTCGGCCAGCGGCCGCAGCGCCTCGCCCTCCTCCTCCTCCTCCTCGTCCTCGTCGTCGTCCTCCTCCTCCACGCCTAGACCCGCCAGCGGTCGCTGCTGCTTCGCCGCTGCGGCGGCCACCACGTTGGCCGTCCGCATGACGGTGACTGTCTGCATGTCGTGGTCGCCGCCCGGCGCGCCGGCCGGGCCCACCACCGCGACGGGCCCGCCCGCCCGCTTGGCGCGCCCCGCCTGCTGCTGCCCGCCCTCGCCGCCCGCCGCGGCGGCCGCCCCCTGCTGGAACAGCGCGCCCGATGTGAGCGGCGCCAGCGTCACGCGCAGCGTGGCGCCGTCCTGGCTCACGCTGGCGCCGCCTCTGCTCTGCCCGGCGCTCAGCGCCGAAAGCGACAACGTCTCAAACACGGGCCGGGCGGTTGAGCCCCGGGCGACGAGCAGGCTGAGGCCTGCGCGCGGAAACGTGGTGCGCGGGCACGCGCGCGAGCGGGCGTGACTCGCGGCAGTGTGCACAATTGCGGCGGCGGCGTGTCGGGGAGGGGGGCTGGCGCCGGCGCGAACCGATGCGACGCCGGCGCGCGTCTGGGGCCCCCCCGTATCCCCTGGTGCTCGATGTCGCGCAGAAGAACGTCCTCCAGAGCTGGTGGCTCACTCGGCAGCCGGAGGGAAATGCTACGCGTTTGCCCCTTGCCCCCCGGGGCGCCCCGCGGCGCGCCGGCGCCCTCACCTGCGCTGCCCGCCAGCAGCCTGGCCGCCAGGATGCGGTCGCTGAGCCCGCCTCGCCTGCATCAGCAGCAACAAGCAACGCGACGCGAGCAGCACAGCGGGTGGCGTGCCGGCCATGCCGCCATCCCCGCCCTTCAGACGAAGCGCGTTCCCCAGCGCCGCCCACGCTGCGGCCGTCCACGCTTGGTGGCGCCCCACCCACCCGTGAGTGTGGGTTGGCGTGCAGATGTGTGCCACCAGCGACCCCTGCAGCCCCTCGCCGCCGGCCACCGCCTCCGCCGCGGGCTGCGCGCCGCCGCCGCCGCCGCACCGCCACACGTATGCGTCGCCCGCCGTGCTGATCGCGCAGAGGCAGAACGCGCCGGGCCCTTGCTGCTGCTGACTCGCCTCCTCCGCGCCCGGCCGCCCATGCGCCGCGCCGTTGCCGTTGGCCAGCTGCGGCTGCTCTGGATCGGCGCACGCGTCGAGCTGCACGGGAGGCTGCTGCATGGCGAGGGTCGCCGCCGCCGCCTGCAGGCCCTTGCGCTTCTTGGCCGGCAGGGGCCCGTCGGCGGGCCTTGGCGCCGTGAGCCACACGGCGACGTGCCGCTCGTCCGGGGAGGCCGACGCGGCGGCCCTGCCGTCGGGAGCAAACACCGCGCTGCATGCGGGGCCCTGCGCGCCGCAGCACCCACAAGAAGGTGGAGGGGTGAGGGCTGCGCTTCCGTGGCCTGTGGTGCAGAGCTGTTCAGAGGTGAGGTGTGGCCGTGACCTCCTCGCTCACCGTGTGCCCGGTGTACTTGCCAGCGCGCTCGCACTGCTGGCCCGACTGCTGCCAGAGCGACAGCGTGGTGCCGCCGCCAAACACGTGCGAGGCGTCTGCGGCGCACAGAAAGCCGCCCTCGGCGTGGTCAGCGCGCGTCTCGCAAAGGTAGCCTCCTGCCCGGCCTGACACCACAGTGCTGTTGGGGGTGCATGGCGCCGCACCTGAGGAGACGGCCAGGCAGCTGATGGGGTGCTTGCTGGCGTGGGACGTCGCGACCACCTCGCCCGTCTCCATGCTGAGGCTGACGAGCTGGCCCGACGCGCCCGAGGCCAGGATGACGCCCGGCCGGTGGCTGGAGTGCGCCAGCGCCAGCACGCCCCTGCATCACGGTGATGATCGTGGGATGCCGCGCTCGAGTGGAGGGGACGCCCTCACGCACTGGTCGCTGCCCCACCCTCAGCAGGTCCCCGTGCAGAACTGTGGCGTTGCTCACCCTGCTACGCACGCCTGTGCCCGCCACACGAGCTCCCCTAGCTGTGGGTCGAACGCCTTGACATCGCCCTGCGCCGTGCCGACGAGGAAGCGCAGGCTCCAGCTCGAGCTCTTCTTCTTCTGCGCGTCAGGCAGCAGGGGGACACGCGCGATCGTCGTCGTCGTGGCAGCGCCTGCGCTGCAGTGATGCGCCTGCGCGAGCCGCCGCTCCTCTGCACCTTGCGTGCCGCCGACGCCCACGCCGCGCAAGTGTGCTTCTCGACCAGGTGGCCGTTGATGCCAAGCGCATTGGCCTTGCCATCTGCAGCCCCCAGCGTCGCCTTGAGGTGCCCAGTGCCTGCAGCGGCAGCACCGACGGCGATCCCCACGTCTGGCGTCGCCCCGGCCTCCCGAGGCACCGAGCAGCGTCAACACGCCACCATCACGACGTGCAGGTGCTCACCTGCGTCGTAAATGCGCACGACGCCGTCGCTACCTCCCACGGCCAGGTGGTCGCCGCCGGGCGAGAAGAGCGGCG
>VFQP010005668.1_pt1 | contig 10728 bp, 8 predicted proteins | sample 3512351 | NCBI WGS metagenome assembly VFQP01 (sample SAMN10412372, study PRJNA504923) | tailings metagenome | isolation source: Relicate 1 Philex TSF1 revegetated site | place: Philippines: Tuba, Benguet | collected 2017-08-29
GTGCCGGGCTCGCCTTTGACGAGCAAGGGGCGTTCCAGAGCAACGGCCGCATTGACCGCAACCGTGAGGTCCCGGGTCGCCACATAGCTCGAGGTCCCGTCGAATCGCTGCGTGGATGCCGTCATGCCCCGGAAATCTCCATTTGAACCCGTTGCCCCCTCTTACGGGGAGCCCTCTCGCGCCGCAAGAATGGGCGAGGTCGCAGAGTGGTTGTCGCAACCGGAGAATATGCAACCTGGGATGGGAGTTAAGCCTTTCTGCCCGCGAGAGGAATTCGGCGCACCGGCCATGAGTTGCCCAAATAACCCGCAATATCCGCCTGTTACACCGTCGATTGCCGCACAGGTTTTAACAGTTAAAGGGCGGAATTCCTTGACAGAAGCGGTGCCGACCTTCAATAGAGCCACGCCAAACTCGTGGGCTGCCGAAGTTCCCGTGGGATGTACCGGAGCAATGGCGGCACAAGTGCTTGAGGCAGGCCCATCATCGGAGGCCCTGAATGAGCAAGCGAGCCACGTCGAAACCGGCCAAATCCAAGGTCGCGGCGAAGGCCGTTAAGCCTAAAGCCGCTGCAGCGAAGCCGGCCGCGAGATCGAAATCCGCGCGCCCTGCAGTCAAACCTGTTGCCAAAGCCGCGCCCAAGGCGACGCCCAAACCGGCTGAAAGCAAACCCAAGTCGAGGACCCGCGCCATCGAGAAGGCACAAGACAAGAAGCTGACGGCGAAAGCCGGAACTTCGAATATCGTACTTCCGCCCGACTACCGCCCGTCCGAAGACGAGCCGTTCATGAACGAGCGGCACCGGGCGTACTTCCGCCAGAAGCTGGTGAATTGGCGCGATGAAATCATCCGCCAGACCAAGGAGACGCTGGTCGGCCTGCACGAGGATTCGACACAGCATGCGGATCTCGCCGATCGCGCTACGTCGGAGACCGACCGCGCGCAGGAACTGCGGGCCCGTGACCGCCAGCGCAAGCTGCTCCAGAAGATCGACGCGGCGATCGCGCGCATCGAGGACGGCACCTACGGCTACTGCGAAGATACTGGCGAGCCGATTGGACTGAAGCGACTCGACGCGCGCCCGATCGCGACGCTTTCGGTCGAGGCCCAGGAGCGGCACGAGCGCCGCGAGCGCGTCTACCGCGAAGACTGACGCCTCGTTTCCGTCTCAGCTTTTCAGCGGTGATTTCGGGTCGGCAGACATGGTGCTGCCGGCCTGACGCGCGCGCTCCTCCGCCAGCCGGCTGAGGACCGACCGGACGATATCGAGGTCGCGGAGGTGCACATCCTGCTGCGAGACCGGAATGTCGATACCGGCGTTCCGGAACGCCGCCAGGATGCGAAAGCGCAGATCCGACTGCACGGCGCCCGCCTTGGTCACATCCGGAATGACGGCGCCCAAAGTGAACTCGAGACCGTTCGCCACGAAGTTGTCGAGCGTGACGCTTGGTGGCGGATGCTGCAGCACGAGCGGGCTCTCGGTTCCCACCTTCTGCAGGATCTCACGCACCTGGTCAGGATCTGATTTGTAGGCTACCGAAACTTTCACGCCGACGGTGCCAAGCGCGTTGCGGTGGGTCCAGTTCGTCACCGTGGAGGTGATGAGCTCCGAGTTCGGAACGATCAGGCTGGCCTTCTCGGCGGTTTCGATCTCCGTCGAACGCACGGAGATGCGCCGGACGAAACCTTCCTGGCCTTTGACCGACACGCGGTCGCCGACCTTGATCGGTCGTTCGACGAGCAGGATCAGGCCCGACACGAAGTTGTTGATGATGGATTGTAGGCCGAAACCGATACCGACGGAAAGCGCGCCAGCCACGATAGCGAAGTTCGTGATGTCGAGCCCGCCGTACGACACCGCGGCAAGCACCGCCACGATGAAACCCGCATACCCGACACCGGTGCGGATCGAGTCCGCGATGCCCTGATCGATACGCTGCGACTTGAGCACGCCGCGGTCGAGCCAGCGCTGGGCGAGTCGCGTCGCAAATACCAGCAGCAGGAACAGGAAGGCAGCGAACAATATCCGCGCGAGCGAGATGCGGAATTCGCCGATCTGGAAGCCGAACACGGCCGCGCGAAGCCAGGCGAACGCCTCGCTCGCAGACGCCCCCCACGTGATCAGCACCAGCGGGATTGCAGCCAACGCGAGTGCGGCATTGAGGATGAACGATAGCGCGCGCGTAAGCACCGCGCTTTGCCCCGGATCGAGCCCGGCCTTCTCCTCCAGCACAGTGGCGAAGGGTTTGATCCCCGTTCCGGGTGCTCCGAGCATTGCGCGGATCGCGAGATGAAACACGAGCAGGACTGCGATTGCGCTGCCCGTCACCACCACCTGTTGCGTGATGAAGCGGCCGAGCCCGATGTAGCCCAGGAGCGAGAGCGCAAGGATCGCCACCGCAGCTACGAGGAGCGGCAGCTTGATGAGGTAGGGACTGAGCGGCGGAACAGGACCTGGTACAGGCTTCGCGGCGGGCGCGCCTGCTGCCCCGGCTTCGTTGGCGGCGGCCGGGGAGGGAGCAGTCTGAGGCTTGGGCTCGAACGGCGTGCGCACGAGCTGCAGAATGAGAAGGCCGATCGCGATGCTCGCCAGCGCCGTCTCCATCACGCTGACGGAGAGCGGAAGGTAGAGCTGGACGATCATCTCGCGCAGGATGATGTCGGCGGCGAACACCGCCGCAATTCCAGTCACGATTCGGGTGATCCGGCGAGCCGCTCGCGTCGAGAGTTCGACGAGGCGCCAGTCGGCGCGGCCGGGCTGGAGGATGGCGCGCGTCAGAGCTGACACACCCACGAAGATGTAGAGCGCCGGAAACGCCTTGTCTGCGATGCGGCCGACCTCGAGGCTGAGCAAATTGAGCGCATCGAGGCCGAATCCCAGGGCGCCGATCGCGACGACCGCCGGCAACGCCTTCAGAGGGGCGAGCCATCCAATCGTTGCGGCTCGCACGAAGAAGCTAGGAGGCTGCTTGCGTGGTCCGTCGAGACGATAGGACAGGAAGCGCCGCGTGAGCGCCGTCAGCACGCCAAAAAGGATGACCACTCCGGCGAGCAGTCCCGTCAGTTCGGTGGTCTTGCGTGAAGCGAGGACAAGCCATTCGGAGAGCGTGTCCTTGATCTGCCGGACCGCTGTCGGGACGTCGACCCTCAGGCGCTGCCAGGTACTGGGCGCGAGCGGCGACGGGCTGCGCTTCAGGATCTGCGTCGCGAACAGGTTTTGGCGTGCCGACTGCACAGTGTCGCGAAGCTGTCGGGCCCGGACGAGGATAAGCTCGACGTTCTTGATTGCGCCGTCGTAGCCGGCCGACATGGCGCTCAATCGCGCGCGCTCGGCCGCAACCTGCTCGGACTCCGGAGCGGCATCCTTGGCCGGCGGCGGTCCGAGCTTTTCCGCTTGCTGGCGCAGGGCTTCGGCCTTGGGCGCCAGCGCTGTGTTGATCGTGCGAGCCTTGTCGACGATCGCCAGCACCTCGCCCCTGAGCCGGGCCAGCTCCTCTTCATCCTCCTTGTTGCGGTCGGCGGATTTTTCGAGCCGTTCGATGTCGGCCTTGAGCGCGTCGACCGGCTTTTGGATGTCCTCGAGCTCCTGCTTTTCGGCAGGCGAGAGCACGGGGGGAGGAGGGGGCTGAGGACTCTCCGACTGCGCGGCCGGTTCGGATGTTGCCGGCGTATTTGCAGCACCGCTTTGAGCTGGGGGACCAGCAGCAGCCGGTTGGGCCGTAGTTTTAGGTTGTGCGGTCGGCGGACCCTGCGCGAGCGCGGGCAACGTCGCTACGGCCGCAAACACCGCAAGTGCCGTCGCCGCAAAAAATCGGGCTGAGAAACATACTGAACGCATCAATCGTCCTCGGAATTGCTTGGCCCGCAGCCTGCCCTAAGGGAGAGACGCAGGCTAGACCCCGCCCACGGCACCGTAGGGTCTAGGTGCGAAGCGTCGCACGCGACGCCACTGCACCGGCAGGGGGTTGTTGTCCTTCGAGGTGCGTCTCCTCTTGACGGGGAATGGTGATGCCTTGCTCGATCAGCATGTCTACCGGGCCGCCCGTCATGATGAGATGCTCGACATTGTCGCGACGGATGAGGATGAGCCGGCGGCGATTGTCGAGGTTGAACTGCTCGCTGATCGAGAGCCGCCGGTCCGGCTTCGGGCCGAACAATGAGCTGACGGCCTGCATGGGTCCTCCGCCGCCGAGATACGTGCGAACTGCGAATGCGCCGCCGATCATCGCGACCGCGAGGAAAACCACGATCGCGAGATAGTAGAGCATGTCCCACATAGCGCCTCGCACGAGCTTCCTCGCGCGCCCTCTAAAGGTGCTTCGGCCATTCGATTGGGCGGAAGCACAGTTCGATCCCAAGAGCAGTTACCGGAAAGCGATTCTCCGGAAGGTGCACGACAATCGACGGCGGTTTGCGGAAAAAGTGCGAAGCGATTTCTCACAAGCCGTCGCCGGAAGACGTTGCAGAATCTTGAACCCCAACGACAAATCACAAGTGCAGGCAAGTCTTCCCGCTGCCTCACCGTATAGCGCGGAATTCATGTCATTTTAACCGTGATGATCGAACTGTGGATGGTGAGCCGCAACGACGGCTGGCCACCTCTCGCAGAGGGCGATCCAGCAAAAAAGTGCGGCTCGGATGATGGCGGAGGAACGCGTCGGGTTCCGTCGATCATCGACAGTGCGACACGACACGGATGTAGCGTAAGCGTATGAGTATCAAAGTTCCTGTGCAGGCTTCCGAGGTTGGAGCCGAGAATCAGATAGCTTTCGCCTTTATGAGCGATAGCGAGGTCCGCCGGCCTAAATCCGTCGCAGCAGCCGACGCGCTGACGGGCGGTGTTCACGAACCCGGAATTCTTCCCATCATCGCTGCTTCGTTGGCAGCGGGCGCGCTTGTGCTCGCCCTCGTGGCCTCGCCTGCGGGCGAGCCGTTGCTGCTCACCGCGCTGGCCGTTCTGGCGATGCTCGGTCTGTTCGCGATCTTCGGTTTCGTCGCCGGCCACATCCGCATCGGCGAACGCGTCCGCGACGACGACTTGATCCGCGCTTTCGCGAACAATCTCGACGACGGCCTGCTCGTCACGCGCCGCGACGGACGCCCGCTGTATGCCAATCGAACTCTCGCCGATATGGTCGGCGTTACGGAAGCCGGCGAGATCAACGCTCTCGAAAGCCTGTTCGCGGGCGATCCGCGCGCCGCCGCCGCCTACTTCCGCCTCGAACGCGCGGCGTCCCGCCGCGAGCCGTGGCGCGAGGAGATCGAGATCGCCGCGCAAGGGCGGCCGCCGCGCCTTCTCCGCGTTGCGCAGCGTCCTTGCTCGGTGCCCGGCCACGACCGCGAGCTTGGCCCCATGTCGCTCTGGACCGTGACCGACGTCACGTCGGAACGGGCGCATCAGATCAACGCCGTCTCGGCGCTCGAGGCAACCCTCGAACGGTTGGACAGCGTGCCGGCCGGCCTTATGGAGATCGATCAGCGCGGATCCGTGCGCCGTCTCAACGCCACGGCGCTGCGCTGGCTTGGCCTCGAGCCGCAGAGCCTCTCGAACCGAGCGCTTCGGCTGACCGACATCGTGTCACCCGAAGGCGCCGAGCTGATCGCCAACGCCGCCGCTGCGTTCTACACGACAGGCGAGAGCGTCGACCTCGACGTGGCCATCGACAAAGGTGCCAAGGTTCCGCTGCGCTTCTTCGCACGCCGTGACAATCAGGGCGGGCTTCTCATTGCTGCCTTCCGCCGCGAGGCCGCTGCCGGTGACGGCGAGCCCGGCGCAGCCGAGATGCGGTTTGCGCGCTTCTTCCAGTCGTCGCCGTTCGGCATCGCGACCCTCGGTGCCGATGGCCGCCTGATGAGCACCAACGCGGCGTTCGCACGCATGATCCCCGAAGGCTCAGCCGCGGTCGGATCGCCTGCGGCCGATGTGCTGTGCCGTTCCGCTGACACCGAAACGCGCGCCACCGTCGACGCTGCGATCCGCCAGGCTCTGGCCGGAACTCTGACGCACACTCCGGTCGAGATTACGGTCGGCGAGCAGAGCGAGTTCTCCCGCCGCCTCTATCTGGCGCCGCTCACGCAGGCCAAGGACGCCCGCGAGGCCGCGATCCTCTACCTGATCGACGCCACCGAGCAGAAGGCGTTGGAAGCCAAGTTCGCCCAGTCGTCGAAAATGGAAGCTGTGGGCAAGCTGGCCGGCGGCATCGCTCACGACTTCAACAACGTGCTGACGGCGATCATCGGCTTTTCGGATCTACTGCTGCAGACGCACCGGCCGACAGATCCCGCGCACAAGGACATCATGAACATCCGCTCCAGCGCCACGCGCGCGGCGGGGCTTGTCGCCAACCTGTTGGCTTTCTCACGTCGTCAGACGCTGCAGGCCGAGGCGCTTCAGGCAAGCGAGGTGCTTTCCGAAAACGCGAGCATGATCAAAAGCTCGCTTGGCGAAAAGATCGAGCTCAAGTCGCAGACTGGCCGCGATCTTTGGTATGTGAAGGTCGACAAAACCGAGTTTGTGCGCGTTATCATGAACCTCGCCGTGAACGCACGCGACGCAATGCCGAACGGCGGCACCGTCACGATGCTGACGCGTAACGTCACCGAGCGCGAGAGCCAAAAGCTTGGCCATCATGGTATGCCGGTCGGCGAATATGTCCTGGTCGAGGTGGCCGATACCGGATCCGGCATGCCGCCAGAAATTATGGCGAAGATCTTCGATCCGTTCTTCACCACCAAGGGCGTCGGCAAGGGCACCGGCCTTGGACTGTCGACGGTCTACGGCATCGTCAAGCAATCCGGAGGTTTCATCTACCCGGAGAGCGCCCCAGGCCGCGGCACCACCTTCCGTGTCTATCTTCCGCGCTATATGCCGGAAAACGACGAGGCGGTGGTCGCGCCAAAGGTCACGAAGAAGGAGCGTCCCCAGGATCTCACCGGCTCGGGCCGCGTCCTGCTCGTCGAGGATGAGGACGTCGTCCGCTCCTTCGCCGTGCGGGCCTTGAAGCGCCAGGGTTACGAGGTGCTCGAAGCTTCGACCGGCGTCGAAGCGCTAGAGGTACTGGCGGCTCACGATGGCAAGGTCGATATTGTCGTCTCCGACGTCGTCATGCCCGAGATGGACGGCCCAACGCTCTTGAAGGAGCTTCGGAAAACGAACCCGGACCTCAAGATCATATTTGTCTCCGGCTATCCGCACGAAGCCTTCGAGACGAGCCTCGACAAAAACCAGCAGTTCGCCTTCCTGCCGAAGCCGTTCTCGCTGCCCCAACTCGCGGCCAAGGTGAAAGAGCAACTCGGACGTTAGCCGGGTTGCGTCCGGTTAACACCTGCCGCGAATTCGACCGCAAGGAGCGGAGTGCACGAGGCGCCAATACGCCCTACATTCTCGCCATGACGACGGACATACAAGCGAAGGGCGGCCGGAGCTCGCACGGATCTCGCAAGAGGGCTGACGACGAACGATGGAACGCCGTGAAGTCCCGCGACGCCCGCTTCGACGGAGCCTTCTACTATTCCGTTGCGACCACCGGTGTTTACTGCCGTCCGTCATGCGCCTCGCGGCTGGCTCGGCGCGAAAACGTCGCCTTCCATGCGAGCTGCGCCGATGCCGAACGAGCCGGCTTCCGGCCGTGCAAGCGGTGCAAGCCGGATGAGCCCTCGATGCAGGATCGCGCGGCTTCGAAAATCGCTGCCGCTTGCAGGATGATCGCAGACTCCGAGGTGCCGCCCAAACTTGAGGCCCTGGCGAACGCGGCGGGTCTCAGTCCTCATCACTTCCATCGCCTGTTCAAGGCCGTCGTCGGCGTAACGCCGAAAGCCTACGCGGAGGCGCACCGCCAGAACAGCGTGCGCGCCGCGCTGGCGACCAGCGAGAGCGTGACGCAAGCGCTCTACGCAGCAGGCTACAGCTCGAGCGGCCGCTTTTACGAGAAATCATCGCAAGTCCTCGGCATGACGCCGACGGCCTTCCGTGCGGGCGGCAAGGATGCGGAGATGCGCTTCGCCATCGGCCAATGCTCGCTCGGCGCAATCCTTGTCGCCGCGAGCGTGAAGGGCGTGACGGCGATCCTTCTGGGCGATGATCCCGACGCGCTCCTTCGCGACCTCGAAGATCGCTTTCCCGGTGCGACCCTGATCGGCGGCGACCCGGCGTTCGACGCCCTCGTAGCCGGTGCGGTGGGATTGGTCGAAGCCCCTGAGGCCGGCCACGACTTGCCGCTCGACATACGCGGCACTGCCTTTCAGCGCCGTGTCTGGCAGGCGCTGCGCGACATCCCCGCAGGCACGACATCGACCTATACCGAGGTCGCGAACTGCATCGGCCAACCGAAAGCGGTTCGCGCCGTGGCAGCGGCGTGCGCGGCAAACAAGATCGCGTTGGCCATTCCCTGTCATCGCGTGATCCGCAATGATGGATCGTTATCCGGCTATCGCTGGGGCGTCGAGCGCAAGCGGGAGCTGCTCACGCGCGAGGCGGCCGCCAAGCCCCGGCGAGCCGCGAGCAAACGTTAGATCAGGAGATACTGCAATGAGCGAGCCATCGACCGCTGAGTGCCGCGTGATCCAGGCCGCCGACACCTACGACGGCAAGCAGGGGCTGACCTACTTCTGCGGAATTGCCGCCGAGACGGTCGGATCGAAAGGCATTTGCATGCATCTGCTCACGGTGCCTCCTGGCGGCAGGGCGAAGGCGCATCTGCACGAGAACCACGAAACCGCCATCTACATCCTGGAGGGCGAGGCGCTGACGCTCTATGGCGACCGGCTGCAGCACCAGATGATCAACAGAGCCGGCGACCTCGTATACATCCCAGCCGGCGTTCCGCACTTGCCCGTCAATCTGAGCGACAAACCGATCTCCGCCGTGATCGCGCGGACGGATCCGAATGAGCAGGAAAGCGTCATCTTGCTCCCTCACTTGGAGAACATCGCCGAAGCTGCCATCGCCCGGCTTAAGGCGGGGGCCGCCGCTGCTTAGCTATCCATTCAATTCTTGCGTGTTGCCTCCGAGCGACAACCGCCGAGCGGACCACACAAAAAACCAATTGCCCTGGAACCAATGCGGCCGTGCGGAATTTCGGAAAAGTCACGCCTGCGCTCGGAGCCGCAAAATGGAATACTTTCTGACGACCTTGCTCGTCGCCGCTTGGTGCATCGGTGCGCCAACTCTGTTTCTCTGCACCCTGGCCGGAACGAAAGCGAACTGAGCCGGACCGACCCAATTGCTGCGAGACGCGACGTGCCGTGCCGACGCTCCGAAAGCGTCTAGCGCGGCAGTTGCTTGTTTGGGCCCCTTTCAGCCGAGGTCGATGGCGCCGTCCACCACGTGATGCAGATCCGTCCCATCGGCTGTGAGAACCATCTGCACTTTGAGCTGGCCCTTCCCCGCGAGCCCCTGCTCACGCACGACGCGTTCGATCTCCTGCTGAGACGAAACGCCGACCTCCTTCAGGAAGCGGCGGAGCGAAAGATTGAAAGTCTCATGTTCCATGGCGTCCTCTCCGGTTCCCTGAATAAACCTCGGTACACCCTCGAGAGTTTCGCGCGGCGAACTAGCGCTTATCGGGATTGATCGCGTCGAGAAGGCTATCGAGCATCTCGCCCGTCGTGGCGATGACGGCGGCATTCATCCGGTAGGCCAGTTCGACCTCCTTCAGCGACACCATGTTCTCGACCTCGTTGCCTACGGGAAGCGAGCCGATGCGCACAGGCGTGGCGCCAGGACCTGCGGCCGGATTGCTGGTTGCGCCGGGCTGCGTTGCGCCGATGGACGCAACCGAAGCCGCGATCTCTTCGGCCCGCCGGCTTTGCACCGTGAGCGCATTCGAAGCGATCGTGAGAACTGGAAACATGGCGCGGCCCGGAGTTGCCAAGCACGAGAGAGTGGACCAGGCCGCCTAAGGGTCCGTTAAGTCCTCCGCGCACGGTGTAGACAAGTGAGAACAAAACAAGTACAACTTATCCAGCGCGTCGAGTCGCCCATCAAACGTTAACATGCCATAAGGTGCCACATGACCAAGCCGGAGCTGCGTGTCGTCGAAGGGGGAAGTATGGACAAGAAGCGGGCACTCGAAGATGCCCTGGCGCAAATCGATAAACAGTTCGGCAAAGGCTCGATCATGCGTCTTGGCGCATCCGATCGCTCGATCGACATCGAAGCCGTTTCGACGGGCTCGCTCGGGCTCGATATCGCGCTGGGGATCGGCGGCCTTCCCAAGGGCCGTGTCGTCGAGATTTACGGACCGGAATCGTCGGGCAAGACGACGCTGACGCTGCAGGTCATCGCCGAGGCCCAGAAGAAAGGCGGAATTTGCGCCTTCGTCGACGCTGAGCACGCACTCGATCCCGGCTACGCGAGGAAGCTCGGCGTCAAGGTCGAGGATTTGCTGATTTCGCAGCCCGACACGGGCGAGCAGGCCCTCGAAATCGCCGACACGCTCGTCCGCTCGGGCGCCATCGACGTCCTTGTCGTGGACAGCGTCGCTGCCCTGACACCCAAGGCCGAGCTCGAAGGCGAAATGGGCGATTCCTTGCCGGGCCTCCAGGCCCGCCTGATGAGCCAGGCGCTGCGTAAGCTCACCGCCTCGATCAACAAATCGGGCACCATGGTGATCTTCATCAACCAGATCCGCATGAAGATCGGCGTGATGTTCGGCAATCCCGAGACGACGACGGGCGGCAACGCGCTGAAGTTCTACGCCTCGGTGCGCCTCGACATCCGCCGCATCG
>VFQP010005669.1_pt1 | contig 10728 bp, 8 predicted proteins | sample 3512351 | NCBI WGS metagenome assembly VFQP01 (sample SAMN10412372, study PRJNA504923) | tailings metagenome | isolation source: Relicate 1 Philex TSF1 revegetated site | place: Philippines: Tuba, Benguet | collected 2017-08-29
AGCTTCCGCTACAAGTTCTGATCCCCGGATCGGACTCGTGACACGCGAAACGGCCGGGGCGACCCGGCCGTTTCCGTTTGCGCGGACGGCTGCGCTACAGTGCCGCACCGACAAAAGCACCAGAAGAAGAACAGGATGAGCAACGAGATCGGAGCGGCGACGGCGCTGCCCACGGTAAATGCCTACGTCTATCCCCGCGGCGGCCTGGACGTGCTGTCGCGCGACGAGGTGGCGCGGCTGAAGGACGCCTCCAGCGGCGGCATGCACGACCTGCTGCGTCGCTGCGCGCTGGCGGTGCTGACCAGCGGCAGCGCGTCCGACGATCCGCGCGCGGCGCAGGAGCTTTATCCCGATTTCGACATCCAGGTGCTGCAGCAGGACCGCGGCATCCGGATCGAACTGGCCGACGCGCCCGCGATGGCCTTCGTCGACGGCCAGATCATCCGTGGTGTCGCCGAGCTGCTGTTCGCGGTCGTGCGCGACCTGGCCTATACCGCGATCGAACTCGGCCCCGAATACGCCCGGGATCTCGAGACCTCGCCCGGCATCACCAATGCGGTCTTCGGCCTGCTGCGCAACGCGCGCCTGCTGCAGCCGGGTGATCCGAACCTCGTCGTATGCTGGGGCGGGCATTCGATCAACCGCGGCGAGTACGACTACACCAAGCTCGTCGGCTACGAGCTGGGCCTGCGCGGCATGGACATCTGCACCGGATGCGGCCCGGGCGCGATGAAGGGACCGATGAAGGGCGCGAACGTGGCGCATGCCAAGCAGCGCCAGTATCCGGCGCGCTACATCGGCATCACCGAGCCGGGCATCATCGCCGCCGAGTCGCCCAACCCGATCGTCAACCAGCTGGTGATCATGCCGGACATCGAGAAGCGCCTCGAATCGTTCGTACGCCTGGGGCACGGCATCATCGTGTTTCCGGGGGGCGTGGGCACCGCGGAGGAAATTCTCTACCTGCTCGGCCTGCTGCTGCAGGAGGAGAACCGGGACATCCCGTTTCCGTTCATCCTCACCGGCCCGACCGCGTCGGCGCCGTACTTCGAGCAGATCGACCAGTTCATCCGCCTCACCCTGGGCGACGAGGCGGCGGCACGCTACGAAATCATCGTGGCGGACCCGGAGCAGGTCGCGCGGCGCATGGCGGCAGGCATCCGCAAGGTCAAGGAGTACCGGGTCGCGCACAAGGATTCGTTCTACTTCAACTGGTCGATGACGATCCCGCTCGACCTGCAGCGCCCCTTCGTGCCGACCCACGAGGCGATGGCCGGGCTCGATCTGCACCACGGGCGCAGACCGCACGAGCTCGCGGCCGACCTGCGGCGCGCGTTCTCCGGCATCGTCGCCGGCAACGTCAAGGAAGACGGCCTGCGCCGCGTGGAGCAGTTCGGCCCGTTCCGCATCAACGGCGACCGCGACATCATGCAGTCCCTCGACGCCCTGCTGCGCGCCTTCGGCGAGCAGCGGCGCAGGAAGATCGCGGGGGACTACAAGCCCTGTTACGAGGTGGTGGCCTGACGCCCGAGACCGAGGCGGCCGGCTGTCGCCGCTGAGGGTCGTTGTCGCGCTTGGGAGGCGGATGCGTCAAAGCCGGCGTGGGCCGTTACGCTCATCTCCCGCTGCTGACCGTTCGTCCGTGACCACTTGAAGGATGGGCGGCGCTCACTAGACTGCGCCATGGGGAACGCCGGACGTACCGGCGGGGCGGGAATCGTATGCGAGCGAAGGGATTCACGATGGTGGAGCTGATGGTCGTGGTCGCGATTGTCGCGATCCTGGCGGCCATCGCGTTCCCGAGCTTCGAGGCGACGATGCGCTCGAACCGGGTGTCGACCACCACCAACGAACTGCTGGCCTCGTTCGCGCTCGCGCGCTCGGAGGCGCTGCGCAGTCCGGGCGGCGCGCAGGTGTGCTCCAGCACCGATGGCGCCACCTGCACCAACACCGCCTGGGACCAAGGCTGGATTGTCTGGATCGATTTCAACGGCAATCAAGCTGTCGATGGCGATGATCGAGTGGTCCGCTACTCGCAAGCCAAGCCGGGCGTGGCAATCACCACTGCCGGCGGAGCCGCAAATACCAGTTTCCGCTTCGATCAGCGCGGATTTCTCACGGGCGGTGCGCGCGCGTTGACGTTGGCCTCGGCGACCTGTCCGACCGGTGCGCCGCTCGTCCGTACGTTTACCGTCCGGCCCACCGGAGGCACGTCCATTACGCGTGAGGATTGCCCATGAAGCCGCGCGTTCCAACGCAGCAAGGCTTTTCGATGATCGAGGTCCTGATCGCCATTGTCGTACTCGCGATCGGCCTGCTCGGCTTCGCATTGCTGCAGACCACGAATCTGCGCTACACCCAGAGCGCCAACAATCGCACCCTGGCCACCAATCTCGCGTACAGCCTGCTCGACCAGATGCGGACCAACCGGTTGTCCGCCGCTGATTACGCCGGCGCGGGCTTTGCCGCCAATACCCTGTCAATCGATTCATGCGAGGCCCCAGCGGGGACCGCGGTCCAGCAGGGAATCGCGACCTGGCAATGCCAGGTTTTCAACGCCCTGGGTCCAACGGCGCGTGCGGAAGTGAGCTACGACGGGTCGGGCGTGGCAACGGTCACGCTCGGCTGGGGCGAACGCGGGGGCAACGAACCCGAGACTGAATTCCAGGCGAGGACCCAACTGTGAGAGTGTCCAATCCGGTTCGCTCGCGCGGCGTGTCATTGATCGAACTGATGATCGCGCTCGCGATCGGTGCCTTTCTGATGCTCGGGCTGGTACGCGTGTTCTCGGCCTCGCGAACGGCTTACCAGTTGTCGGAGGGCATGTCGCGCGTCCAGGAGAACGGTCGGTTCGCAATCGACTTCATCCAGCGGGATCTGCGGATGGTCGGGCATATGGGTTGCGTGAACGACCAGGCCCATCTGCAGAATAACGACGCGTTCCGGAACGCTATACCAGCGGGCACTCCCGGATCAGGCGTCAACTTCCCTGTGGGCATCCAGGCCTACGAGGCGACGAAGACATCCGCGCAGGAAATGGATCTCGCGACGGCAGCGGCCGAGTGGACTCCCGCATTGCCGACTGCCGTCTCCAACCTCAACCCCCTTCCGGGCAGTGACATTCTCCAGATGCGGTTCCTCGCGAGCGAAGGCGCGCCGGTGGATCGGATCGTCATCGCGGGCACGGCCTCCACGATCGAGATTCCACCTGCGCGCTGGGCGGCACTGACGCGCGACGGCGTTGCGGCGCCGGGCATGTTCGGTCTCGCTGACTGCAGTTACGTCGACTTCTTCCTGCCCTCGGCCACCAACGCGGGTGCTGGCACCGTCACCGTCGACACCGTGCTTGATCGCTACACCCCTCAACCCCAGGGGCAGACGATGCTCTACCGGCTGGAATCGGTGGTGTACTTCGTCGGCGTAGGGGCATCTGGAGAGCGTGCGCTGATGCGTGCGCGCTCAGGCACGACGGGCGGATACGGCGCTGCTGAGGAGCTGGTGGAAGGTATCGAGAGTATGCAAGTGCAGTTGGGCCTCGACAGCAACGCCGCGGATATGCCCGGGAAGTCTCCGAGTGGTTACATCGGAGAGTTCGTGCTTCCATCGGCCATGACGGATACGGAGCCGCAATGGCGCGCTGTGGGTGCCGTGCGACTCGGCATTATCGCCAGCAGTCCGAACCGCTCGGCGGCCGAGCAGGCGGATGGGGGACGGAGCGTGCTCGGTGTCGCCTTCACCCCCGAGGATGCAGACGACAGCCGTTACCGCTTCGGTTACGAAAGCACGGTCGCGCTGCGCAATCGACTCTATGGAAACTGAGATGCCAAGACGTCTGTCGCCACGTGCGCGTGATCAGCGCGGTGCCGTGCTGTACATCGCGTTGATCATGCTGGTCCTGTTGGCCCTGCTCGGCATCGTCGGAATGCAGGTCGCCGGTCTGCAGGAACGCATGTCTTCCAACTACCGGGCGGTCAATCTGGCGTTCCAAGAGACCGAAGCGCTGGCGCGCAGCGCCGAGTGCTCGCTCGAAGACATGATCAACCGTACCAATACGCCAGGCTGCGACGCGGTCACCGCGGCCGACATCCAGTCCTGTGATACCGGCTTCGACCCGGGTGACTGGGCGGCCGCGCGAACGCTCGGTCAGACGTCGGCGATCAACACACGGCTCATCGGTCCTTGCATTTCAGGCAATTCCACACTCGATGTGGGCGGTCCGATCAACGAAGACCCGAACCCGATCTATCAGGTCACCACCTTCCGTGTGGACGACCCTGACAATCCGACGGCACAGGCCGTCATCGACACCATCTTCAGGCCGTGAGGACCGCGCACATGAAGCGCCGCACCAAACTTCTTGCAGGCGCCACGGCGCTCGCCGTGGCCGGTAGCGCCTATTTCCTCCATTCGGTGATGGCCGTACAGGGGCAGGGTGTTCTGGCCCAGCAGCCGCTCAACGTTCAGCGACAGATCCCTCCCGCCTTCATCATGGCACTGGACGATTCGGGCTCGATGGTGTGGGAAACACTCAACAACACGCGTGACGGCGTGTTCGGGTGGGTTGACAACACCACTGCGGCGAGCAGTTTCTACAATGGAAACAACCCGCGTGGCTACGACAATGTAAGCCAGCGCTTCTATTACGCGTTCCCTCCGTACGGGCGCGGAAATGATGCGATTCCGCCAATCGATGCGTTCGGATTTGCGCGCTCACCGGATGTCAATCCTGGCTACTTCGACCCACGTCTCGCGTACCCGACGTGGAAGCGTGCGGACGGGACAAATTATTCGACCATCGACGCCGCCGCTGCGCCTCTCGATCCGCGCCCTGCCGGTTCTCCGGGAAAGGTCAACGGAACGCTGAACCTCACGGCGCAGGCGGAGTCGGATGTCGACAGCTGGCGTTTTCGGGTAAGGCCCGGAATGGTGTTGCCTTCGGGCACGCGGGTGCGCGGCACGTGTAATGCCAACGGCGGAAACATCAACAGCAATAACGCCTATGTGACGCTCACAGGCGACCGTCGGATTACCCAGAACTGCCTGCTCCATTTTTCATATTTTCCAGCCACGTTCTATCTTGCCGATCCCACCACATTGCCCGTGGGGTACGGCTATTCGGCAACGCCGGTAATCATCGACAACCCGGTCGGCGGTCGCCCCGGGCGACTCTACCGGTACGAGATCAAGCCCGGCAATTTCGCATCGGCGGCGCAGTACAACGCAGCGATGCAGAATTTCGCGAACTGGTTCAGCCTCTACCGGACGCGTCGCGAGGCCTTGATCGGCGGCGTGCTGAACGCACTCGTCGACATCCAGAACATGACGGTCGGCTGGTTCCGCATCAGCAACCGTGTCAACGTCACCATGCGTGATATGGCGGTCGGCACCCAGAAGCAGGCACTGTTCGACGAGATCGTCCGGATGCCGGCCAGCGGAAGCACGCCGAATCGTCGAGCGGTGCAGCATCTCGGCGCGCAGTTCCAGCGCACAGGGGCCGGTGCGCCGATCCAGCTCAGCTGCCAGAAGAACGCGGGCATGTTGTTCACGGACGGCTACATCAACGAAGAGGGGAATAGTCCGAACGTAGGCAACCTCGACGCGGGCCTCGGCCCGCCGTTCCAGGACAACTTTGCCAACAGCATGGCCGACCTGGTGATGCCGTACTACACCAGCAGTCTTCTGCCGGCCAATAACCCGTTGGAACAGAACCTCGTTCCGGTGCCTGCTGCCTGTGACAGCGTGCCAGCGCCACCGCTTTTGCCATCCCCAGAGCAGCGACGTCTGGATTGCAAGCGCCACTTGCACATGAACTTCTACGGAATCGTTCTGGGCACGCTGGGCGAGCAGTTCGGTGTGACGTATCGCCCTGATCCGAACGACGCGGCGAGACTGATTCCCGATCCGTACCTCAATCCGCCCACCTGGTTCGCGCCTCAGGATCTGACGCCCCGAGCGGTCGATGAAATGTGGCACGCCACCTTGAACACGCGTGGCGAGATGATCAACGCGACCTCGCCGTCGCTGATCACGGCCGCGATGCGACGTGTCCTCGCCTCGGTGAGCGCCGGTGCCTCGCCGGCAGGCAGCATCGCGCTGACCGGTGCCCGTATCGGAACGGGTTCCCTGTCTGTCTCGCCGTTCTACGAGGCGCGTAACAACGGGACCGACTGGTACAGCACCCTCACGGCGCAGACGGTATCGGTCAATCCGCTGACCGGTGTGGTGGGTTTCAACACCGTTTGGGAGGCGAGTGACCGCCTGCCTGCGGCGGCCGCGCGCACCATTTTCTTCGGCGGCACCGATGGGGTTGCACGTGAGTTCAACGCCACCAACGTCAACTCCTTGGAACGTCTCTGCGACAACCCGGTCGTGGGCATGTCTCGCTGCACGGCCAGCCAGTTGCAGACTCTCGGCGGTGCGGCCGCGCAGTTGACGCTGACGGAAGCAGTTGCGTACTTGCGAGGCGACCAATCGCTGGAAGTCGACCGCTTTCCCAACGGTCGCCTGCGCTACCGGACGACACGCCTGGGCGACATCGTCAATGCGTCTCCCGTGGTCAGCGCGCCCACCGATGATTACGGGTATCGCTCCTTGCCCGGCACTCTGGGAACCTCATACGCAAGCTTTATGACGGCCAAGTCGAATGCGGCGAGCGCGGAGCGCCGACGCACCATGGTGTTCGCCGGCGCAAACGACGGCATGCTGCATGGCTTCGACGGACGTACAACGGACACCGACGGTGGAATCGAGCGCTTCGGGTTCATTCCGCGGTCGGTCATGGGGCATATGGGGAATCTTCTGTTCCCCTACGATCCCGCGGCCAGCGGCGACCAGCGCTTCCAGCATCGCTATTTCGTGGACGGGCCATTGGTGGTCTCCGACGTCCGCTACGGTGGCGCGTGGAAGACAGCGCTGGTGGGCTCCACCGGTGCGGGCGCCAAGGGCGTTTTCGCGTTGGACGTTTCGGCGGCTTCGCGTACCGCCGGCAGTTTCACGGCCAACGATCGCCTCTGGGAAATCAACAGCTTCCACAGCGACAGTGCCGTACGCGACAACATCGGTCACGTGCTGGGGCGGCCGGTGATCGTGCCCGTGCGCACAGGGAGTGGAGACAACGCCGTCGTATGGCGCGCGATCTTCGGCAACGGATACAACAGCGCGAGCGGAAAGGCCGTGCTGTTCATGGTCGACATCAATACCGGGACACCCACGGTGACCATGCTCGAGGCAACCGAGGAGGGAGCGCCATCGGGTAGCAATGGTCTGGGCAACATCGTGGCGCTGGATCGTTACCGCCTGGATGCCGACAACCGTCTCGTGCGCAGTGGACGCGATGGCATGGCCGACACCGTGTACGCCGCCGACCAGAAGGGCGCGATCTGGAAGTTCGATCTGCGTCCGTCGTCCCTGGTGCCGGGGGGCGTCGTCAGCAACCCCACGACACCCGTGTTCACGACGCTGCGCTACACCAGCGGCGCCGAGAATGGGACTCGTCAGCCGATTCTCGGCGGCATCACCGCCGCAGCAGGCCGCAATGGCGGCGTGATGCTCTTCTTCGGCACCGGCAGCTTCTCGTTCGAAGGAGACCCGTCCGACTCCACCGTGCAGTCTCTGTACGGCGTGCTTGACCTGTCTGCCGGCCAGCCGGCTGCGACGCTGACGCGAGACAATCTGAACACGCAGACGATCGACGCGACGGATGGGGATGTGCGGACCACGTCTTCCAACGTTTCGGTGACAGGCCGGTTGGGGTGGTACATCGACCTTCCGGCGCGTGAGCGTTTCGTAGGCTATCCACGTGTGGAAAGCGGTGTGGTGTTCATGCCGACGTATGCGCCTGTCAATGCCCAGCAGTGCAGCGTGGCGGGCGCGAACTGGCTCTACGGGCTCAACGCACTCAGCGGCGCGGCGGGTCTTTCCAACGTGAGTTTCGACCGGCCGGGTGGAACGTCCCCGGGAGCGCGCACCGGTGCGCTGGCACTCAACACCCAGGGCACCGCGCCTGTGAAGGACGTTGCCATCTTCAGCTCGCCGCGCGTGACGCCCCTGGATGCAGGTGCCGATCCGGACGATCTGGATGCCGCGCTCGACGCCCAGTGTTCGATGATCGTGCAGGTGGCGGGCGCGCCGACGATGTATCTCAAGCGTCCGTGCGGACGCCAGTCTTGGAGGCAGATCCAGTGAGAGCGATGACGCCGTCGCGTTTCGAATCACCGTTGCAGCGCACGGGTGGCTTTACGTTGATCGAGTTGATGGTGGTGGTCGCGGTCGTCGCGATCCTCGCCTCGATCGCTTATCCGAGCTATCAGGACTCGGTGCGCAAGTCGCGTAGGGCGCAAGCCAAGGCCGACATCGTCGAACTCGCGCAGCGATACGAGCGCTATCACACCGTGCGGAACACGTATGTGGGGTTCTGGGAAAGCGCGTTTGGCGCCGCGGGTGCCGAGGTTCCGTCACCGAGCACTGCGGGCGCGGCGGTGGCGTATACCATTGAAAGCACCGAGGCGGCGAATTCCTTCACATTGACGGCTACTCCGCAGGGAGCGCAGCAGAAGGACACCCGCTGCGGCACCCTGACGCTGTCCAACACTGGCCAGAAGGGGGCGGATGGCACGCTCGCTGACTGCTGGTAAGCGGGCGCGTGCGTTGAAACCAGCTCTGGAACGCGCGCCAGTGCCCGGCGCGTGGTGGTATGGCTTCGATCGAGGCAGGAAGTGATCGATCAACGCTTGACCGTCGCCGCCAACCGACTAGAATGTGCGTCCCCGCCCGAATAGCTCAGCCGGTTAGAGCACTTGACTGTTAATCAGGGGGTCGTTGGTTCGAGTCCAACTTCGGGCGCCAAGATTGCGAAAGGCCTGTGCAGAGATGCGCAGGCTTTTTTCATTGAAGCATCGGGTGGACCGGCGATGATTTCCGTCTAACGGCCCCACCCGACCCGACCGGGCAGGCGATCGCCGCACTGTTCATAAGGGGCACGCGGTTGTGCGCGAAGGCCGCGCGGTACGAACGCGCCCCAGGTTGTTGACGACGACTTGCCCTTTCAGGCTTCCGCCACTGCACACCCGCACCGTGAGATTGGTGCCGGCGCTGCGGCCGTCGCGCTGGTAGCGGACGAAGTTGCGGGTGGCGCCCAGACGCAGCGTGCGCCCGGTGCCAGAGGGCGGATCCGACACCCGCAGCAGGTCGCTGCCGGCGTCGGGCTTGCGGTTGCCGTCCGGATCGGCGAAGACGATCCAGCCATGGCTCCAGTCGGCGTCGCCGCGGCAGCCGCTAATGCCGGTGCCGGTGCCGGGGCAGGCGACGACCGGCGATCTGCGCATGATCGCGCTGCTGCGGGCCATGGCGAGGTCGGTGCTGACGCGGTGCATCGCGGTCTGCACGCGCAGCCGGGCGAGGGCCTCGCCGAAGCCGGGAACGCCGACGGCCAGCAGGACGGCGACGATTGCGAGGGTGGTGACCAGTTCGATCAGGGTGAAGCCCGTGAAGCGGGACATGGCGGCATCCGTGCGGCCAGGGAGCGCCAGACTGCACCCGTGGCGCGGGCAGGGGGATTCGGCCGGGCCCCTTTCGCGGAGTGGGAATGCACCGGCTGCTATGGTCGGAATCCGATCCGGCGCGGCGTTGCCCCCGGCGCGGTCCGTCCCCATCTCAGCGGTTCCCCCGCATCGCCGACTCCATGAACGACGTCATCCATCCCGCCGCGTTCCAGCTCGTCTCGCCGTACAAGCCGGCGGGTGATCAGCCGCAGGCGATCGAGAAGCTGGTCGACGGCTTCGAGGCCGGCCTGGCGCATCAGACCCTGCTCGGCGTCACCGGCTCGGGCAAGACCTACACGATCGCCAACGTGATCCAGCGGGTGCAGAAGCCCACGCTGGTGATGGCGCCGAACAAGACCCTCGCCGCGCAGCTCTACGGCGAGTTCAAATCGTTTTTCCCGCACAACGCGGTCGAGTATTTCGTCAGCTACTACGACTACTACCAGCCCGAAGCCTACGTGCCGTCGTCGGACACCTACATCGAAAAGGACAGCTCGGTGAACGAGCACATCGAGCAGATGCGCCTGTCGGCGACGAAGGCACTGCTGGAGCGACGCGATGCGATCGTGGTGTGTTCGGTGTCGGCGATCTACGGCCTCGGCGATCCGAACGAATACTTCCGCATGGTGCTGCACATGGTGCGCGGCGAGCGCATCGACCAGCGCGAGCTGATCCGACGCCTCACCGAGATGCAGTACAGCCGCAACGACACCGAGCTGCGCCGCGGTACCTATCGCGTGCGGGGCGAGACGATCGACATCCATCCGGCGGAATCGGAGATGGAGGCCCTGCGTATCGAGCTGTTCGACGGCGAGATCGAGCGCATCACCCAGTTCGATCCGTTGACCGGCGAGACCAAGCGCACGCTGCCGCGCTACACCATCTACCCCAAATCGCACTACGTCACCACGCGACGCACCACGCTCGAGGCGATCGAGGCGATCAAGGCCGAACTGCCGCCCCGACTGGAGCAGTTCTACGCCGAGAACAAGCTGGTCGAAGCGCAGCGGCTGCAGCAGCGCACCCAGTTCGACCTCGAGATGATGGCCGAGGTGGGCTACTGCAACGGCGTCGAGAACTATTCGCGGCATCTGACCGGGCGCATGCCCGGCGAGGCGCCGCCGTGCCTGTTCGACTACCTGCCGCCGGATGCGCTGCTGGTGCTCGACGAATCGCACGTGACCGTTCC
>VFQP010005670.1_pt1 | contig 10723 bp, 6 predicted proteins | sample 3512351 | NCBI WGS metagenome assembly VFQP01 (sample SAMN10412372, study PRJNA504923) | tailings metagenome | isolation source: Relicate 1 Philex TSF1 revegetated site | place: Philippines: Tuba, Benguet | collected 2017-08-29
ACTTGGCCAGCGGCGGCCCGCCGGCCTCGCCGCCCTGCAGCCACAGGCCTGCGGTTTCGTGCAGGCTTTGCAGGCGCGGCGCGAAGCGGCCGATGCGCGCGTAGTGCTCGGCGCTGCGCGTGGCCTCGCCGGGGTTCTCGCGCGCGTTGGCGCGCAGCTGCACCGCGAGCGCCTCGGCGAGCTTGAGCAGCACGCCCGCGTGGGCCTGCAGCGCGGTCAGCGGTTCGGTCCATTCGCCGGGCAGCAGGCCGTTGTCGAAGCGGTGCGCCAGCGGCGGCGCCTCGGACGCGAGATCGCGCACCGCGGGGCCCACGGCCGCCATGCCCAGGCGCGCGAGCTCGGCCAGCGCGGCCTTGGCGCCGCGCGCGTGCTCGTTCAGGTCCACGCCGTGCGGGTGCGCAATGGCCTTGGCCACCTCGTCGAAGGCCTTGGGCAGGCGGTCGAGCCAGGTGCCGTGCATCAGGTCCATGTGCGCGGTGAACTGGCCCTGGGCCACGTCGGGCAGGTGGTGCGCCTCGTCGAGCACCAGGTAGCAGTCCTGCGGCTTGGGCAGGGCGTGAAGGCCCAGCGTGGACAGCAGCAGGTCGTGGTTGACCACGATCACCTGCGCGTGCGCGAGCCGGTTGCGCGCCTGGTAGTAGCTGCAGCCGTTGTAGGCCGGGCAGTGGCGCGCGGTGCAGGTGTGGCGCTCGGCCGCCACCGGCGCCCAGAGCGCGCCCTCGGGCGGCTCGGCGAGGCGGTCGCGGTCGCCGTCCCAGTCGCCCTGGTCGAGCGCGATGGCCCAGCGGGCGTAGGTCTGGGTGCGTTCGGCCAGGTCGCCCGCGGGCCGGGTGCCGGGCTCGCCCTCGAAGAGGTCGGCGCTGCCGTCGTCGCCCGCGGCCAGGGTGTCGAGCTTGAGCCGGCACACGTAGCGCCCGCGCCCCTTGGCGAGTGCGTAGGCAAAGGGCTGCGGCATGAGCGCTGCGAGCGCGGGCAGGTCCTTGGCGATCAGCTGTTCCTGCAGCGCCACCGTGGCGGTGCTGATGATCACGCGGCGCTCCTGCGCGAGCGCGAGCGGGATCACCGTGGCCGCGTAGGCCGCCGACTTGCCCACGCCGGTGCCCGCCTGCACCACCGCGATGCCGCGCTCGGGCCGGCCCGCCTCGCCCGACACGCTGTCGTCGCCGAGCTTCACGCCCGCGAGCGTCTCGGCAATGAAGGCGGCCATTTCGCGCTGGCCTGCGCGGGCGCGAAAGCCCGGGGCGCGCGCCACCACGTGGTCGAAGGCGGCCAGCGCGAGGGCTTCGCGCGCCAGGTCGCCCTGCGGCGCGGCGGATGGGGGGGAGGCGGGGGACGGATCGCTCATGCAGCCCGGCATTGTCGCCGTTGGCCCGCCTTTCCCCCTGGTCATGTTGCGGAGCAACAATGCGCGCATGGCCATCCGCAAGACCCCCCCTCCCTCCATCCAGAAGATCGACCTGGCGCTGCAGGGCGGCGGCTCGCACGGCGCCTTCACCTGGGGCGTGCTCGACCGCCTGCTCGACGACGACACGCTGGAGATCGCCGCCATCAGCGGCACCAGCGCAGGCGCCATGAACGCAGTGGCCCTGGCCGCGGGCCTGATGGAAGGCGGCCGCGAAGGCGCGCGCGCCGCGCTCAAGCGCTTCTGGACCCGCGTGGGCGAGCTCTCGCCTTTCGGCGCCGCGGGCGGCGGCGTCGAACCCTGGCTCGACCCCGAGAGCCCCTGGGCCGCGCCCTGGCTGGCGCCCGCGCGCGCCTATGCGCAGTGGTTCAGCGCCCAGGTCTCGCCCTACCAGTTCAACCCGCTCAACCTCAATCCGCTGCGCCGCATCCTGCTCGACACGGTGGACTTCGAGAGGGTTCGCCACTGCCACAAGACGCGGCTGTTCATCTCGGCCACACGCGTGCGCACCGGCGGGCTGCGCATCTTCGACCAGCACGAGCTCACGCCCGAGGTGGTGCTGGCCTCGGCCTGCCTGCCCCTGCTGTTCCAGGCGGTCGAGATCGACGGCGAGGCCTACTGGGACGGCGGCTACGCGGGCAACCCCTCGCTGATGCCGCTGGTGCTCGACACCCCGGCCGACGACCTGCTGGTGGTGCAGATCAACCCCGCCGAGCGCGCCGCGCTGCCCACGCGGGCGGGCGAGATCCTCGACCGCATCAACGAGGTCACCTTCAACGCCAGCCTGCTGCGCGAGCTGCGCTCGATCGCGCTGCTCAAGCAGGTGCTCGCGGCCGAGGGCTGGGTCGCGCGCCAGCTGCGCAGCCCGGTGCTGCGCGGCATCGAGCGGCTGCGGCTGCACCGCGTGGACGGCGGCGACGCGCTTGCCGCCCACGGCGCGGGCAGCAAGACGCGCACCGACCCGGCCTTCCTCGAGCGCCTGTTCGCGCAGGGCCGCGAGGCCGCCGAACACTGGTTCAAGGACCACCGCAGCGCCATTGGCGTGCGCAGCACCATCGACGTGGACGCCGCGGCCCGCGGCTGAACGCCGCCGCCACAATCGCGCCATGCTCACACGCCTGCTGCGCGGCCTGCTCGCGCTCGCCATCGCCGGCCCGCTGGCCGCCCAGACCCCGACACCGGCGCTCTCGCCGCCCACCCCGGCCCCCGCCGCCTGCCCGCCCCAGGCCCAGGCGCCCGGCCCGCAGCAGTTGCTGGCCGCGCAGGCGCAGGCGCGCGACCGCGGCGCGCTGTGGCGGCTCGAACGCGAGGGCCGCACGTCCTGGCTCTACGGCACGCTGCACGTGGGCAAGCTCGAATGGGCCTTCCCCGGGCCGCAGGTGCTGCAGGCCTTGCGCAGCAGCGACAGCGTGGCGCTCGAACTCGACGTGAGCGACCCCGCGCTGGCGCAGCAGCTGCGCGAAGGCCTGGCCGGGCCCGCCCCCACCCCGCCGGCCGCGCTGCAGCAGCGGCTCGACCGCCAGATCGCCGCCGCCTGCGTGCCGGCCGCGGCGTTCGCGGCCCTGCACCCGCTGCAGCAAGGCATGGCCCTGCTGCTGCTCGACGCGCGCTGGATCGGCCTGGACCCGGGCTACGGCGTCGAGCACGTGCTCGCGGGTTTCGCCAAGTCCAGCCGGCGCCCGCTGATCGCGCTCGAAACGGCCCGGCAGCAGCTGCAGGCCCTCGCGCCCGCCACGCCCGAAGAGGCCTTGCGCGCGCTCGACGGCACGCTCACGCTGCTCGAAAGCGGCCGCTCGCGCGAGGTGCTCGCGCGGCTCGCACAGGCCTGGGCCGACGGCGACCTCGACACCGTGGCCCGCTACGAAAGCTGGTGCGACTGCGCCACCACCGACGACGACCGCGCGGCGCTGCGCCGGCTCAACGACGGGCGCAACCCGCACCTGGCCGATCGCATCGCGGCCCTGCACGGCGAAGGCCGCCGCCTGTTCGCCGCTGTCGGCCTGCTGCACATGACGGGCGAGCAGGCGCTGCCGCGGCTGCTCGCCGAACGCGGCTTTCGCGTGGCGCGCGTGCCGCTACAGTGACAGGCCGCGCCCTTCCTCCCACCCAACGCCCCCTACCGCCATGCCCCACCCCATCCAGCACGAAGAGCCCGGCCCGACCGGCGCCTTTTTCTACGAGCACGGCGGCGAGCGCCTGGCCGAGATGACCTACAGCCGCACCAACGCCTCGCTGATCATCATCGACCACACCGGGGTCGACGAGCGTCTCAAGGGCCAGGGCGTGGGCCGCGAGCTGCTCGACGCGCTCGTGGCCTGGGCGCGCGAAACGCAAACCCGGGTGATCGCGCTGTGCCCCTTCGCCAAGGCCCAGTTCGACAAGGACCCCTCGATCCGCGACGTGCTGAAGTGAGCCGCGCCTAGGGCAGCGGCAGCCCGAAGCCGAAGCGCGCGCCCTGGCCCGGTTCGCCCTCGCCGCGGATCCAGCCGCCGTGGCGTTCGAGCACGCGCTGCACCGTGGCCAGGCCCACGCCCGTGCCCTCGAAGGTCTTGGGCGAGTGCAGGCGCTTGAAGGGCTCGAACAGCTGGCCCGCGTAGCGCATGTCGAAGCCCGCGCCGTTGTCGCTCACGGTGAACGCCGTTTCGTTGCCACCCGTGTCCAGGCGTTCGACGCGGATGCGCGCCACCGGCGCCGGGCGGGTGTACTTCCAGGCATTGCCCAGCAGGTTCTGCATCACCGAGCGCAGCAGCGCCGGATCGCCCCAGGCGCGCAGGCCGTCCTCGATGAACCAGTCCGATGCGCGCTGCGGCTCGCCCGCGCGCAGTTCGGCGGCCAGCGTGCGCGCCAGCGCGCTGATGTCCACCCAGGCCGGCTGCAGCTCGCCACGGTTCACGCGCGCGAGCGCGAGCAGCGCGTCGATGAGCTGGCCCATGCCGCTGGCCGACTGCCGGATGCGTTCGAGGTGCTCGCGCGCTTCGGCGCCGAGCCGATCGCCGTGCTCCTCGGCCAGCAGACTGGCGAAGCCGTTGATGCCGCGCAGCGGCGTGCGCAGGTCGTGCGACACGCTGTAGGCGAAGGACTCGAGTTCGCGGTTGAGCTGCGAGAGCTCGCGCGTGCGGGCGGCCACGCGGTCTTCGAGCTCCTCGTTGAGGCGCCGCAGCGCCTCTTCGGCCTCGCGCACCGCGGTGATGTCCTGCACCGTGCCCACGCTGCGCACCGCCTGCTCGCCATCGAATTCGGTGAGGGCGGTCTCGCGCACGTGCTTGATGCGGCCGTCGGGCATGCACAGCCGGTGCACCATGCCCTGCAGTTCGCGCGTGTCCGCCACGGCGCGGTAAGCCTCCGCCACCAGGGTCTGGTCGTCGGCGTGCACGCGCGACAGGAAGGTGCGAAACGACGGCCTGTGCTTCGCCGGGTCGAGTTCGAGGATGCGGTAGATCTCGTCGGACCAGCTGAGCTGCCCGCTGCGCAGGTCGCGCTCCCAGTTGCCGATCGATGCGATGCGCTGGGCCTCCTTGAGCCGCGTTTCGCTGGCCTGCAGGCGCTCCTCGACGCGCCGGCGCGCGGTGATGTCGATCACCGTGAACTGCAGCAGCGTGCGGCCTTCGGACTCGAAGCGCATCAGGTGCACCTCGGCGTCCCAACGCTGCCCGTCGCTGCGCTGGTGCAGCCACTCGAAGACGGCCATGCCCCGCTCCATGGCCTGCGCCATGTGGGCCTGCGCGGCCTCGGTCGATTCCACGCCGTTGCGCTGCTGCGGCGCCGACATGGCCGACACGTGGGTGCCCAGGGTCTGTTCGCGCCCGCCCAGGCGGTAGGCGCGCACCGCCGCGTCGTTGCATTCGATCAGGCACATCGTCGCCGGGTCGATCACCCCCATGGGCACCTGCGAGCTGTCGAACAGGCGGTTGCGCAGCGCGCGCGCCGCCTGGGTGCGGGCTTCGCTGCGCGCGAGCCGGCGCAGCAGCAGCACCATGCCCAGGCCGCCGAGCAGCAGCAGCGCGGTCAGCGCCGAGGTGAGCTCGCGCGCGCGCGCCACCGCGGGCGCGAGCGGTGCGAGCACGCCCTCGTCGGCCAGGCCCACGCTCACCACCAGCCCGTGCTCGCGCAGGCGCGACCAGCCGTACAGGCGCGGCGTGCCGTCCATGTAGCCGTTCATGCGGAAGGTGCCTTCGTCGCGCAGCGGCAGGGCCGTGCTCAGGAAGGGCCGGTCGGCCGGCAGCCGCTTGCCCATGGCGGCTTCGTTGTCGCGGCTGCGCGCGAAGAAGGTGCCGTCGGGGCCGACCAGCGCGATCACGTCGAGCGGCGACAGCGCCACCGAGCCCAGGCGCCGCGCCAGGAAGTCGGTCGACAGGCCCACCTGCACCGTGCCCTCGAAGCGGCCGTTGCGCAGCAGCGGACGCGCCGCGGTCACCGTCCAGCCCCCGTTCAGGCGCGAGCGCTGCGGCTGGCCGATGAACAGGCGGTCGCGGCCGTCGCTCAGCGCCTGGAAGTACGGCTGCTCGTCGATGCGCGTGGGCGGGCCGCGCTCGGTGGTGTGGAAGACGATGCGGCCTTGCGCGTCGGCCACCGAGAGGTGCGTGACCATGCGGCGCGGCACGCCCTCGATCAGCACCCGCGCCGCGCGCTCGACATCGGCGGGGTCGCGCAGCCATTCGCGCCGCGCCGTCTGCAACTGCCCGTCAGCGAGCGCGATCAGGCTCTCCACCTGGCCGGCCACGGCGTCGGCCAGGTGCAGGCTGCGTTGCCCGGCGGCCGCGCGCAGCTGTTCCTGCAATTGCGCCTGGGCGCGGCCGGTCTGCCACCAGAGCAGGGCCGCGGCCAGCGCGGTGAGGGCCAGCACCAGCAGCACCGGCAGGCGGGCGCGCCAGGCCTTCATGGGGTGGACACCTCGCCCAGCAGGTGCACCGCGCCGGCGTAGTCGAGCACCTCCACCGCCTCACGCAGCGCGCGGGCGCGCGCCGCGCCCAGTTGCAGCACCAGGGCCGCCTCGCGCCCGAGCACCCATTGCACGGCGTCGAGGTCGCGGCGCAGCAGCAGCGCCATCAGCTCGCCCACCACGGGGCGCTCGGTCTGCTCGCCGCCGGGCGCGGGGGCCGCTGAGGGCGACAGCGCAGCGATCTGCGCCAGCAGCGCGCGCAGCAGGGCGTCGGTCCGCGCGACGGCATCGGTCACGCGCGCCCAGTCCTCATCGGCCGCGAGCCGCGCCGCGGCCTCGGTGGCCGCGGCGCGCAAGGCCTCGGCGCCCACCCCGGCGGCGCTGCCGCAGAGCTTGTGCAGCGACGCCTGCAGCGCCTCGCGGCCGCCATCGGCGCGGGCCTGCAGCCAGCGGTGGGCTTCGTCGCCCCAGCGCGCGTACTGCAGGGTCATGGCGCGCAGCGCGCGCCACAGCACCTCGGGCGATCCGCCGCAGCGCTGGCGGCTCAGGGCCTCGTCCAGCCCCGCCATGCGCGGCCACTGCGCGGCCGCGGCCGGCGCATCGGCCACCACCACGCCCACCCGCGCCAGCGTGGCCGCGGGCAAGGCGTCGCGCAGGGTCTGGGCCAGTTGCAGCGGCGTGAAGGGTTTGCCCAGAAAGGCGTTCATGCCGGCCGCGCGCGCGCGCTCGCGCTCGTTCGCCAGCGCCCCCGCGGTCAGCGCGATCACCGGCAGCGCGGCGGTGGCCGGCTCGGCACGCAGGCGCTGGCAGGCCTGCAGGCCGTCGAGCACGGGCATCTGCACGTCCATGAGCACCAGGTCCGCTTCGCCGGGGTGGCGCTCCAGCCAGTCGAGCGCCTGCTGGCCATCGGCGCAGACCGCGCTGGTCGCGCCCTGGGCCTCGAGCAGCGCGGCGGTGATGTGGCGGTTGGTGTCGTCGTCGTCGCACACCAGCACACGCAGGCCCGCGAGCCAACGCAGCGGCCGCGGGCCGGCCTCGGTGCGGCGCACCCAGCGCTGCGGCGGCACCTGCCGCGCCGGCAGCGCCTGCGCGAGTGCGGCGAGCACGGCGGCGCCGTCGGCGCGCAAGGGCAGGTGCAGGGTGTCGGGTGCATCGGGCGCGTCGGCGTGTGGCAGGGGCGCGCCCAGCACCAGGCGCAGGCCGGCCGCGTCGGGCAGGGCCGCGCCGTCGCGGCCATCGATCAGTTGCACGTCGGCCGCGGGCGTCGCGCCTTCGTGCAGCTCCCAGCCAAGGTCTTGCACCCAGCGCGCCCAGCGCTCGCGCCAGGCCGGCCGCGGCGTGTGCACGGCCACGCGCAGCGGCGGCAGGGCCAGGACGGTGTCGCCGCTGCCGGGCTCCAGCAGCGGCAGGTCGACCCAGAAGGTGCTGCCCTCGCCGGGCCGGCTGCGCACGCCGACCGCGCCGCCCATGAGCGTGGCGAGCTGCTTCACGATGGTCAGGCCCAGGCCGCTGCCGCCGTGGCGGCGCATCACGCCGGGGTCGGCCTGCACGAAGGGCTCGAACACCTGCTCGAGCCGGTCGGCCTCGATGCCGCGGCCGCTGTCGATCACGCTCAGGCGCAGCCATTCGCGCCCGGCCTGCGTGTGGCGGCGCCAGCGCAGCACCACCGCGCCGCGCTCGCTGAACTTGATGGCGTTGCCCAGCAGGTTGGTGAGCACCTGCCGCACGCGCTTGGCGTCGCCGAACAGCCAGGCCGGCAGTTGCGCATCGAGGTCGTTGCGCAGGCTCAGGCCCTTGGCCTGGGCCTGCAGGCCGTACACGCCCACCAGCTCCTCGGCGAGCGCGCGCGGCTGCCAGGGCACGGGGTCGAGCGCGAGCTCGCCGGCCTCGATGCGCGCGAGGTCGAGCACCTCGTTGACCGCGTCGAGCAGGGCCTGGCCAGCCTGGTCGGCGCGGTGCAGCAGGTCGCGCTCGCGCGCACCGCCGAGGTCGCGCGCGAGCAGGCGCTGGATGCCCAGCAAGGCGTGCAGCGGCGTGCGCAGCTCGTGGCTCATGATCGCGAGGAAGTGCGTCTTGGCGCGGTTGGCGGTCTCGGCCTGCAGGCGCGCGTCGGCCAGGGTCTGCTCGAGCGCCTTGCGCTCGGTGATGTCCTGGTGGGTGCCGTACATCCACTCGGGCTGGTCGTCGGCGGTGCGCGTGAACACCCGGCCCCGTGTGTGCACCCACACCCAGTGCCCGTCGCGGTGGCGCATGCGCACCTCGCATTCGTAGAACGGTGCTTCGCCCTGGCAGTGCGCCTGCAGTGCCTGGCCCGAACGAGCCAGGTCCTCGGGGTGCAGGTGGTCGTGCCAGGTGTCGGCGCTCACGGGCTGCAGCTCGTCGAGGCGCCAGCCGATGATGCCGGCCCAGCGCTCGTTGTAGCGGGTCTCGCCGGTCTGCAGGTTCCAGGCCCAGGTGCCCACGTTCGTGCCTTCGATGATGCTGGCCAGCTCCTGGCGCTCGCGGCGCTGGCGCTCGAGGGCGCGCGCGAGTTCGTGGCGCATGCGCGCGAGCCGGTCGAGCATGGCGTCGAAGCTGCGTGTGGCCATGCCCATCTCGTCGCGTGCCACGTAGCCCACGCGGGTGTCCGGCAGGCCGGTGGCCTCCACGCGCGCGGCGGTGGCCGCCAGCAGACCGAGCGGGCGCACCAGGCGGCGCACCACCACGCCGGCCAGCAGCAGCATGAGCGCCACCAGCGCGCCGTTGTAGAACACCGCCCAGCGCGCCTGGCGCTGGCGCTCGCTCTGGCGCAGCGCCTCGATGTGGCCCTCGTAGTGGTAGGCCTGCCCGCTCAGGGTGCGCAGGCTCTGCATCAGGCGCTCGCTCACCGGGCCGTCGCCGATGCGCCCCGCGGGCGCGGCGAGCGTCAGGCCGTCGAACAGCGACTCGAGCTCGGCGAAGGCCTTGTCGAACTCGCCCACGGCGGTGGCGTCGATGGCGTCCAGGCGCCGCAGCTGCTGCAGGTCGCCGCGCAGCTCGGCCAGCTCGGTGGCCCAGCGCTGCGCCATGCCCGGGCGGTCGCGCAGCAGGTCGTCCTGCACGGTGGTGAGCAGGCGCACCGAGGTGGCCGCCATGTGGCCCACGAGCCGCTGCTGCTGGTCGACGCTGCCGATCCAGTCGATCGCGCGGTTGAGCTGCCAGCCGCGCGCGAGCACCACCACCAGCGTGGTGACGACCACGGCGAGCAGCAGCGCGCGCAGGCTGGCGCGAAAGGGAACCCCGGATGTGCTCATCGCGACGGGCCTGAGTGCCGGGCCGGATAGGGTCGATGCATGGCTCTGTTTCTCCGAAACCCGGGGGGCCGTCGGCGCGGCCTTGGCTGTGGTGATCCCTGACGCAACGCACCCGCGTTGGCCGTTCAGCTTACCCAGCGGGCCCGGCGTTTCCGGGCCGCGGCGTGTGGGGAAACCTTGACAGGGCGCGCCGGACTTTCTGGCGCGTGGGTTCGAAGCGATCCGGCGCCGGGCCGCCCCAAGCCGGATCAGCCCCCTCGGGGCTGAGCCCCGCGGCTCCAAGCCTGCCTGCGCAGGCTTGGACGGGGCGAAGAGGCGCTGACTCTGGCAGCGCCGCGGCCTGCAAGGCCTCGCGACCCGCGCAGCGGCGGAGCGTGGGGGCTCAAGGTTCATCGTCGGGGTTGTCGCGCGCCAAGGGCGGCGCGCCCGCCAGCAGCGCGTCGGCGCGCGCCTGGATGCGCGCGATCACGGTGTCGAGCAGCTCGCGCTCGCCGGCCGACAGGTCGGCCACCAGCGCCTGGTTGATGGCGCGGATGCGCGGAAAGATGTCGCCGTGCACGCGGCGCCCTTGCTCGCTCAGGAACACGTGCACCTCGCGCCGGTCGCTGGGCTTGGGGCGGCGCTCGATCAGGCCCTTGTCGGCCAGGGTGGTGAGGGTGCGCGAGGTGCGCGCGCGGTCGAGCATGGCGCGCTCGGCCAGCTCGGACGACAGCACGCCCTCGTTCTCGGCCAGGAAGGACAGCACGCGCCATTCGCGCCGCGTCATGCCGTGCAGGCTCTCGCAGAGCTGCACCACCTGCCGGCCCGCGGTCACGTGGATGCGGTAGAGGCGGTAGAGCAGGAACTCGGCCTGGTGGCCGGGCTGGGCCAGGGTGTCGGCTGGCATAGGGTTATCCCCCGCAATGATTGATTTCTGCAATCGATTGTGAATGCCTAGCATGGGCCGCTCCAAGGGGGAACACACCCCGCCGCACCCCGACCGGAGACACGCCATGCCCTTCACCCGCCGCCTGCTGCACGCCGCCCTGCTGGGCCTGACCGTTCTGGCCGCCGCGCCAGCCATGGCCCAGGACAAGACCCCGCTCAAGATCGTGGTGGGCTTTCCGCCCGGGGGCTCGGCCGACACGCTGGCGCGCCTGATCGCCGAGAACCTGCGCGACCAGTACGGCC
>VFQP010005671.1_pt1 | contig 10723 bp, 7 predicted proteins | sample 3512351 | NCBI WGS metagenome assembly VFQP01 (sample SAMN10412372, study PRJNA504923) | tailings metagenome | isolation source: Relicate 1 Philex TSF1 revegetated site | place: Philippines: Tuba, Benguet | collected 2017-08-29
GTCATCCTGATCATGACGACGAATGCGGGAGCGAGCGACATGGCGCGTCCGCCGATGGGCTTCAACCGCGAGAAGCGCGAGGGGGAAGATACCGAGGCCGTGAACAAGCTGTTCACGCCGGAATTCCGCAACCGTCTCGACGCAGTGATCGCCTTCTCGGGCCTGCCGCCGGAGGTTATCGCCAAGGTCGTCGAGAAGTTCATCTTCCAGCTTGAGGCGCAACTCGCGGACCGCGGCGTCACGATCGAGCTTTCGGAAGGCGCGCAGAAGTGGATCGGTGAGAAGGGCTACGACGAGAAGTTCGGCGCCCGCCCGCTCGCCCGCGTCATCCAGGAGCACATCAAGAAGCCGCTCGCGGATGAGCTGCTGTTCGGCAAGCTCGAGCATGGCGGCACCGTCAAGGTGCTGGTCCAGGGCAAGGGTGAAGACAGCGCGCTCACCTTGGAGATCATTCCCGGCGATCCGTCCAAGAAGCCGCGCGCAAAGGACGAGGACGACGAGGATGATGATATCGAGGGCTCCGAGGCGGCCCTCGTCGAGGCTACCCCGCCGCGCAAGGCTCTCCCCGGTCCGAAGGACAAGAAGGAGAAGCCCGGCCGGTCCGGTGGTGCCGTCCCGAGCGTGCCGCGCAAGAAGGAAGACTAGGCTTTAGGCCGCTTTTGAACCGAAAAATGAAACGCCGCGAAGCTTGCTTCGCGGCGTTTTACTTTTCAAAGCCCGCCGGGTGCGGCCCGCCGCAAGCTGTCGAGCATGGGCGAATAGAATTCGCGCCGGCAGAGCACCAGAGTGACCACCAACGTCACGCCCAGAAACATCACCGGATCGACGAACCAGGCCAGCAGCGCGATGGCGAAATAATACGCGCGAATGCCGTTGTTGTAGCTGTCTCCCGCGAGGCCGGCGATATGCGCGGCGCTCTCCACATAGTGCGCAACTTCAGCCGCTTCGGAGTCTGCTGCCCTTGGCGACGCGCCGACGATGATCGAGACCACATTGTACTGCCACGCCGACCACGTGAACTTGAAGAAGGCATAGACGAAGACGGCGATCAGGGTCAGCGCCTTCACCTCGAGCAGCCAGGGCTCGGCCGGCGTCGAATAGGGCAGGCGGGAGATGACGTCCCCCATGGTCGGCCCCAGAAGCGCGATGAGCCCGCCGAGAATGAACACCGTCGTGGACGCAAAGAACAGCGCACCCCTGAGCAGGTTACCGAGCAGCGTGGCGTCGGCGATGTGGGACTCACGCTGGCAGATCCGCCGCATCCAGCGCGCCCGGAACACGTTGACGGACGAGATCAGGCTCGGCCGCCGCTTGCTCAGCCAACGCGCCACGAAGCCATACCCGAGCCAGCACAGGAGAAAGCACGCGAGAGCGATCGCGTCGTTGAGCGGGAGGGCAGGGGACGTCATCTTGCTGCTAGTTCTCCACGCAGATCTTGCCGAAGTGCTGAGCCGCCTCCTCGTAGCGGAAAGCAGCGGCGAGGTCCACGAGCGGGAAGGTCTTGTCGATCACCGGGCGGATCCCCGTGGCCTCGAGACCGCGGATCATGTCGAGCTGGTGCGCGCGGCTGCCGACGATGATGCCCTGCAACTTGATTTGCTTTGCCATCAACGCGAGCGTCGGCACCTCGCCTTTGACCCCGGTCAGGATGCCGATCATCGAGATGTGTCCGCCGATACGGCAAGCGACGATCGACTGCGCCAGTGTTCCCGGCCCGCCGATTTCGAGTACATGATCGACGCCTCGCTTGCCCGTCCAGGCGCGCACCGTCCGGCCCCATTCGGGGTCGGCCTTGTAGTTCACGGTGTAATCCGCACCCATCTGCCGCGCCCGTTCGAGCTTAGCGTCGGAGGACGAGGTCACGATGGCCGTGGCGCCCATGGCCTTCGCCATCTGCAGCGCGATGATCGCGACGCCGCCGGTGCCGAGAATTAGCACGCTGTCGCCAGCCTTGAGATGGCCCTCCACGACGAGCGCCCGCCATGCGGTCAGCCCCGCGCACGGCAGTGTAGCCGCTTCCGTGTGGCTCCAGCCTTTGGGAGCGCGGGTGAACCAATGTGCCGGAGTGACGACCACCTCTCGCGCATACCCGTCGATGCCGTCGCCAGGGACGTGTGAAAAGTTTCCATGCGGCTCCGTGCCGTCCTGCCAATAGGGGAAGAAGCACGAGACCACGTGATCGCCCGAGGCAAACTCGGTGACGCCCTCACCGACGGCATCGACGACGCCTGCACCGTCCGAAAGCGGAATGCGCCCGTTCGCCGCCGGGATGGCGCCGACCGCCACGGCATAGTCGTGATAGTTGAGCGAATTCGCGCGGATCCGCACGCGGATCTCACCTGGTCCGGGCGCGCCCGGATCGGCGATCTCGGCAACTTGCAGGGTGGCGAGGCCCGGCGGCCGCGAGAGTTTGATGGCTTTCATAGTCGGCGCTCGGCTCAGTTTTGTTACGGTGTGCTTGGCGAAATGTAGGCTCGGCTTTCGCGGGCCTCAATCCCTCGGTGTCGCTCGGCGAACAGGCGACGAGCTTAAGGCCCGTGCCGGCGTCCGCTGAAGCTGGTGGGCGAGCGCTACGCAGCGCTGAAACCAAAAGGGCCGGCTTCCCGCCGGCCCTTTCCTATTTCACTCAGCCGCAGCCTTCGTATACCCGTACTTCTCGTTCAGTTTGTTGATCAAATCCGCGGCGGCTTTGGGGATGTTAGTGCCCGGGCCGAAAATGGCCGACGCCCCGGCCGCATAGAGGGCCTCGTAATCGTGCGGCGGGATCACGCCGCCGACGACGACCATGATGTCATCGCGTCCGTCCTTGGCTAGCGAGGCCTTGAGATCAGGCACCAGCGTGAGATGCCCGGCCGTCATGGTCGAGACGCCGATCACGTGCACGTCGTTCTCGACGGCCTGGCGCGCGGCCTCGTCCGGCGTCGCGAACAAGGGGCCGATGTCAACGTCGAAGCCGAGGTCGGCGAACGCAGATGCGATCACCTTCTGGCCGCGGTCGTGGCCGTCCTGGCCCATCTTGGCAATCAGGATGCGCGGACGGCGCCCGTCCATCTTCTCGAACGCAGCGGCCAACTGAATGACCGTGCCGACGTCGTCGTTCATGGAACCCGCCTCCGATCTGTAAACGCCCGAGATGGCGCGGACCTCGGCGCGATGCCGCGTGAACACCTTCTCCATTGCTTCCGACATCTCGCCGACGCTGGCCTTCGCGCGCGCGGCCTTGACGCAAAGGTCGAGCAGGTTGGCGTTGCCTGCAGCGCCTTCGGTGAGCGCACGCAATGCCGCCTGCGTGTCGGCTTCGTTGCGTTCGCCGCGCAACCGCTTGAGTTTCGCGACCTGCTGCTCGCGCACCGACGCGTTGTCGACCTTGAGAAAGTTGATCGGAAGGTCGTCCGTCACGCGCAACTTGTTGATGCCGACGATCGTCTGCCGGCCGCTGTCGATGCGCGCCTGCGTGCGGGCGGCGGCTTCCTCGATGCGGATCTTCGGAATGCCCGCCGCGATGGCCTTGGCCATGCCGCCCAACTTCTCGACCTCGTCGATGTGCTTCATTGCCTTGAGCGCGAGCTCATAGGTGAGCCGCTCGATGAAATGGCTGCCGCCCCACGGATCGATGGGTCGCGTCGTGCCGCTTTCCTGCTGCAGCAGGAGCTGCGTGTTGCGGGCGATGCGCGCGGAGAAGTCGGTCGGCAGCGCGATGGCCTCGTCGATGCCGTTCGTGTGCAGCGACTGCGTGTGGCCCTGCGTGGCGGCCATCGCTTCGATGCAGGTGCGCGTCGCGTTGTTGAAGATGTCCTGCGCCGTGAGGCTCCAGCCCGAAGTTTGGGAGTGCGTGCGCAGCGACAGCGAGCGGTCGTCCTTCGGCGCAAACTCCTTCTTGATGAGCGTCGCCCAGAGTAGACGCGCGGCGCGCATCTTGGCGATCTCCATGAAGTAGTTCATGCCGATCGCCCAGAAGAACGACAGGCGCGGCGCGAACTTGTCGATGTCGAGACCGCCCGCCACGCCGGCCCGCGCATACTCGATGCCGTCGGCGATGGTGTAGCCGAGCTCGAGGTCCGCCGTCGCTCCCGCTTCCTGCATGTGATAGCCGGAAATCGAGATCGAGTTGAACTTCGGCATGTTGGCCGAGGTGTAGGCGAAGATGTCCGACACGATCCGCATCGAAGGCTCGGGCGGATAGATGTAGGTGTTGCGCACCATGAACTCTTTCAGAATGTCGTTCTGAATGGTGCCAGCAAGCTTTGCGGCCGGAACGCCCTGCTCCTCGCCCGCCACGATGAACAGCGCGAGCACCGGCAGCACGGCGCCGTTCATGGTCATGGAGACGGTCATTTCCTGCAGCGGAATGCCGTCGAACAGCGTGCGCATGTCGTAGATGCTGTCGATGGCGACGCCGGCCATGCCCACGTCGCCGCGCACGCGTGGATGGTCGCTGTCGTAGCCGCGATGCGTCGCGAGATCGAACGCGACCGAGAGACCCTTCTGGCCGGCGGCAATGTTGCGGCGGTAGAAGGCGTTGGAGTCCTCGGCCGTCGAGAAGCCCGCATACTGTCGGATCGTCCAGGGCTGCGTGACGTACATCGTCGGATACGGGCCGCGCACGAACGGCGCGATGCCCGGGTAGGTATCGAGGAAGTCGAGTCCGGCCGTGTCGCTCTCGCCGTAGACCTGCTTTACGGGAATGCCTTCGGGCGTCGTGAACACCTCGCCATCGGCGCTGGCCGAAGGGGTGCCGTGGGCCGGTGCATTGGCCTTGCGCGCGGCTTCGAGCGAGATCTTGGTGAAATCCGGAATGCTGGTCATGCCTTTAGCGATCTCTTGCTGGGCTTCAAACGAGCAACGTCGGCGACGCCGCGTAAGTCTAATCCAGAACGGCTGGATTTTTGAATTCTTGAATCTGAGGCTGTCACGTCCGCCTCGTTAAGAGCCAGAACGCCAGTCCGCCCGTCGCGCCTGCCGAGGCATGGTAAAGCGCCATGGTGGCGATCGCCGCCGGTGCGTCTGGGCGGTCGACGGGCACGTAGAGGCCCATGAACGGCAGGAACCAGAGCACCGCTCCGGCCGCTGCGAGGAGACCGTAGGCGGCTTGGCTGCGCCAGACCGGCATAGGCCGGTCCGGAAGCAGATAGTGAATGGCCAACAGGACCGGAACGCCCGGCACGAAGGCGTAGACAAGACCGAACCACGCGAAGACAGGAAGCTCGAGGGCACCGCGGCCCAGAACCAACGCCACGCCCGTCACGCCCGCGATCAGCGAGGCCAGCGCGGCGGCCAGGACAACGCGGCCCGTGCCCGGCTTTACGCCGGCGGCAGGAACACGTGCCAATCCTGCGCCGAGGTCGCTCATGCCGCCACACCGAGCTTGTCTTGAAGGCCCTTGAGGATGGCGACCGCGTCGGCGCCAGCGAACAGGAACTGGTCCACGCCGGCGGCCTTCAGAGAAGCCTCTGCTTCGCCCGGCCGTCCCGCCATCAGCACGAGCTTGGCGCCGGCGGCTATAAGCGCCTTGGCCGTTGCTTCCGCGTGCTCGGCGTAGAGCGCATCTGACGAGCAGATGCAGGCGGCCGTTGCGCCCGAGGCCTTGAACGCCTTAGCGGCTTCGTCCGCCGAGGCGTAGCCGTCGGAAGTCAGCGAAGCGATCCCGCCGGCCGCGAGATAGTTCTTGATCCACGTCGACCGCGCCGTGTGGTCGATGACCTGGCCGATGCTGGCCAGGAACACGCGCAACTCGTCACCGCTTTTCGCGGCATGGGCGTCGGCTGCATCGCGCAGCGCTTCGAATGGCTCAGCCAGACGGTGAGGCGCGAGCGGGCGCACCATTTGCTTGCCGCTTACGGCAGGAGCGGTACGCAGCGGCTTCACCTTTACGCCGTCGTCTCCCAGTATCGGGAAAGCGGACACGCCCGTGAGATCCTTACGGCCGGTCGCGATGGCGTTGGCTCGCTTTGCTGCGTCGGCGGCGACGCGGTCCTGGATGAAGCCCTGATCGAGAGCGGCGAGGATTCCGCCCTTGCTCTCGATCTCCTGGAGAATTGCCCAGGCGGTTTTGGCCATCTCGTCCGTAAGGCTCTCGATGTACCAGGAGCCGCCCATCGGATCGACGACGCGGCCGAGCCACGACTCTTCCTGCAGCACAATTTGGATGTTGCGCGCGCAGCGGCGCGCGAAATCGTCTGCTTCCCCGAGCGCAGCTGTAAACGGGAGCACCGTGATCGCATCCGCCCCGCCGAGGACAGCGCCGGCGCAGGCGAGCGTGGACCGCAGCATGTTGGTCCAGGGATCGCGCTTCGCCATGATGCGGAACGAGGCGTGCGCCGAGAGGTGGATATTGGCGGCAGCGTCGCCCGCGCCCGATGCATCCGCGATGCGCCAGATGAGGTGGCGCGCGGCCCGCAGTTTGGCGACCGTCGCGAACAGGTCCGTGTCGGACGAAAGAGCGAATGAAATCTGTCCGAGGGCATCGGCGGGCGAGACGCCGGCCGCTTCGAACGCCCGGAGATAGGCGATGAGCGTCGAGCCGAGCGCGGCCAGTTCGAACGCCTCGGTGGCGCCAGCCTCGTGATAGACGGTCGCGTCAGCGCGCACGCTGCGGACCGACGGCATCTGGGCGCGCGCATCGCGGGCGAGCGCAATGGTTTCGGCGAGCGCCTTTTCGATTGGGAGCGGCAGCGTGCCCCAGCGGGCCAAGGTGCCGATCGGGTCGAGGCCAAGAAATACCTGCGCCGATTTCGGCGGTATATCCAGGCCGGACAGCGCGGCGAGGAGGTGCCGGGCGGCGTCGGGCGCGCCAAGACCCGCCCGCAGCTCCAGTGGCGCGAGGTCGAGGCGCATCCCGGATATCGCGGCAGTCATGTCGGAGGCGCTCGAGATCCGGCAACCGGTCTGGCCGGCCGCTTCGATGTCGAGAATGATACCGTTGGCGCCGCCGTCCAGCTCGACAAGCATTTGGCGGTTGGCGGTGTCGGGATCGGGCGCGCCGATCCGCTGCCGGATTTCCCAGCCGAGACCGGCAACAGTCGCACTGGTGCCGCGCGTGAACGGCGCATGGCCCGGCAGCGCACCCTGGAGGCCGGGCACGCTCGTTTCGCGCCGGTACAGCGGTTCGACCCGGATCCCGTCCTGCGTGCGGGTGACGAGCTTCTTCTCGAAATCGGCGCCCTTGATCGCTTTATCGACCAGCTTGAGCCACTGCTCGCGGGTAGCCGCCTCGAAGTCGGCGGCGAGAGGTGTTGCAGAAACGCCTTCAGAATTGCCAGCGGCCGTCATGGTGGCTTCAAACCCCGTCGATCGGATTGGTGTTGGAGGCCCCCCGTCGGGCGCCGGACTTTCGCATTGCTCTATAGGGAAAATGGCGCCTCCGCGCACGCAGAAATCGCGTTCTGCGACAGTTGGACGACGACAGTGACGAGCGGCTGAATTGCCCTTCTGGACAAGGCTTTCCGTAAGACAAAAAACATTTCCCCAGCTTGACGAAGAGGGCCATGCAACTGAATTTGCAATAGGCTTTGCACCATGCAAAGAGGGCTGAGGGGTGCGCGAGGCCGAGTCGGCGGTTGTCCGCCCGGTTACGGACGCGCGTAGAGGCGCCGCCTCGAGGGTTAATTCGGAGAGTGGAATGAGCCAGTCGGTGCTTCAGGACGGCAAAATCTACATCGGCAAGAGCACGAAGCCGGAATATCTCGAGCTGCGGTTCGCCAACCGCCACGGCCTCGTCACCGGCGCGACAGGCACGGGCAAGACGGTGACGCTTCAGGTGCTGGCCGAAGGATTTTCCGCCGCCGGCGTCCCTGTGTTCGCAGCTGACATCAAGGGCGACTTGTCGGGCCTCGCAGCCGTCGGCGAGCCCAAGGATTTCCTCGTCAAGCGCGCCGAGGAAGTGGGCCTCGGCTCCGACTGGAAGCAGCAGGCGTTCCCGACCATCTTCTGGGATGTATTCGGCAAGGAAGGCCACCCGATCCGCGCCACCGTGCTCGACATGGGGCCGCTGCTCCTCTCGCGCATGCTTGAGCTGAACGAGGTCCAGGAGGGCGTGCTCAACATCGCCTTCCGCGTGGCCGCCGACGAGAAGATTCCGATCCTCGATCTCAAGGATCTGCGCTCGATTATCTCCAACGTCGCCGAGCGGTCGAAAGAGCTGGTCGCCAAGTACGGCAACGTCGCCACCACGTCCGTCGGCGCCATCCAGCGCCGGCTGCTCGTGCTCGAGGAGCAGGGTGCCGACCAGTTCTTTGGCGAGCCGTCGCTCGACATCAAGGATTTCATGCGGGTCGCACCGGATGGACGTGGCGTCATCAGCATTCTCGCGGCCGACAAGCTTATGGAGAAGCCGCGCCTTTACACCACGTTCCTGCTCTGGATGCTGACCAAGCTTTGGCAGACGCTGCCAGAGGCCGGTGACCTGCCGAAGCCTAAGCTCGTGTTCTTCTTCGACGAAGCGCACCTTCTCTTCAGCGAGGCACCCAAGGCGCTGCTCGAGCGCATCGAGCAGATCGCCCGCTTGATCCGTTCGAAGGGCGTCGGTGTGTACTTCATCACGCAGAGCCCGCTCGACGTGCCGAACTCCGTGTCGGCTCAGCTCGGCAATCGCGTCCAGCACGCCCTGCGTGCCTTCACCCCGCAGGAGCAGAAAGCCGTCCGCGCAGCCGCCGAAACCTTCCGCAAGAATCCCGATCTCGACACCGAACGCGTGATCATGGAACTCAAGGTCGGCGAGGCGCTTGTCTCGATGCTGGAGAACAAGGGCGAGCCGTCCATGGTCCAGCGCACGCTGATCCGTCCGCCGGAAGGCCGCGTCGGTCCCGTGTCCGATGACGAACGCCAGAGCGTGATCGAATACAGCCCCGTGTATGGCAAATACGAACAAACGGTCGATCGCGAGAGCGCGCACGAGATCCTCACCAAGCGCTCCGACAAGGCGACCGAGGAGGCCGGCGCAGGCGGCGGAGGTTGGGGCGATATCATCTTCGGAGGCGGTTCGTCCGGCGGCGCCAAAGGCAAGGGCGGACGTCCGAGCCAGGGCATGGGCGAGATGATCGGCAAGGATCTTCAGCGCTCGATCTCCCGTACGATTGCGACGACCATCAAGAACATCATCGTAAAGTCAATCACGGGACGGAGCCGCTAGGGGCGCGTCGGGAAGGTAAGTGCATCGCGTTGGAGCGTTGGGCGCAGCATAGGGCTGCAGGCGACGACCGGACCGCAGGATCCAGCCCAAGCTCGGGGAAGCAGGCATGGCACGCATTCTGATCTGTCATGTACCCAAAGACGGGAGTGTGGCGCGAGATCTCGGCGCAGCTCTGATGGGGCGGGGTCACTTCGTCTCATTTGACGGCGAGCCCGACACGCCGCGCGCCGATCGCAGTTCCCGGCTGCGCCAGTTCGAAGTGGTGGTTGTGATCTGGACCGAGACCTCGGCCCAGAACGCGAGCCTCTCCGACATTGCCCAGGAAACGCTGCCACTGAATCTGCTGGTTCCGGTTCGCTCGGATCAGTTGGCGGTGGCCCGTCTGCCGCTGATGTTCCGCAAGCTAAATATGTACACCCCGCGCGATATCGACGGCATCGCGCGTGCCGTAAGCCGCTTGAGTTCGGCCGCCTCGTCGCTCAAGGATTTCGCGGCGTCCATGCGCGACAAGCCGGAACAATCCCGCAAGCCAGGCGATGCCGTTGCGCCCGCCGCCGCAAAAAAGAGCCCGCCGGTCTCGAAGCTGGCGTCCGAACCCGGCCGCCGCGCCTTCCAGAACTTGCCCGAGGTCGATATCACCAGCGGGGGTGTGAACGGTCGCAAGGAGCCGACATTCGCCCCGCTTCAGGCAAAACGTCCCGATCCCTTACCCGCCAACGCACCGCAAGCCCGGCCCGCGATGGTGGATCGCGCTCAGCCGTCGTTCGAGCGGCCTGCTGCGACGGTGCTGACGGCCGAGGATCTCTCGAGCGCCGTCGATGCCGGTCTTCTGATCTACAACATACCCGAAGCCATGTGGCTGAGCTCCCCGACCACAGTCGAGCTCACGCTCGGTCGCGATGCCTTGGCGGAGTTCCTTGCGCCGGAAGCCGGCCACGCCATCGACAACCGGCAGAGCGTCGAGACGATCTCCATAAGCCTCTACGGCAGCGCCGACGCCTTCGAAATCGAGCGCCAGTCGGAACGCACGCAGTTTGTGAGCCCCAAACACACGTTGTCGGCGCGTGACCCCGCCACGGTCGGCCGCTGGGCCTGGCTCGTCACGCCGCGGGCCGCCGGGCCGCACGATCTCGTCGTACGCATCTCAGCGCTTCTGCGCGACCGCAAAGGCGTGCCGGCTCCAGTCGCGCTGCCTGACCGCCGTTTCTCGATCGACATTCAAGTGCCGGAGGGCGAAAGCCTCATCTCCGCGTTGGCCGGCTGGCGCACCCGATAAAAAGGGCGCGGGACCGTTGGATCCCGCGCCTCGAACCTTTCAGCTATGCGCTGGACTAGGCAGCCTGGCCGGCCAGCTCCTCGACATGCTCCCAGTTGACGAGGTTGTCGAACCAGGCCTCGAGATACTTCGGCCGCGCGTTGCGATAGTCGATGTAGTAGCTGTGCTCCCACACGTCGACGCCGAGGATCGGCTGCGAGCCGTGCATCAGCGGGTTCTCGCCGTTCGGGGTCTTGGTCACTTCGAGCTTGCCGTCCTTGACGGCCAGCCAAGCCCAGCCCGAGCCGAACTGCGTGGTGCCGGCGTTCAAGAAATCGGCC
>VFQP010005672.1_pt1 | contig 10721 bp, 12 predicted proteins | sample 3512351 | NCBI WGS metagenome assembly VFQP01 (sample SAMN10412372, study PRJNA504923) | tailings metagenome | isolation source: Relicate 1 Philex TSF1 revegetated site | place: Philippines: Tuba, Benguet | collected 2017-08-29
ACCGAAAGAAGAAGCAGGCTAGCGATAATGCCGCCGCGCCGCGGCACGCCACTGCCGAACAGGGCAACGCCGAGACCGCCCGCGGCCATCCCTAGCGTACAAGCATTGACTGCAAGCCCCATCGTGGCCGGACTGACACCGTAGTGCTTTGCCAGCGAGGGCAGCAGCGCCTGCGCCGCGAACAGATCGACGACGGTCAGAAACGCCATCACGGCGATCAGCGCCAAATGAAGCAGCCCTGTATTTCGGCCGCGGGCAATCGCCACTTCCGCCATGTCGAGCATGAGAAATCCTCTCGGCGTTCAAAGAGACTGGAATGCCGGTGGAGCCTCCACCGGCATTGTCACGTACCCGGTTTCCCGGCGTTACATTCCGGGGGTCTCGGGGTCGACGGCGATGTCGGCCGAAATCAGCACGACGGGCCTTTTCGTGGTGTTCTTCCACCAGTGAGACAAGCCGGCCTGCTCGATCGACAATTCGCCGGTGTTGTGGACGATCGGCACCGCGCAATGGCTCGAGTATTCCGTGATGCTGCCGGATACGACGTAGATCAAGGCCGGGCGATCCTCGTGGCTGTGCCAAGCCACTTCCCCACCGGGCTTGATGTCTAGCCGGCGCATACGGAAATGATGTCCGGATATGCCGACCTTCTCTTTCGAGAGATCGATCTGGCCGAGAAGCTTCTCCGATACATTCTTGTGAGCCGTTGCGCCCGGCTTCTGACCGTTGTCTGTGATCTTGCCGGCCGGACATTCGCCCGCGGTGGCGATGGTCGCACCGAGCAGAACAACCCCGGAAAGAAGGCTTGCGATCGTGATAGCGAAAAACGTCGTTCGGTCGAAGGCTGTCATGTGAAACTCTCCATGCGTGAGTTGATGTGAACGGAACTCGGGAGCTCCGTTTGCCGGAAGAGCATGGCGCCTCGGACAGGGTTGTTTGAAATATCGACTGGGCCTCTATTCGATAGCCGGGCGCTATCACGCACGGGGCCTTGCAAAAGAAAAAGCCGCGCTCTCCGGACTACGGAGGCGCGGCGTTTGATCAAACTGTCAAAAGGACCCGGACTATTGTGCGGTCCAACCACCTTCAACGGGCAAGGCCGCACCGTTGATCGACTGGGCGAAATCGGTTGCCAGAAAAACTGCGAGCGCACCGATCTCCTCGACGGTGACGAAGCGACGCGTCGGCTGCGCCTTCAACAACACGTCGCGGATCACTTGCTCTTGGGTCAAGTTGCGGGCACGCGCGGTCTCGGGAATTTGCTTTTCGACAAGAGGGGTCAAAACGTAACCGGGACAAATCGCGTTGGCTGTAATCCCAAACTCGGCGGTCTCGAGAGCAACAGTTTTTGTGAGGCCCATGATGCCGTGCTTGGCTGCCACGTAAGCCGATTTGTAAGGTGAGGCCACGAGTGCATGAGCCGACGCGACGTTTATGATGCGGCCCCATTTCCGCGTCTTCATTCCGGGCACGGCCGCCCGGATCGCGTGGAACGCAGCCGAAAGATTGATGGCAATGATCTGATCCCATTTCCCCGGCGGAAACGTTTCGATCGCTTCCACATGCTGGATACCCGCGTTGTTGATGAGAATGTCCACGCCACCGAAACGCCCGGTAGCCTGCTCGAACATCTCCTTGATTTCGTCAGGCTTGGACATGTCTGCGGGAGAAAACGAAGCCATGATGCCGAACTCTTGCTCGAGAGCCGCACGAACATCCTCTACGCCGGCGGCCACCAGACCGTTCAGCATGACGTTTGCGCCTGCAGCGGCATAAGCACGGGCGATACCCAGGCCAATCCCACTGGTCGAACCGGTAATGATGGCCGACTTACCGGTCAGCGAGCGATCAGCCGCGGTCATGTCGCGTGCCGCGATCATCTTCTGCATCTCAATCTCCTTGATGCTTCGTCAGACGAGCAGGATGGAAAACGGACCCGGGAGCAATTGTGGGGGGAGCACATACTCCCGGGTCACGGGTGGCAGGCACGCCAGGGAGGGGGCGGGCGGCCTGCGAGTGAACTGGAGATCCGGCCGGCGTGCGTCCGCAACGTCGTCATGCGCCACCTGCCGCGAAGCTTCGTCCAACGTCAGGAGGGTTAACTTCGCCATCATTTCAGCCTCCCATTTCTTTGCTTGGGATCCATGGGCCGAAATTTAAAGATCGAGCGGGTGGAGCTGAAATACCCTTTGGGCTATGTTTCAATAGCTCCGTGCTATGATGAGATGCCGTAGAAGAGTTCCGGGTTTTCTGAGAGCGGTCTGGGGCAAAAAATGGAAATGCATCAGGTGAGGTATTTTCTCGCCGTCGCCAGGGTGTTGAACTTCACCCGGGCGGCCGAGGAATGTCACGTCGCCCAACCGTCACTAACTCGCGCGATCAAACAGCTCGAAGCGGAGCTTGGCGGGGATCTATTCCGGCGCGAGCGCAATCTCACCCACCTTACCGATCTCGGTCATCGCATGCTGCCTATGCTGCAGCAATGCCATGACAGCGCCTTGACCGCCAAATCTCTGGCCCAGTCGATCAAGTCCGGGGCCATAGCGCCCTTGGCAATCGGATTGTCGCTGGCAATCGACATCACGTTGATCGTGTCTTTTGTCACGGAACTCGTTCGCGCACTGCCGGGGCTTGAGCTGCGCTTCATGCGCGGCACCGGACCGGAAATCGCGGAATTGCTCAAGAGGGGCGACATCGAGGTCGCATTGGCGGGCAATCTTGGTGAAACATGGGACCGCCTCGAGAGCTGGTTCCTTTTCAGCGAACCTTACCGGTTTGTCGTGGGACCGCAGCACACGCTGTCCGCAAAATCGTCGGCCAGCATCTCCGACCTCGCACAGGAAAAGCTGGTGAGCCGGACGCATTGCGAACACGTGTCGGAGATCTCGACGTTTCTGAGCGAACGAGGCCTCGGCAAAGACGCTCACAAAGTCTGCACGGAAAGCGATGTCATGGCACTACTGAAGCCCAGCATAGGTTTCAGCATCATGCCGAAAAGCTCGGCCCGGTTTCTGGGACTCGCGACACTCGACGTCGACGGTTTCGATCTGGAGCGGACGGTTCGCGTCTATGCAGTTTCCGGCCGCCAGCGATCGACAGCGGCGGGCACGTTCATCAAGATGCTTCGCGCGGCGGATTGGTCGGCAACAGACGCAGCTGAGACAAAGCCGGTTCCGAAGGTTGCCTGAGCCTGCCGAATATCCCGATCCCGTACTTCAGATGGCTGCCAGGATATCTTCGACGTTCATGCGCTTGCGGTAGTCGGGATCGATATAGCGCGCCTTGACCAGACCGTCGCGCCCGACCACGAAAGTCGCCGGGATGGGCAACGTCCATGCATCACTGGCGTTGAACGGCGTGATATCCCAGCCGGCGGCCGCCATGTGGCGCTTTTTCTCGTCACCGACATAGAAAGCCAGATTGAGCATCATGGCGTAGGAATTATCCATGTCGGAGAGCACGGGAAACCGAGCTCCCGACACAATCTTGAGCTCCGCGTTGAACTTCTCAACCTCGGGCGTGATCGCCACAAGCTCGGCTCCGCACCGTTTGACGCTCGGATAAGCTTCGGCAAGCACCGAGACGTTGATACGACAGTAGGGACACCAATGCCCGCGGTGAAAGGCGACGACAACCGGGCCGAGGCGGAGAAAATCGCGGAGCGCATGTAACTTGCCCTGCTCGTCAGGCAGCAGGAACTCCGGCATAGGCTGACCAAGGCCCGGCGCTTCCGATCCTGCGCCTGCAGCCCTGAGCCGCTCGATCAGGCGCTCGACCACGTCCGCGAACTCAGGTTTCAAGCGCCGGACGTCGCCTGCGAAGGCCGCGAGACGTTCCGAAAGCGGAGCGTCCATGTTGCGGCAACGTTCGGCGCACGCGGCAAGCTCGCTTGAAAGAATTCGTTCGGCCATATCACACCAGCCCTGGAACGCCTGCACGCAGTTTAGGCGCTCCCCGGTTTGCTGTTAAGCGGATGCGAACGCCAGACAACGCCTTCGTCACGACGAACGCAGTGCTAGCAGTATCTCCTCGATCTCCATGCGCCGACGAAAATCGGGATCGACGAAGCGGGCAAGCACGCACTTATCCGCTCCAACGACGAAAGTCGCGGGCACCGGCACGAACCAGCCGTCGCTGCCCTGGTAGGTTTCGAGGTGGACGCCTCGTCCTTTCATCAAGGCTTTGAGATTTTCACCGATCCACATGACAAGTCCAAGCGACAATGCATAACCGTTGTCGACGTCAGTCAGAATTTGAAACTTGTCGAGGATCATCGCGCGCAGCGGCTGGACGAACTGTTGCCGGTCCGGGATGATCGACACCATCTCGGCGCCCGCGGCGGTAATCTCGTCGTAGTGCTCGGCTATGGTTCTAAGCTCGATTTTACAAAACGAGCACCAATGGCCGCGATTGAAGCTGATGACAGCAGGCCCCTTCTCCGTCACATCTTCGAGGCTCACGAGCCGGCCATCTTTTCCGGGAAGAACGAAAGAAGGCATCGGCTCGCCGACATCCGGCGCCATTTCGCCTATTTCCCCTGCGAGCACGCGGGCGACAAGCGTGTCGTAGGCTTCCGCGAACGGAAAATTGAGCTCGCGCAGCTTAGCGGAATAGGCCGCGAGGCGTTCATTGAGTGGCGCCTCCGAAACGCAAACATCTTCGAACGCTTCGGCCAGGGTTTTTGCTTGTTTCAAGTTCTTTTTTCCCCGGCATTGGCTCGATTCACACGACTTCCGTGATCTTGAATATGACACGCCTTCGCATACTCGGCGATCACAACTCAGACCTGTTGCGGAACGTGTCCCCTCGTGCCCGACAGGATATGGTCCAACGAAAACCGTCCCGGTCCATATTTCATGAGATACATGAGCGTCACCGCCCACACACCATGGGTATCGAACGCATTCGGATAGACGAAGATCTCGATGACGAGTGTCATGCAGAAAAGGACGGTTGCGGCGAAGCGGGTGAGCAGCCCGGACCACAACAACAAAGGCATCGTAAGCTCGGTCGCCGTTGCGAGATAGGCCGCAAGCTCCGGCGGGACCAACGGCAGCCTGTAGTCGTTCTCGAAAAGGTAGAAAGTAGACGGCTTGATCGAGAGGCCGTCGATCTTGGTCATGGCCGAACGCCAGAACACGGTACCAATGGATATTCGCGCGACCACGGCGATCAGGTCGTGCGGAATGACCTCAAGGATGGCCTTAGCGTGCTGCAGCTTATCCCTCATGATGGACGCTCCTGAAGTTGATCACTATCGGCCGCCATTGAGACGATGGCCTTCTGGCTAATGAGAAGCGCCAGCGTGCGGTGCAGGGGGAAGTCCGGCGCGATGTCGAGCGCCGCGGCAGCGGCGTCTCCTAGCGTTTCGTCCTCGAGTAAGGCCGCGATGAAAACCGCACACCCTCTCGGAATTCGCACAGCCTCCACCGCCAGAGCCGGACGGGTTATCAGGATGCTTTCCGCCCCTGAAAACGCCGTTCGAGTGCTCACTGGCTCGGGAGCGACGTTGGCACGCCAGAGCGAAAAAACGGGAAATGCGGACGTGATGAGCGAGACCGCAGACGCAAGCTGGATCCGCATCTCCGCCGCACGCTCTCCAAATGCCGCCACGTCACTGGCACGCAGGGGCGTCTGGTCGGCTGCGTGGCGAGCCACATGCATGGTCCATTCGAGTTCGGCCACATCAGGCAAATACGGCTCGTCTGAGACCGGCTCGAAAGTCCTCAGAAACTCCGGAAACCCACCGCCATAGTTCAAAAGCGCCGGAGAGCGGGGCGGGACCTTTTCGATGAAGCACCGCGCCATCGCCTTGAAGAACTCTTCGCCGACCAGCCGCTGCACGGCCGGAAAGCGCACTTCGAGAGCACCAATCAGGCCTGCATAGACATTGTTTCGGTAGACGTTGAAGCGGCGCAGACGCGCGTCAGGGTTCGAGCCTCCGAGAGAAGCGGGTGGAAGCTGGTCTGGGTCGCGAATGGCGGCCGCAAAGAGAGACTGTGTCTGCTCAAATCGCGTCATGGAATGCCCCCCAGGCTTGAAGCAGGGCCTCGGCCCGCATGGCTTCGGACTGGAGGACGGACCATTCCGGGATGTCGTTATCCCATTCGATCAGCGTGGGGACCTGCCCTGCGCGATCGAGGGTACGCTGATAGAGCGCCCATACGGCGTCTTTCACCTCGCGATCGTGGGCGTCGATGAGGAGCGGCGCACCGGCTCCGTCGTCTGAATCGGCATGGCCGCCGAGATGTATCTCTCCGACGTGGATCATCGGAAACGCATCGATATAGTCTTGCGGATCGAATCCGTTGTTGGTCGCGGAGACGAACACATTGTTGACGTCGAGCAGCAATCCGCAGCCCGTGCGACGCGCGATTGCGCCAAGAAACTCAGTCTCGCTCATCTCGCTATCGACGAAGGCAACGTAGGTCGATGGATTTTCGAGCAACATGCGTCGACGAAGCGTCGTCTGCACTTCGTCGATATGGCGGCAAACGATGTCGAGGCTTTCTGAGTTGTACGGCAGCGGCAACAGATCGTTGAGAAAGGCACCGTCGTGCGTCGACCAGGCGAGATGCTCCGAGAACACGGCAGGCTCGTAGCGGCTTATGAGCGCCGCAAGATCCGCGAGATGCTTTTTGTCGATGGGGCCTGCGGAGCCGATTGACAGACCCACACCATGAAACGAGATCGGATAGTGAGCGCGAATGCGTGTCAGGAAATAGTGGGGAGCGCCACCACGACCCATGTAGTTCTCGGGATGAACCTCGAACCAGCCGATATCGGGATGGGTTTCGAGAATGGTCTCGTAGTGTTCGGGTTTGAGGCCGACTCCGGCACGCGCCGGAATCGGCCCATGCGACCAGCGACGGAGGATACGAATTTGACCGTCCTGGCGCATGATTGCTCTCAGCCCTTGATTGCTTCGAGAGAGCCGTTCCGGGCCTTACCGTCCGGCAGCGTTACGCTGATCGTGGTGCAGGTGCCCTTCTTGACGAGCTTCCAGCCATGCGGGTCGAAGTCGACTTTCGACGTTCCCGCGCAGGAGTTGGATCCCTCTGCCGCGCAATCGTTCTGGCCGGCCTTGGCAACGCCGAAGCACTTCTCCATGTCGTCGGCAGCCTGTGTCGGGGCGCTGGCGAGGGAAACCGCCGATGCGAGCGCGCCGGCGACGGCGAGTGAGGTGAGCTTGGTACAGGTCGTCATGCATCTCTCCTGATGGCAACGGATGTTCGAGGCGCCCGGGGCGCCGTTTGAGATTCAAAGGAAGACGGGATTTTGAAGTCCGCCTCGGGTCCGATGGTGACGGGGCGGGGTCACGAACGGAAATGCCGGGTTGTTCTCGATTTCATAGCGCTCGGCTATGAGCGGCAGTCGCGGGGTCGCTCTTCACAAGGCGAAACGCGCAGTAATGCGGGCCAATGGTGCTGCACTTGCCAAAGCCCAGCCGCGACGAGCCCGAGGCGGATTCCCAACCATCATTCGAGGGGTAAGATCCCGCGCAAGACCTTCCACGAGGCGATCGGATATGCGCGGGACAACGCTTAGAGAAAGCGAAGCCGCTCCCCGAGCACGCCCAGGGTTGGGCGAGCAGGAAAACAATATAAGAAAATCAATGGACTAGGAATTGGCGGAGACGAGGGGATTCGAACCCCTGATACCCCTTTAGAGGGTATAACGATTTAGCAAACCGCCGCCTTCAGCCTCTCGGCCACGTCTCCGGATCGCGCGAAGCACCCGTATAGAGGGGGGGTCGCCGGTTGGCAAGCATGCCGCGGCGCGCAAAATCGCGCGTGCACATCCGATTGTCGCCCCGCATTCATTGGTTTGCCCCAGGTCCTATGCTAAGGGGGCTTGGAGCCGTACGCTCGCGCTCGAAAATAAAAAGCCAGGCCGTGAATAGAATTACGGTGGAGTAACGGATGTTCGGCCGCGTCAAGACACTGGCTACCGGGCTAGCAGGAGCCGCGCTTGCCGTCGGCCTCAGCACAGGACAGGCGGCAGCACTCGAATACTGCGTGACCTGCGAAGGCCCGCCGGCGCTTTATCGCTGCGTGATAGACGGCACCGCCGACGGCCCCGGCCAGGATCCGACGGCCTCCCTTTTCTGCATATCGCAGATGGCCACGAAGGGCCGTCACGAAACCTGCGCCGTCTCGCGTGGAGCTCCCTTCCCCTGCCCCGGCCTGACGGCCATCGTCTCACAGCCCTCCACGCCACACCAATCGACCCCACCGGCGCCCTCGCCCACCACTGCGCCCGAGCCACACGCCGCTCCGGCAGCCCCCCAGCCTGCTCAGCCCGCCGAACACCACGCCGAGCCCGAGAAACCTGCCCCCGTTCCCCGCACCGTCGAGGAACTGGCTGGCCAGACCGTCAAATCCTCGAAGGAAGGTCTGGAGAAGGCGGGCGAGGCCATCGGCGGCACCGCGAAGAAGGCCGGCGAGCAGATCGGAAACGCTGGAAGCGCCATCGGCAACGCAGCGACGAAAACATGGACCTGCATCACGTCGCTGTTCAATTCGTGCGGTGAGGACGCCAAGCCGCCGGAGCAGGAAAAGCCCCCCGGAACCCCGCCGGCGAACTGAGTCACCCGCGCAACGCATTGATGATTATTGTGCCGCGATAAGCTTGGTGTCACTCGAATCGCTTAGTCTTCCTCTTGTGGGGGAAGAGACTTGCCTCGCCGGCTGCGAACGTGGCTCGTCCACGTTTTGCATCTGCTACTGGTGCATGCGTCAGAGTTTTTTGGACAGGTGTCCTTGAGATCTCTGAGCCGAAATGACCGATCAGCTGGTCTGAGAGTCCAGCGGAACGTGTGGCAGCCCGGGACGGCGCTGCCAGAGGGAGCGTTCCGTGGGCACGCATCGCGCCATTCCATAAGCCCGTCCAGGACCGCCGTGTCCGCTCCGCCTTCTTCAGCATCGTCGTCGTCTCGCTTTGCCAACCCTGGCGAAGGGAGAGGTGTGTCGCGGCTGCAGTTGGCGAAAATATTAGGAGCGGGTTCACGGCACCAACTCGAAGATGGAGTGCACTATGCTGAAGCACCTTCGTCAGTGGTCCACCGACGCCTCCCGACCAAGGAGCGCCGCTCATACCCATGAGCTTCGGCACGATCTTGAATGGAAATATGTACTCCTGTGGCGCCTTAAACCTCCGCATCCTCCAAGTAGAACTTAACTGAGCTTTGCCGGCAGGGTGTGCGACCTGGAAGCCGGCTACAAAACTAAAGGCCGGTCCTTGCGGACCGGCCTTCTTGTTATCAGCGCTCCCAAACTTCTTAAGCCGCGCGGCCTTACATCGGCAGGCGCGCGATCTGATTTCCGAAATAGTTCTCGACCGCGGTCAGGATCGAATCCGAAACCTTGTCGCGCCAGGTATCGGAACGAAGCAGCTGCGCGTCCTCTTTGTTTGTGACATAGGCAAGCTCGATCAGGACCGACGGAAACTGTGCGGTCTTGAGAACCCGGAACGCAGCTTGCTGGTCGGGCTTGGCACGCAGTTCCGTGCTCGCACCCATGTATTCGATGACGGAACGCGTGAACACGCTGGTCCGCTCCTGCGTCGCCTCGACTTCGCGCCCTGCAAGATCCGCCAGAATGTTTTTGACGGCCGAGAGATCGTTGTCGATGCTTGCGAGCTTCATCTTTTCGACCTCGGTCTTGCTCAGCACCGCGCTCGAAACCTCGCCCTTCGCCGAACGCTGCAAGGCGTTGGCGACGGATTCACGCAGCGAGTAGATGGTCGCGCCGCGCGCCTTGGAGTTTCCGCCCGCATAGTCGGCATGGACGGCGATGAAGAGATTTGCCTTCTGCTCCTCGGCGTAATCGACGCGCTTGTCGAGTTCCACGAACACGTCCTTGTCGCGCGTCATCATCACTTTGTAGCGCCCGGTCTTCTCGAGCTTGTCCTTGAGCATCAGACTGAACGCCAGCACCACGTCCTTCTCGACCGCGCCGTTCTTCATGGCGCCCGAGTCGTGGCCCCCGTGGCCGGGATCGATGACGATGATCGGCTTGAACGACCGCGCCGCCCGCTCGTCAGGTCGCAGCGCGGGTGTCGGAAGCGGAGGCTGCACGTCGACGGCGCCGAGCGAGAACGGCTGCAGTTTGAGGGGCTTCTTCTCGGTGTTCTTGGCGGCGTTCACCGGCACGATGTCGAGCGCGAGACGATGACCCTTGCCATCCGCCGCAGCTTCGATGATGGCGCTTTCGACGACCACCGGGCGCGTGACCTCGATAACGACGCGTGACTTGCCGGGACCCGATCCGCCGGCGCGGAACGACTTCACCAGACCGACGGCGATGTTCTCTTCCGGCTGCGGGGGAAGCCGGAGAACCTTTTCCGAAACGTCGACGATGACGCGATTGGGATTGGAGAGCGAGAAAACCTGGAATTCGACCTGCTTGGGCAGCCCGATCAGGAAGCGGGTGTGAGTGACGTCTCCGCCCAGCGTCGCTTCGGGTGCGGAAGCTTCCGGCAACTTGACCGTGGCGGCCGTGCCGATCGACCCGGTGGTCTCGACTTTATTGGCGAGCTTCTGTGCTTGAGGCGCGGGCTTCGTAGACGACGCGGCTTGTCCTTCCGCTGCGGAAGCCGCGAGCGGGAAAGTCAGTGCGACGAGCGCACAAAATTGCTGCGGCGCAAAGCGCCACGAAAAAACAGTCTTCATCGTTGTGTGACCCCCGTCTACGCAACACGGTCCATTGGCGGGACAGTCA
>VFQP010005673.1_pt1 | contig 10720 bp, 7 predicted proteins | sample 3512351 | NCBI WGS metagenome assembly VFQP01 (sample SAMN10412372, study PRJNA504923) | tailings metagenome | isolation source: Relicate 1 Philex TSF1 revegetated site | place: Philippines: Tuba, Benguet | collected 2017-08-29
TAATACAACCAATTCTTTTGGGATAAACTACTCGGACAACTGGAGTAAAAAAGTAGCCGTAAAAGGAAGCTATTTCTTCAATAACTCTAATAATGCCAACCAACAATCTGTCTATAGAACGTATTTTCTTAATCAGAATACTAGCCAATACTACGACGAAAATTCGAGTAATACGAGCAACAACTACAACCATCGCTTTAATTTAAGAGTTGAATATACCATCGACCCCAAAAATACGATTATATTTACACCTCGTTTGAGTATCCAAACCAACAATTCGACAAGTGCTGTAGAAGGCTTGACTACTTTGGCCGATAACCAAAAACTTAATCAAAGCAGCAACTTAACCACAGCCAATCGTACAGGTTATACCTTCAATAATAGTATTTTGTATCGCCATAGCTTTGCCAAAAGAGGAAGAAGTATTTCCCTCAATTTGGGTACAGATGTTAATGATAGGTCGGGTACTAGCTATTTGACTTCTAACAACCAATATTTTTCGGGAACAACGTCTGATGTAACAGTAAAACAGCTTTCAGAAACTGATACCCGTGGCTATAGCTTGTCGTCAAATTTGGTGTATACCGAGCCTATCGGTACAGGGTTGTTACAGTTAAATTATTCTATTAATTACAACCATAATAATAGCAATAAAACCACCAATCGAATTAATTCTATTTCAAATGAGTACACAATATTGGACTCGTTGTTGTCTAATAAATTCGATAATGACTATGTTACTCATCGTGCAGGTGTTGGCTATAACCTCAGAAGTAAAAATGGCAACTTAAACTTTGGTACTAATTTTCAAAGAGCCGAATTGTCGGGCGATCAGCTATTTCCTCGTGTCAATTCTGTACGAACATCTTTTGAAAACCTATTGCCATATTTACAGTGGGACTACCGCTTTACGGCCGATAGCCGTTTAAGAGTAAATTATCGAACAAATACCAACGCCCCAAGTATTACCCAGTTGCAAAATGTAATTGATAATACCAATCCGTTGTTCCTAACAAGTGGTAACCCCAATCTCGACCAAGAATATAGCCATAATATCAACGCCCGTTATTCGTGGAGCAAACCAGCCAAAGCTTTAACATTTATGGCCATTGCCAACGTAACGTATAATTTGAATACCATTGGAAATGCCGTAACTATTGCTCAATCAGACATTACTTTGCCAAGTGGAGTATTGTTGCGAAAAGGTGCACAACTAACACAGCCAGTCAACTTCGATAATTCGTTGAATGTGCGTTCGTTTATGGTAATTGGTGCTCCATTGTCGTTTATCAAAACCAACGTGAACTTAACATCGGGCTACAGCTATTCTCGTTTGCCAGGCAAAATCAACAACCAAGAAAACACCAGTAACCAATATAATTTTAACCAAGGCGTTACATTGGGTAGTAATATTAGTACCAATATCGACTTTAGTTTGAATTATACCCTCAATTTCAACAAAGTAGAAAACTCTATTCAGCCACAGCTCAACAATAAATACTTTGTTCATACAGGTACAGGGCGTGTCAATTTACTTTTTGGAAAAGGGTTTTTATTCCAAACCGATTTGAATTATTATCGCTACAATGGTTTGTCAGATTCGTTCAATCAGCAGTTTGTGTTATGGAATATATCGGCAGGCAAGAAGTTGTTTAAAAAGCAACAAGGCGAAATTAAACTTACGATATTTGATGTGTTGAAACAAAATAATAGTATTGCTCGAAATTTGACCGATACCTATATCGAGGACGTTCGTTCAAAAGTATTAAGTCAATATTTTATGCTGACTTTTACCTACAATATCCGCAATTTTAAAGGTAATAGTTAAGTGGGTATATCAGTCGGTGGGTTAATTCACCGACTGATATTTTTTATAATAACCTATCAATTGTTTCTTAAACTGTATTAAATCTTCCTTTATTGCTGCAATTTGGCAATCACTTCTTTTACGTGATTGATAGTGTACAAAATCTCCTCTTCGGTAGTATATTTCCCAAGGCTAAAGCGAATCGAACTGTAGGCTAGTTGGTCGGCTACACCCATTGCCTTTAAAACATGTGATGGTAAAACAGATGCCGATGTACAAGCCGAACCCGATGATACCGCAATATCGTGTAGGCTTATTAGCAAAAGTTCGCCATCGACCCCTCCAAAGGCTATATTCGATACATGAGGCAAACGGCATTGAGTATTGCCATTGACCGACGTTTGGGGTATTTGTAAAAGACCATTTTCGAGAACATCCCTTAGTACTGCTATTGATTGGGCATTGCTTTGCATTTCTTGTTGAGCTATTACACAGGCTGTTCCCAAGCTTACAATACCTGGCACATTGAGTGTTCCTGAGCGTAAACCTCGCTCATGTTTGCCACCATCCATCTGAGCTACAAGGTGTAAGTTTTTATTTTTTCGATTTATATACAAAGCCCCAACTCCTTTTGCACCGTACAGTTTATGAGCCGATAAGCTTAGTAAGTCGATATGGTCATTTTGGACATCTATGGGTATTTTGCCAACCGCCTGTGTGGCATCGGTATGAAAAATAATTTGGTGCTGTTGACACAATGCCCCAATTGCTCTAATCGGGAAAATTACGCCCGTTTCGTTATTGGCATACATAGCCGACACCAAAATGGTACTTGGGCGAATAGCCCCCTGAATTTGTTCAGGGCTAATTTGTCCCTGATTATCAGGATATAAAAGGCTAATTTCAGCTCCGAGGTGTTTTAAATGTTCGCATACATCCAATATTGCTTTGTGCTCAGTAGCAATAGTAATAATATGGTTACCTTTATGAGCCAAAGCCTCAAAAACACCCTTTAAAGCAAGGTTGTTGGCTTCGGTAGCACCACTTGTAAATACAATTTCTTTGTCGTTGGCGTGCAATAAATGGGCTACTTGTTGCCTTGCAGTAGCCACAGCTTCTTCGGCCTTCCAGCCGTACAAATGGCTTCGTGAAGCGGCATTACCAAAGTTTTCGCTAAACCAAGGTAACATTTCTTGCAAAACCCTTGTATCGACGGGTGTGGTTGCGTTATAGTCTAGGTAAATAGGAAGTTTCAAGGGTAAATAATCGGTTAAATGGCTGAAATTATGAAAAATAATAAACGTCTTTATTTGAAATACTGAGCGAATACCTATTGCTACAATATAGAGGAACTGTTTAAATTATTATAAAATAGGCTTGACACCTTTGTAATACTACTAGTGAGGAGGATTGTTAAGATAAAAGGAATGAAAGAATTGTTTTGGCATAATCGCCAAAGCCCTCAATGCGTATTTTCAATCGGCAAGCACTCATAATCCATTCTAAGACATTTTTTGGGGTAGAATAGTTTCCATAAAAAGTACCATAAGTCACAAAAAAAGAGGTATAAGAAACCTTATACCTCCTTAAAAAGTTCAGCGTAAATATTGCTTATTTGAACAATCCTCCTAGCAAACCACCTAGGCCACCAGCTTGTCCTTGTTGGCCACCGCCACCCATTAGTTTACCAGCAATATTGCTAATATCGTTCATATCGAGCTTACCATCGCTAAATGCACCTACAAAATCTTGAATATTCAAAGAAGAATCGTTAGGGTCATTAGTTTTTGAAATAACAGAACTAATAACGCCAGGTAAAACCTGTGATACGATATTGGAAGCAGCACTATTGCCTATTCCAAATTTCTGCATAAGGCTGCTTACAGCTTGTTGAGCAATGTTGGCGACAATTGGGTTTGACATCAAGCTTGTAGAGCCAGAAGCACCACCTTGTCCGCCCAAAAGACCCATGACACTTGCAATACCATTTCCTTGAGCTTGTTGCTGAAGCCCACCTGTAATAGCCCCCAAAATCGTTTCCATAGCAGAGTCGTTTTGATCATTAGGAATTGCAGGGTTGTTAACGATAGCGTCTTGCGAATGGTCTTTAATCAGACCCATTAATTGTTCTAACATTTTTTATTGGGTTTTAAATTGCTTTGTGTTCTTTTACAATTATATGAAGAGATTTTATATATTCAACCATTGAATGCTTAAAATATAAATAAAACATCATTATGACAGAAAACCCCATTCTTGCGTCACTTGAAAATAATAATTTATCTTTACCAGACGAAATAAACCGTTTGATAGCCGATTTGTATTATCCTAGCGAATCGGATGAAAAGATAGCGTTTGTGGAAGTGGACTTGCCTACCGATACACCTTTTGCATTATCAAGTTTTAAAATGTTTTTAGGCATCTTACCCGATACAGTAGCTTCAGAGATAAGTTTAGACGAATTTTTTGCCCCATTATTAAAAACAGAAGATTGGTTTGGCGAAGAAGAATTGGCTTGGGTAAAAAGTGCAGAAGCCCTAAAAACACTGATGACTTCTCAGTTGACAGATATTGTTGGGTATAAATTAGGAAGCATAGAAATAGATGTTTATTTGTTGGGCAAAAGCCAAGCAGGTAACTGGCAGGGTATCAAAACCAAAGTGGTAGAAACCTAGGCCGTATAAAATCCAAAAACCTGATAGACACTATCAGGTTTTTGAGATAATCAGCTAAAATTATTCTCCAATTTTAGCAATTTCTTTGTCAAGAACAAATTTGCCAGTTGGGCTTTCCGAATCGATTAAATCGAATAGTTCTAATGCTCTGCGAGCATTTTTCTCTTCTTCTCTTTGCTCGGTTACATACCACATCATAAAATTCTCGGTTGCGTAATCGTTTTCTTCACGGCACTTCAACACAATTTTATTGATAGCATTCGTAACATTGATTTCGCTTTGCAAAGCTGCCTCAAATACACTCTTGAAAGTCGGGAATTCTTGTGTTACTTCGCCAATGGTAGGCGTAATAGCTGAACAACCCACTTCATTAATATATTTAAACAGTTTAAGGAAATGCTCTCTTTCTTCTTCGGCTTGCTTATAAAGGTATTCTGCCGACTTTTCAAATCCATTTCTATCTAACCACGAAGCCATAGCTAAGTATTTTTGAGAAGCCTCAGCTTCCATTTTACACTGTGCATTAAGTGCTATTTCAATCTCTTCTTTCAAAGAAGTACGTTGTCTCATTAAATCTTTCATAATGCTATGGAATTTATTATTGATTACAATATTAACAGTTAACTAGAATAAAGCATTTGTTGTCTAAGAAAAATTCAAGAAATTTGGAATCAATCTAATTATATAGCCAAAAATACCATGAATTGAAGCCATTTTTACAAAATATTTGCTGAAGATACAACCATAACAATACGCTTTTTGCTACAAGAGCTACTTTAGTGATTTTTATGATTATCCCTTAAAAATACCCACCCTTATTATGAGAACTAAGGACGAAGCCAAAGAACAAATGATACTCGACAGTGCCTTATCAATGATTGCCAAAGTGGGCTTGTCGGGCTTTAAAATAACCAATTTGGCCAAAGAAGTTGGTATTGCCGCTGGTACAATTTATATCTATTTCAAGGATAAAGAGGCATTGATAAAAAAGCTGTATTTATATTTGATTGAGAAAGAAGCGGCAGCTTCTTTGGCTTTGATGCAAACCCACGAACCGCTCAAAAATCAGCTTGAACAACTTTGTTATTATTATCTGGCCAATACCCTACAAAATCCAGAACATGCCGCTTTTTTTGAACAATATACTCGCTCGCCTTACTATGAGTCTGACGAAGAATTACAGCGGCAAGAGGCTTTAGTTTTAGCGCCTATTTATCATCAATTGCTAAAAGGACAACAAGCTAATATCATTAAGCCCATCGACCCAGAGGTACTCGTTACACTTATCTGTGGAGCATTAGCCGAATATGCAAGGCTGATGATGCTCAAAAAAGTGAAGCCTTCTAGCAACGAATGGGCTGCTATTTTTCAGATTCTTTGGGATGGTATCAAATGCTAATTAGGGTTTGTATGTTTTATTAACAATCTTTTTAATAATAGAGTCTAGTTCTAATACCGAAATCTTTAAATCCTGAATCACTTGACTTAATAGGTCATCGGCAGGGATTTCTACCAAATCAAAATATTCGATAATGCCCAAAATTCGAGATACAGGTGCTCGAAGTTGATGCGATTGAAACCATGCAATTTCTTCGAGCTGATTAGATTGCTTAGCAATTATCTCGATTTTTTGGTTCAAATCTGTAATATCTTTAGAAAAACACGCTACTCCTGTAATATTACCCTCATGGTCATAAATAGGGTTAAAGTTGATAATAACACTCTTGGGTTCAGCAAATGATTCTAGCCGTTCTAGTACCGAGAACGATTCGCCCAAAATACCTTTTTGGTAATAGCCTTTCCATTTATCTACTAGGTGTTTGGGTAGCCTGTCTTCAAAGCCTGCCTGATTTATCTGAAAAGGCTCGCCTAGGTAGTTGGACATGGCGTTGAGGTATGGTTTATTGGCCAAAATCAGATTGAAATCTCTATTGACCGACCAGATAATATCGGTAGTAGAATTGATAATAGCTTCTTGATTTTGCTGGGCATTTTGTAGGGCTATTGCCTGTTTTTTGCTCATGGTTGTATCTTTAAAATAAATAGATAAACCTTCAGTAGATGGATATACCGATGCTTCTATCCATAAATCGAATGCCTGAAAATAGGCCTCAAACGACTGCGAAGCATTTTGTTGAAGTACTTCATGGAGTTTTTGGTAAAAAACGGGCGTAGCTTCTTGGCTAAAATATACCCAAAGGCTTTTGCCAAGAATGGAGTCTCGGCTTTGTTGAAAAATCTTTTCGGCCGAAGAGTTCCAATAAGTAACTATCCAATTTTTATCAACTGTAAAAAAACCATCAGTAATACTTTCTAGGGTATTTTTTACAGCCTCGGCATGTTTGAGGGCTTCCTCTGTTTTACTTTTTAGCTCGGTTACATCTCTACCAATCACAAAAACCTGTTTGCCATTGGGGTCGGGTACTGCAACCCATTCAATATGCCGATAATCGTTGTTGGCGGTTCTGTAGCGATTGCTATGGGCATACACAATTTCGCCTCGGTAGAGTTTTTGAACCTGTTCTAGCGATTCTTCCAAATCGTCGTGGTGGATAAAATGCGTATAGTTACAGGCCTGAAGTTCTTCAAACGAATAGCCCAATACTCGGGTAAAAGCAGGATTTGCTTTGACAAAATAGCCATCTTTATCTGTAATACAAATTAAGTCGGCCGAATAGTTGAATAGATTTGAGAGTTCTTCACGGGCTTTTACTTTCAAAATAAGACTTCCTAGCGAAGCGGCAACATTGCTCAGCACTGTAATTAAATGATTGTCTTCAGGTATATCGTTGTTGTCGAGCAATACCAGTACCCCCAAGACATTGCTGGCGTTGGGGTTTTCGAGAATCGGAACGGTGATAGCCGTATAGATTTTGGTAGTATCAAGTAATTTGGCTCTATTAAAATGAGAATTATGGGTTAAATCATTAAACCAAACACTTTGCTGTTTTTGCCAACTCATAATAGGTAAACCTTGGCTATCAAATTTACGCACATGAGCCTTTGAGTTTTCGACAAAATACACTAGGTCGGCTGCCTTTTGTTCTACCGACGAGCTTGCCAAAAACAATTGTTTTTTCTTGGGGTCGGGCATCCAAAACTCTGTAAGTTGCCATCCCGTAAACATTCGGATATTATTACCAATAGCAGTAAGGGTTTGCTTGAGCGAAAAAGAGTCTTTGATACTACCCAAAATCATGCTATTGAGTTCGTCTTCACGTGCTTTTAGCTCCGATTCGGTAATATCGCTGAGAATATGCAAATGAATTCCTTCTCGAATATTAGCTACAGCCCGCCACTCTACAATTTTATTTTGTGAATGTTTGCTATTAACATTGATTTTGCCTCGAAACCTACCAATCTGAGTAAGAATATCCCAAAAACGCTCTAAGCGGTGCGTATTACTATTATGGATAAAGTGATTGACCGAGAAATGGGTGATTTCGGGAATCGAATATTCAAATAAACCAGCGGCTGCCTGATTAGCATCTAGGAAGTTTCCTTTTTCGTCGCTCAGCAAAATGGCATCAGTCGCGTTCTCAAAAATAGCCAAAAGTTGCTCTGATGTTCTTTTTCGCTCATTTTCAGCCAAGATTCTTGGTGTTATATCATGAGCCAGTGCCAAAATAGCATCTGTACCCTTATAAGAAGTTTCATGGGCTGTAATTTCTACATAAATTGTACTTCCATCTTTGGTTTTATGGGATTCGTAACCAGACGATAAAGAGTGATGTACTGATGTGTTTTTTTGTAGTAAATCTTGGTATTTGAGATGATGGAATTCCCTGAGTGAATAGCCATATTTGATACAAGCAGCCTCATTTACTTTTATAAATTGGTCGGTTTGCTTATTGTACACCCACATGGGCATAGGATTGGCATCAAATAACTGTTTGTAATCGTTGGCTACTTTTTTGAACCTACTTCGTAGCGTTTGCCTCTCTTTGGCAAATAATAGTACTTTTTCAAGTGTGTTGGCATCAAATTGCTCGGTACTGATATAGTCTTGAGCTCCTGCCGAAATAATAGCCCGAACAGATTCTTTGATAATAGTGTTGCTAACTACAATAATCGAAGCCGTAGGAAATTTTTTGCTGAGCAATTCTATCATTGTAATAGCCCTATTTACAACATCAGGATAGACAAAAACCAATACAAGATCTGGTGTAGAGTCATTCTGTGAAGGAAAATTTTCGGTAATATTTTGCCAGTAATATTCTTTGATGGTAGGAAAGACTCCAATACGCTGCAACTGAGTTGTGAAAAAAACTGAATTTTCATAATTACTAACAATAGTAAGGGCTTGTTGGAACATAATATCTATTGATTTAAGGTAAGCCTATACGTAAAGATATAATTTTTCACTAAAAAAAAGTTTTAAAAGATAGAAAATCTTAGCTTAAATGAGGATTTTTTAGTCTAAGTGACAATGTGAAAAAATAGAATTGTATTAAGTTACTGATTTAGTGTAAGATGTGTAGACAGTAGGATATAACTCTTTATGAGTGTAATATAAGCGTAAAAGTTGAATTTTAGTGATGTGTGGTCTATTATTTCAAAGATGAATTATTGGGGTGTCAATAGTAAAGAAAAATTTTGGGGAAATAGTAATAATTCAGTACCAAAAAGATTTTCTGAGTAGCCAATTGAATACACTTTATCATCAAAAGGGTATGTAATAAACAAAGTGTAGTAAAGTGAACGTGGTATTGTGCCGATTCATTGAGCAGCCCGATTGTTACATTATGCAAATACTTAATTTTGAGCATAATAAGCCCGTTACAGATAAACAATCATACAGCTAAAAAAGATATGCTTTAAATTAAAAATCAAATGTAAAAATTGGCCGCTAACTTGTCAATTCAAAACCTTAATCTTAACATGAAAAGAAGAAACTTTATTATTCAATCTGCTACTGCCAGTTTGGCTTTTTCTCATTTGCCTTTGTTGTCTGCTTTAGGCAATAAGGCATATCGCTACAAAACAGCCTTGATTGGTTCGGGGTGGTGGGGCATGAATATTCTTCGTGAAGCCATCCGTGCAGGCGAATCCAAAGTGGTAGCGTTATGTGATGTCGATTCCAACCAATTGTCCTTAGCCTTGGAGGAAGTAAAAAAATTGACAAGTGATACGCCCAAAACCTACCGTGACTTTAGAGAATTGTTGCTCAAAGAAAAACCCGAAATAGTCATTGTTGCTACTCCCGACCACTGGCATCCCTTAATAGCAATTGCCGCTATGGAAATAGGAGCAAATGTCTATGTTGAAAAGCCCATTGGTCATACCCTAATGGAAGGCCGAGCTATGGTAAATGCCGCCCGAAAATACGATAGAATTGTTCAGGTTGGTACACACCGAAGGGTTTCGCCTCATAATATAGCGGGTATGAATTTCTTGAAATCTGGAAAAGCTGGTAAAATAGGAATGGTCAGGGCTTTTGTGCATTATGGCGGAGGTGCAGGTACTGTAGTACCCAATTCTGAACCACCCCAAGGGCTCGACTGGGACATGTACTGTGGGCCAGCACCACTGATTCCTTACAACAAAATGATTCATCCAAAGGGATTTCGGCAGTTTTTGAATTTTGCCAATGGACAATTAGGCGATTGGGGGATTCATTGGATGGACCAAATTTTGTGGTGGACTGAAGAAAAGTACCCCAAAAAGGTTTATTCTACTATGGCTAGGCATATCAGGCAAGACAATACTGACTCGCCCGATACACAACTCGTGAATTTTGAATTTGAGTCATTTCAGGTATCGTGGGAGCACCGTTTGTATGCCGCCAACGAAGCCGAAAAAGCCAATGTCGGTTGTTATTTTTATGGAACAGAAGTAACTTTTCACATGGGCTGGCAAGATGGATGGACTTTTTACCCTGCCAACAAAAACCAATCTATTATTCATCAAGAGCCACAATTAAATAAACCCGACGACCAAAATATTCGGGAGTTATGGCAAGATTTCTTACAGTCAATCAAGCAACACAAACGCCCTATTTGCGACATTGAAATAGGACATCGCTCTACCAATATGAGTCTGCTAGGTATGTTATCGGCCAAAGCAGGGCGAAGTATTATTTGGGAAGGCGATAAAGAGGTGATTTTGAACGACCCCTCAGCCAACGCATTGCTACGACGTGAATACCGCAAACCTTGGGAATATCCTTCTGTTGAATAAATCCAGAACATATAATATCATGTTGTGTTATTAGCAGGCAACAAGGTCTACTAATAAC
>VFQP010005674.1_pt1 | contig 10719 bp, 11 predicted proteins | sample 3512351 | NCBI WGS metagenome assembly VFQP01 (sample SAMN10412372, study PRJNA504923) | tailings metagenome | isolation source: Relicate 1 Philex TSF1 revegetated site | place: Philippines: Tuba, Benguet | collected 2017-08-29
GCCCCATGCCGAGATCAAGCTGGTGCGTTGCCTGCGCGGAGCGGTGTGGGATGTTGCCGTCGATCTGCGTCGCGGGTCACCCACGTACCTGCGCTGGCACGCCGAACAACTGACCAGCGACAATGCCACGGCATTGTTGATCCCCGAAGGGTTCGCCCATGGGTTCCAGTCTCTCACCGATGACGTAGAGATGCTCTACCTGCATTCGGCCATGTATGCCGCTCACAGCGAAGGCGGTCTCAACGCGTCCGATCCGGCGATTGCGGTGGCGTGGCCTTTGCCCATCCACCTGATGTCCGATCGCGATCGGGCTTTTCCTCTTGTTTCAGACGGTTTTGAAGGCATCGCCCTCCCATGAATTGTCGACACTGCGGCCAGCCGCTGAATCACGTGTTTCTGGACCTGGGGTTCGCCCCGCCGTCCAATGCCTACCTCTCGGCCGAAGACCTGGCCAAGCCGGAAAAGTACTACCCGTTGAAAGTCAGGGTCTGCGACGCTTGCTGGCTGGTACAGACCGAGGACTATGCGCAGGCCGACGAACTCTTCAGTGCTGACTACGCCTATTTTTCCAGCACCTCCACCGGGTGGTTGGCCCACGCCGAGCGGTATGCGCACGACATCACACGAAAACTCGCGCTGGGTCCGCAGAGCCTGGTCATCGAAGTGGCTTCCAACGATGGGTACCTGCTGAAGAACTTCGTGGCCATGGGTATCCCCTGCCTGGGCATTGAGCCCACGGCCAGCACAGCCGAGGCTGCGGAAAAACTGGGCATTCCGGTGTTGCGTGAGTTCTTTGGAGAGGCGCTGGCTGAGAGGTTGCGCCAAGAGGGTCGACAGGCCGATCTGATTGCGGGCAACAACGTCTATGCCCATGTGCCCGACATCAACGACTTCACGCGGGGGCTGAAGGCTGCGCTCAAGCCGGGCGGCACCATCACGCTCGAGTTTCCACACCTGATGCAGCTGATCGAACAGGCTCAGTTCGACACGATTTATCACGAGCACTTTTCTTATCTTTCTCTCTACACGGTGCGCCGCATCTTCGAAACGTTCGGGCTTCGTGTGTTTGACGTTGCACCACTTTCGACCCACGGCGGTAGCCTTCGTGTGTTTGGATGTCACGTCAACGACCCGCGCCCTACCGCTCCTTCCGTAGATCAATGCCTGTCGGTGGAAGCACGTTGCGGCCTCCAATCGCTAGACACTTACCTGCGTTTTCAGGTACGCGCCGATAAGGTCAAGGACGACCTGCTTGGCTTTCTTCTGGAGCAAAAGCGACTTGGGAAAAAGGTGGTTGCTTACGGAGCTGCTGCGAAAGGCAATACCTTGATCAACTATGCTGGCATCAAGCCCGATCTGTTGCAGCTGGTCTGCGACGCTGCTGCCGCCAAGCAGGGAAAGTTCATGCCTGGTAGCCACATTCCCATCCTCAAACCGCAAACTCTCGCGGAAAGTGCTCCCGACTATGTCCTCGTCCTACCGTGGAATATTGCGGATGAGGTGGTGCAGCAAAATGCTGCTTTGAAGGCGCAGGGTGTGCGCTTTGTTAAAGCGATTCCAAGGTTGGAGGTTTTGTGAAAAGCAGGATTCTTTACACCAAGCCATCAATCACGGCACTTGAAGTGCAGTATGCGGCGGATGCTGCGGCCAATGGTTGGGGCGAACGTTGCTACGAGTACATTGCACGCTTTGAGGAGGCGTTCAGGCAACATCTAGGAGTTCGATACGCCATCGCCACCTCGAGTTGCACGGGCGCACTGCACATGGGCATGGCTGCATTGGGCATCGGACCTGGTGACGAAGTAATCATGGCCGATACCAACTGGATCGCCTCCGCTGCACCCATCGTCCATCTGGGGGCCAAGCCGGTGTTCGTCGACATCCTGCCCGAGAGCTGGTGCCTTGACCCAGATCAGGTCGAAGCGGCTATTACGCCGAAGACCAGAGCCATCCTGGCAGTGCATCTCTATGGCAACCTCTGTGACATGAGCCGGCTGTTGGCCATCGGTGCCAAGCACGGCATTCCGGTGGTCGAGGATGCCGCCGAGGCCATCGGCTCGCAGTATCACGGCAAGCGCGCTGGCAGCTTGGGTGCTTTTGGCAGCTTTTCCTTTCATGGAACCAAGACCATGACCACAGGCGAGGGCGGGATGTTCGTCACCAACGATGCTAGGCTTTATGAAGCTGTCTTGACCCTGTCCAATCACGGGCGCGCGCGCGGTCAGACCAAGCAATTCTGGCCCGATGTGGTGGGCTTCAAGTACAAAATGTCGAACATACAGGCCGCCATTGGCTGCGCCCAACTGGAGCGTATCGAAGAGCTAATTGCACGCAAGCGCGAAATCATGACGACCTATCGCCGTGCCTTGGCGCATATTCCAGGCGTCACCCTTAATCCGGAGCCTGAGGACATTATCAATGGCGCATGGATGCCAACGGTGGTCCTAGCCCGAGAAGTGGGCGTTGATCGCAGCATGCTAATCAACGCGTTCACCGCCCAGAACATCGATGCGCGCGTCTTTTTTCATCCGCTTTCTAGCCTGCCGATGTTTGAACCGCAGGCGCAAAACCGGTTCGCCTGGAGCATCCCCGAACGGGCCATCAACTTGCCGAGCTACCACGACATCGGCAACGAAGACCTGGCAAGAGTTGCCGCGGTGATGCATGACGTGGTTGGCACCATTGCCTCCTGAACCTGTGTCAACTTGAGAGTGATAAACCATGTGCCACACGCTGATCCAGGAAGAGATCACCGCCTACCACCGCGATGGATTCGTGGTGCTGAGAAATTGCTATGACCTCGAGAACGAAGTCCGCCCATTCAACGAGCGATTAGCGAAGTCGTCCGCTTGATTCGCGCACACAATGACTACGAAGCGATTCCTTCCAAAAGTTTGGGGAATTTGACTATCAATTTTTCGATATGATTGCGCGCGATCGATGCTTGGCCTTTGCTTCGTATGATGCCATCAAGCAGATTCCCGCCTTTGCCCAGTTTATTTGCTCCAGCCATTTTGAATATCGTCGACATCGATACCCGGTCGCATCCGGGCGCCTTTGTTGTCACCGCAGAAAAGTCGGCCTACCCGCTTAAGCCTGTGAGCGTCGACGGGTTGCTGGAAAGCGTCCTGCAAGTCGCAGAATTCTGGTCGACCGCGGCCGAAAGAACCCGTGAGTTCGAGTACACCCTTGCGGCAGAGGAGGTGCTGGCCATCTACGGGGCAGGCTTCTATGGCAACTTTTTGTTCACCGCCCTGCAGTCGCCCGAGCGTGTGCGTTGCTTCATCGACCAAAATCCCCATCTCCAGGGCCACTCGATCCAGGGCAAACCCATCGTGAGGGCATCGGAAATGAACACTGATGTGACCACGCTGCTGGTGGGCCTGAATCCAGCGTCGGCCAAGGGCATTGTGGACGGAATGCCGTCACTGGCCAGCCTGCGAAAGTTCTTTCTCTAGGGTGCGCGGTGAAGTCTTCAACAAAACCTGTGCGACTCGGCATCATCGGCTCAAGCGGCGGCAGCGCATTGATCGCGGCGGATACATGCCTGCGTGCCGCGGGTCTTGCGGCGGACTGGGTTGTTGTGACGGATCGGGAATGTGGCCTGGAGCGATGGTCGCGTAACGCAGGGCTCCCCACGCACCGACTTCCCTATGTCAGCGCCGATGCCTTTTCGCAGGCGTCTCACACCTTGTTCAAGGAAGCCGGTTGCCAGGATGTCCTAATGTTTTACACCCGCCGGGTTGCGGCACCCCTGATCGACGATCTGCGCGTCTGGAATATCCATCCCTCCCTGTTGCCGGCCTTCGCCGGCCTGCAGGGCGTCGCTGACGCGTGGCGTGCCCAGGTTTCCATTTTTGGGGCCACTTTGCATCGCGTGGATGCTGGGCTGGATACGGGACCCGTCAAGGCACAAGTGGCAGCGCCCCTGAAGCGGGACCAAGACTTGCAAAGGCTTCAACGGCTCAGCTATCTGCAAAAGACCTGGTTGACCCTGTCATGGTTTTGCATGGTGACGGGGCGTGACGGAACCGGTGAATCCCTGCCGTGTGAGCCGGGCGTGGCGCTTGCCTGGCCTGGACTGCCGGCCCCCCTCTACGCCGTGTACTGCGACTGGGTCGCGCGCGAGGAAAGATGAAGGCGGTCATTTCACAATCCATGTACTTCCCTTGGGTCGGCCTACTGGAGCAGATTCGTCTATCGGATGTGTTTGTTCACTATGACGACGTGCAGTTCACCCGTGGCTTCTACAACCGTGTACAGGTGAAGACGCCTCGTGGCATGCAATGGCTCACCGTGCCGCTGCGTGATCAGCATAGGGGTCAACTGATCGACGAAGTCAGGGTGGATGATCGAATCGATTGGCGCACGCAACATATCGATGTGCTCAAGCAGGCGTATGCGAATGCACCACATCGCCAGGAAATGATCGCTCTGGTGGAAGATGTGTTCAGTCAACCAATCACATCGCTTGCCGATGTCTCGCGCAACTCCATCCTTGCACTGGCGAAGTACTTCGACCTGACCCGCGATACGCGTTTCGTATTTTCCCGGGAGCTCGGCGTGAGCGGCAGCAGCAGTCTCAGGTTGCGGGACCTGTGCGTCGCCATGGACGCAAATGTCTACATCACCGGGCACGGTGCCCGCAATTACCTCGACCACCAGCTATTCGAGGACAAAGGCATTGAAGTCCGATACATGCAGTACGCCTGTTCGGCTTATCCGCAAATGCACGGGGAATTCACCCCCTACGTAACAGGATTGGATCTGGTGGCCAACTGCGGCAAAGACGGTCGCAATGTCATCCTGTCCGAGTCCATCAACTGGAGAGCCTTCATCAATGGATCCGATTAAACAATTTCAGGAAGAAGTTCAAGCCAATATCGCTGGCCTGGGACGCGACCACGACCTGCAAGCACTTTCACGCATTTGGGTGAGGGAGATTTCGCCCCACAAGTGGGCGTACAACTTCGCGTGGATGGGGCGTCCCGCCATACAGTTCCCAAATGACGCTTGGGCCATGCAGGAAATCATCTGGGAAGTACGGCCCGATCTGATCATTGAGACGGGTATTGCGCACGGCGGATCACTGATGTTCAGCGCCTCGATGCTTGCGCTGCTCGACATGTGCGACGCCATTGCGGAGGATCAGCCCATGAACCCCAAAGCCTCGAAACGCAAGGTTCTTGGCGTAGATATCGACATTCGTGCGCATAACCGCCAGGCGATCGAGGCCCACCCCATGGCCTCGCGCATCGAGATGCTCCAAGGTTCGAGTATTGCCGCGGAAACCGTCGAGCAGGTGCGAAAAATCGCCGCGGGCTATTCCCGTGTCCTTGTCTGTCTGGATTCCAACCACACGCATGAACACGTGCTGGCCGAGCTGCAGGCTTACGCGCCGCTGGTGACACCGGGCAGCTATTGCGTGGTATTCGACACCATTGTCGAAGACATGCCTGCGGCCTTGTTTCCTGACCGTCCGTGGGGCCCAGGCAATAACCCCAAGACAGCGGTTCACGAATACCTCCGTTCCCAGCCTCAATTTGAGATTGACAAGGCTATTGATCACAAGCTGCAGATCAGTGTGGCTCCCGATGGCTTCCTCAAGAGAGTCGCCTGAGATGGCTATCGCCAGTAGTCCTGCGCCATAGGGTCGCCCATTGCTCGCGCGTAATCTATTCGCTAACTACGCTGGGCAGGTATGGACGGCCCTGATGGGCTTTCTGTTCGTTCCGATCTACGTCCGCCAATTGGGCATCGAGGCCTATGGCGTGATTGGCATGTTTGGCGCCTTCATCGCCTGGCTCGCCCTGCTTGACGCCGGCCTCAAGCCCGCACTGGGGCGAGAGATGGCGCGCTTCACGGGCGGTGGCACCGACATAGAGGCGACATGGAATCTTCTGCGCAGTGTTGAAGTTCTTTGCGTGGGCATCGGTGTGCTGATCGGTGCCGCCGCGTTAGCATCTGCGAACTGGATGGCTTCATCTTGGGTGAGGGCGGATAGACTATCGCCCCAAGCCATTGCCGAAGCAGTGTCTTACATGGGCGTCATCGCAGCACTGCGGTTCGTCGAGGGGGTGTACTCCAGTTGCCTGAGCGGTCTGCAGCGCCATGTGTCCATGAATGCGGTGTCGGCGGTCATGGCAACGGTGCGTGCTCTGGGGGCTGTGGCGGTGTTGGCCTGGGTCGAAACCTCGCTCAGGGCGTTCTTCGTCTGGCAACTGCTGGTTTCGATACTGACGGTGCTTGCCTATTGGCGCCTTGCCTATGGCGCTTTACCAACGCCATCGAGCCACCCTCAATTCTCTCTGGCTGCGCTCAAGAATAGCTGGCACTTCGCTGGTGGCATGTTGTTGATCACCCTCTTGGCATTGCTTCTCACTCAAGTAGACAAGGTGTTGCTGTCGACCTTGATACCGCTGGAAGAGTTCGGGCGATATACCCTGGCGAGCATTGCCGCCGGCGCAATCTTCACGCTGATTTCGCCAATCTCTGTCACCTTCCTCCCTCGCTTGACGCAGTTGCACGCCGCGGGCCTAGAAAGTGACTTTTTAGTCGCGTTCCACCGAGGCGCCCAGTTGGTGACAGTACTGGGCGGCGGTGTTGCCGCCGTCGTCATCTTTAACGCCGAAGCCTTGTTGCGTATCTGGCTTCACGACAAAGAGTTGGCACGGCAGACGTCTACCCTGCTTGCTCTACTGCTGGCGGGCAATCTTATGAATGGACTCTGCCACATGCCCTACCAAGCTCAACTGGCACATGGCATTACTCGTTTTGCCCTCCTCGTGAATACGCTGGCCGCCGCCGTCCTTGTGCCGCTGATCTTTCTTGTCGTGCCAATCTATGGCGCCATTGGCGCGGCCACCATCTGGGCGAGTCTGAACCTGGGCTATCTTGCGATTATCACCATCTTCGTTTTCCGACTGCTCTTGCACACTGAACGCAAGGCCTGGATCGTGGGAGATGTGTTGAAGCCACTGCTGCCCAGCATGGTGGTGGCTTCGCTGGGGCACTGGTTGCTTCCACATGACTTGAGCATCTTCTTTACCCTGATATCCTTAGCTCTGCTCACCGCATTCGCCTGCTTGGCCTCGTTGGTGACTTGCGGTGACCTGTTTCGTTTTGTTCGACAGCAGTTGCACGCCAAGCTCCAGCATTCATGATGGCAGCCACTTTCAAGACGCCCGATATGACTATGGCGCCTCGACTCAGCATCGGCATGCCGGTCTACAACGGTGAGGCCTACGTTCGCGAAGCCATCGATTCCCTTCTCGCGCAAACCGCTGGAGACTTCGAACTCATCATCTCGGATAACGCCTCCACCGATTCGACACCGGTTATATGCCGCGCCTATGCCGCCAAAGACCCGCGCGTTCGTTACATACGCCAAGAGGTGAATCTTGGCGCAGCGGGCAATTTCATTTTCGTTCTGAAGGCTGCCCGGTATGAGTACTTCATGTGGGCCGCGTGCGACGACACCTGGTCTACCAATTGGGTCGAAACCTTGATGCAGGACTTTCGATCAAACGATGTTGGCCTATTTGGCGGTTACCGTGAAGGCAACAGCGAGGTGATTCACCCGCCCACCTACCTCAAAGACAGCCACCGGAAGTTCTTCCTGGATTCAGACCGCACTGGGAAATGTCTCTATTCCTATGCGATCTTTCGGCGCGCGGTCGTGCTGCACTCCGAATTACGCTTTTTCAACTGCCCTGTGGGTAGCGATCAGGTGTATCTGTTGCACCTGCTTGCGCAAGGTGCGTTGCGTTGCGTGCCGGGCGGCGTCCTGAACTACCGGGTACACGATTCGAGCGTGTCCGCGCAACAGCGCAGCACTCGAAACCGGCTGAAGACCGTGCTCAGCCGTTTCCCCTTCGTCTACTACCGTATGGCTTATGAGGCTATGCCACTCCGGCTGCAATGGGTGATGCCGTTGCTCATCACCTGGAAATACATCAAGGAGCAGATCCCGTTAGTGCTGGGCTTGGCAGGCTCCATTGTGCGGCGAACTCTTAGACTTTTCAGACTTTAACGCCACCTTGAACGCCGATTTGAAACCGCGCCTGCTAGTGCTGACCACCAGTTACCCCTTTTCATTGGCGGCCGAACAGACATTCCTGGAGCCCGAGATACGGCGCTACCAAGGGCTATTTGAGCGGATTGTGCTGGTGCCGCAGGTAGCGCAGGGCGATCGGGCGTCGATGCCAGAAGGTGTCGAGGTGGATACCTCATTGGCCGAGGGGTTGCAGGCCATGGGACGTCTGTCTCTTTTTGTTCGGGGCCTGCTGTCGCTGGGGTTTTACCGTGAGCTATGGGCTTTCCCGTCACTGCTGAGGACGCCGCTCGCGGTCTTGCGCATGGCCATCGCCCGCGGTCGCGTCGAATGGATGGCGGGATGGTTCAGGCGGCAGACAAGCAGTCTGACGCCGATGGTGATTTACGCCTTCTGGCTCGACAAGGCCATTCTGGCCGCCGGGATTTCCCGTGCGAGGGGCGGGCGGGGCGCCGTGGTGGCGCGCGCACATGGGGGGGATATCTATGCGGAACGCCATTCGCCTGCGCATATCCCGTTCCAGCGGGAAACGGTTGCGCTCGTTGACCATGTGGCGCCTGATTCGTTGGCTGGGGCCATCTATCTGCAGCGAAAATACCCGGGACACGCTCATAAGATCCACCGTGCCTTACTCGGAACCGAGGACCCGGGGTTCCGGACGGCAGCGTCGACCGACGGTGTTGTTCGCCTTGTGTCCTGTTCGTTCTTGGTGGAGGTCAAACGAGTCGATCTCCTGGTGGCGGGTATTGCGGCCCTGGCGGACCGACACAAGGGCCGGCGCATCGATTGGACACATTTCGGAGGCGGGCCTCTGCTGGACGATATCCGGGCGCGAGCCGAGTCATTGCTTCCCGGGCAGGTTCACTGGCGCTTGCTAGGCAGTGTCGAGACTCGCATCATTTTCGACTGGTACCGTGAGCATCCCGTGGACGTTTTCATCCACGTGAGCCGGTCTGAGGGAACGCCCGTGTCAATCATGGAAGCGATCAGCTGCTCGATTCCTGTGATCGCGACCGCCGTCGGGGGCAATCAGGAGATCGTCAATGATTCGCTGGGGCAGCTGATTGCCGTCAATCCGACGGCAGAGGAAATTGCTTTGGCTATTGAGAACATCTGTTTTGACAGACGGCACCTCGAGGTGTTGAAACTTGGCAGCCATGAACAATGGTCGAAAAACTACAACGCTGAAAAGAACTACCGGGTATTTGGGCGCTTGTTAGGGGGAAGTGTTGACTGATGATCCGACGCGTTCCTTGCCGGAGATGAAATGATCCCACCTGAACCTATCCAATCGCGTCGGATTCGTTGCCTGCTCACGGGAGCCAGCGGCAACCTGGGGCGAGCCATCCAGCGGGTTGGTGCCTTCGATCTCACGTGTGCAACCCGCGACACCTGGCCCGACATGCGCTCGGGCGCAAAGGCGGACTACGATCTGATCATCCACGCAGCGGGTGACCTGCAGGTGCGTCCGGGAGTCCAGCCTATCGCCTTTGTCGATGCGAATGTCCGCGCGCTCGCCGAGGTGCTGGAGTGGGTCGGTCCCTTGTGCAAACCCCGGGTGTTTTACGTCAGCAGTTGCGCGGTCTATGGCAACTCGGTGTCGACGCACGAATCCTCGCCAACGTGCCCAGTGACGGCCAATGGTGTCGCCAAATTGCTTTCAGAGAAGCTGTTGCATGCGTACTGTGACGGAAACGGCATGGACTTCGTGGTCTTCCGCGTGTTCAACACATTCGGTGGCAATGACCGTTTCTCCGTGCTTCATCACTTGCAGCAGGCAACCCTGTCTGGCCGGCCGTTCGTTCTGAACAACGGGGGGCGCGCGCACCGTGACTTTGTTCATGTGGATGATGTCGCCCGGGTGATGTCCGAGCTGGGTGGGGTCGACGATCTGCCTCGGTACATGAATCTGGGAACGGGCGAAGCGACGAGCATTGCCGACGTGGTGAGCGCGTTCATGCGCCAATTTCCCGGCCTGAAGATTGAACATCGCGAATCACGTGAGTCCGAGTACTCTCGGGCCGATATCGGCCTGCTGCGGCAATATTCTTCTCATCGGTATCAGTCCGTGCTGGATTACATAAGCGGCCTGACTGGCGCCACATCACTCACCCATCCGGAGTCCAAGCTGACATGATCGCTGTACTCGACTATGGGGTCGGCAATCTGGCCTCGGTCTGCAACATGATCCGGAAAGCAGGGGGCGTCCCTTGCATCGTCCGAACGTCGTCCGAGGTGCTGGAAGCTGAAAAGCTGCTGTTGCCGGGCGTGGGTCATTTCGACCACGGTATGTCGATGCTGAATGCCTCGGGTGTTCGTGAAGCCTTGGATGAGTACGCTCTGGGTTTACGCCGCCCGGTGCTCGGTATTTGTCTGGGAGCGCAGATCATGGGGCGTGGCAGCGAAGAAGGGCAGTCCAGCGGCTTGGGCTGGCTGGACATGTCGTGCCGGCGATTTGTTTCTGACGGTAGCTTGAGGGTGCCGCACATGGGGTGGAACCAGATTGTCCGGAAAAAACCATCTCCTCTGCTTGATGGCCTGTCGGATGACGCCCGGTTCTATTTCGTGCACTCCTACAAGATGGAATGCGCGCACGTTGATGATGTACTGGCGACCGCCAGCCACGGTGTCGAGTTTGTCTGCGCGGTCCAGCGTGGAAATATCAT
>VFQP010005675.1_pt1 | contig 10719 bp, 14 predicted proteins | sample 3512351 | NCBI WGS metagenome assembly VFQP01 (sample SAMN10412372, study PRJNA504923) | tailings metagenome | isolation source: Relicate 1 Philex TSF1 revegetated site | place: Philippines: Tuba, Benguet | collected 2017-08-29
GGAGCCAGCAACGTGTGATTCAATATCAATATCAATATCAATATCACGCAGGCCATGCTGAACCGGATCGCGCTGCTCCAGAGCGAGGAGGCGCGCCTGGACCGCGACATCGTCAACACGCACAAGCGCATGCAGGACCTGCTGAGCCGCAAGGCCGAGAAGGCCAAGCACGAGGACGTGGCGGTGGCGGTCAGCGACGTGCTCAGCGCGCTGCAGCAGGCCGACAAGGGCGCCAAGGCCGGTGAGCTCCGGGGCGCGCGCCGTAAGCACCGTCCTCGCCGTGCTCTCGCCCCTCCCTGTTGACACAAGAATCCTGCATTGCTTCACAAGCGCAGGCCGATCCAAGCTCCTTGGCAAGAAACCACCGCCCGTGCCCCCTGGCCCCACCCCAAAGGCGGTCCCCACCAAGCCCAGCGCCCACAGCGGGGCGGAGAACTCTCCTGCACCTCTCACCCCTGAGCTCGCCACAGAGCCCGCAGCAGCCGACCACGTGCAAGATCCGGAGCACTCGCCGGCACCCAGCGCCGACACCTCACGCCCGCCCGACGCCTCCGCGACTGCCAGCAGCGGCAGCAGTGGAGCCGCCGCCGTGGCGCCCACACCACCGCTCCACCGCATGGCCAGTGCGCGCGGCGCCGGGCCACTCTCGCCGCACGCCTCGCCCCTCCAGCCAGGCGCCCCGGCCGCGCCGCAGCGTGCCGCCAGCTCTGGCGCCATCCTGCCGGGGGACCTGTCGCCGATGGGGGCGCGCAAGGTGGCCCGGCAAGCCAGCGCCGGCAGCAGCAGCAGCAGCAGCAGAGCCAAGGGGGCCGAGTCACCCCCGCCCCCGGCCCTGGCGTCCACCGCCTCCGCCCCCGCCGCCGGGCCCTCGCCACGGGGACACACGCAGCCGGTGGCAACCGCCACCACCTCCGGGGACGGCGCGAGCCAAGGCATGCAGGTCCTGGACGCCGGCGCCGGCGCCACAGCAGCGTCTGCCGCGTCGTGCAGCCAGCGGGAGGGCACGTCAGGCTTGCTGGTGCTCGGCGCGGGCAAGGTGCCTGCAGTGGTGGCGACAGGTGCCGCGCCGGCGTGCCCCCCACAGCAGCAGCAGCAGCAGCAACAGCGGAACCGAATGGACGTGCTGGAGCCTGAGCAGCAGGGCTTCGCCGAAGCAGATGCGGAGGAGCTGGACCTTGTCAAGGTGCTGCGCGCCGGCACCATCGCCGAGGCGGGAACGCAGCAGGCCCAGCAGGCGGCGCGCGTGCTCCGCTCCACGGCGGTGGCCGCCGCGCCAGGGCCCGTGACGGCCGTGCTGGCCGCCGGCGTGGGCTGGGGCCTAGGGCCACGGGGCCTGGGCACCACCACCACCGCCGACCCTGGCCCCTGCAGCCAAGGCATTGACGGCGCGGGGGGCCAGGCTGGCGGGGCTGGACAAGACGGTCTGTGTGCCGGGTGGGAACAGCCGCAGGCAAGCAGCAGCGCGGCGAGGGCGCCAAGCAGCGTAGGCAGCCGGCCAACCAGCGTGCGGCCGGTCGGCAATGGCGCCCGCAGCGTGGCCGCCGGCAGCAGCCACCACACCGGCCACTCTGCGGCCTCGCGTTCGACCGCCAGAGGAGGCGTGGCAGGCGCAGCTGGGAGGACGTCCGCACCCGGCAGCAAGGGTGCTGGAGGGGACGCGCAGCGCAAGGAGCCCGACATGGTGGTGCAGCAGCAGATTTGGCGCATGCGGCGAGCCTTTGGGCTGGAGGCGACGCCCCTCAAGGACCCCACCGCCGCCGTGCAGGAGTTTGGCGCGGGTGCCTGGTCATGAGGCTCACTCTCAGCGCCCTTGCAAAAGCACGACCTCGACACCACCTCAAAACTGTCCCACGCCAGCAAGCAGCAAGTTGGGAACGAGCGCTCGTTCCCAACTCTCCCCCCTCTCTCCTCGGTCTAAAAGGGCGGGGGAGGTCCGCTGTCGCCGGCCAGCTGGTAGAAGCCCAGCAAGGCGCCGCCCCGGAAGAGCAGCCAGCCGCCGATGAGGCCGAGGGCGGAGAACCACGCGGCCTGCGTGCTCCAGTAGAGGATGCCGCGCTTGCCCAGGTAAATCTCCGTGATCTGCGGCAGCGGCAGCAGCGCATGGGAGGCGGCCGCTCAGTCGGATCCAGGGCCGTGCTCAGACGCCTCGTGCGGGTGGGCAGGAGGGTACGCCTGACGCGTCCCGCCACCCCGCGGCGCCGCATCGGGCTGCAGCATGCCGGTGTGACTGCTGCCCCACGCCAAGGCCAGGGCAGTCGCACCTTTTGGCCCAGCGGCATGTTGTCCCACCCGTCGGGAAAGAGCTGGCCCTCAGGCCAGTTGGCGTAGTTGGAGGGGCCCTGGTCCTGCTGCTTGTTCACCATGCCCTTGATGGGGATGGCCCTCTTGGCTTTCTCAATCGCTGCCTTCTTCCCACGCACGGACGCCTCCAGGAGCTCCAACCGGCTCTCGGCCACCGCCGCGTCCGACGCCGCCGGCTCCGGCTTTGGCTGCTGCTGGGCTGTGCTGGCGCCGTTGCTGCTGCTGGTGCTGGGCCCGCCAAAGGGATTCTCCCCGGTGACCCTGCAGGCCACCTTGCTGCGGAGAGGGGCGAAGGGCCGGACGCCGGCGCCGAGCCTGCCGCTGGGGCGCGCGCACAGGGGCGTGCCCCTGCAGCTGAGGTGTGCCGCCATCATCTCTCCTCACTCGGCACGGCTCGGGGCACGCTGGCACACTCGGCGCATGGCTTGGCCCTAACATTCTCGAGGAGCGCAAGGAGCCCGCTGTCCAGTCCTGGCCCAACATCTACAGCGCTTCACATCCACTTGATCCGCCCGCTCTCTCTCTCCCCTTCAACGATCAGCCATCATGGCCCGGCGTGTGGCGACACTCGCGGCGCTCCTTCTCGCTGCGCTAGCGGTGTTCGGGGGGGCGCACGCAGCCGAGGTGCAGGACTCTGACGAGTACGCGGACAGCTACGCGGCGCACCTGGTGGTGCACAAGGCCGTGCAAGAAAAGGAGGGCGACCTCGCGTACCCGCTCGTGGTGCAAGGGCGCAACGCGACCGTCGTGATCACGCTGCACAACACCGGCACGGGGTGAGCGATCGCTCGCTCGCTCGCTGCTTCAACAAGGGAGGGACTGCCATTGGCAAGGTGTCCAGGGGGCACGGCTGCCCCGAGCGAACACGGGCCTGCTCACGCGTCGAATCGCTTGTCTCGCAGCCCAGCGGCGGACGTCAAGCTCGTCGACGTGCTCCCGCCCAACAGCCAGCTCCTGGATGGCTCGCTCACGGCCTCCTTCCCCAAGATCGCGTCCGGCTCCACCGTCTCGCACTCGTATGTGATCGTCTTCACCTCGGGCGGCAGCATGGAGGTGGCCTTCCTGAGCCCCGCCACCGTCACGTACAAGGCAGAGGAGGACGGCGACGCCCAGGTGAGCGGGTGGGGCGACGGCGCGCGTCCCGGCAGGCGACATGTTGACCACGCGCGATCGGCCGCGCTGAGCGTGCGATCGCGCGTGCCTGTGCACGCAGACGGGCCTCAGCTCCAGGGCCGGCGTCTTTGTGCTCACCCCCGTGCAGCAGATCACCCGCTACGCGCTCCTCGCGGTGCGTGCGTGGTGGGGGGCCACGGTAGTCGCTTGGTGGAGGAGGGCCGCAGCGTGGGCTCCTGTGCACGGCAGCAGCTCATTAGTGCAAGTCACTGCAGCGCTGACGTGGGCACTGCTGCCGACGACTTGCTGCTGCTGACGCCGGCGCAGGGCACGTACGCGTCGCTGGGCATTTGCCGCACGCCGGCGCACTGGCGCAACATGGGCATCCTGCTGGTGGTCGTGGCCACGCTGCTGGGCGCCAACTGGAGCGTCAAGTCCGTCTCGCACCGCAGCAGCTCGCGGGCCCGCGACAAGGCGCTCAAGGAACTGCAGAAGGACGAGTGAGCTTGGGACTCTGGTGGTGGTGACCCAGCGGCACCGGGCGCAGCGCTTGGCAGGCCGCGGCTGCTCAGTCAGACGAGGCAGAGGCTTCTTTTCTTCTTCTTGACCGGCGGGCGAATGCAAACACATCAACGCCGTCGTTGTTGACGCCAGGGAGCGTCAATGATGGAGGGAGGGAGCAGTGCAGGGGACAGCAGGGACAGACACGCACAAAAGGGCAGGAAGCCGGGTTAATTTAGACGGCACCGCAGCACACGCGCGCGCGCACACCCAGCGCTCCCACGTCACGCGCCCGGCTCCAGCGCCAGCGAGCCCGAGTGCGGCGTGGGGCTGGGGCTGGCTGAGCGAAGGTTGGACGGGCTCCCGCCCGCCGGCCGCGGGGCGGCCGGCGCCGCCGCCTGCCCGGCGGCCGGCACGGGCGTGGTGGTGGGCGAGCCGTCGTCCTCGTCGCGGCTGTGCAGCACCTTTTCCAGCTCCTTCTCGCCCACCTGTGCGCGAACGATTTGAGGAGGCAGCATGGAGGGAGCGCGGTGCTCAGCCAGCGCGAAATCAGGAGTCGCGAGCTTTCCAGTGCCAAGTCCAGGGTGCAGGGTGATTACCTCGGTGACGGAGCTGTCGGGGTACTTGATGATGTAGTCGAGCGCAAAGACGGTGAGCGGCACCGCCAGCAGCAGCCCCCAGATGCCCAGGCTGTGCTCGGCAATCACCAGCACCGACAGCACCTGCGGTGGGGGGGCGGCGGTGCAGAGCGGCCACGCAAATGAGTCGTCGAAGAGTCCTGCTGTGGGCGGCCTGCCTCTGGCAACACGCAGCACTGAGCAACACGCTGCGGAGCGGTGTGGGAGGTGGTAGACGCAGAGGAGGTGGAGGGCTTGAGGCACCAGCAGGCAAGGCGCGCACCATGAGGGGGTGGAGCTTGAGGTGCGCCGAGTAGATTGCCGGGTTGAGCATGTAGGCCTCGACAAAGTGCACCGCCATCACCATGAGGATGACCAGGAGGAGCTTGAAGAAGCCGTACTCTGCATGATGGGGTGTGTGGGGGGGGCGGGCGTGCACGGGCAGGTGTCACGCGTGGCAGCGCCGCACAGGCTGGGCTGCTGGTGCGTGGTGCACGGTGGCGCACCGGTGAGCGCCACAAAGCCGATGGGCACGGTGGAGATGATGCAGCCCGCGATCGGGATGAAGGAGCAGATGAAGACGAAGAGCGAGAGCAGCCCGATGCCGGGGATGGCCAGCAACCACATGCCGGCCGCCGTCAGCGCCGTGTTGACCAGCGCGATGCGCGCCTGCGGCGACGAGTCGTGTTGGGGACAGGGAGAAGGGAAGCCATGGTCGGGGCAGGAGCAGGCGGAACGGACGGTCGGCACAGCGGTTCCCACCAGCATCCCTGCACTGCCTTCCTCTGTCGTGTGCCTGCGACCCGAGTGTACACACACCCAGCCCGGGGCTGGCTCCCTCCCCTCGCCTCACCCTCCGTACCCCTCCAATGCCTCACCTGCGCCTCGAGCGCCTGGCACCAAGGGCCTGAGTCCCTCCCTTCCCCTCACCCTCCGCCCCCCTCCCTCTCCCCCAATCCCCCCGCCTCACCTGCGCCTCGAGCTCCTTGCGCCATACCACGAGCCCGAGTCCCTCCCCTCCCCTCACTCTCCGTCCCCCTCCCTCTCCCCCAATCCCCCCGCCTCACCTGCGCCTCGAGCGCCTTGCCAAACAGCTTGCCAAACACGCCGATGACGGGCGCCACCTCGTTGTAGATGGGGCTCAGCCGGCTGCTGCGCAGCGACGCCATGCCTTGCATGATGACGGGCGCGTCCCACACCAGCATGAAGCCAAGCACCAGGCTCACCACAATCTGCGCCGTGCACGCAACAGGCGAGCACGCCCACCAAGACCATCAACCAAGGCCCCGCTCGTGCGCTGCTGCCGCAGCACCCGCCGTTTGGCCGCGCCGGGCAATCCTGCTGTGCGGCGCAGCGCTGGCGGGCGGGCCAAGCAACCCGCGCACAGACCTGCACGGCGAAGCGCGTGACGGAGCTGAGCATCTGCGCCGTGATCTTTGCCGCCGTGGTGGTGTAGCCCTTGAGCATGCTGCTCACGGCCATGCCCAGCTGCACGCTGCGCTCGGCCGTCCACGCCTGCGCGCCACGCCACCAACACCAACACACCGCACCTCACACACCTCACAAGCAGCATGAGCGCGCGCTCCAGCCCAAGGGGTGAACCGCCCAGCTTCCTCTGCGCTGCTCCCCTCGAACCGACCTGCATGCTGCTGGCGGCACCCATGATGTCGTTGCTGGTGGCCAGGTAGATGGCCTTCTCCACGCTCTCCATGATCTGGTCCCTGCGCCGCACCAACGCCCCGCACACAGGTGCGCCCCGCCGCCGCGTTTCAGCAACAGGGTGGCTGGTAGCGGGCACACGAGTGCTCTGCCCGTCCCCGCAGATCCCTTCGCCCTGATCCACACCGCGCCCCAGGGCTGCGCTGCGCCGGCGCTCACCCGAGGCCCGCCCTCATCTTCTCCACCAGCACCACCCAGATGTTGTCGCTCTGCAGCCGGTTGACAAAGTCCACGCCCTCGCTCGCAATGTCCGGGATGGTGAGCACGCCGACTGCGGCCGGCACACGCACGCACGTGCACACACACGCTCAGCACGCGCGCCCGCCGCCCTGCCCCGCTCCCAATGCATGCACACGATACCACGTATGCAGGGCTGCTCCTCCTCCGACTCACAGAGCGTGACCATGGCGAAGATGAGGGTGAAGTAGACCACCACGGTGGCCTTGCGCCGGTCCGCCGGCTTGAGGAACGTCAGCAGCTGGGAGTTCTCGGCGCTCTCCACAAAGCTGTTGCCGATGAATGAGATGATGAATGTGCCCATCATGATCTGCACGCGTGGAGAGCACGCACGCACGCGGGTGTGCACGCGGGCCGGTGTCCCTTTGAGCGCGAGCGGATCAGGCGCACGCGCACACGCACGCACGCGCAATTGTTGGGGCGTGCGTGCAGATCTTCTGCTGCACGCGCACTCACGCCGAAGAAGTCAGAGAGCTGGTACGCGAGGAAGGCCATGGCCGCCCAGATGGACAGGCGCCGGAACGGGATGGCGGCGATTAAGCTCTGCAGCTCCCCGAAGTTGGCCCTCTGCTGACTCCTGGTGATGCCGTGCGGTTGCTCGCCTCCTGGTAGCTGCTGCGGCAGCGGCGCCTGGGGTGACGAGGCGCCAGGTGTGGCGGCTGGCCATTGGGCGCCTGAGGCTTGCGCGCCGGCTGTCACGGCGCTGCGTGGGGGGCCCCTGGCGCCTGCTGGCGCCCGGCAGCAGCTCCGGCTGCTGCTCCAGGATGAGGGCACGCCATCGCGTTGAGGCGGGGCGGGCTGCAGACCGCACGCTGGGTGCCTCGCTGCCGCGCAGGGCGCGCCGATTGCCGCGGACGTGCTACACGCTCTTTGCTGCTCCCACGGCTGCTGCTGCTGCTGCTGCGCGCACGAGCCGAGGAGCGGCAGGGGGTGGTGCACGCCTCGCCAGGAAGAGGTGCTGGCCCCTCGAGCGAGCGCGGGCGCCGAGCACGGAGCGGGCCCGCTGCAACATCGACGTGGCGTGGTCTGCATCTTGCTGCGCGTGCGTGTAGCAAGGTTGCGCGCGGCCGTGGAGCGAGGCGCACGACCAAGCCCGCGGTCCATGTCATCGATCAGGTGCGCGAGAGCAGCGTGCGCCCGGCGCGCGATCGATCGGCTCGTGTGCGGCAGCGCTTTCATAGCTGCGCACGGCGCGCTCACGCGATCGCCTGCCCTGCGATCAAGCAGCAGCACCAGCTTGAGGAGGAGCACGCAGCTCTCGATGCCGACGCCAGCGGCGCCCAAGACGGTGGGCTTCCAATGGCAGCGCTATGAGGCGTGGCGGCATCACCCGCTGCTCAAGGTGGACAAGACGAACCTGGTGCCAGGCTTGAGGATTGGAGTCGGCCTGTTCGTCGCGTACAAGCTCTACGAGGCAGCTTTCGGCGAGGAGGAGCACCACTGAGGCGTGGCAGCACCCCGGCGAAGCAGCAATGGCGGCCATCAGGCTCCTGGCGGGGCAGGAGAACAGAGGAGAGCCTTGCGCCATCGTCGCAAGGCGCGATGGCGCGGCGTGTGGAGCCTGAGGCGGCGTGCTGCAGCTTGTAGACTCTTAGGACAGCACCACCATGCGCTGCGCAGCACGGCGCGCAGCGCTGGGCGGGATGGGGAGGCGGGCACGACGGGCGCGTGTTGCCTGGGCTGCTGGACGATGCCGCACAGCTCGTTGATGGTGCCAGCACATGCTGCCGGCGTGGTGTCATGCCTGTGCAGCGGCGCTCTGCAGGCGGTGTGTGCCGACGACCCGGTGCGCCCCTTGCAAATCGTGCGCTTCTCCTCACGTGCCAAACAGGGACCAGTCGACAATCTGGAGGCTCGCCAGCAGCTGCAGCATCAGCGCCGGTGCCTGCGCGTGCCTCAGCTTGGCGCCCGCCCCCGCGTGCTCCGCAGCCTGGCTCTGGGGCGCGATGGTCACGGGGCTGTTGAGCGTCAGCAGCAGGTCGGAGCGCACGCTGGGCAGCCGCAGCACCGCCAGCAGCACCGCCACCTGGTTGGCCGCCTCAGCGCCCTGCCTGCCCTTGCTCACGGCCTGCAGCCCAGACGCCACGCAGCCGTACGACCAGCGCCCCGCAGGGATCAGCGGCACCTGCGCTTGACCTGCAGCCGCCGATGAGAGAGACACGACAGGAGCAGAGCCACGGCTGTGCGTCGAGGCGCCCCACAATTGGAGAAGGGAGCGGCCAGCGCAGCCACACCGCGCGCACATTGCGTCCGCGATCACTCACTGAGCGCCTGCACGCCCTGCAGCGTGTCGCTGACGCTCTGGTTGCCTGCCACCTGGTCCTGCCACATGTGCCTGCGGCGCGAACAGCAGCCCACGCCGCTGCGACGCATTGACCGTGACGGCCCCACACGCACGTCCCTGCACGTCCCAGCACGAAGGAAGAGAGCAATCACCTTGCGCAGTCTGCGTCCGCCACAGCTGCGTCGTGCTCGACAATCTCCACCACCAGCGACTGGTCCTCGCCCGCGTCTGCCCACACCTCTTGATGGTCCGGCACGGGCCGAAAGTCGCTGCGGCATGGCGGGCAGAGAGCAGCACTGCGACGCGCAGTTGAACACCAGGCCGCTGCTGCACGCGTGGACTGCTGCGTTGCTGCGCTGCATGGCCCCCCCCAGCGATCACCGCGCACCTGACGTCAGCGAAGCGTGGGGGCAGCTGCACAAGGATGGCACCGCCGTAGAGCTCCCGCTGCACCGTCGCCTCCATTTGCGCTTTGCAGTTGCTGTGCACGAATGTCCGCGCAGCGTCTGCGGAATGGCGGTCCAAGAGGATCAAGCCCTCGAAGCACCGCGTGCACACCACACCCACCCCCCGTTCAACGCTTGCAAAAGGGCGCGCAGGAGCAGGCAACACAAAGCATCACTCCTCCTCTTCCTCCTCCTCATCTATGTCGTCGATGCGAGCGCCTGGCCCTCCCAGCGGCGCCCCGTCGTCCTCATCGTCGTCCTCCTCCTCCAGCCCCTGCAGCCCCTGCAGCATCTGCCCCAGCAGGCCGCCCAAGCCCCCGCTGGCCGCCCGCGCCGCGTCTCGCGCGCCGAGATACACCATCTCGACGCGCGCCAGCTGCCGCCCCCACGTGGGGTCCAGCGCCAGCGAGGGGCCGTACCGGTCCCGCAGCAGGCGCACCAGCGCCAGCGACTGCCGGTCAATCGCCTGCGCCCCAACGTTCACACCAGGTGCGCACCTGTCCTGAGTGAGGACAGGAACCGCACACGGGGAGACCACATCCCCGCCAACACTCACCTCGAGCAGCAGGCCCAGGAAGTTGCACAGCGGGGGCCAGGACTGGCTGGTCGACGCCGCCGTTGCGGTGGTGCCCTCCTTGCCGCTGCCGGCCGCCTCGTCGGCGCGGTCCTGCTCGGCGCCGGCCGCGGCGCGGGGCGCCAGCGCGGCGTGCAGGCTCCTGGCGTGCTGCAGCTGCGCCTCCTTGGTGTGCGGCTTGGCAATGGCCAGCACCTACACCACACGCGCGCACGTGCGGTCTGCTTGCTGCGGGACCCGTGCGTGCGGCGCATGAGGCCGTGCGCACACACACACGCACGGTAGCTGGGCTCCGGCCCCGCCGAGGTGTCTAAACAGATGCAAACCCCACACACAGACACACACACCCACCGCACCTGCAGGACGCCCTGGGTGAGGTAAGCGGCCAGTGCCCCCGGTGGCGCCGCGGTCCGCAGCACTGCGGCACGGCGACGCGAACCAGCACAAAGGCGAGTGGGCGATCCAGGGAGGCTTGCGTCGCTCGCCCAGGCAGAACCTGCCCCCTGCCCGCGCAAGCCCATTCAAAGCGCACGCGCACCCTGGGCGTGCAGCGTGGCGTTGCCGCTGCGCACCACGTGCACCGCCACGCGCGCCAGCTGGTCGAGGCCGTATTGCTGCCAGAGGTACGAGGCAAACGCAGCGTGGAGCTTGCGGGCCTGCTGCCACGACACCTGCGGCTGCCTGCGAACGGGTGGCATGGACAGTGCAGCGAGGGACGGTTGAGGTCATGCCCTGGTAGCCCCGCGCGTGTTGCCCCACGCGCCTGCTTGAAACACAGTCCCGGGCAGGCGCAGAGCGAAGGAAGCCGTGCCACCCTGCGCTCCAAGCGACCAAGCAACACGCACTTGTTGGCCCACTTGATGGCCGCCGCAACCACCCGCGAGCACTCCTCCACGTCGGTCAGCGCGGCGGGCTGCCCGCCCTGCT
>VFQP010005676.1_pt1 | contig 10711 bp, 13 predicted proteins | sample 3512351 | NCBI WGS metagenome assembly VFQP01 (sample SAMN10412372, study PRJNA504923) | tailings metagenome | isolation source: Relicate 1 Philex TSF1 revegetated site | place: Philippines: Tuba, Benguet | collected 2017-08-29
CCGCACCTGGGGGTCCTTGACGAAGCGCTCCAAGCAGTCGACAAAGTTGGTGCCGTTGAAGGGGTCGCCGCCAATGCCCACCACGGTGGACTGCCCCAGCCCCTCGTTGGTGGTCTGGAACACTGCCTGCGCCGCCGCAGCAGCCGCCAGGGGAGCGCCCGCACGCGCAAGGCACGACCAACGTCGCGCATTCTCGCGTGGCACCCGTGTGCAACGCAGCAAACCTCGGCCCTCCACTCTGAACGGCGCACCTCGTAGGTGAGCGTGCCAGAGCGGGACACAATGCCGATGCGCCCCTTCTTGTGGATGTAGCCCTGCGGGACACCCAGTCCGGCGTCGCGGCGCGTTGGGCGTGCTGTTGCTTTGCGCAAGGCAGCCAGGCGCCCTTTGCCCCTCCTCCTCTGCGCTGGCAAGCCGCACGGCGGCTCACCGGCATGATGCCGATCTTGCATTCCCCCGGCTTGATGATGCCGGGGCAGTTGGGGCCTATCAAGCGCGTCTTGCTCTGCTCGCTCATGATCTTCTTGACCTTGACCTGCACAGCACGTGCACGCCAGGCGCCTCGACCCGTGTGTCCTCACCACGTGTGCTTCAGGTGCACTATGCGTAGCAGCAGGAACCCAGGGCCCGCGCGCTGACCATGTCGTGCTGCGGGATGCCCTCGGTGATGCACACGACGAGGTCCAGCTCTGCCTTGACGGCCTCCAGGATGGCGGCGGCGGCAAAAGGGGGCGGCACGTAGATGACCGACGCGTGACAGCCGGTGGCGTCCTTGGCGTCCTGCACCGTGTTGAACACTGGGAGGCCCAGGTGCTTGGTGCCGCCCTTCTTGGGGGTCACGCCGCCGACCAGCTGCGTGCCGTACGCGATGGCCTGCGCGTGGGGTGCAGCGGCAAGGCGCTCGCCGCGCGTCAGGAGGCCTTGCTCCGAGCAGCTCTCTTAATGGCAGCAGCGCCCATCATCAGCGCCGCTGCTGCTGGGTGTCATGTCCGTCGCACCACGCGGCAAACGGTAGGCGCACCTGCTCCGAGTGGTAGGTGCCGTTCTTGCCGGTGAAGCCCTGGCAAATAACCTTGGTGTCCTGGTTGATGAAGACCGCTGGAGCCTGCGCCGCGCGGCGCATCGGGGGGGAGGCGCACCTCGACGATGCTCGCCCGTCCCGTGCTTTGTGCACACAGCGCTGCGCCGCTGCGCTGCGGGCGCCACGGCGCCGCCGAATCGTGGCGATGGCCCCAGCGAAGCGAATGCGCGCCGTAGGGCCGAGCGTGCGGCTCTGCGCGGTGCCCCTCGCTGTGCGTCGGGCGATCGTCGAAGCGCCACCTGCCCCCCGCGCCCGCTCTGCACTCACGTACGTCGACATGAGCCGCTCCTGCAGCGGCCGCCACACATTGCCCTCCGCCGATCTGCGCGCGCGCCAACCACCACCGCTGGCGCACTGCTCTCGCAAAAGGTGCACAAAAAACCCTTTGCCGCACGGAGGAGGAGGACTGCGCGCACCTGGCGGCCGTGCCAGCCGTTGCGAGAAGCGCGCGCCACATCCTGCTTCCTGTGTGCTGTGTGCAAGTGTGCTCGGCCCTTGAGAAGGAGGACACAGCACAGGCAGCAGGTCCACGTTCAAGTTCAACTGGTCGGCACAGGACCCAAATTCGATCGCACAAAGAGCAGCAACACGATGGTGCAGGACGCTGGCGAGCAGCACGCTGGCGAGCAGGAGCAGCAGGAGCAGCAGCAGGAGAAGGAGGAGGATCACGCCGCTGGCGCGGAGGGAGGCGCGGACGCCGAGGAGCGGCAGCAGGAGCCGCAAGTCGTCCATGGCGGGGACCAGCAAGACGGGCCCGTGTCCAACACCAAGAAGCGGGGAAGGAGGGCCACCACCGCTTACTTTCTGTTCACCGAGGAGCAGAGAGGCCGCGTCAAGGAGGACCTCCTCGCCAGCAAGAAGGACGAGCCCGGTGGCAAGGTGTGTGGGTGCGCATGCGGCGCTGCTGCTGTCGCTGCCGGCACGCTCTCTCCAGACGGCGAGGCAGAGCTCACACGGCGCACGCCTTGCACAGGTCTCGGTGACCGAGGTGGCCAAGGAGCTGGGCCGGCGGTGGAAAGAGCTCAGCGACGAGCAAAAGGCAGAGTACAAGCGGCGCAGCGCAGAGGCGGCGGCGTCTCAGCAGGAGGAGCAGGACGGAGAGGCACACAGCGGCGACGAGGCCACCGGGGACGCCAGCAAGGGCGCCGCCGGCGGCAAGCGCAAGCACAAGGACGACACCAGCCTGCCGCTGACGGTGGTGCGGCGCATCATGCTGCTGGACGGCGAGCTCTCGCGCGTCTCCAACGACGCCCTGCTGGTGGTGGCGCACGCCGCCGAGCTGTTTGTGGGCCTGCTGGCCGAGCGGTGCGCGCGGCAAATCAGCAGCAGCAAGCCGCGCCGCACCACCATCAAGGTGAGCGGCGGGCGGTGGCGCTGAACGCGTGGAGCGCCACACGCACGCTGCCGCTCCACTGTGCTGTTTCCACGTTGCTCCACCCCGATGATTGCGATCGTGGCCCCCGGCTGCTGCTGCTGCAGCTGTCCGACTTTGAGCAAGTGGTCAAGCAGGACCGGCGGCTGGCGCAGGCGGGCCTCAAGGACGTGGCTGGCCTGGCCAAGCTCAAGGCGGAGGCCGCCGCCCAGGCCAAGCACGCGGCGGCGCCCGGGGAGGAGGGGCGCGGCGACGAGGAGGACGCCGGCGCCGCCGGGCAGGGCGACGACAAGGAGAACGCGGGGGCCGACGGCGACGCGCCGGGCCCTGCTGCCGGCGGGGCCAAGGGAGGCGGTGCTGGCAGCAAGGAGCCCAAGCAGGGCAGGCCCAAGAAGAAGAAGGCCGAGCCGCTGCCGCCCATCGCCACCAAGCCCATCACTGCCTTTTTCCGCCCCGCCCCAGCCGCCAACTGATGGAAAGAGGACAGGACTCGCGCCACCACCAGACGTTTGCAACAACGCGACAAAAGGACGGGAAGAGGGTCGAGAAGAAGCACATACGCGGCCCCAGGCGTTGCTACTTGGCGCCCTGCGCCTGGCTGGCCCTGCTGAGGTCCGCTTGCGCGTCTTGCGCCCGGGCCAGCAGCGCCATGACCTCCTTGAGCTCCTGCCGCGCGCCCACCAGGTGCGCCCGCACGACGCGCTTCTGACCCGCGCGGTAGACCACGGCGCACAGCCGGCGGAACGGCAGCCACCCCTGCGACGACGCGCCAGGCTGCTGCTGCACGGCGCGGGCGTGCGCTGCCAGCAGCCGCTCGTCGTCCTCCAGGCTGCCGGTGCCCTGCTCCTTGCCCTCCATCTCCACCAGCTTGATCTCTAGCAACCTGCACATGCGCCCAAGCGAGCAGCGCGCGAGGGTGGGCGCGTGCACAAGGGGAACACCCAGGGGCAGCACTCCAGTTCAGGCGGCACCCAGTTGAGGCGTGCGCCTCTGACCTGAGGTAGGTGGTGAGGGCGCCCATGCGCAGGCCCAGCTGCGTGGCCAGCAGGTCCAGGTCCGCAGCGCCCAGGGGCTGCGGGCGCGGGTGCCTGCTCAGGCGCCGCGACACCTCGCCCAGGTCCAGCTCAGCGCCCGACACGGACGCCGCCGCCGCCAGCTCTGCGGCACGCAAGACGAGAGGAGAGGCTTACGTCGCTGCAGGCTCTGCCATCCCCACCAGCTTTGCACAGCAAAGCACCACCCCCTGCCAGAACCGCACCGGACGCTGCGGGGTTGAGGCCCTGTTGCCGCGCGGCCCTGGCGGCCCTCAGCACGTCCAGCCGCGCCTCCACCTCGGCCGGGGACAGCGTGAACACCTCAAGTGCCTCGAGCACCTCTGGGGGCACGGGCGCCGCCAGGGGCGCGGGCGCGGGGGTCGCCGAGGGCTGGGCGGGGGGCGCGGGAGGGGCCGGCGCTTGGAGGAAGAACTGGGCACGCATGCCCGACGACTGTGTGAATGCAGGGCACACGCACGCAAGCCACCCTTGTCTCCCGGTGCGCAACCCAGTTGGAAGGGGCCTCAAAGGCGAAGCAGCGGCCCCGCGCTGGGGGCGAGGAGGCGCACCATGAGCAGCTCCATGCGGGCGGCCATGGGCCTGTCCCACTGCGCCGGCGGCGGCACGGGCACCGCCAGCATCACCACGTCCAGCGGGCTCACCGCCGCGCCGCCCCCTGGGGACGCGCCCTGCCGCTCCGCCTGCTGCTGCGGCTGCTGCTGCTGCACAAAGCCGTAGAGCAGCAGCAGCTCCTCGTTGGACTTGCTGTCCCCGTAGTTGATGGCCAGCTCGTCGCCCGGCCGCGCCGTGAAGCCGCGGTGAAGCTGCAGGCGGATGCTGGCCGTGTCTGTGGGCCGCGGCGGCTGCTGCGCCCCGCCCTGCGCACCACCGCCGCCGCCGCCGTGCTGCACCACCTCCCACCAGCAGCCGGCCCGCCCGCCCGCGTGGTTGGCAAAGTCGAGCCCTGGGACCAAGCCCTCGTGCACCACGATGCCCTGCGCCGCGCCGGCGTGGTGCCGGCGCTGCTGCTGCTGCTGCTGCGCCACGAGCTGCGAGGCGGCGCCCGGCTGCGTGGGCACGGGCAGCGCCTGGCCGCGCGACCAAAACACGCAGTGCGCCCACAGCAGGTCGTCAAAGGCGAGCGGGCGGGGGCGCGGCGCGTGCGCGGGCGTGCTGGAGGCCGCCACCTCCTGCAGGGGGCCCTTGAGGTGCTCCCACGTCTCCTGGAGGCGGGCGCGCAGCGTGCGCGCGGCCTGCGGTGCGGCGTGGGCAGGAGTGGGCGACGGCTCTGGGTCACTGGCGCTGGGGGGGGGGGGGGGGGCCCGGCGCGGCTGCTCAGGTGCCCTGCACAAAGCCCTCGCAGCCCGTGCCTGCATGAGGGTGGTGCCCCGGAGCTCCTGCAGCTCCTGCTCGCTCCAGCACAGCGGCGAGTGGAACCTGCGGCGCCATGCCACGCGGCGCGATCCCGGGGTGAGGCGAGGTGACATCCTTGGTGCAGGTCGGGCAGCTGGTGCGCAGCAGTGGTGCGGGCAGCGGCGGCAGCGACGCGGGCGGCGCACTCACTGCCAGGGCAGCGCCTGGATCCAGGGGAAGAGGTGCGAATGCGGGCCCTTGACGCGCTCCACCGCCAGGTGGCACTGCACCAGCAGCCTCTCGTCCAGCACGCCGTGCTCCAGCAGCCACGAGTACTGCTTGCCCACCTGCGCGTTCGTTCAGCAGGGCCGCCGTAACACGCACGGGCAGGCGGTGGCGTCTTGCCGGGGCCGTGGCGCACGCCATCCCAGCCAGCCGGGCGTCCATCCTCTGTGCTCGCCTGGGCGTTGCTGAGGATGGTGTCTGCCGTGATGGCCAGCTTCATGGGGAACTCTGCCGCCACGGCGTAAGGCGGCGGCGCGGCGAACGGCAGGAACCAGCGCCGCCGCTTGCTCTGCAGCGGCTTTTGCCCCTCGGCCAGGAACACGCCGGTGCCCGCGTCCTCCGCCACCTGTGTGCAGAGGGCACGCGCTTTGCAGATGTGCCGCAAGCAGGCGGCGTGCACGCACGATCATCGCGGTGTGGGCGGGCGGGCGGGCCGCCGCTCACCGAGCTGCGCCTGAACTCGATCTTGCTGACATCAGCGCCCTGCTGCTCCAGCCACGCCTTGAGGTACGCCAGCTCGTCGTGCTGCTGCTGCTGCTGCGCCCTGCTGCTTGATGGGGGGGCCGCCTCGCCCAGGGCGGCAGGTAGCACCCAGCTCATCAGCTGCGCGCCGAGCGAGGGCGATTCCACGCCCGGCGCAGCAGCAGTGCCTTCGCCCTTGCAGCTGCTCCCGTCCGTGGCGGCGAACAGCGCGAGCAGGGAGCCACCGCCCCCCAAGAACGCGGCGAGGAACGAGCACGCGCCTGCGGCGCCCGCGCCTGCTCCCACGCGCAGCAGGGGCAGCGCCGCGAGCGTCCTCATCTGTGCGTACTCGAAATCGTGCTCCAGGCGCGAGCGGCGAGGTGGTGGAGACATCAGGGTTTGGGACGACTGCTTCAAGCGTGCACACCGCTGCGGCTTTGCAGCTGCACAGTTCGGCACCGCGATGTCGCATCGGAGCTCCGATCCCGCTGCAGGCCGCCCCAGCTGAAAGGCGGAGGCGGAGACGGAGGCTACCTCAACGCGCCCATCGCGCGGCGTTGGAGAGGAGGGCAGCACAGCGCACGACAGCAGCAGGGAGCGCTGAGCGATTCACCAGGTGCTGTGCGCATCTCGCCCTGCTGTCTGCGTCGTTCGAGCTCCGCACCTAGCACGGTGAGTGTGAGTGCGGCACCGAAGAGTGTGTAGGCGCCTGCGCTGCAGAGCGCGCCACGGAAGCGCGTCGCGACACTGCGCGAGCTCTCATCGGCGGCATGCCCAGGGCCTTTGCGAGCCTCAGGCCCACGGATGGCCCGCCTCACCTTCCTGAGGCGCACACCACGACGAGCGGGCTCCCAGGGGAGCTCTGCAGAGCTCTCACGAGAGCGCGTGCCGTGCGCCTGCACGTCATCATGATGCCTGAGCAGGTGCGAGAGGCCTGCCAAGATGGCTGCGCCCCACTCGCCCGACGTGTACAAGTACGACGTGCGGCCCAGCGGCAGCGTGCACTCCACGCCGACCACCAACCGCTACGCGCAAGGCGGGGTGGACCAGGGGCAGCATGGACCTCCTCCACGCCGCTCCCCAGGCAGCCCATCCCTCAGCATGTACTTTTCCCCAACGGTGCGGCGGCGGCGGGCAGGTGCCCTGGGCGGTGGGCCACTCGCTCTTTGCCGCAGGGCCATCTCCCAAGCGCTTGCACGTGGTGCCCCCCTGACCCTTTTGTGCGCGCAGCCCCAGAAGACGGTCAGCGTGCTGAGCCGGCCGCGCAACCCGCCGCCCTCCCAGAAGAACGTCGAGAACCTCGACACGCAGTTTGAGCGCGACAAGCAGGCGGCGGACCGCCACGCCGCAGCCTTCAGGCGCCTGCAGGTGGAGAGGTGGCACCACCACGGGCCCGGCACGCCCTCCTTGCTGGACCAGGGGCACATTGTGGACCGCGGCCGCGGCAAGACGGTGGTGCAGGCGGCCAACGGCGTGTACGACCCCATCCTCTCCGAGTTCAAGGTGCCACCATGGGGGCCGCCGGTGCAGGGCAGCAGGGACAACAAGCGACCCGCCAGGTTTGTGTGCAGAGGATGGCGACGGAGGGCGGGGCGGGCGCGGGCGCACTGCGCTGCACACGTGGACACCTGGCAGGGCGCTTTGTGCTTCTCCTGAGCATGGCGCCCCCCCCCGCGCGACGTGTTGCCATCGCAGCGCACCACACATGCGTCCGGGCACGCCCTCGCACCGCGTGGACAAGCAGATCCAGCAGGCGCGCGGCGTCCGCGATCCCATCACGGTGAGTACCATCCGGAGGAGCAGCAAGCGTTTTGCCCACCACCGCTGCCACCACCACCTCCCACCTGGCCCACCGCCGCCGCCGCCGCCGCCGCCGCCGCCATGCAGGGCGCGTGCAAGCCGGGCTTTGAGCCGTCGCACGTGTACGAGGCGCGCAAGCAGCTCGAGTTTGAGCGCAACCACGGCGGCCGCGGCATCCTGTCGCGCGCCGACCGCGACAAGGCGTACAACCCCATCACGGGCGAGCAGCAGCCCCTGGGCTCGCCCGGCCCCGCCGTCGCCCGCAGCCCCAGCCAGCGCGCGCTGCAGCACCCACGTCCGGCGTCGGCGCCCCGCGCGTCCATCTACACGGCGTCCGTCACGCTGCTGGACAAGCCCGACACGCCCAGCAAGCGGCCCATCAGCAGCGGGCCGTCCTGGGGCGCCTACAACCCCATCACGCACGCCTGGCACGTGCCGCCCAGCGACGCCAAGTTCCGCGACCCCAGCGCCGAGCTCAACAAGGCGCACGGAGTCACGGGCGCGCACTGGCGCAAGGTGCGGGCGAGCCTTTGGCAAAGCGAGAGGGGGCTGTCGTGAGGGGCGGCGTTCTCGCGGCGTTGCCACACCACGCGCTACCCTTCTCGCGTGGTCGCAGGTGGCGCTGCCGGCCAACCAGGGCGTGTACAACCCCATCCTCAACCAGTGGGTGGTGCCGCCGGCCAACCCCCGCGTGCAGGCTGGGCTCACCTTTGCCCCTGCCACGCTCTTCTCCCGCCCCACGCCCGCCACCATCCGCAGCCCGCAGTGACCATTGCGCTGACGGATCGCGTGCACGTGTCTGCTTGCCTGCCTGCCTGCGTGCCTGCGTCTGCCTGCCCACGACGCGCAACAACGCCAGCTAGCTGCTCAGCGCTGCTCTTCCTCTCTGACTCTCTTGCTGCGCCACCTCCTCCGCACGCTGTTCCCGCTGCAAAACTGCGAAATGAGAGAGCAAAACTGCGTCCGCAGCACGTGGAGGGACTCTGCAGGCCACAAACAATGCTCATCCGCGGATCGTGTAGATGGACTTCTCAATGTGCGCCTTGATCGCGGCGTAGTCCTGCATGCCCAGCAGCTCAATCTGAAGTGCGGCAGCGCCAGGCGGCGTCAAGCTTGGTGGGGGTGACGGCAACAGCAGTAAAGCACCAGCCCCAGCTCGCTGCACCTCACGCGGACGCACCTGGCTTCCGTCCTTGAGGAAGATGACCATGTCGCCCCAGGCGCCGAACGCCCGGGGGGCGGCGCGCACTTCCTTGATCTTGGCGAAGGACACTTGAGCCTGCGTGCGGCAGGCGGCCAGGCGCCGCGTCCTCCGCATGGCACTTGCGCCACCTGCCGCGCACAACGGGCCGACCGGCATCCACTGCCTGCACCCACCACGCACCTCGCGCTTGAAGAGCGGGCTGTCGTTGGTGATGATGATGCGCTTGTTCGTCACCTTGATCTTGAGCCAGAGGCGCCGCCCTGCACCACATGTGTGCAGCGCTTAGCATTGCTTAGCGGCTCCCCGCGCACGGCGCAGCAGCTTTTCCCAGGAGCATCACGAGCTCTGCGCACCAATGCTCGCAATGGTGAGCGGCGCGTAGACGAGCGTCAAGCCCAGGATGAGGCTGATGGCCAGCTCCGCGCTGCTGCCACCATTGCCTTCGAAGAAGACCGTCTCAGGCTCTGGAGGCGGCTCCTGTGGCTGCGGAGGGGCCTCAGCTTGCGCGTTGTCCGCTGCAGCCTGCGCTGGCCTCAGCAGCACGTGTGGCCGGCGCTGCCTCGCTGCCCTGGGGCCTGCTGCTGAGCAGCGCCTGACGTGAGGTGCAGACGGTGCTGTGGCTGGCGCGAGCGCAAAGCTCCTCCTCGTGGCGCATGGCGCCGCACGCGTGGAGGCCAGCATCGTGGTGCTGTGAATGCGCTGCTGCTGCTGCTGCTGCTCGTCGTCCTCCTCCTCCTTTCGCCTTGCACCCCTGGAGGTTTGGCGCATTTGCCACAGCGCGAGGACGCCGCTGCTGCGTCGCTCGCCTCCTCCACCAGCACGCACCGTCGACCGCCACCATTCAGCGAGCGGCCTGCTGCGCGGTTCGCCTCGTTCTCGCGCTTCCTGGCACGGCGCCGGCGGCCAGGGCGATGCAGGCGGCACTACGGAGCCCCTCGGCTGCGTGCCTGCACGCCAGCCACCATGCCAACATCAGCGTCATGGGTGCCGCAGCGACGGCGTGGGTCCTGCAGCCTGCAGAGGTGCACCGCGCCCCGCTCGCCGCGCATGTCGTCGGCCACACACCGCCCAGCCAGCAGCATCACCTGCGGCCGCAGCACGCCGGCGTGCAGCTGTGCCCAAGGCGCTGCTCAGTCGTGGCTATGAGCACCGCGGCGGCCAGCGCACAGCAGCCCCCGGCGGACGGAGAGGCAGCGCCGCCGCCGGTCCAGCCCGTGGCCGTGCAGATACCGCAGTACTGCTGCGGCTGCGGCGTCAAGATGCAGCAGGCGGACCCTGAGGCGCCCGGGTGAGTCGTGCGAGACGGCTGCGAGTTCGCGCACAGCCCACTCAATTGAGCGGTCCACGCGTGACGGCCAGCGCGCTGTACGGCTCCCCTGCTCAGGTACTTCATCATCCCGGCGCGCCTGCTCCAGCCGCCCCAGCAGGAGGACCCCTCGGCGGCCACCCCCAGCGACGACCTGGGCCTGGCGCCACCCGACGAGTACCAGCAGGCCCTGCTGGGCGAGGTGCGCCGCGCCCGCTTCAAGAAACGAAGCCCGCACGTTTCTCCCACGTTGCGCGTGCCGCCCTCTCCAGCGCGCCCTCCCCATCTGCCTCGCTCCCTCCCTCCCACCGCCGCAGGACATGCTGGGCCTGGACGACGTGGCAGGCGTGGGGGGCGAGGCGGCGCTGCCAGAGGTGGTGTGCCAGCGCTGCCACTCGCTCAGACACGCGGGGTGAGCGAGCGTGGCCGCCTCCCCAGGGCGCCTGCCAGGCCGCACTCCACACCCACACGCCGCCAGAGTGTGTGCGGCGCGCCTGGCTCTGTGTGTGCGTGCGTCGCAGCAAGGTCAAGGTGGAGGCGGCCGAGGCGCTGCTGCCCGCCTTTGACCTGGCCAAGAAGGTCGGGCGCAAGATCGCGCTGCAAAAGGACCGGCGCGCCGTGGTGCTGCTCGTGGTGGACGCCTCGGACTTTGACGGGTCACTGCCACGCGCCGCGCTGCAGTGAGTCCACGCGCCGCTCCGTGCGCACAGTACTCCACGCCTTTCCTTGCCGTCCAGCTTCCCAGGCCCTGCACCTTGTTCCAGCCCCTGCAGCTCCCAGCAGCAGTCCCGGGGGGGGGGGGGGGGGGCGGCTT
>VFQP010005677.1_pt1 | contig 10710 bp, 15 predicted proteins | sample 3512351 | NCBI WGS metagenome assembly VFQP01 (sample SAMN10412372, study PRJNA504923) | tailings metagenome | isolation source: Relicate 1 Philex TSF1 revegetated site | place: Philippines: Tuba, Benguet | collected 2017-08-29
CCCCCCCCCCCCCCCCCCCCCCCCCCCCCCCCCCCCCCCCCCCCCCCAACCCCCCAACCCCCCACCCCACCAGCGCATTCTGCTGCTCGCGGCATCTCCGCCCATTCCAGCCCATGATCTTTCTCCTGCCACCGGCTCTGTTTGCAGGGCTGGGGCTACAAGCTGAGGCGCGTGCTCTGCTTCTTTGCGGGCACCAGCCTTATTGAGCTGGCCACCGCGCTGGGCATCCCGCCCTACCTGGGCAGGGTCCGCGCCCTGCTCATCGCGCTGCACTGGCTAACAGCAGTCATGATTGTGTGGTCTGCCTCTCCCACGGGCAGCGCGCTGGCCCTGGCTGCCTACCTGCCGGCGATGGCTGCCCTTGTGCTGTGGGCCTTCTCCAAGGACATCTCTGCCCGGGCCAAGGGCCTGGCCGCGCTGCAGAGCGGGCAGGCCATGGCCGCAGAGCTGCGGGCAGAACTTTCCTAACGTTGAAGCCTGCCCGCGCCTGTGCAGCGCGCTGTATGCGACCGCCAACTGCTATGCAGCCGCGCTGGCGCGCGACAGGCGGCGCAGCGAGGACATGCGCCTTGCGCAGCTACATTGGGCATCTTGGCTCTTTTGAAAGGATGTGCAGTGCGTATTGCATGTATGCCCGAAATGCCAACTGTCTGGTGCCCCCCTGGACATGAGTGGCATAAAAGACACTGTCGTTGTGAAACATCCCAACGAGCTGAGAGATGATGAGAGCAGCCGCCAGGCAACAGAGGGCAGGGTTGTGCTGGCCCGGGCGGGGCAGCGACGATGCCCTCCAGCCCTCCTTCCGGTGGGAGATGATGTGCCACTGAGAACCTGCCCTTGCTGTAGCTTTAGTCGTCAGAGCTGATGATTCTCCTTGGTTTCGTATAAAGACGTCCGATACATGAAAAGAGAAGTAAGCAAAACCGAACAGGTGTGCCAAGAGCACAGCCACACGAGTGCAGCATGCAAGACTGCCACTTAGCTTGCAGTAGGATCTGTTCTGGGTCTCATCCAGCAAGTCGCGTTGCAAGTCTCTAGCAGGAAAAATAGTGTACGGGGATAATGCAGGGATTACAAGTGGGCTACTGAGGGCAGGAGGAGGGTACAAGCGGTGGAAAGTCGGACAAAGGTGGAGCACGAATAGCGCCATAAATGGATGACAAAGCGAGGACAGGGACGAGACACAGGAGGCCAAACGGCCAAAGCCAAGCGGCGGTGGCAAGCTTGTCCAAACCAAGTGGAGACGCAACGCCCACGACCGCCCTGCTGCGTGCACCAGCCGCCGGCGCAGGCTGGGCGCCGACTGTGCAGCCCCTTCGGGAAGCAGGGGCGCCGCCTCGCTGAGGTGGACCTCGCCAGCTATGTCTGCTGCCTCGGTGCTGCTGCCGCCGTGATGCACGCACACAGGTTTCCGCTGCCTACACCTGGACTCCGCATCAGTAAGGCCCGCAAGCACCTCTGCAGCAAGGTCATCGGGGGCCACAGGCGCCGGAGGATCGGGCTGTCACAGCTGGCCGCCTTGGGTGTGCAGCTGTGGGGTGCCGCAGCTAGAACGCCAACGGTGAGCCCAGGCAGGGGCTTGCGGACCGACCTTCCCATACAGGCATCTGGGAACGGCTTTGCTGTGCGTTGTCGGCAGCTGCCGGGGCAGCAGCAAACACAACACGGGTGGGCTGTTGCATGAACCCAGGCTAGAACCCCACGGGCCTTGCTGGACCAGATGTGAAGGTGCTGCGCACACTGGGGGGCGGCCACTGCCGGGCACAAACAGCAGGCACATGCACGCCGAGCTTGCCAATAGGAGCAGGTGGGACCGGCAGCACTCACCCAAAGAGTTCCGAGTGGCCAAAAAGCCACGCCATCAGGCGTGCGTGCGCCCGCGTCACCCGCACCAGGCCCTCCAGCATGCACACAGTGGTGCGGCCGCCCTGCCGCGCCTCGTGCTGCCGGCGCAGCTCGTAGTATCTGGAGAGCAGTTTCTGGGCGTCGTCAGACAGCGTGGGGTTGCAGGACATTTTGCCCCATTTGATATGTTGCCGCAGGAAAGACAGCGGCCCTGCAGTACCGCGGCGCCGGGGAGGGCGGCGGGGGGAGGGCGGCGCGGGGGGGGGGGGGGGGGGCGCAGCTGCGGCGGGCGGGGGGGGCGGAAGGACCTTGGTGTTGGTAGGCGCATGCACTGCGGGCATCCCCAAAGGGCACAAAGCTGCCTCATTGTCATGCCGCGGCACACCAAGGTACGAGCCCAGAATGCTGCTGCGGCAGCAGGCAGCAGATGAGGCAGTGATCAACGGCTGCCGCCCTCACCTCTGCCTCATCAGCCGCCTGCTGCTGTTGTTCGTGCGGCCAGCCGCGGCTGCCAGCACTGTTGCTGCTGCCACCTCGCCGATGGTGCGCTGCAAGGATGTGCACTGCCGCCACGTCATCCCACTGGATTGTGCACAGACAGCATGTGAGAGGGGGAACTTGTTAGCTGGCTTCGCTCATGACAAGCGCACGGTAGCAAGGGCGTGCTGCATGGCAGCCTCTGCAGCGCCCAACCACTGGGGCTGCTACCCCAGCAGTGCTGCACACAGTAATGAGGCAGTGGACAGCATGGAAGCAGTAACATTCGGGCTGAGCTGATCCAGCAACAGGGTGATGATGTCGATGTGAGACAGCGGCCCGCCGGTGTTCAGCTGCGCATTCAGCGGCAGGCGGGGGCTGTACCTGCGAGGCGGGCCGTCGCACCCAGCGCACGTGCCAGTGGCATGTCAGCATGCCTGGGCGTACGAGCTGTGCAGCCTGCAGGGGCACAAAATGAAAATCGAGCACGCGTCAACCATGACGCTGAATCGCTGCGACAGCTCGTGCAAGACACAGGCGTGCCAGCGTGCTCACCGCTGGTTGTACCCTGGATTGCACGCTGCAAACACGGTGGGGCGCGTGTCCAGTGTCCTGCACAATGTGCAGACGAGGCCTCCTCGCGTTTGGAAATCCCGGTGGGCCCCACTCCCAGCTGCCCTGCCAGCAGTGCAGCAGCGCATGGCCCGCTTGCCGATCGGCTGCACCGCAAGCCGCCTGCATACCCTGGGCACTCACACAATCATGCCTGCCTTGACCGCCGACATGGTCTGCTGCACCATCGCCTCGTGGATGCTGGCCCTGCACTAGGGCAGAGCGACGCAATGGCAGAAACCTGTTGGTAGGCAAAGCCAATTCAAACGACTTGGCTGCCAGGCTCAATAGCAATCGTGGCACCTGAAACAAGACAGCAGACGCTGGGCAAGCCTGCCTGGCATTTGGGCCAGCACGCAACTGTGCACCCCTGGAATTCCTTTGGCGCGCCTGGCCTTCCCCGGAACGCCGTCAAAACATGCCAATCAGGCACATGCCGCCATCCGCCAGCGCCCCCGCCTCCAGCATCCACCCTGAGCCCTGCCAGCGGGAAAGCCAATAAGGCTAAAGAGCAGGGCAGGCTGAAAGCAAGCAGCAAGTGTGGCTTCGTGAGCACAGCCCTGCAGGCATGGAAAATCCGTACGCGAATGGCAGAGGCGGGCGCAGGATGCCGTGGTCTCATAGCCTAGGCATGCCATCCTGGCGCCTGCCTCAGTCAGTTCACGCAAGGATCTCCATAGTTATGCCCATGCCTGCACGGCAGAGGCGGTGAGGCCTGCGCTGGTTGTGGCGCAACCATTGGTAATGACCGCTCGAGAGGCCGGCTTGGAGACACACCTGCGGTTGAGCACACTGCAGTGCGTCTGAAAACAAGGAACACGCACTGCACGAGGGCAAGGGCAGCCGTCAGGCAGGCTGGAGCAACTGACATTGGGGCGCAAGCCCTTGCCTGTGGGCACCGAGGTTGCATCAATCACAAGCTCAAGTGGCACTTTCCTGCACTTCCACCCACTCACACCACTGACCACCACAACTCACCTAAGTGACTCTTGCCGTTTCCCGGGTCGCCCAGCAGCAGCATATGCGCCTCCCCGCAGATGTGGGTGACGTTGGCGTCCAGCCGCTCCACCCCGCCAATCAGCACCAGCAGCGTGGCCAGCTTGACGTGGAAGAGGCCATGCAGCTCTGGGCAGATGCTGGCCACGATCTGCGAGATGGCCAGGAAGTGTTGGCAGGGCAGGCGCTGTCCTGGAAGGCGGGGAAGCAGCAAAGCAGGTCACGAGCGTCCGGAGGCAGGGTCGAATCAATGGCAGGGCAGAGGACCTAGGCTGGCTGAGGCTGCGGATTAGCAGAGCCCAAACGCCCGCCGTCCTGGATGGAAATTATGTGCCCCAATTTGTGGCTGCTGTGTGTGGTCTCTGAGCCAAAGCTGGTGATGCTCTTTGATTTTCAACATAATGCTTGATGCATGCACAGCATCTGCAGATACAGCAAGAGGAAGAGGGTGCAAGGCGCGCAGCCAAAGATGAGTACAACAACAGGAGGGATAGCGCATGGCTCCGGCACTTGGGTACCATCTGCGCAGCACGAGCAGGTCGTAAGGCAAGCATGAGCTTGGTTTAGGGCAGTGTAGCAGGGACATGCATGCGGATAACAGAAGGCAGGAGGAGGGCGCAAGGAGCTGTGGGAAGACATTCAAAGTTGAGGAGCAGAAAGAGCGCCTTGAGCAGAGGAAGAGTGGGGACAACAACCAATGCGACCGCCCCACGCGGCCCACGCAAAGCGGCGGTGCAGAGCATGCCCAACCTTGCGGTGTGACGCTGACGCTCAATAAAGCTCTCCTGCGTGCCCAGGCCGCCGGCGCAGGCCGGGTACCGCTGGGCCAGCCCCTTCGGACAGCAGCGGCGCCGCCTCGCTAAGGTGGACCTTGTCGGTTGGGGCTGCCGCCTTGCCGAGGCTGCTGTCGCGCCGCGCGCGCACCCGGCTGCCGCTGCCCGCAGGGGTGCCGGGCTCCGCCTCTGTCAGGCCCGCTAGCACCTCTGCAGCAAGGGCACAGGCGGTGGAGGGTCGGGCTGGCACAGGCGGCGGAGGGTCGGGCTGGCACAACTAATCGCCTTGCGTGTGCCCTGACCAACAGCCAGCTCTGCGGTGCAGAGAGCTGGGATGCCGACGGTGCACCCAAGCCAAAGTAGATAGGGCTCCCCACTGACCTTCCCATGTGGGGCTAGGCTTCGGCATCTGGGGGAGGCGTCGCCCCAGGTCTCTAGCAGCTGCAAAGGCGGCAGCAGACACGGCAGGGATGGGCTTTGGACGGGACCAAGCTGGACTGCACCAACCTTTCTGCAGCCGCCCCCTGCGGGCGCTGCAAGCACGGCGCTGTCGGGGCTGGCGCTGTCGGAGCTGTCGGCACTGTCGGATATTGCCGCGCCCAAACAGCAGGCATGTCGGCGCGGCGCGAACCGAACAGGAGCAAGCGAGATGGGCAACACCCACCTAGGCGGTCCCCGATGGCCACGAACTCAGCAGTCAGCTGCTTCGAGTGCTGCAGAGCTGCCTGGTACAGAGCTTGTTTGCTGCCATACCCTGGCGAAATGCCAGCCGCCTCTTCGGCCGCTGCTTCAGAGTGCAGCTGCCATTCACGCTGGCTGGCCTCACGCAGTTGCCTGCAAACCTCTCCAAACCGATCCTCCTCCAGACTCATGCCCTGCCCCATTTGAGGCGCGTGTGAGCCGCGGTGGTAAGAAGATGGCGGCGAGGTATGGCCGGTGACGGCCGGGAGCTGCACAGCGGGGCGCGGGGTGGGGTTGCGAGCACCCCAGGGGCCTGAGTGCAGGCCACGCGAGCACCCAGGGGCCTGAGTGCAGGTCACCGCGCTGCTCGGGGGCGGGCTCGGTCCGAGCAAGCCCTCCCAGGCAGGCCTTTCTCCTGCTACCTTGCTGCTGCCGGCGCGGTGCAGCTTGCAGAGGGATATAGCGCGGAACGAGTGGATGGAGGCACTGACACGAGTTGGGAGAAGTGATGAGGTGGACTTCCACAATGCCGGCTGCATTCGACAGCGGATACAGGAACCCGTTTGTGTTTTCCGCCCGCCACCCAGTGCATTCCGTGCTGTTGCCGGCCTGTCGGCGCACCACGCTCGCCCCAACCCGATTGCTGCCCCAACCACCCGCCATCTCCAGATCGCGTGCGCACCTGGGTGAGCCAGGGTGGTCTTCCCTTGAGTCTGCGACGCCTTGATGCGCGCGTCGTGGGGCGGGCTGTGCCTGGGGGCGCTGGGGCAGGCTGCTGCACGCAAAAGACAGGCGCTGCCGACGCACGAGCAGGCGGTTGGGTGCACTGTGCTGCATCCAGTGGACTCGCCCACCCCCATTCTGCAGGCATCATGCATGGATGGAGACCTACACATGTCTCTCCGCGTCGTGCCCACCTCATATCTTGTGTGGCCAATGTGAACGAGGCGCGGGAGCAGCATGCTGCGCACCAGCTGGTGCTGCCGGAGAATCACGTCACGAAGCAACAAGCACGAGCCGCACACCAAGCGGTGCTGACATCCATGGGTAAGTTCATTGCGCCATCCCGTTCCCTGCCAGGTCTGCGGCAGCGTTCTGCCGGCGCATGGGGCTGCGCCTGTTGTGCTGCTGCCTGCTTGCCAACTGCCTTGTCAGCAAGTGTTGTGTTCATGTTGGCCATCACTCCGCTGGGCATGGCTTCTCCCTGCTCAATGGCATGCGCGCTCCCCTTAGCTCACTGGTATGCAATCACCCTTTGCCTCACGAGCAGGGGTGGAGGCATCAGAAGATGCCATCAATGCAGATGCGGAAGCCCTCATGGACCTGAGTGAGCCTTGCATGATGCATCAGGGTCAGCAGGCGCTTGCCTGTGAATGGTTCCGCCCCACAAGTGCATGTGCTGCATGGCAATGGTGCATACTGCCGCGCATACTGTCATACGCTGATGGGATGTATATGTCCTGTCCATCATCCGGTGCTGCCCTGCAGATGTCGGCTTGCAGACAGCCGTCTTTTACGAGTTGGAAACACACAACAAGGTGGTGCAGCTGCTGGAGGACAATGCCGACCGCTGGCCCATCAACGAGGCACAGGTGTGTCTGAGACGTTTGCAGTGCCGACAGAAAGGGCATGCCAGCATGCTGGCAAGAGCGTGCCCTGACCAGCCCCAACCCTATGCCTTCGCAGCGGCGCTCTCTCTGGTCCTTCTGGCCCCAGCAAACTTCTCTCGTTCCCAGTATGTTTGCAGGGCTGACGCTACGTGCTGTGGCGCGCTGTATGCCTCACTGCGGGCACGGCTCTCATTGATCTGGCGAGCATGCTGGGCTTTCCGCCCTACCTGGGCTGGGTGCGGGTCATCCTCTTCATGCAGCACTGGGCTCTGGTGGTCATCATTGTGCGGGCGGCCACCGGCGCGAGCACTGTGTGGGACCTGGCGGGCATCTTCACGATGGCTGTCTCTGCGGTAACCGCAATCGGCGACAAGGACGTGCCTGCCCGGGCCAAGGGCCTGGCTGCGCTGGGCGGGGAGGCTATTGCCATTGAGCTTCATGCGCGGCCTGCCGCTTCCGAGGCATGCCCGCTCCTGCATGCTGCACTGGCGTTAGTGGGCACCACCCTTGAGCAGGCACTCGGGAATGACGCGCAGCGCATCGAGCGCAAGTGCGACATTGTGCACCGGTGGACAGCGGTGCTGACCGGCCTGAGAAACTTCTTCTTGGGTTGAGGGCTGAGAGAAGCGCTCTGCATGATATTTCATCCAGTGTGGACAACGCCAGCTGGCAACCTGACACAGGGCATGCATCAGCCTTGTAACTGAAAAAAGATTCCACGTCCACACACTTGAGACAAGAAGAACGCCTCTCGCAAAGTTGGGTGCGTCACAGTTGGGCACTGGCGAGCAGGATGAGCTCCAGGTTCAACCCAGGAAAGATTTCCGGGAATGCCAACAATGCAGCAGCAGCTGTCGCAGTCTGGTGGGTTTAACCTGAGAGAGGGAGAAGCCTCAGCTGGCACAGAAGCGGCCAACGCGAACGTGAGGTTCAGGGTAAAAGCGGGGGGCGTGGGAGGGTGGTGAAGTCAAGTTGGCGCCATGCTGCAGCGCACGAAAAGCTCCCTACAGCGTGGTTGTACATGCACACACCGTCACTGCCGCACCGGTATCCTTCCCCTTGGGCATGAAGACAATGCGCAGGCTTTAACCATCAAGAAACCTGCCCTGTGACAAAACTGAAGCAGAGAGGGTTCTGTGCATAGGTCGAGAACTAGGGGGGCAAACGAGGGCAAAGTGTGTGCTTGACAACCGCTCCGGAATTCCCTTGCAGCCTTGCCCTTCACAGCATTTTAAACATATTGCAATATTTCAGGAGCTAAGCAGAGGACATGAACACTGAAGGAAATCTGCATATACTCTAGTGCTCCCCTAGTCAGAAGAACCCTAGCTGGGTGCTTACCTGGACAGGTAGGAACCCCGAGCTGCTTATGCTGTGGAAGCGTCCGCTCACTCAAGCTTTCCTGTAAGTGGGACAGTATAGGCCCTTCATCGTCTGCAGGCCGCTGGAGCAGCTGGCCTATGTCTGCAACCTCCCTGCTGCCCCGCCGGGCCCTTGCTGTTGCCGACTGGCACGGGAGCGATAGCAGCAATGAATCATCTGTAAGTTGAAGACGCCTCTGTCCCTGTCAACATTTAAGCAGCTCCCGCTTCCGAATTTGCGCTGCGCGACTTTTTCAATCCGCTCCTTTCATTGTGCAGTGGGAGATCAAACACGGCTCCAAGAGGAAGCGCCGCTCTGCCGCCGTTGGCCATCAGCCGCTGTCGGTTGTCGCGTTGCTCGCTGCCGTTGCAGTAGTGGCTTTCACCGCAGGCTCCCTGCTGGGAAGCCACTACTCGGCCACAGTTGCTCAACTCTCTGTGGACTTCCAGCTGGCACAGCTGCACCAGCAAGGCACGCAGCGGCTAGCAGCCACGGTGGATCGCCTGCTCCGTTCGGGCCGGCAGGCAGAGCGAGCTGATTTAGAAGCTGAGCAGCAGGGGCGGCGGCATGCGCGGGAGGTGCAGCATGACGAGAGTCAGCTGCTCATCAGCGACTCCATGCTCGACGAACCAACACTGTCCTTCCAAGTTTGCAATGGCTTTGCCAACCAGCGAGTGGCTGTGCTGTCGGGTACGTACTTCCGGTGTCACACGCCGTACTCGCATGGGTGTATGACCGCTAGGATCTAGGTTAGTAATTTGCGGTCTGATTTCTGGTGCACATTGATGTGCAGCCTGGTATTCCTCTCCCGTGCAGGCATCATTCTTGCAGCAGAGCTGAACCGTACAGTCATTCTGCCGCAACTACTGCTGAATGGGACGCAGCCGACAGAGGCAGAGGTCACTGAAGAAACATCTGGCTCAGTACCTTTTGGGTGAGTGAACCAGGGCTGAGCAGGTCAACACAGGCGAACTGCGTTGGGAAGTATGGCTGCAAGGAGAGGTAGACAGTGGTTGACGGATGGTGGGCATGGGCAATGCAGGCCCAGCCAGCCCACTCAGTATCTCTTGGAACGAGAACACTCCATGGTTCACCGTCCACTTTACTTGCTCCTCATGCTATCCCTAATAGCCATATGTTCGATGTGGACCTGTTCATGGAGCGACTGGCAGCGCGTGGTGTGCGCACCAGCGCACTTGCACCTGCTCCCTCTCAAGTGGTCTCAGTAAAGGCAGGCAGCTATCGCGATTTGTTGTCGGTTCTCAATACCACCTACTCGGCACAGCAGCACATACGGTGGGGAGACATGTTCTCTGGGCTGGTGGACCAAAGGTGGAAGCGGCTCTGGAATGTGCACATCAACCTTTTACATGTCAGAGGGTCATGGAAGAATTCTCGACTGGATCCGCATGCCTTAATCGTTCTCTTTATAGTAGGAGGTCTGCTTAAATTGTTTTCCGTGCTGGTCTTTTCTGCCCCGCAGGCTGGACTGCCCCATGTTCCGCGTGCCTCCTGACGTCCTTACTGAGCGAGCGAGTCTTGTGTTTGGCATCATGGACGCAATGCAGCCCAGCACACGGCTGATGGGCATGCTGCAGCGGTAGGTTTTACCGCCAGTCCTCTTAGGACTCTGTCAAGTAAACTCAGCTGCCACGATCGATATATGCTAGAACCATCCTTCACACCCTTCACTGCAAAGGTGCACCTAGATTCTCTACAAGCTTGTGACTTAAAAAAAATTGCGCTTCACATCCCTGCAGGGTTGATGCCAAGCTGCGCAGTCTGACAAAGGCAAAGGCCTATAACGTTCTTCACCTTCGGGCAGAAACCGACTGGGTCCTGCACTGCAAGCGGTGGGAAAATCTGCCTGATGGTGAGAGCACTGTGGCGCCATCTCTCGCGAGGCTGCAATCGGGTGGCATCCAGGGCATTTTCTCCTGTTGGGCTTCACTACTGGTGTCTTTGTGTGTGTGCCCTTGATAACTTGCACAGCGTTTTTGCAATGCATTTTTCAAAACGTATTCTCATCCTCTTCTTCCACAGGCATCGTTCGTGACAACTGCAAAAACAACACAGAGACTGTGGGCGAGCAGCTGCGCAGGCATGGCGTTAATGCGCAGGTAAGCTTGGCTGGCCTCATGGCCTCCTTTACATGCATGGAAATACAGAGCGGGACTATCACCTGGGAGGGTAACATTGCAGACTTGCCCAGTCAGCATGTTTTGATTTGGCTTCCATTTTCCAGGTCCCACTATTGGTGGCCACGTCATGGGCGCAAGCAGACAAGACACTCATTTCTGCATTCCCGTTACCAGGCAGGTCCCTGTCCGCTCACCGGTGCGCCCTTCCCTTGC
>VFQP010005678.1_pt1 | contig 10709 bp, 9 predicted proteins | sample 3512351 | NCBI WGS metagenome assembly VFQP01 (sample SAMN10412372, study PRJNA504923) | tailings metagenome | isolation source: Relicate 1 Philex TSF1 revegetated site | place: Philippines: Tuba, Benguet | collected 2017-08-29
TTTTTAATCAGCGAACCGCCTAATTCTTTTGCCGTTTCGCGCAGCAGGAAACCGCCCGCCGTCACCGCCGCCGTCGCCACCGCGCCGTTCAGCAAAACAGACCCGACTACACCCGGGGCAATCAATGTGCCGCCCGCCAGCGCGCCCAGCAGCAAACCGCCGCCCAGCAGCGCCGCGCCCGCACCCAGCGTGACACCCGCCCAGAAATTACCCTTGGCGCCCATGGCTTCGGCCACGTCATCCGGCAGGCCGGATTTTTTGAGTATGCCGGGAATGATGCTGGTGAGCGCCTTGAACGCCTTTTTGAGCACCCCACCTGTCGCCAGACCTACCGCCATGATTCTCACCCTTTTCTTGAACAATTGGACTAAACATAACATCCAATTCGTTAATGGATTATTAAACGGGACACAATCATATAAAAAATGATCTGTTTGTAAAATAAAACGATAGAAATCTAATGAAATTAACGCAGTATATGTCGCGGGGAGATTTTTGATGGCGGCAAAAGCGTCCCCTCACGGTGTAATCCCTGCGCCAACGATTCTCCATTCCGTCTCCAGCGCGTAAGGTCATTTTTGATGCCATGGCCGCCGAGAGCCGAAAAACCCCGGCGCTTAGCCGCTCGCAGTCCGCTGCATCCTTTCTGTAGGGGCTGCCCATCAGAAGATAGGCAGAGCGGGTATGGCCTTTGCAAAACCACAGGAAAGGAGACGCGTTAAAGTTTCCTATTTCCTGTGTTAAAATGCCTTGCACGCCGCCGCAAAGATTGACCGCGCCCCCGCCGCGTGCGATTTTGAAAACATCATGACCCTACGCCACGCAGCCCCGTTTCACGCCCATATCGTCACCCTGTTCCCCGAGATGTTTCCGGGGTTTCTGGGGCAAAGCCTGTCGGGCAAAGCGCTGGAGCGCGGCATCTGGTCGTTCGACACCATCAACCCCCGCGCCTATGCGACCGACCTGCACAAAACGGTCGACGACGCCCCCTTTGGCGGCGGCGCGGGCATGGTGATGAAGCCCGATGTGCTGTCGAAAACGCTGGAGGCGCATTTGCCCCTCGGCCGTTTTATCTATATGAGCCCGCGCGGCAAGCCGCTGACGCAAAGCCTGGCGCAGGAACTCACGCGCGAGCCGCGCCTGACCATTCTTTGCGGCCGGTACGAAGGGGTCGACCAGCGCCTGCTGGATGCCTATGGTGCGGAGGAAATCTCCCTCGGCGATTACGTCCTTTCGGGGGGGGAACAGGCCGCGATGATTCTGCTGGATGCCGTTATTCGCCTGCTGCCGGACGTTATTGGCAATATGGAAACTCATAACGAAGAGAGTTTCACCAGCCATTTGCTGGAATACCCCCATTACACCCGCCCCGCCGAATGGCAGGACCCGCAGGGGATTATTCGTAAGGTTCCTGAAGTACTTACGTCAGGTCATCATGCCAAGATCGACGAGTGGCGCCGCGCCCAGTCGGAACAGCTGACAGCCGAACGCCGCCCCGACCTTTTCGAGAAATACCGTGCGCTGCACAAGAAACCGGAATAAAATATTGAAATAGGCCGGTGTTTTCTGTATGAATCTCGCCCAGCACTGCTGACTCGCGGGTCGGCAGGCCTTTCGGTAATAACAAAATGTGAACCGCCGGCACGCGCCGTTAAACAACAAAAAGCGTGACCGAACTTTACGGGTTCCGACAAAAGTAAAAGGCTAAAGACCATGAACGATCTTCAGAAATTCGAACAGGCGCAGCTGGAAAAACAGCAAGCGACCGCGAAAAAAATCCCCGATTTCCAGCCCGGCGACAGCGTACGCGTCAACGTTAAAATCGTTGAAGGCAGCGGCAAAGATCTGCGCCATCGCATTCAGGCATTCGAAGGCGTTTGCATCGCCCGTGGCGGCAAAGGCATCCACGCCACCTTCACCGTCCGCAAAATCAGCTACGGCGAAGGCGTCGAGCGCGTATTCCCCCTGTACAGCCCCAGCGTAGACAGCATCGAGCTGGTGCGCCGTGGTTCTGTACGCCGTGGCAAGCTGTACTACCTGCGCGGCCGCAGCGGCAAATCTGCCCGTATCGCCGAGCGGGAACGCGACCTGCGCGACACCGAAGCTTCGGTCGAGGCACCGGTTGTCGAGAAAAAAGCAGCCAACGCGTAAGTTACGCGCGGTATGCAACCGATATAAAAACCCCGCATCGCTGCGGGGTTTTTTATTGTCAAAACCAATGACGCCAACGTCAGGGAAAGCGCATGAACGATTACATCGAACCCGTCGAAATGGGCAAGGCCTATCGCCTGCTAAACCACGGCCCCACCGTGCTTGTGTCCAGCCGTCATGGCGGCACGGACAACGTGATGGCGGCGGCCTGGTGCTGCGCGCTTGATTTTTCGCCGCCCAAGCTGACGGTTGTCATCGACAAAGCCACCAAGACGCGCGAACTGGTGGAGCAAAGCGGCCGCTTTATCATTCAGGTGCCCACCGCGCGCCAATTGCAGCTGACCAACGATGTCGGCACGATCAGTTTGGAAGACGACAAAGACAAACTGGCCAAATGCGGCGTGAAACTGTTCCGCATGCATGATGACGATATGCCGTTTGTGGCGGGCTGCGCCGCGTGGCTCAGCTGCAAGCTGGTGCCGGAGCCGCACAACCAGCACACCTATGACCTGTTCATCGGTGAAATCACGGGCGCATGGGCGGACAGTCGTATTTTCAAAAACGGCCATTGGCTGTTTGAAGAAGCCGCGCCCGAATGGCGCAGCCTGCACCATGTGGCGGGCGGGCATTTCTATGCCATCGGCGAGGCATTGACCGCCAAAAGCCGTAAATAATCCTGCAAAACCAGCATCTGCCGACCGGCATTGACCCCCGCCCATACGGCAGACTATGCTGTAGGCGCTTAAACGCACCACGAAGGCGTCGCCCATGTCCGAAGCTATCGGCACCTATTCCAAGATTATCGCCGCGCATACCGTACACACGGACGAGGCAGGGGGCACCATTATCTATATCGACCGCCATTTCCTGCACGCGGGCATCAGTGCGCAGGCGTTCGACGGCCTGCGTCTGGCCCAGCGCGACGTGCGCCGGCCGGAGGCCACCTACGCCCCCTATGCCGATACACCTGTGGGGGACCCCGTTCAGGCCAAGCTGCTGGAGATGCTGGATGCGAATGCGCATGAATATCACACCGCCCGGTTCGATCTGGCCGATTTGCAGGAAGGCCTGATCCAGCCCGGCATGACGGTGGCCGGCCACCGCAACGACATCTCGCGCTTTGGCGGCATCGGCGCGGTCTGCTTTTTCAATACCCCCAGCTGCTGCGAACATATTTTGGCCACGCAAACGCTGCGCATGACGCTGCCCCCCGTTTTGAACATCCGCATCCCTGCCGAAGAAAACCTGATGAAGCCGGAGCAGATCGTGGCCTATCTGGTCACCACGCATGGCATGCCCGTGCTGCGTTCGCATGCGATCCATCTGTATGGCGACGGTATCGCCTCGCTTGATATCCGCACACGCATGCTGACAGCTGAAAAAATTGCCGTCGTTGCGCCGCACGGCGCCGTTCTGGCTGCGGACGCGCGCACCCTTGAATGGTTGAAAGGCCAGCCGCATGCGCCGTCCGGCCGCGATTGGCCCCTGGCCTGCCAATACTGGGAGAGCCTGTAGCCATGGAAAAATTCACCGCCATCAAAGGCATCGCCGCGCCGCTGCCCAAAGACCGAACCTCCGCCATCGAGATCCTGCCGCTGGAGGCGCACCGCACGCCGGAGCGCGCGGGGCTGGGCAAATTCCTGTATGCCGCGCAAAGATATGATGCGAAGGGGCGAGAAAACCCCGCTTTCATCCTCAACCAGCCTGCATGGCGCAAATCGGCCATACTGGTGACAGGTATGCATTTCGGCTATGGCGACGCCAGCGATCACCTTTTCTGGGCGCTTGCCGATTTCGGCATTCGCGTGGTGATTGCGGCAGTGTTTGACGGCGCATTTCGCGCGGGCTGTTATCGCCATGGCATTTTGCCGATCGAGGTATCGCCCGTTTATATCGGCGCGCTGATGCAGGCGGCAGAGGAAAAAAAGATCTTCACCGCAGATCTTGAAAAACAAACGCTCAGCATTGAAGACGGTGAAACCTATAGCTTCGAGACGCCCGCGTTTGAACGGCACTGCCTGCTGTCCGGGCTGGATGATATCGGCCTGACGCTGGAGCATGAAGACGCCATCGACCATTTTGAAAAACAGCACAGAAAGGAAATGTTCTGGCTCTACGCCTGATAAAGACGCAATCCGGATCGCATCATGTCACAGCCAGCCCATTCCGCCGCCAAAACGCGGCCGTTTCCCATCGCCACCGCCCTGCGCGCCACCCTTAAAACCTATGACCGTCAGACGCTGCGCGCCGATATTATCGCGGGGTTGATCGTATCGCTGATCGCGCTGCCGTTGGCCATGGCGCTATCGATCGCCGTCGGCCTGCCGCCGGAACATGGCCTTTATACGGCGATTGTCGCCGGTATCGTCACCGCCATTTGCGGGGGATCGACCACGCAGGTCAGCGGCCCCACCGCCGCCTTCGTCGTGATCGTCGCGCCCATCGTCAGCAAATACGGCCTGCACGGGCTGATCTGGTGCCAGATCATGGCAGGTGCGATATTGATTGCGCTTGGCATGCTGCGACTGGGCAAATTCGTCAATTACGTGCCCTACCCCGTCGTCACCGGATTTACGGCGGGCATTGCCGTCACGATAGGCACGCTCGCCCTCAACGATTTTTTCGGCCTCGGCATTCCGCAGCTGGAGGGACATTACATCGACAAAGTCAAAACCATCGCCGCCGCGCTGCCCCGGATGCGCCTGCCCGATCTGGCCGTGGGTATGGTCACGCTGGCGGGGTTGATTTTCACTCCGCGTATCGCGCCCCGAATACCGGCGGCAGTGGCGGGTATCACGATGGGTTTCATCATGGCGTGGGTTTTGCAGCGGTCCGGCATGAACATCGACACCCTGCTGTCGCGTTTCAGCTATACCGATGCAGCGGGCGCGGTGCAGGCGGGCATTCCGCCGCTCGCCCCCCGCTTGCACCTGCCGGGTGATGGCGCGCTGTTTGCCATTCCCGATTACGCCGAATTCAAAATGCTGTTGATGCCTGCGCTGGTGATTGCGGCGCTGGCGGCGCTTGAATCGCTGCTCTCGGCCACCGTCGCGGACGGCATGGCGCGCACAAGGCATGACCCGAATGCAGAGCTGAACGGCATCGGCCTTGGCAATATTTTCTCTGGCCTTGCCGCGGGCATTCCGGCCACAGGCGCGATTGCCCGCACGGCGGCGAATATTCAGGCCGGCGCAAAAACGCCGCTGGCCAGCGTGTTTCATGCGCTTTTTCTGCTGCTGTATGTGCTGACGCTGGCACCTTATATCAGCCATATCCCCATGGCATCGCTCGCGGCGCTGCTGCTGGGCGTTGCGTGGCGCATGTCGCATGCACCGCAATTCATCATGATCCTGAAACTGGCCCCGCGCAGCGATAGCGTTGTGCTGATGACCTGTTTCCTGCTGACGGTTTTCGTCGATATGGTCGCGGGCATTGCGGTGGGCATGGTGATGGCATCGCTTTTGTTCATGCGCCGCATTGCGGTGCTGACCGACATCAGCGTGCATACGTCGGATACCGACGACAGCGTACCCGCAGATGCGCTTGTCTACCGCATCGACGGCCCGCTCTTTTTTGGCACCATTGGCAAAACGCTGGAAAGCAGCATCGCCGCCCTGCCTGAAACCGACCGCAAGGTCGTGGTCGACCTGACGCATGTGCCGATGATTGACATGACCGGCATGATGGCGATGACAGTGTTTTTGAACAGCCTTGCGCGCAGTGGCCGCGATGTGGTGATTTGCGGCAAGGCGCATGTCACCGACAAAGTCCTTTTGAAGCTGCAAGGCAGCATGGCCGAGGGACGCGTGCACGCCGTGCGCCGCCTGAAGGACGCGTGGCGGTAAAACCCTCCAGCGGTTTCCAGAGTCCCCTCCCCAACCGCTTGGCGCGCCGCACACGCTTTGCTATACCGTAAACATATTCAAATTATGTGCCGGAGAATCAACATGCCGCAGAACCGCAAGGTTTACGATGTCGTCGCGCTGAGCGCCCTTTGCGTGGATATTCAGGCGGCCGTGCCGGACAGCGAGATTGAACGCCACGGCCTGAAAAAAGGCCTCACCAATTTGGTATCATCCGAAACCGTGCGCGCGATTGAACTGGGCGACGACGCGATCAGAACCCCCGGCAGCCCGGGCGGCAACGTCGCGGGCGGCATCGGCCTGCGCGGGGGCAAGGTGGCCTTGATCGGCAAAATCGCTAATGACGAAGCGGGCGCGTTTCTGACCGGGCGCCTGAACAAGCACGACGTAGATTTTACGCCCGTCGTCAGCACCAACCCGAAGACGGCAACCAATACCGTGATGGTATTGACCACGCCCGACCGCGAACGCAGTTTCGCCTTCGCCAGCGGCGCGGCGTATGAACTCGCGCCCGAAGACATCGACGAAACGCTGATCAAACAAGCGAAAATCACCTATCTGGATTCTTATCTGTGGCTGAGCGAGAGCGGACAGGACGCCGTCGCCCATGCCGCTGCACTGGCCAAACAATCGGGCGGCAAGGTCGCCATGGCGCTGAACGACGCCGCACTGGTCGCGCGCCATCAGGAAAAATATCTGGCGCTGGCCGCCGCGCATGCCGACATTCTGGTCGGCGACCGCAAAGAATTCATGGCGCTTTTCGCCGTTCCCACATTTGAAGAAGCGGCCGCGAAAGCATCGGCACATGGCTTCACCGTCGCTATCACGGCGGGCGCCAAGGGGGCGGATGTGATTGAAAACGGCATTATCACCCATGTCCCCGCACGCAAAGTCGACAATCTGGTCGACACCAACGGCGCGGGCGACCAGTTTGCCGCCGGTTTTATCTATGGCCTGGCGGAGGGAAAAACCGCGGCCGAGAGCGCGGCGCAAGGCGCCCTGTGGGCGTCCGAGGTCATCCAGCACCGCGGGGCGGAACCGCAGATAGGCAAAAACGCGCCCAAATCTGCCGCCCCTGCCGCGCCCAAGCCGCCCCGCCTGTCATAACACAGAAACCCACTTCGCATAACACAGCCCGCCGCATGCCACGGTTAACCGGATTTTATAGGTTTACAGGCAAGATTTTGTTATGATTTCAGCATTATCGCTTTCCTTCGGGGGTCGCATGCTTTTGATGAAAAAATTTCTTTCTGCCCTTTGCCTCGCGGCCGGACTTTTGTTGTTCATGGCGCCGCTGCAGGCCAAAAGCGAAGATGACGCCAAACCCCTCGCCTATGTGCTCGAAGTCAAAGGCGTTGTCAGCCCCGCCATGCACGATCTCATCGCCCGCCATCTGCGCTACGCCAAAGAGAAAAACGCCGCTGTCGTCATTTTGCAAATGCACACGCCGGGCGGGCTTTACAACAGCATGCAGGAAATCATCCAGGACATCATTGAATCGCCCGTCCCCGTCGCGACCTATGTCGCGCCCGCAGGATCGCACGCGGCCAGCGCCGGCACCTATATTCTTTATGCCAGCCATATCGCCGCCATGGCGCCCGGCACCAACCTCGGCGCCGCCACGCCTGTACAAATGAACGATGGCGGCGGCCAGCCGCAAAAACAGGGCGACGTGCCGCAGCAAGGATCGGCCATGGATCAGAAAATGGTCAATGACGCATCTGCCTATATCCGCGGCCTGGCCGAAATGCGCGGCCGTAACGCCGAATGGGCGGAGCGCGCCGTACGCAGCGCCGAAAGCCTGACATCGTCCGAGGCGCTGAGCAAAAAAGTCATCGACATCATCGCCGACGACCTGCCCTCGCTGCTGGATAAAATGGACGGCAAAACCGTGAAGATGCCGGAGGGAAAAACCCACACCATGAAAACCCGCGGCGCCGTCATTGAATTCGTCGCGCCCGACTGGCGCCACAAATTGCTGGAGGTCATCACACACCCCAACGTGGCGCTGCTGCTGATGTCCATCGGTTTTTACGGCCTTGTGTACGAATTTGCGAACCCGGGCGCGCTGCTGCCCGGCATTGCGGGGGCGATTTGCCTGCTGCTCGGCCTGTTCGCGCTCAACATTCTGCCTATCAACTACGCGGGTCTCGCCCTCATCTTCATCGGCCTTGCGCTGATGGCGGGGGAGGCGCTGACGCCCTCCTTCGGCATCATGGGCATAGGGGGCGCCATCGCCTTCTTCGCGGGCGCGATGATGCTGATCGAAAGCGACACGCCCGATTATGGCGTCGATATACTGGTGGCCGGCAGCATTACATTTGTCAGCGTCGCTTTCCTCTCGGTCGTGCTTGCCTTTGTGCTCAAGGCGCAGCGGCGCCCGCAGACCACAGGCGCGGAAGAGCTGTTTTCATCCGTGGGTGAAATCCTGTCGTGGTCGCAAGGCCGCGGCCAGGTACGCGTCACGGGCGAAGTCTGGCGCGCCGTTGCCGAAGGCGACGCCATTTTGCAAAAGGGTGACAAGGTGAAAATCCTTTCGCTCGACGGCCTGACGCTGACCGTCAAGGAATACAGGGAATAACCAACCAAACATCCGCGCGTGCCCGCAAGGCCGCGCGTACAAACGCTTATCTATCACGAAAGGATCTGTTCAATCATGGGTATCGGTATCGGCTTTTTGGGCTTTCTGCTCCTCTTCGGCCTGGTGTTTCTGGGCTATGCGTTCCGCGTCCTGCGCGAATATGAACGCGGCGTCGTCTACACTCTGGGCCGCTTCACCGGCGTCAAAGGCCCCGGCCTGATCATCCTGATCCCCGGCATCCAGTCCATGGTACGCGTCGATATGCGTGTGCGCACCATCGATGTCCCCAGCCAGGACGTGATTTCCAAAGACAACATCTCGGTCAAGGTCAACGCGGTTGTATATTTCCGCGTCGTTTCGCCCGACAATGCCATCAACAAAGTAACCGACTTCATGCGCGCCACGTCGGAACTGGCGCAAACCACCCTGCGTTCGGTTCTTGGCAAGCACGAGCTGGACGAAATGCTGTCCGAGCGTGACAAACTCAGCGCCGACATCCGCGAGATCCTCGACGGACTGACCGATCAGTGGGGCATCAAGGTCGCCAACGTTGAACTGAAACACATCGACATCGCCGAAAGCATGATCCGCGCGATCGCCCGCCAGGCAGAAGCCGAGCGTGAACGCCGCGCCAAAGTCATCAGCGCCGAGGGTGAACTGCAGGCTGCGGGCAAACTGGTCGAAGCCTCCCGCCTGCTGGCGACCGAGCCGGGCGCGATGCAGCTGCGTTATCTCGCCGCCTTCCAGGATATCGCCAACGACAAGAGCAGCACCATCGTGCTGCCCTTGCCGCTTGATATGCTCAAGAAACTGGGCAACTAAGCGACGGCACGCTTGAATTCAGCCTAACGCATTGTTTTAAATGCACTAAATTACCCTTGATACGGAAACGTATTAAGGGTAATTTGTTGCTCCGTATCCGGTAACCGCGGATATGTTGATGCTGATTCACGGCCTGAAACGCTGCCTCGCGCATGCCCTTTCACTTCCCGCAGCATCATGACAAACCAAGCATTTCTTTAGATGCGGAGGGGTGGCCGAGTGGTTGAAGGCGCTCGCCTGGAAAGCGGGTAAACTGTTAAAGGTTTCGTGAGTTCGAATCTCATCCCCTCCGCCATTCTACCCTGTAGTCCCCGCTAAAAATTCTGAAGCAAACGACAAGAGCCCTTAGCGAAAGTTGACACAAGCCCCCGTTTATCCGTGTAGACTTGGTAACTTCTCTCAGATAATGAGCGTTTTTTAACAGACTATAAAATCGCCCTTGAGGGCCTGAACCTATGCACAACTATACAGAGATTCTGATCCTTCTGGGGATTGCGGGGTTGACGATCCCCCTGCTTCATCGGATGAGGATTTCTCCTGTGCTGGGTTTTTTGCTGTGCGGGATATTGATGGGTCCTCATGGGCTGACGTCATGGTTTGATACGCAGGCAATCCCCTCGATCGAAGACAGCGAGATCATTGCCGGCTTCGCTGAGCTGGGCGTCGTTTTTCTAATGTTCATGATCGGCCTGAAACTCTCGCTCCACGATTTGTGGCAGATGAGAAAACATATCCTGGGGCTGGGCAGTTGCCAGATCGTCCTGACCGGCGCCGCCGTGTCGATCATTGCCTACGCCTTTGGAAACGCGCTTGAGATGTCTATTTTGCTGGGGGCCTGCTTTGCGCTTTCATCGACCGCCGTTGTCATGCAGCTGCTCGAGGAGAAAGATACCCTTAACAAACCTGTTGGCAAGCTTTCGTTTTCCATCCTTTTGATGCAGGATCTGGCTGTTGTTCCCATTCTGGTGCTGCTGACGGCCTATGCGGGAAAAACAGATCAAAGCATTTTATTCCTCACGGGAACAGCGCTTGCGCTTGCCGCTGCTGCGATTGTCGGGATTTATTTCATCGGCATGCGCATCCTCAAGCCGATGCTGCGCCACATCAATCCGGGCAAGCGCAAGGAATGGCTCATGTCATTCGTGCTTTTCGTCGTGATCGGAGCCGCATCCTTGACGGAGCTCGCAGGGCTTTCTTCGGCTCTTGGCGCCTTCCTCGCGGGACTGCTTCTGGCAGAAACAGAACATAAAAACGATATCCAAAGCGTCATTTCCCCCGTCAAAAACCTTCTG
>VFQP010005680.1_pt1 | contig 10706 bp, 17 predicted proteins | sample 3512351 | NCBI WGS metagenome assembly VFQP01 (sample SAMN10412372, study PRJNA504923) | tailings metagenome | isolation source: Relicate 1 Philex TSF1 revegetated site | place: Philippines: Tuba, Benguet | collected 2017-08-29
GGCGGGGGGGGGGGGGCGGCAGGGGTGAGCACAGAGGGCAGCTCAGGGGGCAGCGTTGGGCGATCGCCCTTTTGGACCCTGCGTGGGGGAAGCGCAGGGCGGCGGCAGCAGCAGGTGGGCGCTCCAGGGCAGCGGGAGGCGGGCGCAGGCGCGCAGTCCGCCACTTCGTGTGTGTACGCTCGGCGCTCCGGTCCCCTCTCGCACTACATCACAAAATGCCGCGGGGGCGAGCGAAAAAGGCGCCGCGCGCGCACCGGTTGATGTAGTCCTCGGCCGTGGCCGCAAAGCCCTCGTAGGCCCTGCTCAGCGTCAGCAGCTCGAACAGCACGATGCCAAAGCTGAACACGTCGCAGGCGGGCGTGCGCCGGCGGCTGTAGAGCAGCAGCTCGGGCACCTCGGGGGCCGCGTAGAAGTCGGACGCCGTGCTGGTCAGCACCTGCGCGCGTGGTTAGGCGATCAGTCAGTGTGCGGAACAGGCGACAAGTCAGTGCTCTCTCCCTCTCTCCAGCGTAAAAGTCGGACGCTGTGCTGGTCAGCGCCTGCAGGTGTGGCAAGGCACGGTGCGGGCGCAGCGCGCGCAACCGACTGGGGCGGAGCCGGGTGGCCGGGCAGCAGCTGCGTGCGCACCACACGCAGCGGGAGCTCTTGCAGTGGATGGGACAACGGCCGCGTCCGGAGGCAGGTCAGCCACCCCGGCCCCGGCATGGCCGTCGTCGCGCTGCGCGTGACGCGTGCCACGGCCGCCCGCCAACACCTCAAGCCCTAAACCCTAAGCCACCATGCTCCCGCGGCCCGCACCTGGCCCTTGCCCGGCATGGTGGTCGTCGCGTTGCTCGTCACGCGCGCCAGCCCAAAGTCCGTGATGGCCGCCCGCGAGAAGTCCTGGGTCAGCAGCACGTTCGAGGGCTTGAGGTCCCCATGCACCAAGGGCTCGGCGGCGCGGCCGTGCAGGTACGCCATGCCCCGCGCCACCTGCGCGAGGGGAGACGGCAGCGACGACAGTGGCACGTTCACGCATGCTCGTGCCTGGAGCGCCGCTGACAAGCCTTCTCCTCACGCTGGCCGGGAGGCGCCCGTGTTCCAACCCTCCGAGCTAGGGTTCAACCCAGCTCCGAGCAAGCCACCCCCCACCCCCCCGGGCACGCCTGCAGCACAATGTTGCCGCGCTGCACCACCGTGATCCAAACCCTAGCTCCAACCCTAAGCCCTTCTCCCCATGCCCTCCCCATGGCGCACCTGCAGCGCAATGTTGACGCGCTGCACCACCGAGATGGGGTTGGCGTTGCCCCGCTCAATCACGTGCTGCAGCGTGCCGCCGTCGTAGTACTCGACCACCAGGCCAAAGTCCTGCCCCTCGGCCATCATGCCTGCAGGCAGGCAGCCGCGCACCATCCAATCGGGAATCGATCGATTGCAGTTGACTTCCGCTAGGCGCGCCCTCCTCACTGCGGCCCTGCGGCCACCGTGCGGGGAATGCGCGCACGGGCAACCGAACACAAAGCCACAGCACATCAGCGTCCCCGACAAAGCCCTGAGCCCCCATGCATGCACAAGCCCTCACCGTACAGCTGCACGATGTTGGGGTGCCGCAGCGTGCTCATCAGGTAGCCCTCGGACTCGACGGCCCACTTGAGCAGCTCCCGCTGCTGCGGGCCCAGCGGCTCAAACCTCTTGCAGGCCACCAGCTGCCCGCACCAGCGCACCAGCACCACGCGCGACGTGCCGCCCACGCCCAGCTCCCGCACCTGCCGGTCGCACAACCAAGGCGTTCAGGGGCAAGACGAGACGCAACGTTAAGGAGTGCGTGAGGTGCCGCCCACGCCCAGCTCCCGCTGCAGCAGCAATCAGCGAGGGAGATTAGGTGCGCCAGGCTCCTCACGGCTGCTGCCTTGCGGCGGCGGCGGACCGCCTCTCACTCAGGGTCACGCAGGGCGGGGTAAGAAGACACAGCGGTGGGGTGCGCGAGGTGCCGCCCACGCCCAGCTCCCGCACGTCAGCAGGGGCCGATCAACGCAGGGGCCAAGAAGGGGCAGGGGAAGGCGAGGGTGAGGTGCGCTAGGCGCAGCCAACGCCCCCGCTTCAGCCGCAGTCGCGTCGCACCAGCAGGCGTGGGGAGAGCCATCAAGCCGCCCGCGCACTTGCCGGGCTCGCGACAGAGAGCCTTGGGGTGCCGCGGCACCGTGTGGCCCGCCCCTATCCCCATCCCCAACGACCCTCCGCCCCCATCAATGTCCTCACCTCCTCCACGTCCTGGGGCGGGATGAGCAGGTCCATCACCTTGATGGCGCGCCACCGCTTGCGCTCCCGCTTGCGCATGGCGTCGTAGTCGAGGCCCACGCGCTTGAACTGGCGCGACAGCTTCTCGTGCGCCTCGTCGCTGATGAGCGTGTCCGACTCCATCAGGTCCCGCATGGCCGACTGCGATAGGGTTTAGGGTTTAGGGCGCTTAGGGTTTAGGTTTAGCGGCCCCAGAGGAACACTGCACACGCGCGCATGAACCCTCCCCCGGCGAGGAAAGCCACAGAAAACCCTAAGCCCTAAGCCCTAAGCCCTCACCTTCATGTCGTCGCGGAAGGCCTCCTTGATCTGCGCCTCGAGCTGCGCCTTGTCCACCGTCTCGACGGGCGGCGGCGGCGCGGCGCCGGGGCCCGTGAGCAGCTTGATGCTGCTGATGCACATGTTGAGGTCGCCAATGCTGCAGTGAACACGAACGAAACAGGCAGCACCAGGCAGGGGCATGGGCTAATGGGGATGGACTTGGCTGCTCTGGTGCTCAGAGCGGCTTGCTCAGTTCACGCATCTCGCACTCGGTAGCAAAGGATCTGCCGGCGCGCCCGGCGCCCGCCCCACCACCAAAGCCCCAACCCTTACGCCAAAGCCCTCACCATGCGGTGAGCATCATCTCGAGCTGCATGATGTCCTGGTAGAACTCGTTGGCAGACAGCATGCGCGTGATGAGCGAAATCTTGCCGCCGCCCGACCACTCGTAGACCTGCGCACCGCGCCGTGCATGTGCTCAGGGCTCAGGGCTCAGGGCTTAGAAGGTAGTTTGCTCGCAAGGCGCCTCAGGGCTGGAGGACCGCTGTTGCTCGGGGTCTGGTCCTCCCATTGGCGCGCACCTGAGTGCTAGACCCTCTCTGAGCCTTGCCAAGGTTCAGGCAAGGTTCAAGAAAGCTTCGTCGCCACTCACCTTTTCGTGCACCTTGATGAGCAGCTCGCCCAGGTTCTCGATGTGCGGCAGCAGCTGCTCCTTCATCATCTCGGCCTCCTCGCCCTTGTCCGCCTTGCGCTGCCTGCAATGCGATTGAGACGGGGTGAAAAGGCAACCAGGGCAAACCCAAAGGGAGCGGTGGGCGCCACTTTGGAGAGAGCATGCGATCCGGCCGTCGCACGGGCCGGATGGAAGGTGGGAAGGAAACGCAGGCGGCGCAGCGACTCACTCGCAGGCCTTCTGCACGGCCCTCAGCGTGGGCACCTGGCGCCGCACGCGCCCACACATGTGCGCCACGACCTGCGGCCAGCCGTGCCCGCGCAGCCCAAAAACGAGAGGCGTCGTGTGGCCATCGTTCAGGGACGCAGCCTCCACCGCCCACCATCGCCCACCATCGCCTCCACCCAAGCCGCGTGCCGACCCGACCCCTCGTGTGGTGCAGCCGCATGGGAGGAGGTTTAAGGCTCACGTTAGGGTTTTCGGGCTCACCTGGTTGTTGACCACCGTCTGCTCCATGGCGTCGAGCAGCATGTCGGCGACCTGGCACACGGTGCCCAGCGCCACGCCCAGCACGCCCATGTTGGTGCCGACCTGCATGAATGAAAGCAAAAGGAAAGCGAAGGGAAAGGCAGTAGTAAGCGCTTAGCGCCACGCCCAGCACGCCCACGTAAGTCAGCTTGTGGACGAAAGCAGAAAAGCAAAGCAAAGCGTGACACAGCGAGAGGTGCCCCGAGGCACGCTTGGCACGCACGGCGGAGGCCACCTGTTTGGCGGCAGCACGCTTTGACCCTCTGAGGACGTCGTCCAAACGCGTCACACAAGCTGGCTGAGGCGCCAACAAGGATCTCAGTGGGAGAAGGTTCCCCAGACGAAACGAGGCGTGAGGGGCGTGCCCAGAAACGCGTGCAAGCACGCACCTGCTTGCCGCCCTTGATGGCGGCGCGGAAGGCGCCGTACAGCGCCGAGGGTGCCTTGCGGCCCAGCTCCTTGGCCGTGCTCTCGGGGGGTGGCGGCTTGGTCAGGTCCTCCGGCTGCGTCTCGGCTGCAGGCAGGCAGCAGGCAGCGGCAGGCAGGAAGTGCGCTTGTCAACGACACAGACCGCATGCATCGTCAGGTCAGGTCCTCGGGCTGCAGGCAGAGACAGCAGCGGCGAGCACGAAAGCGTTCGACTTGGGTCAGGTCACGTCAGGTCCTCGGGCTGCGTCTCGGCTGCGCAGGATGGTGGCAAGAAGAAAGCGCCCTCGTTCAGACCGCGACACGAAACAACTGATCAGTCAGGTCAGGTCACGTCAGGTCCGCGGGCTGCGCCTCTGCCGCGCAGGATGTGACACGGGCAGCCGGCCCCATGCAGGATGCCGAGCGAGGGGCCAGGCCCCCTCTGCACCTCCCGCAAGCAAGGCACACCCGTCTTGTTGATCTTCTGCATGCCGGGCGTGGGCTTGGCGTTGAACGACGCCCACGACGTGGCCACGCTGTTCTTGAAGCCGCCCACGAACGACGACACCACGCCCGGCTCGGACGCCGCCGGCACCTTGCCGTTCGCCGCCGCCTGCACGGCAGCAGCCACGGCTAGGGCATGGTTAGGGTTTCAGGGCATGGAAGAGCGGCGCCATGCCAGGCTCGCAGCCGCAGCAACCAACACCACTAGGGCCGCGGAAGCTCGCAGCCTCCCCCGCCCTCGCCCCAGGCCCTCTCCATGCACCCTCACCGGGCGAGGCGGGTTGTTGAGCAGCTTGAGCAGGTCCGAGTTCTTGGTCAGCGCCTTTGGCGCGTTGCCGGCGTGGTCAGCGACGTCAGCGGCGGCCGCCGCCCGCACCAGCAGCGTCTGCGCCATGGCCACCTGCGCGCACCACCAGCCCACGCAGCATCTCCCGGCGACGGGCTCATGCAACGCACGCGCAAGACGGCGTGGCGGGCCTTCGCCTTGCCTCACAGCCGCTGGCTAACGGTATGCAACATCAACGCGGCGATGTGATGTGGCGGCGCCCATGCAAGCCAGGCTCGCTGCGCCGCCAGCGATTGCCAGCAGAGGCCGGTGGGGGGGCGCGCAATCATGCCAAGCCCTAGCGGCGCGCACCTCGCCGAGCATGGCCGCCAGGTGCAGCGGCGCAAAGCCCTGGCCCCGGGCGGAAGAGGCTTGCACGTCAGCCTTGCCCGCCGCCCTCGCCTGCGGGGGACGCAACGCAGCACGCCACAGCACGCGGAGGACATCATCACAGGTGGACGGCGTTGGGTGGGGTGCATGCGTTCCCCGGCCAAACTCTAACAAAACCCTCACCAGCGGCGCCAGCAGCTCCATGGCGCGGCGCTGGCGGGCCATGACGGCCCAGTGCAGCGGCGTAAAGCCCACGCCATCCTGCGCACCACGGGGAGTTTTCAAACGCACGCACCGACAAACCGTGAGGCGGGCAGAGTATGTCGCGCGGCGCCAAACAAAACCCTAAACCCCCAAGCCCTCACCTGCATGCCCACCGCCTGCGCCATGGACGGCGCCGACGCCATCTGCTCCGCCATCTTCTCCAGCTGCGCAGGCGTCCATGGGCATGGGCATGAGGGCTTGTGGCTAGGGTTTGGAGCCACGCGCCACGCCCGTCTCCGTCCTTGCCGCTTCGCGACCGCAGTTCCGCGCGCGTCGCATGGGCCCCGACGCCAAACCCTAAAGCCCTAAACCCTAAGCCCTCACCTGTGAGAGCCGCGCGCGGTCCTTGCTGCCGTTCTGCAGCTCCACCGCGTGCTGGCACAGCAAGTGGAACGGCGTGGACCCCACCAGGTCGGGGTTGCTAGGGTTGCCCACCCCGGCGCCCCCCTCGCCCGCGTCGCCCGCCGCCGCCGCCGCCGCCGCGCCGCCGCCCTTGCTGCCAAAGGCGCCGCCGGGCGCCGCGGTGCTGCCGGCGCTGCTGAGGGGGCCGCTGGTGGCGCCGCCCACGCCGATGACGGAGCCCGCAGAGGAGATGGAGCTGCGCACACCTGCGGGGCAATGGTCAGCGGCCAGGACGCACACACTCATCTTGTCAGAAATTGGCTGTCATCCACGCTGTGAGGGCCAGGGAGGAGGTGGAACTCGGCGATCATCCTGTGGCGGTGCCAGACGTTGTCGGAGGCGAGACGAAACGTCAGGCGGGCACGTGTGTCGCCCTCAATAGCGAGCTCAACGCCCGCACCTGCGCCTCCACCCGCCATCCACTTGTCCACCTTGACACTCCCGTCGCCCTTCCCTTTCCCCCCCCCCCCCCCTCAACCCGCAACCCGCCCCCGCCCGCACCTGCGCCTCCGCCCGCCATCCACTTGTCCACCTTGACACTCCCGTCGCCCACGCCGCCGGCCGCCACGCCGCCCGCGCTCACGCTGCCGCCGCCCATTGAGGACGCCACGCTGGCCGCGCCGTGCAGAGCCTCGGCAGCGCCCGCCGCCGCCTGGCCGTTGCCCACGCCCGGCGGCTCCTGCAACCGCAACCGCAGGAGGGGGCCACGCGCCGCAAACTCGTTCGGCAGCCACACACACCTCGGAAAGAGCTGGGCCTGGCTGGATCAGGCATCCAGTGATCAGCCAGGCACGTGCCAGCGCTGGTGTCAGCAAAGCGGCCCGGCACCCGGCACGTCGTGCGCGGACCCGCAACCCCCCGCGAACACACCCAGCAGTCCACGCGCGCGCCCGCCCGCCGCATCAGCGCCCCGTTCACCCTGCCCGGCAGCAAGCCCCCACAGCCACACGCACCTGGCAGTCCACGCGCGCGCCGGCGCCCAGCAGCAGCGCAGCCTGCTCCAGATTGTTGGCCGCCACCGCCACCAGCAGCGCCGCGCGGCCCGCGTGGTCCACCGGCTCGTTCACAAAGCCCTCGAGGTCGTACTTGGTGCCCGGCGCCAGCGCGCGCCGCCGCGCCTCCTCGCGCTGCCTCCGGAGGTAGTCGCCGGCCGCCGCTGCGCGCAGCCAGCCGCCGCGCAGCCGCAGCACGCGTCAGGTGGACCCGCTGCCTACTCGCGCGTGTCTTTGGCATCAGGTGACGCCGCGAGCGCGAGAGGAAGAGGGGGAGGAGGGGAGACAGAGGGCCGAGGTGTGCACGATCCCGGCTGCTACCATGGATGAGAGAGAGAGAGCCGAGGTGTTCGCGCACTTACGGTTGCTGGCGAAGGCCGATGGCGGCAGCGGCGCGCCGCCGCCGGCCCTGGTCGCCGCGGCGAGTGGGCCCGTGGTGGCGTCGTCCAGCGTGGTGAGCGCCGACTGCATGTTGGCGGCGGCCGACGCCACCACCACGTCGTTGGCCTCCTCCATGCCCTTGATTAGGGCTTGGACGGTGGGGAGCGAGTCGGGGCGCGAGAGGGCGAGCGCGAGGGGCGTGGAGGGCGGGTCGGAGGCGCCGGGGAGGACGGGGTCGAGGCGCGACTTGGCCTTGAGGTTGCACCTGGAAGCGACGCGACGCCAACATGTGTGTGTTGAGCTTTACATCTGGTGGAGCCATCTCTGGCAAGCAGATGATGTGTGTGTGTGGGGGGGGGGGGGCATTTGCATCTGGTACTACGCCTGGGCGGGGCCGGAGCCCAGCTTGCGGGCGCATCAGCGCCAAGACACATGCACGGTGCACAGGTACGCCTGTGCCCAGTGCTGAACATCGCGTATGTTCGCGGGAACGCGGGACGCGAGACGGTAAAGCACGAGTCCCAGCGAGCGCGACGGGAACGCCTCGCGGCACGATGTTGCAGGCCGCGAGGAGGCTGCGCTGCGCCTCACCTGCCCTCGCGGAGCAGGACTTTGACGGCGTCGGCCGCGCCCGACTCGACGGCGTAGCACAGCGCCGTCCTGCCGCGCGTGTCCATGGCGTTGAAGTCCACGCCCGCCTGCGTGGACCACGTTGGACACCAGCGGAGTCGATCGACGGCAAAAGCAAAGGTGGATTCGCGCGGTCGGAGCACGACGCTTCGACGCAGGCGCAGTTGTGGCGCCGATCGGCGTGCCAAGCGCACCTGGGAGGCGAGCAGCGTGACCATGGGCGCCTCGCCCCTGGCCGCGGCGACGTGCAGCGCGGTGCGCCCCGACAGCGGGTCCACCGGGTGCACGTCCACCTTGCTCTTGCGCGGCTGCTGCTGCGGGCGCTCGTACATCGCAGCGGCGACAGCTCCTCTCATCGTCGATTCGCACACCAGAGGCCGAGAACTCCGAGCTCTCGACATTCTTTGGGGTCGAGGTCGCGCAAGGATCCGCAAGGAGCGACCTCACCTTGGAGCTGGTGGTCGGGGCGAGCAGCTGCGTGGCCAGCTCCAGCCCTTCGGGGCCGCCCAGCAGCGCCAGCTGAAGCACGACGCCGCCCGACGGCTGCGCCTCGGCGTCCAGGCCGGCGGGCACCGGCCGCGACAGGTCCGTGCGCGCGTCCTGCTCCGCACGGCAAGAACACGCGAGGCGGCGATTCGCGGCGTGGGCGCTCCGCCGCCGCGTAAAGCAACTCGACAAGTCGACAAGTGACCGACATGGGTCCGCCGCACCTGCAGCACCAGGCGGAGGATGCTGAGCGACGCCTTCTTGGCCTCGAGCGCCTCGGAGAGGTGCTCGGGCGCCGGGCCCAGCGGCCCGCTGGCTCCAGGGGCCCTGCCAATTCAAGGCAAGACAAAGAGGCACCAGCGCTCGCGACTCGGGCAACAGGAACTCTACAACAGGAAGGAATGCCGGCTCGCGGCTCAGTATGGCAGAATTCTGTCACGGGTGAACGGATCGCCAGCACACGGCGCCCAAGGCGACAGCTCTGCGACAAGAACTGAAACCTGCAGCCTCTGGACAAGGGTGACTCCCTGGGTCGCACCTGGGAGGGCGCGGGTTTTTGCCAAACACGTTGCGGAAGGCGGCGCCCACGCGGCCGGCGCCGCCGGCCGCCGAGGACGACGACGACGCCAGCGACAGCTCGCGCGCAAGCGCCGACATGGCGTGCGCGCTGTGCACGCTGGCCTCGAGCGCCGGCGTGGTCGGCGTGCCGGACGGCGGCACGCCGGCGCCGTTGACGTCCAGGCTCGGCACCTGAACGGCGCCGCATGCGACGCGTTACACATCACACCTCGGAAGCAAAGCGTGCGGGCGATATGCAAACGGTGGGGCCGCAGCACCCGCACCTGCAGCAGCGCCTGCACCACCGCCACGGCGCGCGTCCAGATGGCCGCCAGCAGCGGCGTCAGCGCCACGCTAGGGTTGCCCGCCCCGGCCGCCGTGCCGCTCTTGGACTTGACCGACACCATGGAGGCCAGAGAGGGCACGGACGCCAGCGCGCCCAGCGACGCGGCGGTGGAGAGGTCGCCCGATCCAGAGGCTGGCTGCGGGCCGCCCATGTAGTTCGGCGTGCTCATGCTGCTCAGGTCCTGCACATTGCAGGCAACGCGAAAAAGCCACGGCGTGCACCACGGACGTGTTGGTCCCCATGCGGACGCCGGCGCCGACGCAAAGCCCTCGGCGCAAAGCCCTAACCTGCGACATGGAGAGGGCGGTCGCCGCTGAGCCGGCGCCGGCGAGCAGCCCGCTCTGCGTGGCCAGCAGCTGCGCGACGCGCGCCGGAAGCGGGCGGTTGACGTCGGCGCCCCGGTGCACCAGCATGGTGAAGATCTCGTACGCCGCCGCGCCCGGCGCGCCGCCGCCGCCCACGCTCGCGTCCTCCTGCGAGCCGTCCGCCGCAGACGTGTCCCCGCTGCCCGGGGCGGGCGCCTCGCGGCTGTTTGGCCCGGCGGCGCCGCCGGACGGCGCCGTGGCGGTGCTGCGGGACGAAAGCGACGCGTCGATCATGGCGTGGACGGCCGTGGTGCGCGCGGTGTGGCCCTGCGCGTCCTGCGCCTCGACGTCAACGGGCCGTTTCGTCGACAGCAGAGCCCTGGCCATGCCGGGGTCTAGGGAGCGGCAGGCCTGGATGAGCGGCGTGGCGTGCGGGCCGCCGGGCGCCGAGATGTCGGCGCCGAGCTCCACCAGCACCTGCGTGGACATGGATAAATAGGGCTCAGGACTTAGGGCTTCAGGTCGGGGCAGCGCAGGGGTGCAAACGAGCAGCGAAAACGCTTGCAGCGGCGCAAAGCGAACGGCTGAACAGCAAAAGAGAGCCCGGCCTCATCCTCCCACGGCGGCGTGGATGTGCTACAACCAGCCCACAACCAGCCCCCCCTCACCTTGGCGGCGGGCGTGTGCTGCTTGGCCACGGCGTGGTGCAGCGCCGTCAGCCCCCGGCTGTCGCACTCGGTCACCGACGCCTTTGCCCGCTGCGCCAGCAGCCGCACCACCCTCGCCTGCCCCAGCCTGGCCGCCAGGTGCAGCGCCGGCAGCCGCTGCCCGCCCAGCTCCGGATGCGCCGTCTGCACCAGCAGCATGGCCGCCCGGCTAGGGTCTGCGGCGCCGGCCGGCGCCGCGGAAATGGTGCAGCGCGCCGCGCGCGAGGGGTGCAGCAGCTCCTCGAGAATGGCGGCGCAAGCCTCGGGCCGGGGCTCGAGATGCTCCATGCAGGCCCTGAACGAGGGCATGTCGAGCGCGGCGTCGGGGT